>JAEAMG010001934.1_pt1 | contig 14109 bp, 16 predicted proteins | sample 8958741 | NCBI WGS metagenome assembly JAEAMG01 (sample SAMN16933256, study PRJNA681125) | bioreactor sludge metagenome | isolation source: anaerobic bioreactor treating anionic surfactant - SDBS | place: India: Bengaluru | collected 2019-02-28
GGGCTTTGCTGTCAGTCGGTCTCGGTCGATGCCGGACGCCCGATCATTCCCACTCTATTATCAATCGGTCGATCAGGTCCCTGTAGAATGGGGCATACAGAGATACCAGAATCTAAAAACCATGAAAAATGCCATGCAGAGCCAAAGCTCGCTTAAGAAGCTGGTTTTGCAGCCTCTCTTATGCCAAAGGCAGCCGATAGCTGTCGCTCCAGAATGGCCAACTCACCCGTATCACCATCACGAACGACCTCGGCCAACAGAGCCCCCGCGTATGACGGGTCAGCCTGGAAAAGCTCTGCCAATGCCTCATCGTGATTACGATCCTTCATCACCTTGTTACACCCATTAGCCCGTAGATGCCCTCAAGCCGCAAGAATAGTTTACCCGGACCACGATGAACCCGCCTGCTTCTCGCCCAGCGGACGCTCAGAAAGGATGCCACGGGCTGTACCATTACATGCTGCCAGCACTTACCATGCCATCAGGCAGATGAGCTGACATTCATGACCTAGCGCGCGAACGCGCTAGAAGTGCAGGCGAAGAACAGGAAGCCCCAGGTCAACGGATCCAGTGTGTACCAAAAATCCGCCGTTAGACATTGCGACAAAAGCACCACTACCGCATAGAGGGCAGGACTGAAGGTTGTAAAAGCCGCAACATGTTGGCGGAGAAGCTCAGCCCTCCTAGATCTCCAGAAATACTGAGCACCATCTCCAGGTTCCAAGGTGAACACCTTTTGAGTGCAGCAGAAATCACTTGAAGACACTAGGTCTGAGCTGACAATGAATGCAGGCCACCAATCGTACAAGCTTTGCATAGAAATCAAAAAATCGCAGGAAAGTTTTCTAAAATGGCTGGAAAATACGACGATCTGAGCAAAAGCCAACTAGTTGAGCTATTGGAAAAGCGTGATCGAAGCAAGAAGCTTGGTCTCGTTTGGGAACGTGACGAGATCGCGGCAGATAAGGCCATCGACGAGAATTTCATCGCCTGCGAGGTCATACCGGACCTGTCGGAAAAGCCCGCACCATGGTCGAACCTCGTGATCGAAGGCGACAACTTCGATGCCTTGCGCTGGTTGCGAATGACTCTGGCAGGGCAGGTCCGGTGCATCTATGTTGACCCGCCCTACAACACCGGCAATCAGACCTGGGTCTATAACGACCGTTACCTAGATCCCGAGGATCGCTTCCGTCAATCTACCTGGCTCGAATTCCTCTATCGTCGCTTTATATTGGCTCGAGATCTGCTTGCTCCCGACGGGGTGATGTTGGTGTCGATGAATGACGAGCAGCGGGCGATACTGGAATTGATGATGGATGAAGCCATGCCCGGAATGAAGCTTGGATGCTTTGTTTGGCGGACTCGCAAAGGTGGCTACGACAGTGGAAACTTTTCGAAAGATCACGATTTCGTAATGATCTACTGCAATCCAAAGTTCGCTTTTGCTGGGTCGGCGAAACAGCGCGACGATTTTTCCAATCCTGACGGTGATCCACGCGGGGATTGGACCGATGACCCGTTACAGCAGCCAAAAAATTATAAACAGCGCGAGGGCGGAGTTTACCTAATTCGTGACCCGGAAACGGACGTTTACTACCCTCCGAATCCCAACCGCGTCTGGTCAGTTGGCCAGAAGGGAGACAAAAAACTCCGAGAGGATTCAATCGAAGAGCTACTTGATAAGAAACTCATAATTTTCAAAAAGAAGGGTGAGTTCGTACGATACGAAACCCTAGAAGAGCTTCAGCAGGCAATAAAAGATAGAACCGCCCATAAGTTCGCTAGGTTAGATCTTCCAAATCTTTCAGAGTGGGTTGGAAAGAAAATCGGGACCGGAAGCGTTCGCATCAAGAAATTCTTGAATGATCGAAAGGAGACCCCCAACCCTCTCTCGAGCCTGCTGGATGGGGTTGTCAACGATGACTCGTATTCATTCGAAGCGGGTAAAACGGCCGAAGGAACTCGGGCAATCCGGGCAATCTTTGGTGGTGATGCATTCGAATATCCGAAGCCACCTTCCTTGATTAAAAAGCTGGTTGAGCAGTCCACAAGACCCGGTGATATTGTTGTCGATTTCTTCGCAGGCTCCGCAACTACTGCGCAGGCGGTAATGGAGCTGAACGCAGAGGACGGCGGTGATAGGCGCTTTATTATGGTTTCGTCCACCGAAGCGACAGAAGAAGAGCCTAATAAGAATCTGTGCCGAGATGTAACGGCTGAGCGGGTTCGGCGGCTTAATGCTAGCGACGATCCAAAATACGCAGAATTATTCGCGCCCTTCGCTTATCTACGCACCCGCAAAATAGCCTTCGAGGACCTAGATTACGACCTACCTCCCAAAGATGCTTGGACAGCTTTAGAAACCTTGCACGGCTTACCCCTGACAATCTATGACGACAAAAGCGCTTGGAATATGCATGCAAGCGAGGCCGTGACATTGGTTATGGTTGATCGCTACGAGCCCGCATTACTTGACTGGCTGCGCGACCAGTCGCGCAAGAACGTCTTCGTCTACGCTTGGGCACCCGGTCAATTGGCACGTGAGCTAGCCGGTATCGAGGTGGAAATCCGCTCTGTCCGTGACACGCTTGTGCGGAGTTTCCAGCAATGAGTGACGCACGCTATGCACTAGCAGGTTACCAAGCACGTGCAGTCGAAGCGCTGACTGGCGTGATCCGCAAGGTCGCGGAACACCATGATGAACACCCGGAGCATCGCGATAGGATTGCGCTCAAAAGCGGCGTAACTCTGCTGCAAGCACCAACGGGATCTGGCAAAACGCTGATGTTAGGGCGCGCGTTAGAAGGGCTGCGAGGGTCGCTGCCGCGGCCCGTCGTTTGGTTCTGGTTTGCACCCTACTCAGGGCTAGTTACGCAGACCCGCAGTGCAATTGCCGACCAATGCAGCGCGTTACGAGTGCGCTCTATTTCCACGGACCGCGTACCCATGGGCACGCGGGATGGCGATGTTTTTGTGCAGACTTGGGGCGCTGTAGCTTCCAACGACAAAGACGCGCGCAAAGTACGCCGCACCAAAGAAAACGCCCTCTCCCTTGATGACATGATCAAAACCTTGCGCAGTGACGGTTTCTTCGTGGGAGTGGTGATCGATGAGGCACATTTAAATTTTGGGGCGTCGGCGAAGGCGGCAGCAGATTTTTATTTGAATGCTTTGAAGCCCGATTTCACGGTTTTGGCGACAGCAACCCCCAATGATGACAAACTTGAAGCGTTCGAGGATAAAGCCGGAATTGAAGTCGCAAGTCGCGTGATCGTTCCACGCGAAGATGTAGTTCTGGCAGGGTTAAACAAGGAAGGCCTGATGATGGGCGTGATCAGGATGTCTGATACAGACCGTGAGTTGGTCGACCACGAGCAGGCTACCTTAACCGCTGGATGGACCCAGCATCTGCGCGTCAAAAAACGCTTAGCTGAACGAGACATTTCCCTGACACCGCTCATGCTGGTGCAAGTCGAAGACCAGGAAAAGGGCGGAGACGATCCGGTAGCTCGGGTACGCGAAAAGCTGATCGAGATTGGCGTATCTGAGACTGCCATAGCGACACACACCTCTGGCCAGCCGGACCCAGACTTCCATACGCTTGCTTACGATCCCGATAAGGAGGTGCTGATCTTTAAAGTCGCGGTTGCGACCGGTTTTGATGCCCCCCGTGCCTGGACCTTAGTATCTGTGCGCCCAAACAGGGGCAGGGAATTTGGCCTCCAGATCGTGGGCCGAATCATGCGCGTGCATCCCCTAATTCGCCCCTTTCATGGGGAGGATAGCTTGCTGGATCGCGGCTACGTTTTCTTGACCGATCCCGAGATGCAAGCGGGGATCGATGCGGCCGTTGAAGAGGTCAAGGCAGTTCGCCAGAGCATCGAACTGATCACGGATAGGCTGGACGTCGTTGAGTATGGGAATGCTGAGAAGCCACTCGGGGCTTCTCAGATTGTCGCGCCATCTCAGTATCAGCCCTCAACACCATCCAGCGCGGAAGATCGCCAGATTCGACTCTCAAATCTGATTGAAAGTGGCTTTGTGAACTCTGAAGTGGCGAAGCTACCGGTAACGGAGCAAGACCGTGCCATCTTGGTAGGCGAAGCTTGGCAGCAGATGAGTCAAACGCCGCTGTTTGGAAACTTACCAGAAGTGGCACGCCCTGCATCCGCGGCCAGTTTATCAGCCAAGCCCAATCTACGCTCCTATCCATTGCGCAAGGACATCGATCTTCCTAGAGGACTTTGGCGGGAGTTACCGCCTGACCCCGGCAGCGCAGATAAGCTGGTCGATGACATTGCGAAGCTTTTCTGCAGCAGCTCGAACATTGCGTCTCTACTACAAAAAAGAAAAACCAAGGCTAAGATGAGTTTGCGGGACTTGTTCGTCGCGGACACGACAGAAGAAGTAGATCTGCGATTGCGCCTGTCAAACGCACGGGTTGCGGAGAAGGCGCAGATGGCCTTCAACTTCAACGATACAATTGATCCACGCTTGCTTAAACGCGCCATGATCACGGAGCTACGTCGTGTTGTCGATGATGAAGGTATTGAAGCCGAAGAGCATGATCTTCGACGCGCGTTAGACCTAGCCGTCATGGCTGAGCCGGAAAAGCTTAAGAATGCAATGAAGACAGCCCAGGGGCGCAACGTTAGGCTATCCGATGCGGAGCCGATTCCCTTGAGCTACTGTGGCCCAGAAGGATTACCTGCAGCCCAAAAGGCAGCCTACGGCGTATTTCCTGCACGCCTAAATAAGGAAGAGCAGAAATTCTTAGAGTTCCTTGAAGCAGATGGAACTGGCACCGTTCTTTGGTGGATGCGTAATCCTGAAAACGAACGCTGGGCAACCAGGATCGTTCTACCCAGCGGAAAAAACTTCTTTCCAGACTTTGTAGTTGGAGTCGCGGGACGAGCAACACCGAATGCTATCGCACTCGTCGAAATTAAAGATGACGGTGATACCGGACGCTTACACTCCGGCCGAAACCTCGACAAGATAAGGGTGCAGCATCGTGAGTACAGGAATGTGTTCTGGACGTACCGAGATAGTGGCGAATGGGTGCGAGCAAGGTATGCGGAAGGTCTGCACCGGATAGTGCCAAAGGATAAGTTCTCGATAAGTGAAATGGTTTTTTTGGAATGACTGCGCGCGCCCGGCACGTTGCAATGATGTTAGAAGAAATAGGCTATATCCGTCCTTTTCATACAACACAACCCATGCCTAAAAAACTCTATTAAACGGATTCATCTGCGCTTCGCCAGCCGTACTATTGATGGCCTATACCAGCAATAGGTGACACATATACAAGGCAGCTACAACGCTGCCTTGTATGGTTTATGTATTTTGAAGGATCCGAGACTAAAAATTCAGCACATATAGACTGTTTATTTTCAAGCGAAGACGGTTACGCTCATCTTCCCCCGCATAGCCGCCTGCAACTCGCGAACTCGCTGATTACCCGCTTGATTTCAAGCGCCCCGCCTCTCCGCAAATCATAATTTCAATATGCCTGCCACACGACCGAGATCGGCATTTAGTTTTATAAGCTCGCGTATAGCCTCAATATCGGCGTGCGCCTTTGCAGAGTGGTTCAGTCCTGCAGCACTCATGTACGCAGCGTTGGATAAGCCACATAATGACAACTCAGCGCTCTCTTCATCGGTCACAAAACCTTGATAAGCGGAACTCGCGGCGTGCTCGATCTGCGTCAGTTTTGGTGCCCTATCGTTTTCATCACATAACTCCACGATCTGATTGATAGGTCGCGGCGGCGACGGTTAGCCTCGCAGAGCAAGATGCCGTCGAGCCGCAGGCGAGTAAGGGGCAGTGGTGGAGGCCCTAGCTACGAAGTAGCGTAGGCCTACAACACATATCTTGCCAGCCATACTAGCGCGATACTATGCGATTAAAAACCGCAATTTAAAATACTCAACTCAAAATCGCGTACATTCGCATAGAGTCGCAGAGAATCGCATAGCGTCGCATAGTATCGCGTTGTATCGCACTCAATCGCATAGAGTGGCCTTAAATTGCGCGTTCATAGCCGCATTTTTCAAATGCTGTTAACTTTCCTGAGCGAATCGCACGTTGCGCGATTGGAATGACCGATTACCGCCACCAAAGTAGACGGATCACGCTATGGCACGAAAAACTTTGTTAGACCGGCGCTCCGACGCCATTCTTGAGCTAGAAACCGCAAAAGCGAAATTGGCGAAGCTCGACAATGAAGCGGCTGAGAGAATCGCTCGGATTGCAATAAAATCAGGACTGGTTAATCTCCAATTGACGGACGAAAGAATCCGTGAAGAATTCAGCCAAATTGTGGAGCGAATCAGCAGAGAGGAATGACGATGAAGACATCTCGCCGCATCAGCGCTATGGCCACTGAACTCAACGAACTGCAAGCCTGCCTGGGTCGAGCCAGCGTAAGGCCTTGCAAGGACGTTCAGGCAGCCCAACGCATTGCCGCCGAGCTGGCTTCAGCTTTGGAGGAATGGCACCTAGAGGCGTTGCATATCCCGGAGGCTGAGCGCGACGTATACCGATCTACAAACCCATACTTTTTCTCACATTAACTATACTGTTTTCTATGCAGGTTTGAAGCCCACTTAGGTGGGCTTTTTTGTCCGCCAACCGTCAGAAGACGGACAATATTCTTCTAACGCAAGCCAGACATCTAGCGGCACTCGCTCTATCTATTCACAAATCATTTACGGACAGTTTCCGGACAACGGAACAGCGCTCTAACGGATAGAATTCTATCCGCATATTCCAATATCTCTAACGACCCACAATAATAGATCTCGGAATATCCAAAAACAGAGGCTGCGACATGACGTCTAATTCACGTAATTCGCGTTATCGGAGCGCGTCGGTATCTGTCCGCAAAGGCATTATCAGCATCGTAACGAGCGGAGCCATAGCCTCAGGAGGTGTAACTTTCGTTACGCCGACTCCTGCTTACGCGATCTACTGCTCCAATTGTTCGACCTTCTATCAGCAAATGTTCGAGTATGCCGAAGCGGTAAACACGGCTTTGAACACTGCTGAGTCGCTTCAAACTCAAATTCGGCAATACCAGAACATGGTCGTTCAAGGCACCAGTTTGCCGAGGTCAATGTTTAGCAGCATCGCGGCCGACCTTGGATCTGTCGTTAGCCTCTATAAGCGCTCGCAAGCGATAGGTCGCCAAATCGATAACATGGATTCGCAATTCAACGCGGCTTTCCCAGGTTTCGAGTCCTACCTGAGTCAGGCTGCGAACTCGGCAGAGGTCCCGGCGCAGGATCGCTATCAGAAATGGTCAGCGCAAGGTCGAGACAACGTAAAAACAGCGCTCGAAGCAGCGAACCTCAACACGAGCACATTTGAGTCGGAAGACGTCCGGCTAGGCCGCATGGTGGCTCGCTCACAATCTGCCGTGGGACGGATGCAAGCCATTCAGGCGGGTAACGAGATCGCTTCGCAGAACGTGCAGCAATTGCAGAAGCTACGGGACCTTTTGGCGACGCAAATCAACATGCAGGGCAACTACATGGCTCAGGCAGACGACCGGATGGCCGCTAGCGAAGCCGCCGAACAGCAATTCGAGGCCCGGAAGAATAACTGGGGCCCCTCGGAGAATTTCTGACCATGTTGAAAGATAAGAGCTTCATCGCTGTGCTGTGCATCGCTTCTGCTCTAGGTGGTGCCGCTGTATCCGGATTCGTTATTTCGGTTAGCACCGACTGCATGACTGCTCAGCAGGCTGCGCCGGATGCCGACAGAAAATTCGAAGCCCGGAAAAACAATTGGGGACCTTCTGAGGACTTCTGACTATGCAACGCACGGCACTGCTCGCACTCTCTGGTTCTGCATTCTTGCTATGGGCTGGCACTGCTGCGGCCGCAGGTGACATAACCCAAGGCAATGAAATGAACGGGCTCTTGCGGATGCTCTATGGCGCCGCAAATGAATGGTCGCCACGGCTACAGGGCTACGCTCTCACGCTGCTGGGGTCTCTTGCGCTCATCCAATTGGTGTGGACGTTCATCCCGTTGGCCATGAAGCAAGCAGACCTCGGCGAGATTCTCGCTGAGTTGATCCGTTTCTTCATGGTGATCGGATTTTTCTACGCGGTAATTCAGCATTCCGTCCCTTGGGCGACGGCGATAGTAGATAGTTTCCGCGAAGCAGCGGGCACCGCTAGCGGTTTGGGTAGTGCGCTTCAACCGGGTGATATGTTCGCCGTTGCTGTCGATTTCTCGCGCACCATCGTAGAGGGAATCTCCGTTTTTTCTCCGGGTAAAGCAGTCCTCATCGCACTTGTCGGCTGCTTGGTTCTCCTGTGCTTCGCATTTATCGCGGCGTTCATGTTTGTGACGCTCGTGGAGTCGTACGTAATCATCAACGCGTCCGTGCTGTTCTTCGGTTTTGGTGGTTCGCAATGGACACGAGATTTTGCAATCGCCCCGCTCCGCTTCGTTATTGCGGTAGGAGCCAAGTTGTTCGTTTTGACGTTGATCGTAGGAATCATCGTCTCGTCTGCGAAGTCATGGTTGGCGGCCTATACCAACGATGAAGCATCTTTGATGACGTTGGCAGGCCTGGCTCTGGTATGCGCATACCTGACAAAGACGATTCCTGAACTGATCGGCGGGATGATCAGCGGCACATCGATGGGCGGCGGCTCGGCCATCGGCGGTATGGCGGCGGCCGGTGCCGCCGGCGCCGCGGCCGCTGTCGCAACTATCGCCGCAGCCGGGGCGGCCGCTCCGGCTGCGGCCAGCGCGCTTGGCGCGACCGGTTCTGGTGGCACAGCCGCATTGGGGGCCAATGGAGTTGGCGCCGGAGGCCTAGCGAATGCGATCAATTCCAGCTTTGCCGGAGGCGGTGCGCCCGCTGCGGAGGCCACCGGTAGTAGCGCGGCATCTGGCCTCGGCGCTAGCACTGGCGGCCAAGCTACTGCCAAGAGCGCGTCGCCGAGCGGTGCCCGAGTAGGCGGCAGCTCAGCGTCTAAAATGCCAAGCGCCCCGGAAAAGCAGCCCAACAACGGCGTACAGAAGGCCATCAAGCAAGCTGCAAAGGCCGAGCAAGGCAGCAACAATTCAGAGCAACAAGCGGCACCAAAAGGAAGAGCAATCAGCTCTGGCGTCGTCGCCCACCAAGCGGCAAATGGCGCGGCGAAGTTGCTCGGCGTGATGGCCTCGATGGGGGTGCCGGGCATGGAGAACGCGCACGCTTTGTCTCTAGGCGCAGGATCTTCTGTTCAGGACACCTCCACTTCGATCGATCCAGCTAACCCCGCAGAACCAGATGCGGAAGCAGGGCAAGCAGAAGATAACGTCATCCGCCCTGCCACATACGAAAGCTCTAATGATGCTCAGCTTGCCTCGCTGAACGTGCCAGGTATGGCCTCGAATACTGACCAACCGGAGAAATAACCATGAGCGACATTCTGATGTTCGCAGGATTCGCAGTGTTCGCCTCGACCTTTTCCATCGGTATGTGGGCGCTCGGCCGGTGGCTACGCAGCAAGGGCTACGGGCCAAAGCTCGATTGGCTGGATCGCCATTACACCGCCTTACAGCTTAGAGTCAGCCCGCTCGCCCTGTCAGCGTCCTATCACATGTTTACAGGAGCACAGACTCTAAATCGCTTACCGTTGCTGGGAAGCGAAAATAACGCTGCTCTGAACCAGCAAGTGCTAATGGCCATCCAAGCCGCGCAGGACGCGCAAAAACGCGGGAATCGCTGATCACTGGTCCGCCTCTCAGCAACCCCGCCTGAGTGCGGGGTGAATCGCCCCGGTTTTGTTTACCTATCCCATTTTCCTCCGTCTATTACACACCGGAAAGAGAGTGCTATGAGCACGGATCGGTTGTGGCGGAGCGCACCTTGGGTGGAGCCGCTGCCTATAGAAGCCCGGAACCGGGCTAGCAGCAGCCTGGAGATCCAAGCTGCCTAGTGAAAGAGCTGTTTGTGTTGATGTCCGCCACTCCGTCTATTACCCACCACCATCGCGCTAGCGATTTCCAACAATGCGCAGCCCTCACACCTCCGGTGGGTTTCCGCTCCCGTTGTGGTAGCCCTTTCCTTTTGGTGTCAGGCCGTAGGCCACCAAGCAAGCATGCGCAGCGCCCAAAGGCGCGGCGCTTAGCGCGCAGGGTAGAGATTCATGGAGAATCTTGGATCGACGGTGAAGGCTGGCTGCTAAGCCGCGGCTCGGGGGAAGGTCGGGCATCTGTCTGGGTGCCGTTAACGTGGGCTATGGATGTCGAAAACGTGGGGGCCTGGTGTCGTTAACGTGGTGCTAACGTTGATTTTGGACGCTTTGGGACGCTCGATTAACCACTTCCCTTTGACGTATTCGCTCAACGTCCAGCCGACTGCAGCGAGCTCGCCTAACGCGTTGCGCGCTTTTTGGCGGCGTGCTTTTACGGTGTTGGCATTCTTCGCTTCGTCTGGCCAGATGTACCCGCAAAGCGTGTCTAACTCAACCCGCCGGGACCTACCTGGGTCGATGAAACCGCATAGTCGTTGATGAATCAGCCTGGCAGGATCGGTCCGCAGAACCCTCACCTCGGCCATATCTATGCGAACGTGCTGCCCGCCCATCACTGCGCGAGCAATCATTGGATTTAACGCTACATACAATTTGCCTTGAAACTCATCTCTTCTGTATTCAGACAGCATGCGAAAACCCTGTCGTTTTCGGCCGACCTGGGCAATGACTGAAACTTTCCATAGCCTCTCGATACAATCGCGGACGGGTCTAGTATCTTCGATGTTGGCATAGCCTACCTCGCGTGCCAGCGACCGATAGCTGCCTTTGACTACCATCGCATCGTTCTGAATAGCTTCCCATTTCGGCTCAAGGAATTCGCGAAGTCGCTGGCCAGCTTCGGTCTGTGGGTCCGGAGACAGGATAAGGCCTGAAGGACCAGCCATCGCCACCAAACCCTGCAAGATACGAAGGTCGTCTACGCCAAGTGGTTCTGGGCCACTAAACTCGATGCGTTTACCGTCCCCATAGTCATAAACCACGTCAAGCTTTCTGCGTTTGCGCTCCCCCCGCTTGAGGCTCCTAAACAAGCCCGGCGCCAAGCAGTGCGCCGGGTCATGTCGAGCGTGCGTCAAATCAAACTTGCTCACGGCGCCACCCCTTCCCGCCGGTATGCTTGGTGTCTAGCAGGTCCACCGGCAGCAATACGCCGCCACTGTGCTGCTTGTACCAACGCTCTCTCGAGGTGAGGCCATAGTTCTGTTTGTTAACACCGAAACGGACGAAGAAGCCACGGTGGTCTTCTCCGATAGGTTGCCCGCCATAGGCATGCTCAGTGAGATTCTGGGCTTCTTTGTCGGCCATTCTGGCGACAAATCCGCACCACCGAACATTATCGACGAGAGCGGAAGCGCCTCGTGCTGCCTGTTGCTGATCTGTCTGCCCATCGCGAGCGCTGCCTTTGCTGACATGATGAAGGTACAGAACCGACGCTCCAGTGCTGACCGCGACGTGCTCTAACGTAGCGACAAGCTGCGCCATCTCACCGTTGCTGTTTTCATCAAGGTTGTGAATCCGGCTCAAAGTGTCCAACACAATCAGCCGCGAATCCGAACAGTATTCGATGACACGGGCAAGGTGCCGATCGTCCATTACGTTCAAGCGCTTGCCCAATATCGCTTCGATAAGCAGGTTATCTGCGATGGCCTCACGCGCCTGCGGACCTAAATGTTTGCCGATGGCATGAATACGCCCGATCAGGGCTGATTCTGGGTCTTCTCCCGCAAAGTAGATAACACGGCCGGCTTTAGTAGGTGCGAGTCCTACCAGGTCGCCACCGACCGCTCGACTTTCAACGGTTGCACCGCAGGCAACGGACATTGCCGCCTCGAGCGCCCAAAAGCTCTTACCAGTAGCGCCCGGAGCAACCAGCGCTCCTACAGTGCTAGCAAGGAAGCCGGGCCATATAAAGTCCAGCGTCGGTGGCTCGCTCTCGAATGCTGCCCGTAAGTCAATCGCCACAGCTCAGCCCCCCATCCCTGGGCGATGTGCCGACCCTGAATGCGTGCATGAATCAATCCATGCCTCGACCTCAGCCAAATTCCACACGACCTTACGACTGCTAAGAGCGATGCGACGCGGAAACTTCCCTTTTTTCTCAAAGTTGTAAATCGTCCTTTCGCAAAGCGGGATCATGGCCAGCAATTGCTTCTTGCTGATCAGCACATTGTTCGTATTCCTCGCTTCCCTCTCCATACCGGAAACCTCGTCTTTGTCTTCTTTCGAGGTCGGATTTTTGCCCTGTTTTTCCAGTAATTTCCAGCACCGTTTGGCTATTTTTCTCTTTATAGATCAGTAGGTTACTGTCCCGAAAACGTCTAATTTTCGGACAGCCTACTTATCCTATTCCCTTGTTTTTCTTTTATTTTTTCTAGGTGAATCCGGAACATGGAACTTGTCCCACAAACGTTAGTATCGGGACAAAAAATATTTACCTGTATAGTCTTTCGTACCGGTAGAAAATGCTCATTGGGGCTTAGTGCAAGGAGGGGTTTCAGTCACTAGTGGGGCGTTTTCGGATGGTCCATTCGTCAATCATGTCTACCCAATCCTGAAGCATCGCCCTGCGCTGATCACGGTACTCAGCCTTGTTGTAAACGGCCCGTACACCTTTCTGCTCGTGTGCCAAGCATTTCTCGATCCAGTCAGTGTTGTATCCCGCCTCATGCAGCAACGTGCTGGCCGTGCGGCGCAAATCGTGCGGACCGAACTTGCCCAGCGATTGCCCCTCTTTCTGGGCTAAACGGTAGGTCAACGTCAGCACCTGATTGAGCGTTGCGCTGCTCATAGGCGCGTCGGAGTCATAGCGCGATGGAAGGACGTATTCCGAACCGCCTGCGAAGGTTTTCAGCGCTATGAAAATGTCCAGCGCCTGCCGGGAAAGAAACACCAAATGTGGATTGCGCCGCTTCATCCTCTCCTTGGGGATCGTCCAAAGCGCTTCACTGAAGTTAACCTCGCTCCACGTCGCATTGGTCAGCTCACTCTTACGCACCATGGTCAGTAGCAGGAGTTTGGCCGCCGCTCGCACCGAAGATGCCGTGCCGATACGCTCCATGTATTGGTACATCAAGCCGATTTCGTCAGGCGTCAGCGCTCGATCACGCGGCTCGAATCTGGCGATTGTCGCAGGACGCACCAAATCGGCAGGGTTCTCTACCTTCTGGCCACGTCCAATTGCCCAGCGGTACACCTGCAACACGATCTCCCGCGAATGCACTGCCGTGGCGGGTGCCCCACGCTCAACAATTGCGTCTGTAAGGGCTCTTAAGTCCTCGTGCGTAATTTCAACCAACTTCTGGTTGCCGAACCGAGGTTTCAGCTCGCGTTCATAGACCGAACGACGCATATCGCGGGTGCTATCCGCCATCTGGTAACCGCGCAGCCACTTATCGGCCCAGGCACCAAAGGTTTCTGCGTCCTTGATTCGCGCCTTATCTCGCGCTTTTTCCTTCGCTGGAGACTTACCGGCGGCAATCAATTTCTTCGCCTCGCCCAGTCGTTCACGGGCTTCAGCCAAGCTTATTCCGCCGACACCATAACGACCGAAAGTGATGGTCTCCTGCCTGCCGTGAATCGAGTAGTTGTACCGGAACGAGATCGAACCAGCAGGCGTGACGGCTACATAGAGGCCGTCACGGTCGTTCACTTTGTAGAGCTTGTCCTTGGGCTTGAGGTGTCGCAGCTTGGTATCGGTCAGCATGGTTTTCAGAACTCTCCTGAAAAAATACCATGCTCAAAAAACCAACCTTTCTATACAGAACTGCCTTTAAAATCAGCAGCATATAGACTTTCGATACCATGCCACCTGGGAAAGAGGCAGCATGGTACTTGGCTTGAGCATGGCATTGGGCTCGATCAATGCCCTCTACCATGCCATACGAAATCGTTGCTTGGCGATGCAAAAAGCTGCCAGTGATTGCCAGACGCAGAAACCAAAAAGCCCGCTATTACGCGGGCTTCAGGGCATTTTTTGCTAATCGGTGCCGGTTCGTTCCAGACGTCTGATCATTCCCACTCGATCGTCGCCGGTGGCTTGCTCGACACGTCGTAAGTGACGC
>JAEAMG010001927.1_pt1 | contig 14068 bp, 9 predicted proteins | sample 8958741 | NCBI WGS metagenome assembly JAEAMG01 (sample SAMN16933256, study PRJNA681125) | bioreactor sludge metagenome | isolation source: anaerobic bioreactor treating anionic surfactant - SDBS | place: India: Bengaluru | collected 2019-02-28
GCGCCAGCTGCTCGATGCACCTGCCCGAAGACGATCTGCAGAACATCCTGCTCGGCAGCGCCCGCCATCTGGACCGCAACATCCAGCTGCTCGAACGCGGCGCGCAGGGCCCGGACCATCCGGTGCACCCGGCGATCCCGGAAACGCGCTACATCAAGAGTCTGACCTGCCGCATCCTGCCCAACAGCTGACTGGCACGGGTGGACAGCACGCCGTCTGTCCACCCGTCGGCACCCGCCGCGATCGCTTTCCTCGCACCCTCTTCGAGGTTTGAGGCTTGAAGCGTCCGGCAACCAAAGCCCCGACCATCAGCCTTTCCCGCCCCCGCCACCGCGCGTAGAATCGGGGACTCCTCGCCATCATCCCCCGGCGGGCCCGTGAGCCCTGGCCGTCCGAGCGGTGACCCCGCTTCGATCCGGCCCCTGTGCAGCGACGGCATCCTCCGTTGCAAGCGCCGCAGGCGGTGCTCACCATATGCATACTTCGCACAGCCGATCAGCCGCAGGAACCGTCATGCCCGATTACCGCTCGAAAACCTCCACCCACGGCCGCAACATGGCCGGCGCCCGTGCCCTGTGGCGCGCCACCGGGATGAAGGACGAGGACTTCAAGAAGCCGATCATCGCCATTGCCAACTCCTTCACCCAGTTCGTGCCCGGCCACGTGCACCTGAAGGACATGGGCCAGCTGGTCGCCCGCGAGATCGAGAAGGCCGGCGGCGTGGCCAAGGAATTCAACACCATCGCGGTCGACGACGGCATCGCCATGGGCCACGACGGCATGCTCTATTCGCTGCCTTCGCGCGAGATCATCGCCGACTCGGTGGAGTACATGGTCAACGCGCACTGCGCCGACGCCATCGTCTGCATCTCCAACTGCGACAAGATCACCCCCGGCATGCTGATGGCCGCGCTGCGCCTGAACATCCCGGTGGTGTTCGTCTCCGGCGGGCCGATGGAAGCCGGCAAGACCAAACTGGCCGCGCACGGCCTGGATCTGGTCGACGCCATGGTCGCCGCCGCCGACGATTCCTGCTCCGACGAAACCGTCGCCGAGTACGAGCGCAGCGCCTGCCCGACCTGCGGCAGCTGCTCCGGCATGTTCACCGCCAACTCGATGAACTGCCTGACCGAAGCCCTCGGCCTGTCCCTGCCGGGCAACGGCACCACGCTGGCCACCCATGCCGACCGCGAGCAGCTGTTCCTGCGTGCCGGGCGCATCGCCGTCGAGCTGTGCAAGCGCTACTACGCGGACGGCGACGCCTCCGTGCTGCCGCGCAACATCGCCAACCGCCAGGCCTTCGAGAACGCCATGACCCTGGACATCGCCATGGGCGGCTCGACCAACACCATCCTGCACCTGCTGGCCGCGGCCCAGGAGGCCGAGGTCGACTTCGACCTGCGCGCCATCGACGCGCTGTCGCGCAAGGTGCCGCAGCTGTGCAAGGTGGCGCCGAACATCCAGAAGTACCACATGGAAGACGTGCACCGCGCCGGCGGCATCTTCTCCATCCTCGGCGAGCTGGCGCGTGGCGGCCTGCTGCACACCGACGTCTCCACCGTGCACAGCAAGACCATGGCCGAGGCCATCGCGCAGTGGGACATCACCCAGACCAATGACGAAGCGGTGCATACCTTCTTCAAGGCCGGCCCGGCCGGCATCCCGACGCAGACCGCGTTCAGCCAGGCCACCCGCTGGCCGAGCCTGGACCTGGATCGCGCCGAAGGCTGCATCCGTTCGGTCGAACACGCCTACTCCGCGGAAGGCGGCCTGGCCGTGCTCTACGGCAACATCGCGCTGGACGGCTGCGTGGTGAAGACCGCCGGCGTGGACGAATCGATCCACGTCTTCGAAGGCACGGCGAAGATCTACGAAAGCCAGGACAGCGCCGTGAAGGGCATCCTCGCCGACGAGGTGAAGCCGGGCGACATCGTCATCATCCGCTACGAAGGGCCGAAAGGCGGTCCGGGCATGCAGGAAATGCTCTACCCGACCTCGTACCTGAAGTCCAAGGGCCTGGGCAAGGAATGCGCGCTGCTCACCGACGGCCGCTTCTCCGGCGGCACCTCGGGCCTGTCCATCGGCCACGCCTCGCCGGAAGCCGCCGCGGGCGGTGCCATCGGCCTGGTACGCGAAGGCGACCGCATCCACATCGACATCCACAACCGCAGCATCCAGCTGCTGGTCAGCGATGAGGAGCTGGCCCACCGCCGCATCGAGCAGGACAAGCTCGGCTGGAAGCCGGCCCAACCGCGCGCGCGCAAGGTCTCGACCGCGCTCAAGGCCTACGCCCTGCTCGCCACCAGCGCCGACAAGGGCGCGGTGCGCAACAAGGCGCTGCTCGGCGACTGATCCGGCGGCAAAGAAAAAGCCCGGCCATGTGCCGGGCTTTTTCGTTCTAGCCAACCCGTTAGGGCGGGCGGCAACTCAGCCGCGACGGGCCGCGAGGATGCTCGCCACCTGGTTCGGCTTGCAGTTCAGGTAGGCCGAGGATTGCAGCCACTTCTGGTCGGGATACCAGGAAAACATGAATTGCCCGCCCTTGAGGCTGTCGACCACCATCCGCGCGACTTCCGGGCGTACCGCCGGGCAACCCTGGCTGCGGCCGATGCGGCCCTGGGTGGCGATCCAGTCGGGATTCACGTAAGCCGCCGGGTGGATGACGATGGCGCGCTCGCGGGCGCGATCGTTGATGCCCGGCTCCAGGCCGTCCATGCGCAGCGAATAGCCATGCTTGCCGCTGTAGCTCTCGGCGGTGCGAAACAGGCCGATGCTCGACTGGTGGCTGCCCACCGCGTTGGAGAAACGCGTGGCGTGGTTGTCGCCGGACTTCTGCCCGTGGGCGACCAGATCGCGCAGCAACAAAGTGCTGCGCTGCAGGTCGAAGATCCACAGACGCCGCTCGGACGAGGGCAGCGAGAAATCGATGACCGCCAGGCGCTGGGCCGGCGCGGCGCCGTTGTTCACCGCGCACTGCATGGCGGCAACGGCATGGGTCAGGACCTGGCGATCCAGCGTCGGCGCCACGCGCGCGAGGCTGTCGACCAGCGGTTGATAGACGGGAACGGTCGCCCAGACGGGCGCCGACAGGACAGACAGGCCTGCCAACAGGCAGAGTCGTCGCAGCAACGGACGCATGTAGAAAACCTCATCGGGCACGACCTTGCGACTTCCTGTCCGGCCGGCGCCTTATACTCGCTACCCCAAAGTGTAGCGACACAACTCGGGCCAGGCTGTCATCGGCCTGGCCCGACACGGTATGTTCTAGTGATCGGATCGACCTGCACCGCCGCCGCGGCTGGGGTCGAATGCCGCGCAGTCTAGCAGTCGAACGGTGCACGGGGAGCGCAACGTTGTACAAAAAACACGCATTTCGTCTGGCTGCCGGACTGTTGCTGCTGCCGCTGGCGGCCCTCGCCGCGCCGGCTGGCGAGCCTGTCGGCCCGCTGCGCACGGCCCTCGAACAGCTGCCGGCGTACTGCAGTGGTTATCTCCCGCCGCTGCAACCGGCCGCCCGCGAGCGTCTGCAAGGATTCTACGCGCGGCAGGATTTTGCGCCGGTGTGGCGCTCCTACCGGCAGATCGATGGCCTGCTGCGGCAGCTCGAACAGCTGGCCGACGACGGCCTGGCCCCGACCAGCTACCACCTCGAACGCATCCGCCAACTGACCCATAGCGCCAGCGCCGCGCCGCAGCACCGGATCTGCAGCGATCTGCTGGCCAGCCACGCCTACCTCAGCGCCCTGCACGACCTGGCCCACGGCCGCCTGCCGCGCGAGCAGATCGAACCGCTGTGGCGCAGCCCCGACTGGCCGGTCGAGGACGATCGCCAGGCCGCGCTGGAACTCGCCAGCAGCGGGCTGAACGACCTGGCCGATGCCTTCGCCCGGGCGCGCCCGGATATGCCGCAATACCTTGCCCTGCGCGCCGCCTATGCGCGCCTGCGCAGACAGCCGCTGCCGCAGTGGCCGACGGTCCCAGCCGGGCCGACGCTGCGCCCGCAGATGCTCGACGCCCGCGTGCCGTTGCTGCGCGAGCGCCTGCTCGGCCACGCCGGGCTGGGCCTGATCGGCGACGAGAGCCGGCGCTACGACCCGGTGCTGGTCGCTGCAGTCGAGGCATTCCAGCGCCAGCACGGGCTGGAGCCCGACGGGCTGGTCGGTCGCGGCACGCTGGCGGCGCTCAACGTCAGCCCTGGAGCCCGACGGGCTGGTCGGTCGCGGCACGCTGGCGGCGCTCAACGTCAGCCCGGCCAGCCGCCTGGATCAGCTGCGCATCAACCTCGAGCGCCTGCGCTGGATCGCCCGCGAAATCGAGCCGCGCTCGCTGCTGGTGGATATCGCCGGCGCCCGGCTGATCCTGCTCGAGGAATGCGAGGTGCAATGGCAGACGCGCACCCAGGTCGGCCGCGAGGGGCGACGCACGCCGCCGCTCAAGTCCACGGTTACCCGGCTGACGCTGAATCCGACCTGGACCGTGCCGCCGACCATCCTGCGCGAGGACAAGCTGCCGCTGATCCGCGAAGACCTCGGCTACCTGGAGCGCAGCCGCCTGCGCGTGCTCGACGCCCAGGGTAACCGCCTCGATCCGCAGCACGTCGACTGGAGCAGCCCGCACGGCATCTACCTGCGCCAGGACGCCGGGCCGGAAAATCCGCTCGGTCGGGTGGCGATCCGCTTCGCCAACCCCTTCTCGGTGTACCTGCACGACACCCCCAGCCAGCGCCTGTTCACCCAGGCGGCGCGCACCACCAGCTCGGGCTGCGTGCGCGTCGAGGGCGCGTTGCAGGTCGTCGACCTGCTGCTCGACGACCGCGAACGCGCCGAAGTCGCGCGCCTGCTGGAAACCGGCGTCACCCACGAGTATCGGCTGGCGCGACCGATGCCGATCCTCATGGCGTACTGGACGGCCGAGGCGGACGAACAGGGCGAGCCGCAGTACCGCCCGGATATCTACCGCCAGGACGCCGCCCTGCTGGCCGCACTGAACCGCGCACAGCGCGACTGAACGGGCGTCGGCCGGCGGCTTTTGCCGGCCGCGCTTGAACCAAAGCACTCGCGCGCTAGTCTCTTGCTGACTGCCGCGAGGGCTGCGTGGCCCATGCGGACCGATCTACCGTCCGGCCAACCGATGGCTGGCTCAGCGCCATGGACAGCCGAGCAGAACACTTCTTGAACACCGATCACAGCACGCACGCCAGGGAATGGACCGAAACCCAGCGCCTGACCGCACTGGCGCGTTACTTCGTGCCGGGCAGCCTGTGCGAGACGGACTTTCACGATCTGCTCGCGCTCGCCGCCGAGCTTTGCGCGGCACCGGCGGCTGCGCTGCACCTGATCACCGCCGAGCAGCAGCATTGCCCGACGGCCCTCGGCGCCGACCGCACGACCGTGCCACGTAACGGAACGGCGAGCGCCTGGGCCATCGAGCATGCCGAATCGCTGGCGCTCCTGCAGGCCGACTGCCTGCCGGACGGCGTCGAGCTGCCACACCTGGCCGACGGCACACCGGCCGCCTCCTACGCGGCGGCCGTCCTGCGCACCGCCGACGGCCTGCCGCTGGGCACGCTGTGCGTGCTCGACCGCGAGCCGCGCGTGCTCGACGCGGACGCCGGGCGACGCCTGCAGTCGCTGGGCCGCCAGGCGATGGCGCAGCTGGAGCTGCTGCGCGACCGCCACATCATCGACAGCGTGATCGACCACGCGGTCATCACGCTGGACCTGCAAGGCCGCATCACCAGCTGGAACGAGGGCGCCCATCGCATCCTTCACTGGGACGCCGAACAGATGCTCGGCCATTGCTTCAGCGAACTGCTCGCCGAGCAGAACAGTCAGGACGTAACCCGCCAGGCGCTGCAGGATGCGCTGGCGCAAGGCTCCGCTGTGCACCAGCGCTGGTATCGCCGACGCGACGGTAGCCGCTTCTGGGGCAGCGGCACGCTCACCGTACTGCGGGAAGGATCGCAACCGCACGGCTTCATCAAGATCATGCGCGACCTCACCGCACTGCAGGCCGAGCAGGCCGCCACCCGCGCCGCCGAGGAGCGTTACCGCACGCTGGTCAACCTCAGTCCGCAGGTGGTCTGGCAGTGCGACGCGGATGGCGCGCTGACGTTCTGCAACAGCTACTGGAGCGACTTCACCGGGCTCGACGAGGAGGTCTCACGCGGCGACGGCTGGCTCGCGGCGGTGGCCGAGGCGGAACGCACGGCGCTGGCGCAGCAGTGGCGAGAGGCGGTACAGGGCCGGCTGCCGTTCAGCCTTGATCTGCCGCTGACCGCCGCCGACGCCAGCACGCGCTGGTTCCAGCTGAGCGCCGCGCCGGTCTACGACAGCACCGGCTCGGTGCAGCACTGGCTCTGCGTCGCCCACGATATCGACAACCGCCGCCGCGCCCAGGCGCAGCAGCTGGAAAGCGAAGCCTTCACCCGCCTGCTGCTCGACTCCGCCAGCGAAGGCTTCTATTCCATCGACCGCAGCGGCGCCGTGACCCTGTGCAACCAGGCGTTCCTCACCCTGCTCGGCTTCGAAAGCCGCGACCAGGTGCTCGGGCGCCACCTGCACCGGATCATCCATCACAGCCATCCGGACGGCAGCGACTACCCGGTGCACGACTGTCCGATCCAGCACACCGCCGTCACCGGCGAGCCGCGCGAGGTCGATTACGAGCTGTTCTTCCGCCAGGACGGCAGCAGCCTGCCGGTGGCCTACCGGGTCGCGCCGATCTACCGCGACGGCGAGCTGCAAGGCGCGATCTGCACCTTCACCGACATCAGCGAACGCACCCACGGCGACGCGCTGCAGGCGTTCCTGCTGGATATCAGCGACCGGCTGCAGGAAGACGACACCCAGGTCGACATCGGCTGCGTGCTGGATGAACGCCTCGGCCGGCTGACGCGCACCGACTGCATCGCCTACGGCCATCTGGAGGATGCCACCACGCTGGTGGTCAGCCGCCAATGGCGTGCCGCGAACAGCCCCGACCGGCTGGGTCGACACCCGCTCGGCAGCAGCGCCGAGGTGCTGGCCCAGCACCTGGCGCAGGGCAGCATCCTGGTGCTGGAAAACCTGCTCGACGCCGCCGACGACCCGCAGCCGCGGCAGCTGCACGCCAGCCTGGCCAGCCAGAGCCTGCTGTTCGCCCCGCTGCCGATTTCCGCGCAGCAGCCCAACCGGCTGTTCCTGCTGTTCGCCAGCCGGCTGCCGCGTCACTGGAACCAGGCCGATGTCGCGCTGGTGCGCGAAGTGGTCGACCGCATCCGCAATGCCAGCCAGCGCGCCAGTGCCAACCGTGCGCTGCGCGAAGCGGAACAGCGCGTCAGCCTGGCCAACGAAATCGCCTCGATCGGCGTGTGGGAATACAACGACACCCATCACAGCATGCACTGGGATGCCCAGCTCAAGACGCTGGCCGGGCTGTCGCCGGAGCAGCCGCCGCCGCGCGTCGACGAGGTGCTGGCGCGCGTGCACCCGGATGACCGCGCCGAGCTGCTGGCCGCACTCGGCCGCGCGTTGCAGGGCAAGGACGGCGGCGAGTTCCAGCTCGACTACCGCGTGCTGGACACCCGGACCGCGCAGTTCCGCTGGCTGACCAACCGCGGCCGCCGCGTGCTGGATGCCAACGGCGAAGTGCGAATTCTCGGCACCGCGCGCGACATCACCGCCGAGCGCAATGCCGCCGAGCACATGCTGCGCATGAACGCACTGCTCGAACAGCAGATCAGCGAACGCCGCCTGGCCGAACAGCGCCAGACCGCGCTGATCGAGCTGGGCGATCTGCTGCGCGAGCAGCACGACAGCCAGACCATCGCCCACGCCGCGGTCAGCGTCATCGGCGGCACGCTGGGTGTGGCACGGGTGCTGTTCGCCAGCATCGAGCCCGGCAGCCTCTACGCCACCATCGAGCGCTACTGGAGCGACGGTGCCTCGCGCGACAGCAGCGAGCGGGTGCATTTCCCCGACTTCGGCGACCTCTACTACGACCTGCAGAACAATGATCTGGTGGTGATCGACGATGTGCTGCACGACGCGCGCACCGTCGCCCAGACCGACCTGTACAGCGAACGGCAGATCCGCAGTCTGGTCTGCGTGCCGCTGTTCGAGCAGGGCCAGCTGGCCGCCGCGCTGATGTTGCTGCATGGCGAGCCGCGCATCTGGCTCGACGACGACATCTCGTTCATCCGCGAGGTCGCCGACCGTGCCTGGAACGCCGACGAACGCATGCGCGCCGAACGTGCGCTGCGCGAGAGCGAGGAACAGTTCCGCACGCTGGCCGACAACATCAGCCAGTTCGCCTGGATGGCCGACCCGAGCGGGCGCATCTACTGGTACAACAAGCGCTGGTACGACTACACCGGCACCACCTTCGAGGCAATGCGCGCGCTCGGCTGGCGCGCGGTCAACCACCCCGACCACCACGAGCGGGTCAGCGCCTCGCTCAGGCGCGCCTTCGCCATCGGCTCGGTCTGGGAGGAGACCTTCCCGCTGCGCGGCAAGGACGGCATCTACCGCTGGTTCCTCTCCCGCGCGCTGCCGATTCGCGACGATTTCGGCCAGGTCACCCAGTGGTTCGGCACCAACACCGACATCACCGCCCAGGTCGCCGCCGAGGAAGCCCTGCGCGAACTCAACGAAAGCCTGGAGCGCCGGGTCGCCGAGCGCACCCGCGAGCTGGCGGCGATCAACAGCCGCCTGCATATCGAGATGGCCGAGCGCGAGCGCGCCGAAGAGGCGCTGCGCCACGCGCAGAAGATGGAAGCCATCGGTCAGCTCACCGGCGGCCTGGCGCACGACTTCAACAACATGCTCACCGGCGTGCTCGGCGCGCTGGATCTGATCCAGCGGCGGGTCAACAACGGCAACAGCGCAGACCTGCACCGCTACATCGACGCCGCGATGACCTCCGCCAACCGCGCCGCGGCGCTGACCCATCGCCTGCTCGCCTTCGCGCGCCGCCAGTCGCTCGACCCCAAGCCGGTGGATGTCAATCAGCTGGTGGTATCGATGGAGGACATGCTGCGGCGCACCATCGGCGAGCACATCCGCCTGCACACCCAGCTGCAGGCGGATGCCTGGCTGGCGTATACCGATGCCCACCAGCTGGAAAACGCCCTGCTCAACCTGGTGATCAATGCCCGCGACGCCATGCCGAGCGGCGGCGACCTGCAGGTGCGCACCCGCTGCGTGCAGATCGACAGCGCACAGCCGAACGGCCCGGAACCCGGCGACTACGTGGTGCTCAGCATCGCCGACAGCGGCGCCGGAATGTCCGCGGAGGTGATCGCCAAGGCCTTCGATCCGTTCTTCACCACCAAGCCCATCGGCCAGGGCACCGGCCTTGGCCTGTCGATGGTCTACGGCTTCGCCAAGCAGACCGGCGGCCACGTGCACATCGACAGCACGCCGGGCGAAGGCACGCGGATCACCCTCTACCTGCCGCGCAACCACAGCGCGCTGGCGGAAGCGGCGGGCGCACCCGAACCCACCGAGGTGCCGCAGGCGCAGCATGGCGAGACGGTGCTGGTGGTCGAGGACGAAGCCGCCGTGCGCATGCTGGTGATCGAAGTGCTGCACGAGCTGGGCTATGTCGCGCTCGAAGCCTGCGACGCCGCCACCGCCCTGCCCTACCTGCAGAGCGAGCAGCGCATCGATCTGCTGGTCAGCGACTTCGGCCTGCCCGGCCTCAACGGCCGCCAGCTCGCCGACCTCGCGCGCCAGCAACGGCCGCAGCTGAAGGTGCTGTTCATCACCGGCTATGCGGCGGACGCCACGGTACGCGGGGATTTCCTCGGGCCGGGCATGGACATGCTGGCCAAGCCGTTCAGCATCGATGCCCTCGGCCAGCGCATCCGCCAGCTGATCGAGCGCGACGGCTAGGCCAGCGAAGCGGAACTCGGCCGGGGCGGGCGGACTCTTAACAGCACGCACACTCGGAGGTGTCGATCATGCGACATACAACACTGGCGATACTGGCGTTCGCCGCACTGCCCTTCGGCAACGCCCTGGCTGACGGTCTGGTCCGCGACCTGCTGTCCTCGGGCGCGACAACCGCCTCCACCTACCTGACCTTCAAGGACAACAAGCTGGTCCTGCCGGCGCGCGAGGATGCCAGCAGCTTCGTCGCCAGCGATGGCGCCATCCGCGGCCCGCATCTGGAAGCGCTGCTGCGCCAGCTGCGCGCCGAGCAGCCACAGCTGCAGGCCAGCGACATGGAGCTGGCAAGTGCGATTCTCGCCGCCGAGCCGACCCGCTGAGCCGCCCGGCGCCCGTTGCCCGGCGCCCGCATTTTCATCCACCCCTCGCAGGAGGATTGCACGTGAAGAAGAGCGCATCGGCCGTCTGGCAAGGCGGCCTGAAGGACGGCAAGGGCACCATCAGCACCCAGAGCGGCGCGCTGAAGGACAACCCCTATGGCTTCAATACCCGCTTCGAGGACGCCCCGGGCACCAATCCGGAGGAGCTGATCGGCGCCGCGCATGCCGGCTGCTTCTCGATGGCGCTGTCGTTGATGCTCGGCCAGGCCGGGCTCACCGCCGAGCGTATCGAGACCCACGCCGAGGTAACGCTGGACAAGGATGGCGATGGCTTCAGCATCACCGCCGTCGACCTGACGCTGAAGGCGAAGATTCCCGGGGCCAGCGACGCGCAGTTCCAGCAGATCGCCGAGCAGGCCAAGCAGGGCTGCCCGGTCTCCAAGGTGCTCAACGCGCGCATCAGCCTGAACGCCACCCTGCTCGGCTGAGCGCAGCGGTCCCGGTTGCACAAATGAAAACGCCACGGCGCAGGCCGTGGCGTTTTTCGTTGCGGTCCGCAATCAGCCGCGGATGTTGTAGATGTCCTTCTCGTTCAGCTCGGCGTAGGCGTACAGCCGCTTGAGATAGGCGCGCTGCTGCTCCCAGACCTTGCTCGCCGCCGGATCGGCCGCCGCGGACGCATCGACCACTTCGGCCGCGACTTCCTTGAGCCGCGCCAGCACCTCGTCGGGCAACCGACGCACTTCCACGCCCTGCTCGCGCAGCTGCTCCAGCGCCTCCATGTTCTTGGCGTTGTAGTCATCGAGCATGTCGCCGTTGACGTCGCGCGCGGCGGAGCGAACGATGGCCTTCAGGTCATCCGGCAGGGTTTCCCAGGCCTTGAGATTGACGTCCAGCTCGAAGGTGACGTTCGGCTCCTGCCAGCCCGGCGTGTAGTAGTACTTGGACGCCTTGTGCAGGCCGAGGGCCAGGTCGTTGTACGGACCGATCCACTCGGTGGCGTCGATCGCGCCGGTCTGCAGCGCGGTGAAGATCTCGCCGGCCGGCATGTTGACCACGGTGCCGCCCATCTTGGTCAGCACTTCGCCGCCCAGGCCGGGCGTCCGCATCTTCAGGCCCTGGAAATCCTCGACCGAGTTGATTTCCTTGTTGAACCAGCCGGCGGTCTGCACGCCGGTGGCGCCGCAGGCCATCGGCAGCACGCCGAACGGCTTGTACACCTCTTCCCATAGCTGCATGCCGCCGCCACGGTGCAGCCAGGCATTCATTTCCTGCGCATTCGGGCCGAACGGCAGCGCGCAGAAGAACTGCGCGGCCGGCACCTTGCCCTTCCAGTAGTACGGCGCGCCGTGTCCCATCTCGGCGGTGCCGCGCGAGACCGCATCGAATACTTCCAGCGCGGGAACCAGTTCGCCCGCCGCATAGACCTTGACCTTCAGCCGGCCGCCGCTCATTTCGTTGACCAGCGTGGCGAAGCGCTCGGCACCGACGCCGACGCCGGGGAAGTTCTTCGGCCAGGAGGTGACCATCTTCCAGTTGAAGGTCTGCTGCTCGGCGGCGGGTGCGCCGGCGGCTGCGGTCTTTTCGCTCTTGTCATTGCAGCCGGCCAGAGCGGTGGCGGCCAGGCCGACGCCCGCGGCGGCGAGAATGTCACGACGTTTCATGTGGTGCTCCTTGTTGTTTGTCTTATTTGCACAACGACTTGGCTGAACACGACCGACCAGGCAGGACCGCTCGGGGCAACGCCCCGGCGCCAGAACCGGCAACCGTGCAAGCAAGGTGAAGAAAACTAGCGATATCTGCGGCTCAAGCCTAGTCCATCCCTCTAAAAGTCGTATGCCGATTGCTGCAAAGCGCCACTACTGCAAGAATCCTTCTGCGCAAAATTTCCTTGCGCCCAACAAGAAGGACTCATCAATGTCCCATGACGCCCCGCCGCTACTGCGCGTGGCTGGCCTCATCGATTCGCTGAATCGGCGTTTCGGCCAGCTGTGTGCCTGGTTCACGCTCTTCCTCGTTGCCGGTACCGCGATCGTCGTGGTGCTGCGCTATGGCTTCGGCATCGGCGCTATCGCCCTGCAGGAGGCCGTCATGTATGCCCATGCGCTGGTCTTCATGGGCGCCGCCGCCTGGACGCTGCAGCGCAACGGCCATGTCCGCGTCGACATCTTCTACCAGAAGCTGGTTTCCCGCCGGCAGGCGATCGTCGATGGCCTCGGCCACGTGCTGTTCCTGATCCCGGTCTGCCTGTTCCTGGCCTGGAACAGCTGGGATTACGTCGCCAACTCCTGGGCCACGCACGAAGGTTCCAACGAATCCGGCGGCCTGAAGTTCGTCTACCTGCAGAAGAGCATTATCCTGGTGATGGTCATCAGCCTCGCGCTGCAAGCCGTCGCCGATCTGATCAAGCTCGGTTACCGCCTCGCCGGCCGCCTGCCGCAGGACGAGGAGGTGCAGCATGGCTGAGATCATGGCAATCGCACTGTTCGTCGCCATCTGCATCGCGCTGATGTCGGGCTATCCGGTGGCCTTCACCCTCGGCGGCATGGCACTGCTGTTCGCCGGCGTCGGCGTGGTCACCGGCACGTTCGACGTCGGCTTCCTGCATGCGCTGCCCAACCGCATCTTCGGCATCATGAACAACCAGACGATGCTGGCGGTGCCGCTGTTCGTCTTCATGGGGGTGATGCTGGAGAAATCCCGCGTCGCCGAAGACCTGCTGGAATCCATGTCGCGGCTGTTCGGCACCCTGCGCGGCGGTCTGGCGATCTCGGTGTGCGTGGTCGGCACGCTGCTCGCGGCCTCGACCGGCATCGTCGGCGCCACCGTGGTGACGATGGGTCTGCTGGCCCTGCCGACCATGCTGCGCCGCGGCTACGACCCGGCGATCGCAACCGGCACGCTGGCGGCCACCGGCACGCTCGGGCAGATCATCCCGCCGTCGATCATCCTGGTCCTGCTCGGCGACGTGATGTCCAGCGCGTTCCAGCAGGCGCAGCTGAAGATGGGCATCTTCTCACCGAAGACCGTCTCGGTCGGCGACCTGTTCGTCGGCGCGCTGCTGCCGGGGCTGGCGCTGGTCGGCCTGTACATCGTCTACCTGATCATCATCGCCATCTTCCAGCCGAAGAAGCTGCCCGCGCTGCCGCAGGAAGAGCTCGGCCCGATCGAATGGGGACGGCTGATCAAGGCGCTGCTGCCGCCGCTGGTGCTGATCGCCGCCGTGCTCGGCTCGATCCTCGCCGGCTATGCGACGCCCACCGAAGCCGCCGCCATCGGCGCGCTGGGCGCGACGGCGCTGTCACTGGTCAAGCGTCAGCTGAGCTTCAGCCAGTTGAAGGAAGTCGCCTTCGGCACCACCGAGATCACCTCGATGGTGTTCCTGATCCTGATCGGCGCCTCGCTGTTCTCCCTGGTGTTCCGCGGCTTCGGCGGCGAGGTGCTGATCGAGGACGCCCTGCATTCGCTGCCCGGCGGCGTGCTCGGTGCGTTCCTGGTGGTGATGCTGGTGATCTTCCTGCTCGGCTTCATCCTCGACTTCATCGAGATCATCTTCGTCGTCGTACCGATCGTCGGCCCCATCCTGCTGGCGATGGGGCTCGATCCGATCTGGCTCGGCGTGATGCTCGCGCTCAACCTGCAGACCTCGTTCCTCACTCCGCCGTTCGGCTTCTCGCTGTTCTACCTGCGGGGCGTCACTCCGCGCAGTGTGCCGACGAGCACCATCTACAAGGGTGTGGTGCCGTTCATCGGCATCCAGTTGCTGATGCTGGTGGTCGCCTACCTCTGGCCGGATCTGATCACCTGGCTGCCCGA
>JAEAMG010001940.1_pt1 | contig 14043 bp, 12 predicted proteins | sample 8958741 | NCBI WGS metagenome assembly JAEAMG01 (sample SAMN16933256, study PRJNA681125) | bioreactor sludge metagenome | isolation source: anaerobic bioreactor treating anionic surfactant - SDBS | place: India: Bengaluru | collected 2019-02-28
GGTCGCGGGCAAGCGCGGCGGCCGGCTGGGATGGGTTGACGCGGCTGGCGCGAAAACGAACACGCGCTTGATTGCCCACCATGACGAGTTTGTCTATTGGCGTGACGTTTCCTTTGATGAGCTTGAAACAGTGAACGGAGGCGGCGGCAAGGATAGCAAATACGGGGACGCTAAAGCCGATGCCGATGAACTGGCTGTACAGGCGCAAGCGAAGGCGTGGAAGTTGACCGACCTGCGAGCCTATGCCGAACAGATGTTTAAGACCGCACGGGGGCGGCGTGCTTTCGACTGCATGAAGGCGCACGCCAAAGAGTACAGCCTAGCAATCGTATCCGCGAAGTATAAGGCAGCGATATTTATCGGGACCCGCCCCGAAGCTGAACAGGCGGCGGCGGCTTGGGACGCTTCAAAAGGCGAGGTTTAACATCGGCAGTCTTACAGTCTGACAGTCTTACAGATTGACCATTCTGTAAAACAGGCAAAATCAGTCTTACAGTCTTACAATACACCCCTTTAGGGGTGTTTGTCTGTAAGGCTGATCGCGGGGAAAAAACGCAAACGATTTTTGAAGCGCCTCACCAAGGCACCTTGGCGAGCGTCAGCCGGGGCAACAACCGCCCCAGATCGGACGCACGGCCCGACCTCCAGCAATGGGGCCGGGCTCTTGCTTTTAAACCGCGATGCTAAAAAAGAAACAAGGCAGTCGGTTTTTCTGGGTTAGGGCTAACTAGCCCGCTGCCACATCGAGAAAATCGGCGGTGGTTTACGGGGCTGTTTTTGCTACCGATTTTTTTCTGTTGTGGTTTTGTTGTGGTTTTCTTACCACAACAGAACGCAAACGCACTTTTCAGAACATCAATCGTATATAGGCACAAAAAACCCCGTATTCATTGGGCTTTTTCAATGGATACAGGGTTTAGAAGGTATAAAAAATGGTCGGGGCGGAGGGATTTGAACCCCCGACATCCAGCTCCCAAAGCTGGCGCACTACCAGGCTGTGCAACGCCCCGAATCTATTTGCAAAAACCGGGGTGAGTGTAGGATAAAATACGGGTACGCGCAACCCGAATCTGATTTGCACTTTCTTGTTTATTAAGAATAAGGTAACATAGTCGCGATTATCGGTTATAAGAAAGGCTGGGGTCTCAATGAGCGGGGCACAAAAGAATGAGATCGGCGACCGGATGGTCAAACGTTTTCCTCTGTATCTGAGGGTGCTGCACGAGATGGCGGCGCAGGGAGAGACTTACGCTTCAGGCGCGGTGGTTGCCAAGGCGCTGACCTTGGATCCGATTGTGGTCCGCAAGGATTTATCGAAAACCGGTGTGCGCGGCAAGCCGCGGCTGGGATTTCCCTTGAACGAGATCATTGCCGCGATCGAGCGCTTCCTCGGCTGGAACGCAGTCTCCGAGGCGGTGCTGGCCGGCGTGGGCCGTCTGGGCTCCGCCCTGCTGGGGTATCCCGGCTTCCAGTATCAGGGCTTCAAGATCGTCGCGGCGTTTGACGTAAATCCGAGAAAGCGCGGTCAGGTCATGGGCGTCCCGGTTTACCCCACGGCACAGATCGCGGAAACCGTGCGCCGGCTCAATGTCTCGCTCGGCATCCTGACCGTCCCCGCCGATCAGGCGCAGTCCGTGGCGGACGCTATGATGGCTGGCGGCATACGCGGCATCTGGAACTTTACCCCGGTGCAACTGTCCGTACCGTTGGACGTCATCGTGAAACGCGAGGACTTGGCTGCGAACCTTGCTGTGCTCTCGCACCGGTTGCGCCGCGGAGAGAAGAACAAATGACGACCGGTATCGATGTGCTGCGCGCGCGTCGGTTTGACACGCTGAAAGGCAAGCGGGTCGGGCTGCTAAGCCACCAGGCCGCATTGACCGCAGACGGCTCGACCTCCGCCCAACTCCTGCGCCGCGCCTTGGGCAAGCGGCTGACCGCACTGTATGGGCCAGAGCACGGGTTCTTCGGCCAGGCCGTCGCGGGAGAACACACCTACACCAGAACCCATCCGGATTGGTTCATTCCCGTCTATTCGCTCTATGGCGAGCATCGCAAGCCCGCGCCAGCCATGCTGGCCGATGTGGATGTGGTGGTCTGCGACTTGCAGGATCTGGGCGTCCGCTGCTACACCTATCTGGCCACGCTCCGCCACATGCTGGAGGCCTGCGCGGAGGCAGACGTGGAGGTGCTCGTGACCGACCGCCCGATCCCTCTGCCGCACGCTGTGGACGGCCCGATGGCCGACCCGCGCCTGGCGAGCTTTGTCGCCCCCTGCCCCCTGCCCTTCGTTTACGGCATGACGCCCGCGGAAAGCGCGCGCTGGATGCGGGACGCGCTTGGGCTGAAGGTCCGGCTGGAGACGGTGCCGATGGGGGGCTGGCGGCGAGAGGACGCGGCCTGGGACGGCACTCGACCGGCCTTCATGCCGCCGTCGCCGGGAATCAAGACCTGGGAAAGCGCCATGACTTACGCGGCCACAGTCTTCTCCGAGGCCTTGCCCGGAATCGACTGCGGGCGAGGCACCAATCTCGCTTTCCGCACACTTGGCGCGCCGTGGTTGCGGGCGGAAGCCTTCTGTACTTTACTGGCGCAGAAACGGCTGTCGGGCGTGGCCTTTCACCCCTACCGCTACGTGGCTGGCGCAGGCGTACACGCCGGAAAAGAACTCGACGGCATCCGCCTGACGGTGACCGACCCAGCGCGTTTCAAACCAGCCGAGGTTTCTTTGCTCCTTTTACGGGCTTTCGCCGAAGCTTACGGATCGGCTCGCGTCTGGCGGCACAAGGGCGTGCGTCCGGAGTGGTTCGACAAACTCTACGGCACCGGCCACGTGCGGGCCTACCTCCAATCAGGCGGTGCTCTCGAAGCTCTCTTTGCCGAATGGGCTCAGGAACGACGGGCTTTCGCCGCAGCACGCGCGAAGGCTTTGCTTTACTGACGAAGAGTTAGCAGAGATCACAGAGCATACATCAGAACTCTGTGCGCTGCGTGCTTCGGAGAGAATCAAACAGCGTTTTATTTGTTGTGATTGTCGGTTTGTCAGTCACTAAATTGTGCCTGTGTGTTTTTTGCTGTGTTGACCCTGTCTGTTAAAGTCGCTACACTCACGTTTCTTTTTAAGGGCGTCACATGCCCGTTACGTGAGCCGCGGAGGATTCTTCTCCGCAAAGGAGCATTGAGATGAAGGCAACACCATCCGCAAACCTATCGGTCGACGACACCTTGCTCAAAGGGTACGCGGACAAGATTCGCGCGACGGGGAAGATCGATCCGTCGTTGTACGAGAAATACAATGTCAAGCGCGGCCTTCGGAATGCGGACGGAACCGGTGTGCTGGTCGGCCTGACCTGCATCGGCAGCGTGCACGGCTACATGATTTCGGAGAGTGAGAAGGTCTCCGTGCCGGGACAGCTCTATTACCGCGGCATCAACGTCAACGATTTAGTGAAGGGCTTCCAGACCGAAAAACGCTTCGGCTTCGAGGAGAGCGCTTATTTGCTACTCTTCGGCGAATTGCCGAACGCGGACGAACTGAAGACCTGGAACGACCTGCTGGACGTTTACCGGCGGTTGCCTGATGGCTTCAAGGAGGGCGCGATCATCCGCTCGCCGGGCAAGGATATCATGAACAGCATCGCACGTGCGGTGCTGATGGCCTACACGTATGATGCTGAGCCCGACAAATTGGACATTGAAACGACGCTGCGTCAAAGCATCGAGTTGATCGCACAGTTCCCCACCATCGCCGCCTACGCCTATCAGGCCAAAGCCCACTACCACATGGGGCAGAGCCTGATGATGCGCTACCCCGAAAAGGGGAAAAGCACAGCCGAGAATTTTCTGATGCTGACGCGCGAAGACGGCATGTACACACAGCTGGAAGCCGAACTGCTGGACCTGTGTCTGGTGCTGCATGCCGAGCACGGCGGCGGCAACAATTCGGCCTTCACCACGCATGTGGTCACCTCGTCGTTCACTGATACCTATGCCGCCATCGCGGCATCCACGCTGTCGCTGAAGGGCCCGCGCCACGGCGGAGCCAACCTGCGCGTGATGGGTCAGATGCGCGAGATCAAAGAGCACGTCGAGCACTGGGACAGCGAGGGCGAGGTCGCCGACTACCTGTCCAAGATCCTGAACAAGAAGGCGGGCGACGGTACGGGCCTGATCTACGGGCTCGGCCACGCGGTCTACACACTCTCCGATCCCCGCACCGACATGCTGCGTGAAAAGGCGCGGATTCTCGCCAAAGCCAAAGGCCGCGACGAGGAAATGGCTCTTTACGAGCTGATCGAGCGGATCGGCCCCGGCATCTTCAACAAGAACCGCGCCAAGCCGCGCGACTTGTGCGCCAATGTGGATTTCTATTCCGGCTTCGTCTATGACATGCTCAACATTCCGATCGACCTCTACACGCCGATCTTCGCGATTTCGCGTGTGGTCGGCTGGTGCGCGCACCGGATCGAAGAGCTGCTCAACGGCGGACCCATCATCCGGCCGGCCTACAAGGCCATTTTCGAGCAACGGTCGTATAAACCGATGGATGAGCGGAAATAGCGCACACCGTACGGGGAGGGGTTATGGAAATTCGCAACTACAAGCCAACCATGCGGTACCGCCCCTACGGATCCAAAACCGATGTGCTCGTTTCCATGCTGGGCATCGGTGCCATGCGCCTGCCGCTGACGGACGGCAAGATCAATGACGCGCGCGCGATCGAGCTGATGGAGATGGGGTTCGACGGCGGCATCAACTACATCGACACCGCCTACGTCTACAACGACGGCGAGAGCGAGCGGGTCGTCGGATACGCCTTGAACAACGGGTGGCGCGACAAGGTGTATGTGGCCACCAAGATGCCCGTCTGGGAGTTGGAGAAGCCGGGCGACCAGGAGACGCGTCTGCGCACGCAGCTCGCCCGCCTGCAGACGCAGCGGATCGACTTCTATCTACTCCACTCGCTCAACAAACGCTACTGGGAGAACGTGCTCAAGTCCGACTCGCTGGCCTGGCTGGACGAGGAGAAAAAACGCGGACGCATCCGCTTCGCGGGCTTCTCGTTCCATGACGATTTCGAGATGTTCAAGACGATCCTCGATGCCTATGACTGGGACTTCTGCCAGATCCAGTACAACTACGCGCAGCACGACATCCAAGCGGGGACCCGCGGTCTGCAATACGCGCACAACAAGGGAATCGGCATAGCCGTGATGGAGCCCCTTTTCGGCGGATTCCTGACTGGGCCGCAACTGCCTCCGGGAGCGAACAGCCTGTTTGAGGAATATGGTGTCAACCCGGTATCGAGCGCTTTGCGCTGGATCTGGAACCAGCCTGAGCCGACCGTGGTGCTCAGTGGCATGAGCGAAAAGTATCAGATGAAAGACAACTTGCGCACGGCCGAGACCGCCGATGCGGGGGTGCTCACCGAGCGCGAGAAGCAGGTGCTTGAAAAGGTCTGCCGCTACATGCGCGAAAACGTACCGATCCCGTGCAGCAAATGCGGCTATTGCCTCAAGAGCTGTCCGGTGGGGGTGAAGATCCCCTTCATGTTCGATATTTACAACAAGCATCTGCTTGTAGAGCGAAAACATGCGCTACAGCCTGCGCTGTACAACAGCGTAATGCCAAACGAGAAAGCATCCGCCTGCATCCGCTGCGGCGCGTGCAAGAAACACTGCCCGCAATCGATCGACATCCCTTTGTGGCTGGAAAAAGTCGCCGCGGAGTTTGAAAAAACGAAACTTATATGACAAATACGGTGCTGCAGGTGTCCACCGGTGCGGTGGAAGTGGTTCAAAAGCAGGTTGCTGAAGTTACGCAAGTGCTCTCGACTGAGGTAGACAACGGCCGTGAAATCGTGACGGTCGCCCTCCGGTGGTTCGCTGAAAACGGCATCTCTTTCCTGGTGAACGTCTTGGTTTCGATGCTGTTGCTGCTCATCGGGGCACATGCCATCAGGCTATTGACGGCGGCCACACACAAAGCCTTGCACAAGACGGGACGCGTGAATGCCCTGTTGCAAAATTTCTTGTGCAGCGTAGTGAATAAGACCACCTGGGTGTTGTTGCTCATGATCGTGTTACAACGCCTAGGTGTCAACATCGCGCCGCTGATTGCGGGCCTGGGCGTGACCGGCTTCATTCTGGGATTTGCGTTTCAGGAGTCGCTGGGCAACCTGGCCGCGGGCATGATGATCGCGATCAATCAGCCGTTCGGGGTCGGCGACTATGTCTCTGTGGGCGGGATCGAAGGCTCCATACGGGAGCTCAATATGATGGCCGCCACACTGGCCACCGCCGACAATAAAAAAGTGATGGTTCCGAACAAGGTGATCTGGGGGGCGCCGATCACCAACTACACCGCCACGGACAAGCGGCGCCTCGAGATCGCAATCGGCATCGCCTACGGCGCGGACATCACCAAGGCCAAGCGAATCGCCATGGATGTGCTCCTCGCTCACCCTCTGGTCCTGACCGATCCGAAACCGCTTGCCGAGGTGCTCACGCTGGGCGAGTCGGCTGTGAATCTGGTGATCCGTCCGTGGAGCAAGCCTTCAGACTACTGGACCGTTTATTTCACCGTGATTCAATCGGTCAAAGAGGCGTTCGACAAAAACGGCATCGAGCTCCCGTTCCCGCAACTCGAAGTCCGCATGAAGAGCTAGCGTATATACAGGCAGGAAGCGGTTTAGACGATGCGGCTGATAGGGCAAGCGGATCATTGCGCGGAATTGCCTGACCGCCTGAAAGCCTTCGGTCGATCCACCTGCGTTAAGCCGGACAGGCGCAACGCTTCAGTTCATCATACTGTGGATCGGCGCGGGGATATGTCCGCCGCGGTTGACGAACACTTCCGCGCCGTCCGGGCTGGCCGACTGCGTCACCACGCCGGAGCCGAAGAGACCGCCGAAGTCAACATAGTCGCCCAACTTCGCACCGGGCACGGGGATGACGCGCACGCCGGTTGTCTTGCGACTGGTGATCCCGATGGCGGCCTCGTCCAGAATTATACCGGCCACCGTCTCGGCTTTCGTGTTGCCAGGCAGAAGGATCATGTCGAGTCCCACCGAGCAAACTGCCGTCATAGCCTCGAGTTTCTCGAGCGTCAGCGTACCGTCGGTCACAGCTTTCGAGAGCGCATGATCCTCCATCACGGGGATAAACGCGCCGGAGAGCCCGCCAACCGCGCTGGAGGCGAACGCGCCGCCCTTCTTGACCGCGTCGTTCAGCAGCATCACTGCAGCCGTTGTACCGGGCGCGCCGATCAAACGAATGCCCATGCTCTGATAGATTTCTCCCACTGAATCGCCCACGCGCGGAGTCGGGGCGAGCGAAAGGTCCACCACGCCGAAGGGGATGTTCAGCCGATCGGCGACTTCGCGGCCGATCAGTTCGCCCGTGCGTGTGACACGGTAGGCGGTGTGCTTGATCTCCTCGGCGATCTCGTTCAGAGTGGCCTTGGGGTCGTGCTGCACCAGACGGTCAACCGCATGCTTGACCACGCCGGGCCCGCTGACGCCCACATTAATGACACACTCCGGCTCGCCGGGACCGAGCATCGCACCGGCCATGAAGGGGTTGTCCTCCGGCATGTTAGCGAAGACCACGATCTTCGCGCAACCGAACCCGCGAGTGGAGCGAGTCACTTCCGCGGTCTCGATGATCTTGCGAGCGATCAAGGTGATGGCATCGACGTTGATACCCGCCTTGGTGGTGCCGACGTTGAAGGAAGAACAGACGCGTTTGGTAGTGAGCAGCGCTTGAGGCAACGATTCGATCAGCGTGCGCTCGCCGGGCGTGAGGCCCTTCTGAACGAGCGCAGAGAACCCGCCCAGGAGATCGATCTTCACCTGTTCCGCCGCCGCATCGAGCGCCTGACAAAGCTTCACCGCCGTCACCACCGTATGGCCTTCGAGCAAGATACTGGCGGGCGAGACCGCGATGCGCTTGTTGACAATTGGCAAACCATATTTGGCACTCACCTCATTGCAGAAACGGACGAGGCTGCCGGCCTTCTCCACGATACGCTCATAAACCGCCTTCACCAATTTGTCGGGATCAGGATTGGCACAGACGTTGAGGTTGACGCCCAACGTCACGGCGCGGACGTCGAGGTTCTCTTCGCGCACCATACGGACGGTCGAAAGGACGGCTTGTCTTGCTAACATTAGGGCACCGGGGTTCGGGTTTCAGGGTTCTCTAGTTTCCAATCAGCGACTTGATGGGGCCGATCTCATTGGTGGCCCGGAAAATGTTCTCGTGGCAGAGCAGGGCGGAGAGTCCGAGCTTGGTCATCGCTTCACGGAAGTTGTCTTGGATCATGCGGAAATCGACGGCTTCAGGCACAACGACCTGCGCGATGTAGACGACCTTGCCGTCCTCCTCCTCAACCATCCAGTCCTCGATGTTAACACCGTGCTCAACCAGAAACGAGGTAATGGCAAAGATCGTTCCGGGTTTGTCCTCGCCGCGCGTCATCACGACAAAGCGTGCGCCGGTGGGCACCACCGGTGGCTTGGCCTCGGGGCTGTCTAGCACCGTAACGACGGCTTCGGATTCGAGCGTCGAGTCAAGCAGCGCTCGCAATGTTTCGGGGTTGACCTGGTCGGGGTGTTCGGAAGTGAAGACCAGGTTGAAGAACCCGTCGATGACGGTTTGACGGATACTGCCTATATTGCCTTCGAGCGAAAAGACGCCCCGGGTGACATCGCGCAGCAGGCCCACGCGGTCGGGCACGAGCACGGAGGTGATAAAACGCCGGCAATTCTGCGGGCAGGGTGCTTGCATGTTTACCCCGTTTAAGACAAAAACCCCGAAAAACAACGTCTGCCGGTTTTCGAGGTCTCAGATGGAGCCAACGATCCGGATCGAACGGACGACCTGATCATTACGAATGATCTGCTCTACCAGCTGAGCTACGTTGGCTTAAAAAAACGGTTTTCAATATACTTGTTTAAGGGCTTGAAAGTCAAGTGCCCTCTCCACGAAAAAATATCGTATTGGGGGATTGACGGAAGAAGGGGGGTTCTGGCATACTACATTCCTCTTTTGCACCCGTGGTGGAATTGGCAGACACGTAAGATTCAGGTTCTTATGTCGAGAGACGTGGGGGTTCAAGTCCCTCCGGGTGCACCATGCGAATTGTTTATCAGGCACGCCCCCTTCGTCTATCGGCTAGGACATCAGGTTCTCATCCTGGAAAGAGGGGTTCGACTCCCCTAGGGGGTGCCAATTCGAGAGAACCGCTTGCAGGCCAGTGATTTACAACAATCGCTGGCCTTTATTTTTGCCAAAAAACGGCAAAGTTACATCAGAAGTTACATCAAGCCCTATTTGGTTTTACGCAGTGCCGCTTGAATCTGACAGCCCGGATTCGATATTCTTTACGCCGTCATTGTGATGCCGAAAGGTAGGGGGCGCATGAGCGATAATTCAAAGCGGGGCCCGTTGCTCCGGACAGAGAAAGTGAAAAGGCCAAAGTCAATAAAGGCCGTTCCACGAACCGCTGTTGCCGCAGAGGAAGATCCTCGAGGCAAGTTCCTGTTCTGCATGGGCAAGAAGGTCCGCCTGATCAAGTGCGAGCATTATGAGCTTCCCCCCTCTTTGGAGTATACGCCTGACGGTCAGCAAGCCGATTTTTTGAGGCACTCCTGCACGCTTGAGATCGAGACGGTGCCGCCGAACCGCTTTGTCCGGGCGATTGTCTATTACATCCTGAAGGCGGCGATCCAGGCGTTGCCATCCGGCAAGCTGTCGATACCGGAGTGGGCCACGCCGTTCGAGATAAAGCTGGGCGTCGTGATCGACGTCTATGGGGGCGAATGGGTGATGGAATGTTTCCGCGAAGAGATCATCGAGGCTGCGCTCGGGGATGCAGCCGTGAGTAGCCCGGCCGGATGTGCCGAGGATGCGGCTGGGGCGGATACAAAAGAGATGCCTTCGGAAACTGCGGGGCTGGAACAACCAAAGACGGCCATCCTGCCCGGATGGAAGAGTGGAAAGCTGCTTCTGAAGAAACTGCCTAACGGGCGCGAGCCCGCCGTGTTTACTTTCGGCAAAGAGACCTACACCGTGCCAAGCGGGAAAGCTTGGGAAATCGTGTCCGGCATGATCGAGGCGGACGCGTATGAAGGGCATGGGGTGAAGCTGCTTGCCCGAGCGGGAGACGCCTTTAAGAATGAGCATCGGCGCTTTTACTCTGACATAGTGAAGACCGCGCCCGACGGCAAGCGTTACCTGCGGACAAAATAACCGTCCCCCGCCCGTCCCCTTTTTCAGTCGGCAATATCGTCAAACCCCTTGCTTTTGCAGGGGGTTTTTAATTTTCTCATCCCCCGTTATGGGGGATGGCGTACCCGTATTATATTTCTCGCCCAAATGGCTTTTACTGCCCCCGTTTCCGCAAGGTGCGGATGAAACGGTACGAGGGGTTTCATTATGGCATTGGGCAGGCAAGTACTCGAGACGGCTGCGCAGGTCGGCAATCCGACGGCGCAGGAATGGGCGCGGATTCCGCGCGTGGGGCAGACGCTGGAGGGGTTTTTCCGCTCGCAGCTCTTTGCGCTCATCAGGGACGGGAAAGTCAAATCGGCTGCGATCAAGCAGCCGGGACAGATCCGGCCCGGCATGCGGCTGGTCCATCTGCCGTCGCTGCGGGCGTACATCGCCTCTTTCGCGGATGACGCGCAGGTGTCAAAAGGGGGTGGCCAATGAAGACAGGAACAACCACCCACTACACATTGTGCCGGTTCAAGAACCGGCCGGACGCAAAGTGCCGGAAACTCGCTAGGTGCCGCGTGTGCGGGCGCGTCCTATTCTTCTCGTTCGCCGACCGACTGTGCTCTGGCTGCGCCGCAGCCGGCGGCGACAAGACGGCGACCCGTGTCCCATCCACCGTTTCGGGAAAGGCGGTGAAGGCATGAGCGGCCTAAGCCCAGATGTAGGTGCCGGGTTCCCCGGCGAGGATCTTCAGAGCGAATGCCGGTTTTCGATGTTCGCATCGCTGGCTGACGCCAGGCCGAAGACGGTGACGCTGGCCGACCTGCGCATGTTGATCAGCGAAGGCAAGTGCGCGGAACTTGTCAACCGGATCAGGGCCGAGCCGGACAAGGCGCGGCGGTCGGAGTTCAAGCGCGGGCTGCCGTGCGTAACCGTGTCGGGCGAGTTTGCCGGCGGCCACAAGGCCGAGCACCTAGTGCGTCACTCGGGACTGCTTTGCGTGGACTTCGACGGGGCAGACAACCCGTGCCTTGCCGGCCACGCGGAGGAGTGGCGCGACCGGTTGACCAAAGACGAGTCGGTGATGCTGGCGTTCGTCAGCGCATCCGGCAACGGCGTGGCGGCCGTGTGCCGGATCGAGCCCGAGCGTCACGCGGAGTCGTTCGACGCGGCCCGGGATCACTTCAAGGTAGTGTACGGGTTGGAGGCTGACCGGTCATGCCGCGACGTGAGCCGCCTGCGCTTCCTGTCGCACGATCCCGGCGCTGCCGGAAACCCTTCCGCCCGCGTCATCAAGGTCTGTTCCGTGCCGCCGGCTCCGAAGCCGGAGAGGCCCGGCCTCCTGTGCGCAGCCGCACCCACACTGCCGAAGGAGAGGCGCGAGGAGATCCTCTCCGCGCTGGAGCGGGTCTCGCCCGATGACCGTCAGGCGTGGCTCGATGTGGGCATGGCCATTCACAGCGAAGCGCCGGGGCTGGAGGGTTTGAATCTGTGGCGCGTGTGGTCGGAGTTAAACGACACGGGAGCCAAGTTCAACGAACCCGATCTTGAGCGCGTCTGGCGGTCGTTCGGCCAGCGTTCGGGCATCGGCATGGGGACGCTGTTCAAGCTGGCCTACAACGCCGGTTGGACGGGCGCGCCAGCACCGAAAGCAGTCTTGCCCAAGGAGGTGGCAGCAAAGGCCAAGAAAGGGTTCACGGTCAAAACGTGGGGAGAGATCACTCGCGCGATCCTGACTGTCAAACGGTTCATACTGGGCGTGCTGTTCGCCTGCGGGCAGCTCCAGACGCTGTTCGGTCAGGGCGGGCTCGGCAAGTCGCGGGTGGCGCTCAACATCGCGCGGAACCAGGTTCTCGGCCTCCCGTTTCTGGGGCAACCGACCGGTGACGCGCCGCTGCGGCACCTGTTTATCGGCTCGGAGAACGACATCCACCGTTGGCAGACGGACATGCGGGCCATGAGCCGCGGTCTGGACGATGCCGCGCTCGCGAAGCTGGAGGAGTATATACGTGTGACGACGCTGGAAAACGCCGAGGACTGCTACATCAACATCGGGGACGAGCGGAATATCGAGAAGTGGCGGGAGACCCTGCGGGCGTGGCCTCCGGACGTCTTGTATGTCGACCCTTGGGGCGACGTGCTGGAGGGCGACGGGTTCGACAGGGATGTGCGCTCGACGCTCTCCACCCTCCGCAAGCTGGCGGGTGAGGTGAATCCGGAATGCGGCATCGTCATCCTGGCCCACGCGAGAACGGGGGCGACCAATATCGCGCAGGCGACCGGTTTCGACGCGGCCAACTTCGGCAAGGACAGCAAGGCCCTGTTCTCGTGCAGCCGGGCGGTCGTCAACATGGCGCCGTACGACGCCTCCGAGAACCCCGACCTGTGCTGGGTGCCGGCCAAGAACAACAACGGCCGACGGCCGGAGCCGCTGCGGATACGGCTGTATCCCGAGACCATGACCTATTCCGTTATCGAACCCCTGGACGTGGAGGCGTGGCAGGCGGAGGTCAAGGCGGCCGCGAAGCTGACGCCGAAAAGAGCGTCCGTCAAGTTCGATCCGGACGCCGCGCTCGGGCTGGTGTCAACAACCCCGCTCACCAAAACCGAACTCCATGCCGCGGTCAGGGGCTGGAAGGTGACGGAACTGGACACGCGGGCGGGCATCAAAGCTCTGATCAGGACCGGCAAGTTGGTCGAGCAAAAGGCTGAAAAAGGGAACACGTGGCTGATCGGCACACCGGAAAGTTTCAAGAACATGACGAACCCGACGATGCCGCCGTCGGATTCGTCCAATTCAACGAAATAGCCGTTCATCGAACTTGAGACACGCGTATATTATATGCGTGTCACAAGTTCGACGGCTGGGCACGGCAGGAATGAAAGCGAGGTTCGGAATGAAGGCTGACAGTCAAGTGATGAAGGTCAATAAGAGAAGGTACACCAAGGGGCCGTGGCGGTACGGTTGCGACTGGGGCGAGCACGGCGCGGTCGCCGACTGCGGCGAGTGCTCGGAGTACGTCTACGGCGGGACGCGGTTCATGCGGCCGTTCGCAAAGGTCCCGCCGATGGAGCAGCATGCGAACGCCATGCTGATCGCACGGGCACCGGAGATGCTGGAACTGCTCCAGCGGGCCGTGGCCAAAGGAGGGCGCGTTAATCAGCGGTGGAACGACAAGGCCGAGACCGTGATCGCGCGGGCGACCGGCACCTGTCTACCTGAGCGTCTGCAGAAGCGCGAGAAGCCTGTCGCGTTGGGGCAGTTGCTCACCCGCGCCGAGGCGAAAGCGAAAGCCGCCGCACGGAATCAGCCGCCGGGTACCACACACGGGTAAAAAAGCTGGTACTTCACGGGATGCGCTTGCCCTGCAAACAGCAGGCGGATGCAGGGCATTTGGGGATTGGCCGTCAGGTGCCGTTTGATGGTCTGTCGTTGGCAGAAACGGCGTATATTCCGAAGGGCTTTTTCCCTGTTATTATCAGGCGGGATCAGGGCTTTTTGGATGTGCGGGCGGATGACTTCTGACGGGGGTAATGGCAAAGCCTGAAGTCTAAATGGGACCTGCGGCGGCTGCGCAGTCGCGGGAAAATAAAGGCCGCGCCCCCAACGGGCGCGGCGGATTATTGGGAGCAAAAAGGGCGGCCGGTGAGGGCCGCCCGCGCGGGGTTCAATCGAGGAGTTCGCCCATTCTCTTGGGCGTGAAATAGAGATCCAGTTCGGCCCCGTTCTCGAGAAGTTCGGGGATTGAGATGTAGCCTGCCTCCGGCCCCATGCCGAGGTCGGCGATTCCGAAGGCCTGCACCTGGCCCGCGTGGTCGGGGT
>JAEAMG010001941.1_pt1 | contig 14041 bp, 10 predicted proteins | sample 8958741 | NCBI WGS metagenome assembly JAEAMG01 (sample SAMN16933256, study PRJNA681125) | bioreactor sludge metagenome | isolation source: anaerobic bioreactor treating anionic surfactant - SDBS | place: India: Bengaluru | collected 2019-02-28
AAAAATAAGAGCTGATAAATCAGCTCTTATTTTCAACTACTTATTTAATTAAGACAATTGAGCAGCACTAAAATCAACTCTTAAATCAGCTTGTTGATTTACCTTCCTCTTGATAGTTCACAGCCTTGCCTTAGGTCTTTTGTGACAATTTCCAACTCTTTGCAGAGAGCAAAAAATCATAGTTTAATGCCATGAGGATGCTCTGCATATTAAAGTTATTGCGGTCTTCAGGTAACTGTAACAGAAGCGGTAAACGTGTTACGCCATTTTTACCATTAGCAAAGGCATAATGCCGTACTTTAGAGTCAATCACCGAAATTAAATTCTTCGCTTCCATATAAACACTCTCTTGAGAGGCCTGTTTTTGAATAGCAATAATTCTAATATAGCAACGATCTCGAACCTCGATCAGATTCTGTTTTAATTGATTGATCTTCAATTCATGATTTTCTGTTTTCTTAAACAGCCGTTTAAGAAAACTGCTATTTTCGGCATTTTGCATTTCGCGTTCTAACTGGCGTATGTGCTGCTGGATCTGGCGGGTTTGTTCCATCGCACTATTGAGCAGTTCCCTAATTTCCTGAGTGGGGGCTGAAACCGCTCGTAGCTGTTGCTGATACTGAAATTCATCGTGAAAGATCACAAAGATTTGCGCACGACGTTGTTCCAGTAATTTTAAATAAGCAATTAAGCGATATTTGAACAGACGTGCATGCTGATTAAACTGTAGCATCGGTTGCTGCGATAAAATTTCCAGTTGATGCAGAAACTCATTAATTAACCTTGAAATATTTAAATAGCAATATTCTAGTTCATCGGTATGTTGCACACTGTTTTTTAAGCCTTTTAGCAAAGGTTCGAGAATATTTAAGGATAAATCTTTTTCTAAGATTTCTAGATGCTCTTTCACCAGGTGATCGATGGAAAAACTTTGAATATTTAAAATTTCTTTTAAACTTGGGATGAGATTTTGCTGATTATATTCATGCAGGGATTCAATCAGTTCCACAATATGCGGATTCATTTTGCGCTGAATACCAATGATTCGGTTCATCAGTTGTTTAAAATTTGCAAAATAATCCGCTTGATCCAGCTGTTGCGGGTCAAGAACCAAACCACTGATATAGAATCGATCCTCTTTACCAAAGTTTTCTTCGGTTAAAAAACGGCGAATTGAATAGGCAGAAACTGAACTGTCGTAGGTGCTGCTTAGGACAAAATAATATTGAAAGGTTTTGATAATTTCAAAGTCGCGAACGCGTTGTTGCTGAATAAAATAATCCTGAAAAATTGCCAGTTCCTGTTCTGCATATTCACTCGGCAAAATATGGGCAAACCAGCTTCCCAGAATTTCACTTTTCATAAAAATTTCAAAGATAAAAGTTCGGACCTGCTCAATATCCAAATGCCGGTGATTTTCAGAAACAGTAAAATCTAAGTCCCGAATAATCAGGGCAGCGTCATACAGAAAGGCTTTTTTGATCAGTTGCTGTGCCTGAATGTCTGCTGAATGTTCCAGATCAATCTGGTTAATTTCACGCACAATACTTTCTAGGTAATCGGCAATCTGAAAGTCGGTTTGATAGCCTTGCAGATAGCTGAATGTACTCTTTATTCTGTGCGCGAGTTGCAGTAATTCGGAGTTTTGCGTGTCAAGCTGAAGATTTTTTAGGCTAGTATGACCTTTAAACTCAAAGGTCTGGTTCAGGTAATTCCATGCGATATTCTTGGCTTTCAGGTACTGGTCTTCTATTTTCTGATGCAATGCCTGCGGCGTCGTCGATAGGATGGACTGTATTTGTTGTTGCCAATGCTTATCGAGAATAGGATCAATTTGTTTTAACTTTACCCGCAGCTGATAAGGAATATATGTTTGCATGGAAATCCAAAAACCTTGTAATAAGTTCAAACTTTTAGGGGAAATAAGTCGTGTGATTTATATCACAAATATAAGTCTTAACTGGGAATATAGCATAAAAAAAATCGATATCGGCGGTGTTCATTGCTGGTTAAATGATCTGAACCTGTGCTAAGCGTAAAAATGCAGGAACCCCGCGACTCCAAGTAATCTGGTACCCTGCATGTTCAGGCCATTTTCCTGGAATCATCAGTTCAGGCAGAAACAGCGATGAATGCCCAAAGCATACTTCGCAAGCATTGACTCCCTTCTGTACTATAGTGGCAGTGCATTCGTTGAACGCTCGGTAAAAAAATAGGGCCGGAAAAATTGACGGCCATTTCAGGGTGATTTGACTCACGTCGATGTTATTGAAATAAACCGTGTTTTTTCATTATTTTGTGATATAAGTATCATAAATAATGACTTGGAATTGCCCTATTGAGACAGGTTTTACTGGCGCCTCGTTTAAATCTGCGCAGCTTAATATTACTTTTAACAGTTTTAAGCGTGACCTGTCTGTTCGTCTTTGCTTTATTTTTTGTTAACTATACAGTGAAAGAGCGCCTGATCGATAACTCTCTGGCCTTGAATGCTGAATATTCCTCTAGGATTGCTGCCCATACCAACTATCAGTTTGAAGAAATCTTAAAAAATTTACGCTTTAGCGCCAAGCTGCTCGGTCAAGATTTTGCTAGTGCCAGCCTGCGAAATAGTGAAACGGCACGCCTGAAAAGCCAGTCCGGACATTTCAACAGTGTTTTTCTGGTTGACCGGGAAGGGCATATCATTTCATTTTTCCCGACCAGCTTAAAGATTGATTCTAAACAGATCCATAAAACCCTTGGCATCACCGAGTCGCTCAAACGCAAGCAAACTTATATTTCTTCTCCATACTGGTCATCAACCAAAAGACTGATCGTGATTATTTCTGAACCAGTCTTCGATACCCAGGGGCAATACTTGGGCTTTATCGCCGGTACGATTTATCTGCAAAGCAAGAATCTGGTCAGTGAAATGCTGGCCTCCAAATATGGTTACAAGAAAAATTATACCTATGTTATGGATGACCAAAAACGCATCATTTTTCATGCCGATACTCGGAAAATTGGCCAGAAAGTCCAGGTCAGTGATGGCTTAACCCCGATGCTTCAGCAACAAGATGGCGCTTTTCGTCTGATGAACGGCCAAGGCATAGAGAGTCTGATCGGTTTTTCACATATTCCCAGTGTGAACTGGATTGTAGTATCGCAGCAGCCGATTGACGAGCTGTTTGCTCAAGCTAACAGTATCATTATCAACGTATCCATCGGGATTACCCTGTTCTATTTCTTCATTTTCTTTGTGGTCTGGCGTTTATCGGGTTTGATTGCACTACCTTTAAACCATTTGGCGAAAATGGCCAGTATGCTCAATCAGCCGGAGATTCAGGAAAAAATTAACAGAATTGACCCTGTATATTTTGAGGTTAATCAGTTCAAAAATTCCCTGATGCTCAGCTCTCAGAATTTTAAGGAAAAAATTGATGAACTGAATCAGTCGGTGAATACCGATCCGTTGACCGGTTTATACAATCGCCGTGGGATGAAGCTGTTTCTTGAAGAATTTGTGCGTGTGCGTACCGAATTTGCGGTACTGGCAGTGGATATCGATTTTTTTAAAAAGGTAAATGACAGCTATGGCCATGACAAAGGCGATATTGTCTTACAAAGACTGGCCAGACTGATGAAATATCATTTTCGTGACAATGACATCTGCTGCCGTTCAGGAGGAGAGGAGTTTATTATTTTAGTGGCCGCTACAGACCCGTTCACCGTTTTTCAGGCGGCAGAACGGTTACGAAAGGCGGTTGAAATCACGGAAATCGAGGAAATTGGCACCGTGACCATTTCAATCGGCATTGCTTATTGGCCGCATAGTTCTGAGGATGTGGAGGAGGTACTGAAACTGGCAGATCATCAGCTGTATAAGGCCAAGCATGAAGGACGAAACTGCACGCGTTAATTTCAGTGATCTAACTGATGCAAACTCGACAGAGAGAGTTGGAGATATTTGATCTAAAAGATTAGCTGTATACAGCTCTCATGTAAGCTATTCACGGATTATTTGCACCGGCCTAATGTTATAATAAACATGTGAATTTTCAGTCAATACAAAACTTTAAAGCACTTTATTTAATAAGACCACTTATGAATTTCAGCGGGGAATTCTATGCCTAAATCATCTCGTGACTTATTTTCACCGGATGTATTCGACCTTAAGTCGTTTATTTCTCCTTATATGATGATCATTCCTCCGACGATTTTTGCCTTGCTGATCTGGTGGACCAATCAAAGTTTTGGTTTCGTCTTTACCCATACCATCGCGGAACTGATTTCCATCATTATCGCGCTTACAGCTCTGATAGTGACTGTGGTATCGCGGCATTTTACTAAAAATTATTTTGTGGTTTTCATTGCAATTGCCATTGGCTGGTGTGGATTTATTGATCTGTTCCATACCTTGCTTTACAAAGGCATGCAGATTCTTCCTGTGGACAGTGCCAATCAGGCCACACAATTATGGATTGGCGCCCGCCTGTTGCAGGCTTTGACCATGCTCGTCGCACCATTCATGCTGACACGCGCGATCAAACCTGTTCCGCTGAACCTGTTTTTTGGCCTGCTCAGTGCCGGGATTGTGACTGCAGTCATGCTGGGTTTCTTCCCCACCGCCTTTGTTGATGGGCAAGGCCTAACCCCTTTTAAAATTTACAGTGAATATCTGATTATTGCGGTGCTGGCACTGGCGCTGATACTGGTCTGGCAGCGCCGCGAATATTTATCGCCGCAACTGACATTTGGGGTCAGTCTTTCCATGCTGACCATGATGGCCTCTGAATTTACCTTTACCCAATATGTGTCCGTATATGCCGATGCCAATCTGCTGGGGCATATCCTGAAAGTCTATTCCTACTGGTTCATTTATATGGCACTGGTCGAGTCGACCATCAAAGAACCTTTTAGCATGCTGTCCAAGGCGGCCAGTACTTATGACACCATTCCGGATCCGACCTATATTGTCAGTTCCGACCAAAGCATTCAGCAGGTCAATTTGGCGGCAGCCCGGCTACACGGTATTGCTGCGGCACAATTGACCGGATCTTCCGTGCATGAACTGGTGCATGATCCTCGTGTAAAGGCCGAGGATTGTCCGGTCTGTTCCAGGCTGCAGCAGGCACCGCAAGAGTTTTTAATCCAGTTGACCTTGCCGGACCGCAAAACGGTTGAGTGTCATGTCGCCCCCTTTGCAGAACGCCTGGGCAAAAAACCGGTCTGGGTTATGGTGGTGCATGATATTACAGACCGCCAGCTTTTACTGCAGGATCTGCAGGAAAGGGTTAAAGAAGTACGTTGTCTGAACCAGATCAACCAGCTCTGCAACCACACGCATACGGGCATGACTGAACTGTTGCAGAAAGCCATGGAAATCATCCCTTCCGGCTTTTCCTCTCCGGAAAGGATTCATCTGAGGATTGACAGTGACTGGGGTATTTTTGGCACTGAACCTCCTGCCGAAACGCCCTATCTGCAGTCGGCCTTTGCCAATGACACCCAGAAATTCGGAAACTTAACAATTTGGTATGCTCAGGCACCGGATACGCCCGCTTTTCTGGATGAAGAGCAGAGTCTAATCGATCACATCACCAGCCAGATTACCAATGTTTATATCCGGTTACAGTCCCAGGGGCGGGTAGCACGTTTAACCTATCTGTACCAGCTGCTTAGTGAAACCAACCGGGTGATTGCGCATAGTCAGAACCAGCAGCAGTTGCTGACTGAGTTGCAGCAGGTACTGCTGAAGCTGGGTAGTTTTGCCAAAATTCTGATTGCGCTGAAGGTTGACGATCAGGCGGACAGTCCACTGGTGATTCAGTTCCATCATAATATTAGCGCTAATATTTTGCCCACTTTGCAGACTGCCTTGCAGCAGGATCAGAATACTCCGTTGAATCAGTTGAAAAATACCAGCCCTGATGTGGATGTTTATAGCTATACATTGGTCAATGATCCTGATAAGGGTGTTTCTCCGGAATACCGGACCTGGAGACAATATTTAAAACAGGAGCAGATCCATCAAGCGGCATTAACGCCGTTGCTGTTACAAGGCCATTTCTGGGGACTGGTTGGGCTGTACACCACGGGCCAAGTGGAATTTGATCAAGAGCAAATTCAGCTGCTGCAAAATCTCTCCAGAGATATTTCATTTGCGTTGGAGCGTTTTGCAGCTGAGCAGCAGCGTCAAACGGCCGAAACCTATTCGCAGCAGATGGAACAGCGTTTCCAGCAGGTGTTTTTGCAGTCGCCAGTACCGATGCATATTATTTCCATACTGGATGAACGCATTCTTGCAGTCAATCTGGCCTATGAAAAATGGCTGGGATACAGCTTAGAGGATTTTCAGGACCGGGAAGCTTGGTTGAAAAAAGTGGCACCAGATGCAGAACAAAGACAGTTGATGCAGCGGAGCTGGCAAGCGGCCTTGCAGTTGGCGAAAAACGGCAAACAGGTGCAGTTTCCTGAAGTTACCCTAGTAGCTAAAGATGGTAGTCAGCGTATTGCGCAGCGTACGCTGGCGATTGTCGGTAATGATGCGATTTTGGCCTGGGCTGATCTGACCACCATCCGGCAAACCGAGCAGGCATTAAGAGACAGCGAGCAGCGGTTCCGTGGCATGGTTGAACAAACAGTGGTCGGAATGTATGTACTGCGCGACAATCAATATTTATACGTCAATCCAAGTTATGCCAATATGCTAGGTAGATCTGCCGCCGAGCTCAACGGACATAATATTTTGGAGTTTAGCGATGCGGCTGCAGACACGCTGGCGTTGATTCACCAAGCTGAGGATAGGATACAGGCGGCAGAGCATTTCAGTATGCCATCTATCGTTCCGTTCCGACATCGAAATGGTCAGATCCGGGAATTTTCTTTGCATAGCCGTCACATTACTTGGGACGATGACTTGCCTGCCGAAATTGTTATGGCACAGGACATTACCGAGCAAAAGCAGGCACAGGACCAGATTGCCCGGCAGCTGGAACAGCTGGAGGCCACCATGTATGGCACCTTGCAGGCGGTATCGATCATGGTGGAATTGCGCGATCCTTATACTGCAGGGCATGAACGCCGTGTCGGTTTGATTGCCAGTGCGATTGCCAAAGAAATGGGCTGGGATGAAAAACGCTGTCTGCAGATGGAAGAAATTGGACTGGTACATGACATTGGTAAAATTTCTATTCCTTCCGAGATTCTGACCAAACCTTCTCGTCTGACTCATCTGGAAATGGAAATGATGAAAGGCCATGCACAAGCCGGTTATGAAATTCTTAAGGATGTTCCTTTCAATATTCCGATTGCTGAAATCATTGGCCAGCATCACGAACGGATGGATGGTACCGGTTATCCTAAAGGATTAAAAGGTGATGAGATCCATCCTGAGGCCCGTATTCTGACCGTGGCAGACGTGATTGAGTCAATGGCTTCGCATCGTCCTTATCGTGCGGCTTTGGGGGTTGAGGTGGCCCTGGCAGAAATCTTACGTGGACGCGGGACGATTTATGATACGGAAGTTTGTGATGCAGCAGTACGTTTAATTAAGGAAAAGGGATATGTCCTGCCAAGTTAAACAGGCTTGAAGACCAGCTGAATAGCAGCCAAAAAGTTATTCACTCTTTGAGTTTAATGGGAATTGGGAAGACCGATATTTTCGAATGCTTTAAATTGAAGTATTAAGGTGTGTTCAGAATTAGGTCAATAAAACTATTCCGTTTATAGTTTCGTTATGGATAGATACCTATTTACAGATGCTCAATGAGAAAAAATGGAACTACTCTGCCTCGGTAAAGTCACAGATCGGGGTCGGATCGGTACAAATAATAGATTATTTCTAGAAGCTTTATTGTGGACTGCACTTAGAGGTAGTCGATGGAGAGATTTACCATATGATTTTGGCAAATTGAATACTGTTTTAAAAGGTTGATACTGCTGGGTGAAAGCCCGTGTATTCGAGAATTTTTGAATTAGTCAATGTGGATTCTGATCTTGAATACGCCATGGTGCAAAAGGGAGAGCTATTCCTAAGCGATTGGTCAATCAGAAGATGGAATGACTACTAAAATCCTTGCCTTAGTCGAGAGTTTGGGAAATTTGGTTAAATTCCGCTTAATGCCCGGACAATCTCATGATCTTGCTGAAGTTAAGTCACTGATTAAAGATATAGATTTTCAGGCATTATTAGTAGATAAAGCTTTTGATGTAGCTTAGTTATTGAAGGAGCTTGATCATCGTGGAGTAAAAGCAGTTATTCTCCGAAAAGCCAAGCGTAAAGTTCAGCGTATATTTGATCGTTGTATGTATAAATGGCGGCATTTCATCGAAAATTACTTTGAAAATTGAAAGAATTCAAACGTATTGCCATGCGTAGTGATAAAATAGACTCAAATTTTGCCGCCATGATTTATATTTGTGTGAGCGTAATTAACTCTCGTTCATTCTCAACACACCTTAGATTAGCTTGTAGATGTATTATTAAAAAAATCGAGTAACTCAGAGTATTGAAAATCTCCTAAATCTACTCCATTTTGCGCACGTATTCGAACAGATGATAGTTGTGCTTCCTGCTCACCAATGATGATCAGATAAGGTATTTTTTGTAGCGTATTTTCACGGATTTTATAGTTCAATTTCGTTTGACTTAAATCTAATGTTGCCCTAAAGCCATACTTTTTAAGCGAGTCTTGGACGTGTTTGGCGTAATCATGTTGTGCATCTGTAATTGGTAAAATTGCGATTTGAACCGGTGCAAGCCAAAATGGGAAATGTCCCACATAGTGTTCAATTAAAATACCAATAAAGCGTTCAAAAGATCCAAATAAAGCCCGATGTAACATCACAGGTCGTTGTTTTTGATTATTTTCATCAATGTAATGAATATCAAAACGTTCTGGTAAATTTAAATCAACCTGAATCGTCCCGCATTGCCATTCACGACCAATAGCATCTTTTAAGGTAAATTCAAGTTTGGGACCATAAAATGCACCTTCACCGATATTTAAGGTATAAGGGATAGCAAGCTGTTCAAGAGATTGTTTTAGTGTATTTTCTAAAAAATCCCAAATTTCATCTTTACCGACACGATGATCAGGACGTGTGGATAATTTGATCGAAATTTCATTGAAACCAAATTGTTCATAAATTTTATAAATGAGAGCAATCGTATCTTTACATTCAGATAAAAGCTGGCTGTCAGTGCAAAAAATATGGGCATCATCTTGGGTAAAATGGCGAACGCGCATTAATCCATGTAAAGAGCCAGATGGCTCATAGCGATGAACTTTACCAAATTCTGCCATGCGTAACGGTAAGTCTCTATAACTTCTTAATTCATGTGCATATAGACAAACTGCGCCAGGACAACTCATTGGCTTAAGCGCGTAACTCCGCTGATCTTTAGTGACTGTGGTAAACATGTGCTGCTGATAGTTTTGCCAGTGTCCCGAAATTTCCCAAAGCTCACGATCCATGACATCGGGAGTATTAACTTCAATATAACCCGCATCATCTTGTTGCTGGCGTAAATAATCTGTCAATAACTGAAATAATTTCCAGCCTTTCGCATGCCAGAATACGGCACCAGGTGCTTTATCATCAAAATGTAGCAAATCAAGTTGCTGTGCTAATTTACGATGATCTCGTTTTGCTGCTTCTTCAACTTGCTTTAAATGTTTTTTTAATTGTTTTTGGTCAGCCCAACATGTGACATAAATTCGTTGCAACATAGGGTTTGTAGAGTCGCCTTGCCAATATGCACCAGAAACATGAGTCACTTTAAAATGTTCTAAAAATTCAGTATTTGGAACAAGTGGACATAAGTAAACATCAGAGAAATCATTATTTTGATGAAAATATAATGTGCTTAAATCACTCATATTTTTTAAGTGTTGATATTTAAAATCAGAATTTTGCTGTTTAAAAAAATCAGCGGCTTGATCGGACGTAATCTTTTCTGTGCGTATATCTAAATGTTGTTGTACCCACTCATGCATTTTCAGTTCAATTTGTTGCAAATCATCCTGATTAAAGGATGGAGTATCGGCGAAGTCACAATAAATACCATAATCAGTAATCTTATATTCTACGGGGTGAGCAGAAGGGTATAACTGATGGACAGCCTGTGCCAATAGATAAGCATAGGAGTGTCGTAGTAGATTTAAATGATTGTCATCGTTCAGACTGAAAAGTTCGATGTGACAGTCATGCTGGATAACATAGTGTAAATCAACGAAATGAGCGTCAACTTTAGCGAGAAAAGCTTTTTTATAGCTTTGAATTTTGAAACGAGACAAAACCTCAGAAATCGCCATGGATTGTTCGAGTTGAAAATGGTGAGTTGAACCAAGAAAATTAAACTGGATATTCATATAGAGTCATCTAAATACGGGTAAGGCTATTGCAGATTAGCGGTCAATTTCTAAAGCTTGACCCTGACAGTTAAGATAAGGTTGCTGTTGATGCCATGCGAGTTGACCAGAAATGATGGTTGTATCCACCAGATGGCGGAATGTTTTCTTTTGGAAGGGTGTCCAGCCGCAACGCATATAATTGGTTTGTTCAGCTACAGATTGTTTTTGATGATTTTCACGGATGAGGACTAAATCTGCCCAATAACCTTCACGGATATAACCTCGATCTTTAATGCGGAATAAATCAGCAACCTGATGTGAGGTTTTTCTTACCAGTGTTTCAATCGATAGTTTTTGATCTGCCACTAATTCTAATAATGCAGGTAATGCATGTTGAACTAGAGGTAAGCCTGAAGGGGCATTAAAATAAGATTGTTGTTTTTCTTGCCATGTATGCGGTGCATGATCTGTACCAATAATATCAAGACGATGGCTATTAGAAACTGCCTCAATAAGCGCCTGTTTGTCATTGCTAGTCTTAATAGCTGGATTACATTTTATTAAATGGCCTAAATCAGCATAATCAGATTCATCAAAAGTTAAGTGATGTATACATACTTCAGCAGTAATATGCTTTTTGTCCAATGGCAAATTTTTAAATAAGCAAAGTTCTTTTGCTGTTGTCAGATGTAGCACATGTAACTGTGTACCGAATTTTTCAGCGAGTGATACGGCTAACCGCGAGCTTTCAAAACAGGCTTGTTTATCCCTGATTTTAGGATGTAGGTATGCAGGGACATCTTCGCCATATTGATCACGATAAAACGCTTCCAGTTGTTTAATCCGTGGCGTGGATTCGCAATGTGTTAATAAAATAGTGGGTACATTAGCAAATAAGCGTTCTAAAATCTTTGGATTATCAACCAGCATATTACCCGTTGATGCTCCCATAAAGACTTTAACACCGCTGACCCATTTAGGGTCAAGCGCTTCAATAATCTCTAAATTTTGTGTACTTACACCAAAGTGAAATGCATAATTGGCTATGCTATGTTGGGCTGCAATTGCTTTTTTATAGTGTAGTGCAGCTAAGTCCAATGTAGGAGGATTGGTGTTTGGCATATCCATGATACTGGTAATTCCACCTATCGCAGCTGCCAAAGACTCTGAGAAAAAACGCCCTTTTTGTGGTGAGCCTGGGTCACGGAAATGGACTTGATCATCAATCATGCCTGGGAGTAACCATGCTCCATCAGCCTCGATGCTTTTGGCATTATAGATACCCGTTATATTAGATTGGATTTTACTAATACGACCTTGCTGAATGAGCACATCACAAATTTGTTGCTGCCCCTCATTAACCATATTCGCATTACGTATGATTAGATTGGGGAGTTGTCTAAAATTCATTTTGTAATGCCTTATAACCTTGTACCAACTCAATATTGGTGCTCACCACACTTTCAGAAAATTCACTGATAGAAATATCGATTGGAGGGTACTGACTTAAGTCCGTTCGAGCATTGATATAGCTCATCGCAGGTACATAAAATGATTCAGGTAAATCGCGACCATCGACCACTGCATTATGACGGATGGCACTATGATCACCGACTTTACAGTTGAATAAGACGCTGTTAAAGCCGACAAATACGCAGTTACCAATCACACATGGACCATGAACAATCGAACGATGGGCGATGGATGAGTTTTTTCCAATCGTGACTTGTGCACCTGCTTTTGAATGAATGACAACACCATCTTGGATATTTGAATTTTCACCGATAATGATGGGTTGCATGTCGCCATTTTCATCTACTTCATCTGCACGGATCACTGCATAAGGACCGACAAATACGTTAGCTTCAATGATGACTTTTCCACAGATAATTGCGGTTTGATCAATATAAGCGGATTGGTCAATGACAGGGAGATGACCAGTTGGATTTTTACGAATCATGGTAATGTCTTCGATGTTGTATAAATTGGCTAAATGATGGGCTGAGTTAAAATTGTGGCGTGTTGTGTGTTTAATCCAAGATAAAAACAATTGGGACGATCAGTATGGCAAGCGGGTCCATTCTGTTCGACCAGAAAGAGAATGCTGTCACCGTCGCAATCAAGTCTGGCTTCAATGAGTTTTTGACGATGTCCTGAACTTTCGCCTTTTCGCCATAAGCGCTGCCGCGAGCGAGACCAATAGCAAACCTGTCTTGTATTCAGGGTTTCAAGTAGTGCATCATGGTTAATCCAAGCAAGCATTAAGACATCTTTACTCTGTATATCTTGTGCGATTGCAGTGATTAATCCATCCTTGTTCCAGGGAATGGCATCAATAATGCTTGCCAGTTCATAGCATTGCCCCATCTTTCCTTGTTCGATGTCTAGAAAAATTGTCGAACTTACCATTGCCATGAACCCTGTGCGACTGCATCGTGGGCATGTAAGCTTTCAGCATGGATGACTTTGAAGTTAAATCCTGCAATACCTGAGTAGTTGACAAATGCGTGGTATAAGCGGCGTAAAGCATCTTCACAGAACATTAAATTTTGACCATTTGCTAATGCGAATGCCTGCTCATCTACACGTTTGACAGCAGTCTGAACGGGTGTTGCCAAGGCTTGTTCTGCATGGGAAATGAATTGTCGAATTGGAATAGACTGTAAGCAAGGGTCTAATTTAAAACGTAGCTGAGCAAAACTTCTTTGGCTGTGTGGTGTTGCTACAATCGCGTCTGTTGTACCTAACCACGCCATGACATTATCCGTGTTTTGTGGATTTATTTTTTTTGTATCAACGGCATCTTGAAAGCTTTTTTGAATGAGGTCTCGTGCCAAAGCCGCAGAACAAGGACAGGTTGAAGAATAGGTGATTTCTATTGCTAATTCAGCTTCAAAAGTATGCTCATTTAACTGACAGGATAAGCTGAAAGGATAGCTTTTCCAGCCCGATAGTACACTGATTAAAGCAGGTTGTTCTAGGTTAAACTTCGCTTGAATATCAAGGCGGGCTTCTTGAGAGAGCTCAGTATGACTTGCTAAGAAATCCTGAAGTGTTTGATAAATGTGATTTAAAGTTAGGTCAGGCAGTGAATGGAGCTCCAGCAGTCGAGTATACAGTCTAGACATATGGATGCCTTTGGCCTGAGGATCATCTAAGCTGACATAGGCATTTACTTTACTGGCACACAGTGTGTTTTGAATTTGAATGGGCAAAGCAATATTTTCCATTCCGACCCAATCAAGAGGATAGGTATGCGTGTGAAGAAAAGGCGCAGACGAGATATCTGGGAGTTGCGAGGCATTCATATTGGAAAGTAAGTATTAACTGTTATGTTATAACATAACAGTTAATAAGTATTGTTTCTAGTCCGGCTTTGATAAGAACCGATAAATATTCAACTTTCTATTTTATTTTTTGGAATTTCTACAATATCCAAATAAGATTAGAGAATGTCCTGTGAGTTGGAAATCATGATTTTCTGCAATACTTAAAAGTAATTTTTCAATTTCTTCATTCTTAAACTCAATGATTTGGTTTGTTTTTTGACATACAAGATGATCGTGGGAAGTATCTTGTTTTATTTCAAATAGGGCATGATTATGATCAAAGTTATGGCGTTGAATAATACCTGCCATTTCAAATTGAGTTAAGACACGATAAACCGTCGCTAGTCCAACATCTTCATCTTGTTCTAAGAG
>JAEAMG010001942.1_pt1 | contig 14039 bp, 7 predicted proteins | sample 8958741 | NCBI WGS metagenome assembly JAEAMG01 (sample SAMN16933256, study PRJNA681125) | bioreactor sludge metagenome | isolation source: anaerobic bioreactor treating anionic surfactant - SDBS | place: India: Bengaluru | collected 2019-02-28
GACCCAAAAGAACACCGCTACCACAAACATGGGCATAGACGGATAAACACGAATCTCACGCGGCGGAAACTGTCCCGCTTTTTTCGGCCCTGTGCGCTACACCCGCAAAAAGCGGGACAGCCTCCGCCGCGCTTCAAGATTATCCACAACACTCAAAACCAATGCGCGCGCCGGAGGCAGTCCCATTTTTGCTCCGTCGGCACATAGACCCTGCAATGCTCGCTGTCGTTACGTGCGCTGCAGTTAGTTTCTGTTTTCGCTCCTGTTTTATACTCATTTTTGGTTGGAAGCATTTCTGAGGGAGACCCTCCAGAACGGTTACGAGGCAAGGAAAAAGCCGCGCCGGAATATTGCACAGCCATATTTGGTTCTATGAATATACAGGTCTGCAATCAACACCAATGCGACAAAAAGTGTGGCGCATATCAACATCCAACCCGGGAGACGAACCCAATGAAAAAAATGTTCCTGTTCGCAACGGCACTGCTCATCACAGCCATGTCCGGATGCGTCCGCTACGGGCCCGAGCCGGAAACCGTGCCCTACGTGGACATACAGCGCTACGTGGGGCTGTGGCATGAAATCGCCTCGAACCAGGTTTTCTTCAACAAGGGGCTGGTCGGCGTCACCGCGGAATATGCGGTGCTGAATGAAAACCAGATCAGCGTGCTGAATTCCGGCTATAAGGGGAGCATAGACGAAGCCAACAAGAGTTCCATCACGGGCGTAGCCACCGTGGTGGACACGGAGACGAATTCCAAACTTACGGTGCAGTTCGATATGCTTTTCGGGGCGTTGACGAAGGGCAAGTATTGGATCGTGCTGCTGGATGAAGAGAACTACGAGTACGCCGTGGTGACCGACAACCGGCAGTTCACCCTGTTCGTGCTCAGCCGTACCCCTGAGATGGACAAAGACCTGTACGACCGTATTCTCGCCGCACTGCAAGCGAAACAGGTGGATACTTCCCGGCTGAAAGTCACGGGCACCTTGAATTAGGGCAGGACGCGCAGGACCGGGGGCATTTCGGAATATTAAAGCAAGGCGAATGAAAGCCCCAGCCTTTACAAACAAGCAGGGGAACTTAAACGGTGCACGCGTTACGGGTAAAGTATTTCATTGTCCTATCGGTCCTACACTGGATTTATATTCCCGACGCATATAACACATAATCCTAAAAACAGCGGTTAAGGCCGGGCAAACTTTTTAAAAGAAAGGACCAAAATACTTAAAGGACATAAAGGACGCACCAATCTGGAAAGCCTTTTACTGTCCTTTTCGTCGTTTATGTCCTTTAAGTCCTTTGGTTTGAAAAGTACTTCTGAATCCAACTGCTGTTTTTAGGATAATACCCTCCATGGAACCGGTACGTATAGCGAAATTAATGGCCCAGCGGGGGATGTGTTCCCGCCGCGAGGCTGAAACCTTGATTGAGCGGGGCTGGGTGGCCGTCAACGGCGAGAAGATTATTTCCTGCGCCACACGCGTGCCCCCAGACGCGACAATAGTTCTCGAGGAACAGGGACAGCGCCTCTTATCGAAACAAGTGACCGTACTGCTCCATAAGCCGGTGGGATTCGTTTCCGGTCAACCTGAAAAAGGATATGCGCCCGCAGTGTCTTTGATAACACCCGCAAATCAGTGGGAACGAACGGACGCCTCCTTTCCTTCCTCCCTGTCAGGTCTCGCCCCGGCGGGTCGTCTCGATATTGATTCCCAGGGCCTCCTCGTTCTGACCCAGGATGGGCGCATTGCGCGCCTGTTAATCGGCGGCAACGCCAAAATAGACAAGGAATACCTGGTGCGTTTCACGGGTGAAATAACGAATGAAAAGCTGCGCTTGCTGAACCACGGCCTTGCCCTGGACGATAAACCGTTGAAACCCGCGCAGGTAACCCTGGCCCATCCAAACGAACTGAAATTCATTTTATGGGAAGGCCGCAAACGCCAGATTCGGCGCATGTGCGCGCTGGTGGGGCTTGAAGTGGTACGGCTGAAACGGGTGCGCATCGGCCGCGTCAAACTGGGCGGCTTACCCCCCGGAAAGTGGCGGTTCCTGCGGGACGGGGAAGTATTTTGAGCCGGGAACCGTTCCCCTGTTTCGCCAGCCCCCCCCCGGTACTGTTTTATCCAAGTATAGGCCCTATAGGACATATAGTACCTATTCCGGACACCTTTTCAGCGCAATGCGACATCCCCGAAAAAGGCGTACGTGGCATATTGCGCGCGGCGCTTTCCCCGCCTTCCGTAGGCATATTCATTTTGCTGGTGTTCATCCAGGCTGCGCGCCTTGCAGTTATCCGCGCTCTGCAGGGCGACCAGGTCCAGCACCTGCTTTTTAATGTCCGCGTCGTAAATGGGAAACGCCGCCTCCACGCGCCAGTCCAGGTTGCGTTCCATCAGGTCGGAGGAGCTCATATATACCCGGGCGTCTTCTCCCTGGCCGAAAATATAAATCCGCTGATGCTCCAAAAAGCGATCGAGAATCGAGACGGCGCGCATATTTTCCCCGGGTATGATGGCGCAGGTGGTTCGCACAATCAGGTCCACCTGCACGCCCGCCTCCGCCGCATCGTACAAGCGCTTTATCATATCGCTGTCCGTAAGATGGTTGGTCTTGAGCAGGATACGGCCTTCTTTACCCTTCCGGGTCTCTTCGGTGATCAACCTGCAGAATTCCTTGCGCATATTGAAGGGGGATACCAACAGATGCTTGAACTTGGGCAGGGCGAGCGTGCGGTTCGCCGGCGTGTTTTCAAAATAATCGAACACGGTCGCCACATCGGAGGTGATGCGCTTTCTGCCCGTGAACAGCATGCTGTCCACATAGAGCCGGGCCGTCGTCTCGTTCAGGTTGCCTGTGGACAGCGCCGCAAACTGTTTGCCGCCCCGGTGGATGAGCAGGAGTTTCGCGTGCACCTTCATGGGCGGCACGCCATACAACACGGTGGCGCCCACCTCGTGCAGGCGCGCGCTGTTGCTGATATTGCGTTGTTCATCAAAACGCGCCTGCAACTCTATGACAGCGGTTACCTTCTTACCGTTGCGCGCCGCGTTCAACAGGGCATTGATAATCTGGGAGTGGTCCGCCAGACGGTATACCGTCATCTTGATTTCCCGCACCTCGGGGTCAATGGCGGCCTCGCGCAGCAGGCGGATGACATGATCAAAGGACTGGTAAGGATACGTGAGCAGTACATCCCGGTCCGCCATAATGTCCAGCATGGGTCGGCGCTCGCCGTCCAGTACGGGATGGTCATGGGGCTCCATAGTTTCAAATACCAGGTCTTTGCGCTTTCCCGGAAAGCGCATCAGGTCGCGCATGTTGTGGTACCGCCCCCCGCCGATGGCCGTATCCGACAAGCCCAGGCGCAGCGACTTCTTCAGCAGGTTCAACAATTCCGCGGGCATCTGCTTGTCATACACAAACCGGGTGGGCCGTCCGCCCTTGCGCTGCTGCAACACCTTCTCCATCTTGCGGACATACCCTTCCGAGAAGTCGTTGTCCATATCCAGTTCAGCGTCCCGGGAAATCTTGAACTCGTAGGCCCCGATGGATTCGTACTTGAATATGTAGAAGATTTCATGAAGCGAATATCGAATCACATCATCCACATACATGATACAGCCATTGGGCAATTCGACGAATCGGGGCAAGGCGGCGGGCAGTTCGAGCAACGCGTACGAAAACGGGCTGCCCCACATCATGACCGCGAAATAGACGGCGCCGTCGGTCAGCTGCGGAAAGGAAAGCCCCTCTCGAATAATAATCGGGACCAGACTGGGCAATATCATGTCCTGGAAATATTCCTTGACCCACGTCTTGACGCTTTCCTTCCCCTGCTCCAGATCCGTCTCGTCAATAAGGCGGATACCCTCCGACTCGAGGCCGGCAATGATGTCGTCATAAACCCTTTGAAACCGGCCGTCCAGCTCGCGCGCCTTTTCATTGATGCGGTCAAGCACGTCCACCATGTTCTTCTTGCCCATCTCGATACGGCGCTGGACACTGGCAACGCGCACCTTGAAAAACTCATCCATGTTGGAGGAGAAAATGCCCAGGAATTTCAACCGTTCCAACAGGGGATTCACGGTGTCTTCCGCTTCCTGCAGCACGCGCTCGTTGAAGGATAGCACGGAAATTTCACGTATTTGAGCGATATTTTTCATAATCCTTGTTCAAACCATCGGTTGCGGTACCGGGGAAGACACACGACTCCATCCCCTTTGTTCCGCACGTTTCATGCCTGCGGCAGCGCGGGGGAAATTGGGTCATGCCAGAACCGCGTACAGGACCAAGGTAAACAAAAAGGCTGTTATCCCCTGAACCAGCGTGGCCGGCGTCATGGCCCTGTAGGCGTCCTTTACGCCAAGACCACTGAATTGCGCGACCACCCAGAAGTAACTGTCGTTGGCGTGGGACACCATCATGCCGCCCGCCCCGATGGCCATGACCATAAGGGCCAGTTGGATGGGCGACGTAACGCCGAGGTCGGCCAGAAAGGGGGCAATAAGCGCGGAGGTGACCACCAGGGCAGCCGTAGTGGAACCCTGGGCGGTTTTAAGACAGGCGGCAATCACAAAGGGCACTACCAGCACAAAAGGCCCGCCAAACAGGCCGCCCTGGGCGAGTCCCTTGATCAATTCCGCCACAGGTGTCGCGCTCAGTACGGCGCCGAACGCGCCGCCCGCGCCTGTAATCAGAAGAATCGGCGCGGCATACAGGATGCCCTGGCTGGTCCAGGCGTTGAGTGTCCCTTGACCTGAACGGGGCAGCAGCAGGGCGAACAACAACCCCGCGAACAAGGCAACCACCGGCGCGCCCAGGAATAGACCCAACGCGGCGCCGAAGCCTTCATAACCCACCGCCGTAATGACGGAGCCTATGCCGATAAGGAGCACAGGGACCATAATGGGCGCAAAGGCCTTCCACGCCGAAGGCAGTTCCCCTGACTGCGCATCGGTCTCTTCGCCGGGAAGGTCGTCGTTCTCGCCCGCAATCATAATATGCGACGCCACGCGCGTCGCCCACAGGTATCCGGCAAGCATCGCGGGAATGGAAACCAGCAGGCCCACGATAATGACCAGGCCCAGATAACTGGATGCGCCAATATTGCCCGCCACCGCAATGGGTCCGGGTGTCGGCGGCACCAATGTGTGGGTGGAATACAGCCCCGTCGCCAGCGCCACCGCCATGGACACCAGCGGCACGCGGGCGCGCCGGGCCAGGGCCTTGTTCAGGCTGGACAGAATCACATAGCCCGAATCACAAAACACGGGCACGCTGACAATCGCGCCGATAATGGACATGGCTATTTGCGGCCGCTTCTCGCCCACGACCCGGAGCACGCTTTCCGCCATGCGCACCGCGGCGCCGGACTTCTCCAGAAACACGCCGATAATCGTCCCGACGACAATGACCAGGCCAATATGCCGCATCATGTTGCCGAAACCCGTGTTGATGGTCGTCACCAGGTCAGCCAGGGGCATCCGGACACACAGGCCAACCAGAAATGCCGCGGCCATCAACGCCAGAAAGGGATGCAGTTTGAACCTGGCCGTCGTAACAACAATAAAGAGCACGGATGCCGCCAGGATGACGATCAGCAAGGGGCCTTGTACCATGATGTTTTCCTCCACTGCCAGGAAAATAAAACTGTAGAAGCGGCTTCCCAGCCGCTTTACAACGCGGCAGGGATGCCGCGTCTACTTTTTCATCTTCATCTTCTTGGGTTGCGACACACAGGGACTGTCCCTCCCTTTCCGGGTGCCTTTCCCCGTAGGTTCTTAAGCCGATTCCGCTGACAATTTATTATGAGTTTGAAAATACTGGAATCGCCGCCATCCTTGACGGCTGGAGCGGGCAAGATAGACTAAGATGCTATCCCTGCCGGCAAGGATGCCAGCGTTCCCAGTGGTGTAATAACCTGATAGTTGCGCCAAAGGCACCGCTTCTTCCGGGCGAAGTCCCAGACGAAGCGTAGAATCTATGTCCGTATGAAATGACATGGTACATTACCCGGGCGCGGAAGTCCAAAACGGCATGCCGTGCCTGCTTTCAAAAGTCCTGTCGGGGCAACCCAGGGCCATCCCCGGACCTATGCCGCATGGGTAACCGCCTCGACGATGCATACCTGTTCCCGGGGCAGTTTCAAGACGAATCCTCGTTTGGGCACGGTGTCAATGAATGCACCAAAGGCCGGATCGGTTTCCATGAGACGCCGGGTCAGCATGCGCTTCTGATAGTGCATCTGATTGTCTTCCACAATGATGTCGCCCCAGACCTGCTGGTAGATGTCATCATACGGCACGCATTCGCCGGGCCGCCGGGCCAGGGCGAGGAGGAGCCGGTACTGCTTTTCCTGGAGCGCAATGATCTTGCCGTTCAAGGTAATTCGGTCGGGGCGGCGTTCATCCACCACGAGGGTCGGCGCGGCGGGTTTCCCGGACGGTTCCTGTGGTTCAGTCTTCGTTTCGGCGTCGGCCCAGTGTTTCAGGGCGGCCGCCTGTGCCGGGGTCATCCAGCGTTCGAGTTGGGCCGGGTCGGCTTCCCGGAGTGCGGCCGGGCGCGTAAGGCCCGCCCCGGCAAGGGCGAGCAGCGCCGGGCGGGGCAGCGACGGCACGGCCCGCGCCGCCGGCAGCGTTTCGTCGCGCGCACCGAAATGCACCCGGTCGGCGAAATCGCGCAGGGCGACCGCGAATGCCGGGGCCAGGTCCTGCGCCTCGGCCAAAGACGCGGCGGCGTCGGCCAGCCAGGCGAGGGTGTCGGCCGCGGCGCGGAGTTGCCCCGCCGAAATGTCGTATTCCGCCTCGATGGCGTCCAGGGACGCCTCTTCGATCCAGGCTTCGAGAAACAGGGCGGTTTTAAGAGCGCGCACCTCGTCATAGAAGGGCATGATTCGGCAGTTGCGTAACCGGTTGACGGGAATGTCCGCATGCAGTTCCCGCGCAGCGGTCACCTTTTTCAGCCGGTTGAAATAATCGCCGGATTCGTACTCGCGGCGGGACAGGGCCACCTGGCGCAGCCGGGCGTCGGGCAGCAGCGCGAGGGCCGTCAGCAGGTCCAGGGGATACCACTCCCGGGTTTCCGACAGACCCAGCCAGTGGCGGAGCGCCCGGGCCGAGGCCAGGGCCAGGCCCTTTGCCGCGATAACGCGTCCCGCCGGCGCCGCCTCAAACGTGAGCCCAGCCAGCGGCGTATGGGTGTCCACGGTCGCCGCCGCGCCGTCTTCCCCGAAAGCGCGCACCGCCTCCGTTTCGATGCAGCGGCGCAAGGCGGCGCCGAGGCGGAACCGGATTTCCTCCGCGCTGTACCGGCCCGCCCAAACCAAGTGCGCGGACAGGGTTTGCCCGAAAAAGATTTCGAGTTCCGAAAGGGTGCGGCAGCAGCGCGACGCGATTAACTGCAGCACCGGATCTTCAAGCGGGGTATGGGCCAGCCGGGGCGACACCGCTTCGCGCAGGCCCTTGACGTACCGCCGCCAGAGGGAATCCTGGTCGAAGGGCGATGCCGCCACCAGGAGAGCGCGGCCGTAGGCGTCGCCGCTGCCGAAGCGTCCCGCGCGGCCGCTCATGTTCTCGAACTCGCCCTGCGATATGGGCGAGCGCCAGGGCAGGTCGAGGCCGGGATCATAAATCCATTTGTCCGAACTCAGGAACACGTTGCGCGCGGGCAGGTTCATGCCTGCGGCCAGGGTGTTGGTCGCCACCAGCGCCTTGATTTCGCCCGCGCGAAAGCCCGCTTCCACGGCGCGCCGCTCTTCGGGCAGCAGGTCGGCGCTATGAAAGGCCGCGCCCGTCTCACAGGTGCGCAGCAGCAGATCCCGCGACCGGGTCGGCGCCAGGCCGCGCAGGACCTCGATGGTCGCCGTCGCCGCGGGCAGCGCGAGCCGCCGCGCCAGCTGTTCCGCGCCGCGCCAGGCCTCACGCCGCGCTTTCACAAAAACGAGGCAGGGCTCGCCCGCCTCCGCCAATGACCGGACATTCTGCATCACCTCCGCCCAGGGCGTCTCGCCGTGGGCCGTGTCCAGCTCCTCCTCGCCTTCCGTGTGGTCATTGTGCCCGCAATAGCGGAACCGGCCCTCATACAAAACGCCGTAGCGCAGTTCCCGGGGACGCCGGTCCTGTTCAAGCAGGCGCGCGCCCAGCCAGGACGCCGGTTGCGACGGGTCACCCAGCACGGCGGACAGGCCGATGATCCGTACCCCTGCGGCATGGAGCCGCGTCAGCAGCAGTTCCACCGCCGCGCCGCGCTCCGCATCCGAGAGCACCTCGAGTTCGTCCGCCACCACCAGCGACAACTCGCGCAACCGTTCAGGACGCGACACGGCCAGCCGCTCGAGTTTCTCATAGACGGCCACGGCAATATCGAACTCACCGCGCTCGAAAGCGCCGTCGAAGGAACGGTGGTCGCGGGTGCACACAATAATGCGCACCCCGTAAGAGTCGTATTTGGCGCGGAATTCGTGATACTTCTCCTCGGCCAGCGCCTTGAGCGGCAGCAGGTAGGCCGCCTTGCGACGGCGCAGCGCCGCGTGGGCCGCCGCCATCTCACCCACAAAGGTCTTGCCCGAACTCGTCGGCGCCTGCACCAGCAGGTTACCGCCGCCGAACAACCCGTATTCGCGCACCGCCTGTTCCTGCAGCGGCAGCAGCCGCGCACCCTGTTGTTCCCGCCAGCGTGCGATAAGGGTTGCGGGAATGCCATACCCTGCCAATTCCATCATGTCCATAGCCGGTACCTCCTCTGTTCTGGTTGAGCCGTTATTCGGGATTAAGGTACCCCACAGTATACTGAAAATATTTTCAGTTGTCAAGAGGGAAGAGACGGCCTAAATCCGCGCGTAAGGAATGGCGGGAACGTAGAAGCGGCATCCTGCCGCTTCCATCGTGACTGCGGCCCGCATGTCCGTCTTGATGCAAAGCGGCAGGATGCCGCTTCTACGTTCCTTGTCCTTATTGGCTTTACGCCAACAACTCGGTTTCTTACGTGCGGATTTGGGGACGGGCGAAGGGAGGCAAGGGTAGAGGGGTATTGTAAAGGACGCGAAGGACTAAAAGGACTTCAAGGACATAAAGACGCAAAAAAAGCATCTGACCCCCGACCTGCACCTCTACGCGTCCTGCCAGGACTGACGCCCAAATGGCGGAAACGGGGACTGGCTCCGGCGCGACCCAAGATTACCCACATCACGCACAGCCTTCGCGCGCGCCGGAGGCACTCCCCATTTTTTACTCTGTCATTTTGAATAACGCCGGAATTCGGGCAACGCCTGCGTTGGAATCATTTGAATCGGGTCCAGACCGAAGTCCTGCCGAGGAGAGAAACGCCGATAAAGCCGCGCACTTTCAGGGAACCATCCCCGGCAAGAGTAATGGTGCATTTGTAGGTCTTGCCGTTTTCAGGATCATAGATGGTACCCTTCTTCCACGTGTTGTCCCCTGCGTATGTGAAATCACGCAGCACCACCAATCCAATGATCGGCTGGTCCCGTTTCGCGGCGTCGGGGTTATTCAAGTCATGGCGCGGCTTTCCCGCTTCGGGATCCCCCTCGGGATAATTGGGCTCTTTCAGCCACACAATTTTACCGCTGTACTTGCCGTTTTCTTTATAAATCTCCACATGTCCCTTGCCTTCCTCCGTAACCCATTTTCCCAGAAGAACGTCCCCGTTGTCCTCATCGGCAAACGTGAGAGACCCGAGCAGCGCTACTATGACCATGAATAGCATACGCGTGTACATTATGAGACTCCTTTTAAGGTTGTTTACCAGGAACGCTTTTCCGATAACAGGCTTCGTTCATATTGGTGTTCTTCAGATGAACTGGTGCTTATTGTCTAACATGAACCTTGTGCAATTCCAGATCGCCTGGTCGCATGACCTTCTGGACACCATTTAAGCGATATATGTTATAATTACAATAGCAACATGTGATGTCTTGGAAAAGGAAGGGTAATCAAATGCAGCATAAACGATACAGTGGTCTCAACGCGTGGTTTTCTATTCTTCTGGTGGTAGTTTGTATTTTTGTTTCAAATCGTGCAATAGCGGGCGATACAGCGGGTACTACCTCCCCCGGTTCCACGGAGTATCCTTACGGGGGTATGCGTCGCATGGACAATGTAATGATTACCGCTGCGGATGGAAATCCCTGGAGTGTAGTTATCGACGCCGAAAACGGAGTTGCCTATTATGGAACTAGTGCTGACCCGGGGCGGGTGGTGAAAATTACCCTGGGTTCCGGTGCGAATCCGCCTTCTTATGCGGGCTATCGCGCGATGGACTCTGTCGAGAAGGACCTTCAGTGCGGCGTCATGGATACCGGAAATCAGGTTGCCTATTTTGGGGTGAATACAGGTTCATTCGGGCGGGTGGTTAAACTAGATTTAAGCCTGAGTTATTTCCCACGCGTGGATGGCATTACCTTGGAAGGCGATTTGCCACGAAGCGCCGTACTAGACAAGGAGAACGGTTATGCCTATTTCGGAACGGATACGTCTCCCGGATACATTACAAAGGTGGATATTGATCCGGACAGAAGCTTTGTGGAGATTGATAACATAACCTTACAAACCGGCGAGGATAAATTACTATGTGCCGTAATTGATTCCGTGAAGGGATATGCTTATTTCGGAACCTATACGATGCCGGGAAGGGTGATCAAGATCGCTTTGGGTTCCGGCAACGCGGCCCCGACCCGGGTTGCTGCGATAACCTTGGAAACAGGAGAGGACAACCTGCGAAGTGCCGTGATTGATCCGATCCGCGGTTATGCTTATTTCGGCACCAATACAACGCCGGGGAAAATAGTGAAGGTGGCCTTGGGAGAAGGAGATAATCCGCCTGTGCGGCTTGGAACGCTGACATTGAATAGCGGAGAGGGTGGATTATTCGCGGCAATTGCGGACACCACTGCCAACCTTGCCTGGTTTGGAACGTATAGCAATCCGGCGCGGGTGGTCAAGGTCAATCTTGGCGATGGGAGCAACACGCCGACGCGTGTGGGAACAGTGTCATTAACAACGAATACGGAAAAGAACATTTTAAGTGCGGCGGGTGATCCGGAAAAGGGATACGCCCATTTTGGAACACAACAGTCATTAGTAGCCAGGCCCATTGTACGTGTAGCCTTATCCCAAAAATCTTTCATAAAAGGGACGAAAATCATCCTTTCGGAATCGGCTGCCGTAAACAGCGTTTCTTTGTACTCCTATGTCCCGGTTGGCAATGTACGCCTCGCTATTTACGATGCCGGCAATCCTCACGCCCTGTTGTGGAAGAGCGGGGTACTATCCAACACAATGGAGCAGGACTGGCTGACCGTGCCCATTGGGGCGGGGGTTCCCGTTTCGCTCGAACTGCAGGCGGGCAATTACTATCTGGCATGGCAGATAGACACCAACGCCTCCGTGCCGGGTTATATCCAGGGCAACACGGGAGACGGATTCTTGGTGCCCTTCGTGTGGAACGACTTCCCGACGACTCTTGAAGGAACCGCAGCACCCGTGATTACCGATGAGACCTGGAGCGTATATCTTACTTATGGCATGACAGAGGAAGGCGAAGGTGAATTACCCGTTGAGGGCGAAGGCGAAATACCAGCCGAGGGAGAAGGCGAAACGCCCGTTGAGGGCGAAGGGGAAGTGACTGTTGAGGGTGAGGGAGAAATCCCATCCGAGGGTGAAGGCGAAGCAACTGTTGAGGGCGAAGGCGAAGTGACTGCTGAGGGCGAGGGAGAAACCCCATCTGAGGGTGAAGGCGAAGTCCCCGTTGAAGGTGAAGGGGAGACGCCCGTTGAGGGCGAAGGCGAAACGCCATCCGAGGGAGAAGGCGAAGCACCTGTTGAGGGAGAAGGCGAAGACGAAACGCCTGTTGAGGGTGAAGGCGAAACGCCTGTTGAAGGCGAAGGGGAAGTGGTTGTTGAAGGTGAGGGGGAGACGCCCGCCGAGGGTGAAGGCGAAACGCCCGATGAGGGCGAAGGCGAAGTACCGCTCCTGTTTGCCTTGGAGTATACAGGTCCGAATCCCATATATGCCCTTTCAGGGGATCGTGTGGAGTTGACCGTAACGCCAGTTAACAGTGTCGGCGCGATACAGTATCAATGGTACCATTCCGCGCTTGAGAAATCTTTTAAACCCTTACCGGAGGCCTTGGAAAATACGCTGCTCCTTGTGCCGGTGACAAAGGCGCAGGCAGGACGCTACCAATGCCGGGCGACTGATGCAATAGGGCAAGCCCACTCCCCGGAAATTATTGTGCGTGTGGATGTCAAACTGACCCTTTTCGGGACGGCGGCTTTGGCGGCAGCCTTGCTGGCGTTTGCCCTGTCAGGCATTATCGCCGCACGAACGCGACCAGACCGGACGTCAGCGCCATACTCTTAATCGTGTATCCTCTTGCTTGTCGCCAAAGTCATTCATACGGCAGCATCTGATTGCCTGGCTTTTACGAAAAGAGTGATATCCGATTTTTCGGGAGCTGCCGCGCCTTTAAATCCCTGGCTTTGAAAAGCGCTTCTGAATCCAACACCCCTATTAGGGTACGTTTAAAAGCGGCAAACCTGCGTCCCTATCACGGCGCCAACACCCAGCACATCGGCGGGGCTTGCTCGGCGTCATAAATATAGTGTTCACCTTTCTGCCAGATATAGGCGGCGCGGATGGCGTAGGCCATGGGATTGCTGCCCTGTTGCCAGCCCGTAAGATAGGCTACCGCTTCCCCCATTACGATACGGAAGTCTCCATTGTTGTCGGCGGTATGGATTGCTGGATTTTCCCCCTCGAAGGGCTCGCCTTCGCTTTCCAAAACGGTGATAGTCTCACACCAATCCATAAATTTGGGCGTCTCCTCTCTTTTCCTGCATTCCGGCTCATAACATTCCGTATGGAGACAGACCTGATACGTTCCCGGGATTGAAAATGTGTGAGTAAAAGAATCCCCCTCACAATCCCGGCATGAGAAACCATCATCAAAGTCCCATTCCCAATGGATCTCCATACATTCCCCTTCCACTGAGGACAGGTCGGTAAATTGTACGGTGAAAGGGGCCTGTCCCGAGTGGGAATCCACCTCGAAATAGGCGTCATAGCTGCCCCACGAAGGGGACACCTCCACGTATAGATATTCCGATGCGACATATACGCCGCTGTCAGTAACGAGTGTCAGCGTTATGGTGTAGGTATCCGAATAATCAAAGCATTCGGAAATTTCCATATCGCCTGTTCGAGTCACGCCATTTATGGCCCATTGTCTGGAAAAGACCTCAGCACCGAAAGAACAGTCCAGGAAGGTATAGCATTCCGGTGTCATACATTTGTCTTCATGGTGATAAACACAGATGGCCGGCGAGAACAGCGTCGGAACATTGCCGGCAAGATAGGGATAGCCGTTATTAACGCTGGCATCCGTATCCGCGACCCAGATGGATGTAAAATCCCAACCCTCATACGTATTTACGGCATGAGGATAGGTCATCTCCTCCGTGGTACGCCCGTCACCGCCCGCGCTGGTTGTCTGTCCGGAGACGTCGCGGTCCCAATAAGAATTTTCTATCGGACCTGTAGCGTATCCCACAAGACCACCGACGTTCTGGTTTCCCGAAACCGCGCCTGCGGCGTAACACGCGGTGACGGGACTGCCTTCATCATTGTATCCTACCAGCCCGCCGACATTTTCGCCTCCCGACACCGCGCCACGGGCATAACACCCTATTATGGGTCCTCCATAGCCGTTGTATCCCACCAACCCGCCGCTATGGACGGAATCGTCCGCCAGAACCGTTCCCGAGGAACAACAAGAACTGATGCTGCCCCAATTCAACCCGACCAGGCCTCCCGTACGCTTGTTCCCCGTGACCGTACCCGCAGCGTAACATCCCGTAACCGCGCCTGTACCCCAACATCCCCATTCCTCACAAATCTCCCAGCCGTTATGCCCCAGTAACCCGCCAACCCTATCGTTCCCCTCAACCGTGCTTGATGCGCGACATGAATCGAGGCTCCCCCCTTCATTAGCTCCCGCCAAACCGCCGACCGTATGA
>JAEAMG010001945.1_pt1 | contig 14010 bp, 9 predicted proteins | sample 8958741 | NCBI WGS metagenome assembly JAEAMG01 (sample SAMN16933256, study PRJNA681125) | bioreactor sludge metagenome | isolation source: anaerobic bioreactor treating anionic surfactant - SDBS | place: India: Bengaluru | collected 2019-02-28
ATCTGATCTATTTCTACTGTCATGGCGGGATTTCCACTAACAATATTCCCTACCTTCAGGTCGGAGATGGAACGGGCAACGATTTCATAGATGGATCGAATCTGAATGCTTTCAACATCGAATGGATAGAACCCAAACCACTGGTTTTTATCAATGGTTGCCACACTACTGCCCTGGACCCGGAAATGGCAATTAATCTGGTTGCCGACTTCGTCCGCTCGGGCAGCGCAGGGGTCATTGGGACAGAGACCACCATCTTCGAACCGCTGGCATGTAGCTTCGCCGAGGCGTGTCTGGGGCATTTTCTCAAAGACAAAAGCTCGATCGGAGATGCCATAAGGATGGCCAGGTTGAAGCTGCTCAAAGAATACAATCCCCTCGGTCTGGTTTATACCCCATTTGTCCTTCCCGATCTTCATGTAAAAGATAAGAGCTAAGTGCCACTGACTGCGGTTGCAGTCGGAGCAGACCGTTTTGATCGGGAGACGATACTATTCCCTCTTTTCCGCCGCCCTGAGGAGACGGATGACATCCTCATCCTCAAGCTGTGCAAACTCCTCGTAATGCTCAGATACTGAACAGAAATCAGGGGGCACATCCAGGGCGACAAGCTCATCGGCTTCTCTTCTGATCTTCTCTGCTGCCTCCATCGAAGAGACGGGAACGGCAACCACTATACTCTTAGGATGTTGCTTTTTCAGCACCATAATGGCCAGGAGGACGGTAAGCCCGGTGGCCATGCCGTCGTCAACCACTATGGCCACCTTCCCTCCCGCATTCAGGGGCGGTCTGCCTTCAAGATAGGCTCTTCGCCGCCTGTTCGCCTCTTCCATCTCCTCTTCTGCCCGCACACCGAGCCATGCGGGATCCAGGCGGGAAGCGCCCAAGCTGTCGCATATCATCTCCCCATCCTCGGATATTGCGCAGACGGCGCATTCCCGGCTGCCGGGATAGCCGATCTTTCGGGTTATGAGCAGATCCATCGGAGCATCAAGGTGGCGGGCTACTTCATATCCCAGGACCACCCCACCTCTGGGAAGGGCATAGACCACCGAATCCTGGCCTATAAACCCGTCCAGGGCCCCTGCCAGCGCCTTTCCTGCCTGGGATCTATCCATAAAGAGCATAAAATATTGTCTGGCGGGAAAGAACTTATCTCTTTGGATTTGACCAATTCTCTTATGCTCATCTCAGAGGCCGAGTTCGGCTCCATCGTCAGCAGATACAAAAACGTCCTGTACCTGTGCCACCGCAACGCCGACCCTGATGCCATAGGGAGCGCCTTTGCCCTGGCCGGGGCCTTCGGAGGGACAGTGGGGGCGATAGACGACCTGAGCCGCATCGGAGAGGCTCTATCTGATATCATAGGAGCACATATACTGATCGATCCCTCAGAAGAGGGCTGGGACCTGATTGTGGTGGTGGACACATCCGTCCAGTTGCAGCTGGGCAGAATCCAGCTTGCCAGATATGGACTCATAGACCACCACCAGGATGAAGGGCTGACCCACAAGGCAGAATTCTATATCCAAAGGCCGGCCAAATCCACTGCGGAGATCGTCTGGAAGATCCTGAAGGACAATGGACGGCAGCCGAGCAGGGAGATGGCCCTGGGGTTAATGGCGGGGATTATCTCGGACACTGGGCGGTTCAAGCGAGCCAGCGCGGAGTCATTTCTGGCGGCCTCAGAGCTACTAGAGGCAGGAGGATTTGATTATGAAGAGGCATTGCAGGCCCTATCCGTTGCCCCGGACATCTCTCAGAGGATAGCAGTCCTCAAGGCAGCCTCCCGGGCAAAGATCGAGCGCCGGGGAGAATGGCTGATAGCCGCCTCCAGGATCAACTCCTTCGAGGGCTCATCGGCAGCAGCGCTGATAGACCTGGGGGCAGACGTGGCATTTGTAGCCGGAAGGCATGGCGATCGGGTCAGGATCAGCGCCCGGTCCAGCCGCAAAGCAGCGAATGCCGGCTTGAACCTCAACCAGATCCTGGGTGACATCGGCAGAGCCCATGGAGGTGACGGCGGAGGCCACAGTTCGGCAGCCTCCTTTGATGCCAGGGGCGATCCTGAAGCCCTTCTGCAGGAATGCAGAAATAGGGTGGCAGAGTTGCTGCCCTGATATTTCTTTTCTAAGCCTTGCGCACTTTTAGAGCGTACTTTTTCAGGGCTTCAATTCCCGGCAGGGGCTCTCCCGATAGGTAGGTGATGCTCGCACCGCCGCCCATGCTCACATGAGAGAACTTGGACTCCAGCCCCAGCTGTTCGATGGCGGCCACGCTATGCCCTCCGCCGGCGATGGAGTAGTCCGACTCGGCTGAGGCCTTCAGGAGCTCAGATGTCCCCAATTTGAACTTCTCCTGCTCAAATATCCCTGCCGGCCCGTTCATGACTGTAACCCGAGCATCCTTTAGCTCTTTGGAATAATCGACTATGGTCTCCAGACCTATGTCCGCTATAGGCAGATCGTTGGAAAGGGCGGAGACTGCGACGTCGATCCTCTCTCCATTCTTATTCAGGGCCACATCCACCGGCATTGCGATCTTGTCCGGATACTCTGCCAGAAGCTTAGCTGCAACCGGTATCTGCTCAAGATACTCCTGATCCTCTACGAACTTTCGATTGGCTTCACCAACATTGATTCCTGCTGCCATCAAGAAGACAGTAGCTACAACCCCGGAGGTCAGACTCTTGTCCGCTCCGCCGCGCCGCAGCACATTCTCTATCACCTTGATGGAGTCGTCCGCTTTGGTACCTCCTAATGAGTAGATCGTGGGATGCTCATCGCCCTTCAGCCCTTTGTCCAGAGCAGTGATCTCTTTGTCCATCAGAAGGCCGGCAATGCTGGGCAGAACCTCGGTGAATCCGACTACAGAACAATGAGAGCGATGGGAGACGGCAAAAGCGTCATTTATGAACAGATCGAATAGAGGAGCCAGCCTCTTCACCATATGGCTTTTAGCATGATCGGCAGGCGTGCGGTTCATGTTCTCTTCTGCATAAAAGCGGGTGTTCTCCAGGAGAAGAACCTCCCCTGGCATTAGGGATCTTATGGCCTCTCGAGCATGAGAGCCGAAGATGTCATCGATATAGGCAACATCGCGTCGAAGGAGTCTGGTGGCAGAGCGGGCATGGGCTTCCATGGTGGTATAGTCCTTCTTTCCCGCCCTGCTCTGATGGGCCATGAGGACCACCCGGCAATCCTCCAGAGCACGCAAAGTATCTAAATGGCTCTTGATCCGCTTGTCATCCAGGATATTTCCGCTCGGGTCCATGGGGGAGTTGAAGTCGACTCTAACCAGGACCCTTTTATTATCGAGTTTGACATCTTCCATCGTGAGATAATCCTTCAACTAAAGTTCCTCCCGGTGTGTTAGGGGTTATCGGAAGGAGTATAAAGTCGTTGCTGATTTGGGAGAAGCTATCAAAAAGGATTAAGATAGTGGATTGAGAGAGGCGACCGCATGGTAGAAGGATCAAATCTCCCCGTGATTGAGGCCCGCGAGATCCTGGAGAGGATCGAACGTGGAGAGCCAGTCATCTATGAGCACGCGGCGATAGCTGGCGATATTGACCTATCCAGACTTGATCTGCCCTTCATAGAAACCTCAGGCCGGAGAGGAAAGCCGTACGCTTTCCAGGATTACTTTCGCAATGCAATACAAACATACTTATTCTCATAATACCATCTCCACATGTTGTTTTCTCAGACCACAAGACACTCTTCGGAGCCAACGGTTCGGTGGGATGACTGAGAGACACACACTGACTCAGATCGGAATAGGCAGCAATGCCTAAGCTGAAATGCATTTGAAGCTATGATCTGTTTACGGGCTGCCTCGACCACGAAATGGCTCGACCGATTTTGCAAGTCGGTGTCAACCAGCCTATTGTAGCGGGGAAACATCTTACCTCAGTTACAAGCTCCGGTCTTTAGGCCGGAGTAGTTGACTCACAATGAAAGGTCTCGGGATATGTCCGCTCTGGCCCATGTACTGGCCTCTCGCATCGAGATCAGGAACTCGGTTTTTTTAGGGAGGGTCAATTTCATCAATTCTATATTCCGCGAACCTCTTGACCTCAGCGGCTCGACCTTTCGCCAGGAGGCGAGCGTCTCTTCTGCTACCTTTCTGGCAATGGTCAGCTTCGCCTCTGCCCACTTTCAGGAGGATGCGCTCTTCGATGGGACGGCATTCATGAAGACAGCAGACTGTTCCGCGGCCAGTTTCCAAAGAGAGATCACCTTTGCAGGCGCTAGCATCAATAAAATGCGTCTCTCAAGTGCACAGATCTCCGGTCAGTTGTCCCTTCAAAACGCGGAGTTCAACCGTCTGGAGGCCAGATGGCCAGTGCTGTGCAATCACCTGAGATATGATGGCGAAACCTACCTCTCTTTGGCCAGGAACTACAGGAACCTGGAGTGGTTCGAGGATGCAGACGACTGCTATTACCACTACCGTCGCGCGAGCCAGGCGGGCAAGAGCTTTGCCATCCGGGAAGGGGAAAACCGAAAGATCAACTGGTCCAAGCTCTTGGACGGCCTGGCCTGGATCTCCTGCGGTTATGGGGTTCGGCCCAGATATACCGTCTTCTTGAGCTGCTTTTTCATCCTGCTGTTCGCATTTCTCTACTGGCAGGGAATGGGAATTGTGGTGGAGCCTCTGAATGGATCTGAATACCTCCAGGGTCAAAACGAGGAGCTCACGTTCCTGGACAACCTATATTTCAGCGCCATGGTCTTCACTGCCAAGACCCAGGTCAAGTGGTACCCAGTAGGAGTCTACCGCTACCTGGCCACATTGGAGTCCATCCTGGGCTGGCTGCTCCTTGCTTTATTCCTTGTGAGCCTTGGCCGGACGATGATCCGTTAGAGCGCCGGATCGATCCATCCAGGCCCTGAAGAGAGGACCATTGCCTTTGGGTGCCGCCGACAATGGATCCAAATCCTTTTGGATTGATCACGGCAAACGTCGAGAAAAGTCCTTATAGTGGTTCGCCAAAACCATCAGACAAGTATCGAGGAAGAACATCATAGATCGATCACAGAGTGATGAGATGCATAAGGCAATTAGGCTTTTGATCATAACGGCGGCCCTCCTCTTGGCGGGAGCGGCCAGCGGGGCTGACTTTGGAAAGGAGCGTCCTATAGCGATCATTGTGGGCTCAGAGCAGCTGCAGCCTGCAATAGATGAATACGTCGTGGCCTGGTCGGATAACAGGAGCGGAAATTATGACATATTCATGTACGACCTGGAGACCGGCCTGGAGAGATGGGTTTGTATCGATCCCTTCTTCCAGATCAGTCCCGCCGTCTCCGGTGAACGCATCGTCTGGCAGGATATGCGCTCCGGTAACGGGGACATCTATATGTATGATGTCATCAACAAAACCGAGTCCGCGATCACCACCGCAGAGGGAAACCAGACTCAACCGGACATCAGCGGAAATAGAGTGGTCTGGGCGGATGACCGCAAAGGCACCTATCAGATCCATCTTCTAGACCTCTCCTCCAGAAATGAGGTGGAGATATCCTCTGCAAAGGGCGAGCAGATCAGGCCCAAGATCAGCGATGACCGAATTGTATGGATGGATGAGCGTTCCGGTGATTTTGATATCTATATGTATGACATCTCCACCGGCAAAGAATCCGCCGTTTCTACCGGTCCCGGTGATCAGTCGTTTCCCTCGGTCAGCAAAGACATCGTAGCCTGGGCAGACAACCGCACAGGAGAATCCGATATCGCCTTTATGGATCTGTCGAGCGGCAAGGAGACGACCATCAATAAATCAGGCATACAGACCGATCCCAGGGTCTATGGCCGCTACATCGCCTACCTCAACAACCACACGGACATCAATCTCTATGATATCGAGACCAGTGCAGATATCGCTCTTGCTCCAGGCAGCATCAAGATGGAGCCGGCGATCAGCGAACGAGGAGTGGTCTGGACCGATTACCGGAAAGGAACCAACGATCCGGACATCCAGATGTTCGACTTCGAGATACTGGCCGATATATCCATAACCAGTGGTCCTTTCAATCACACCAATCCCTCGATCTCCGAAGATAGTGTCGTTTGGACTGACAACAGAGACGGCAACTTCAATGTCTATTTGTTCAACATCACAACCGGAAAGGAGACGCAGATAACCGAGGACAGCTTCGATCACAGCAGCCCTGATATCAGCAACAAGAATCTGATCTGGACGGATATGAGCCTGGGAAATCTGCAGATATTCCTCCGCAACCTGTCAACCAAGGAGACCAAGCAGGTAACCATAGATCAGTCCGACCACCGCTATGGTATGATCGATGGAAACAACATCATCTGGATCGATGCGCGCTCAGGTGGAGAGCAGATCTACCTCTATGATATCATCACGGGCCAGGAAAAGCAGATCACCACCGCCCAGTCCCTGAAGCTCTCCCCAGTGATCCATCAAGACAGAATCGTCTGGATCGATTCCCGCAGCGGCGAGGATAAATGGGATCTGTATCTCTACAACCTCACCACCGGTGAGGAGACGGCTATCTGCACCAACCCGGCGCGTCAGGCCCAACCCTGGATCTGGGGGGATAACGTGGTCTGGGCTGATGGCAGAAACGGGAACTGGGATATTTATGCTTATGACCTGGCCACCAATACGGAGAGAGCGGTGGTGATAGACACTGCAAATCAGGGGAACCCCGTGGTCCATGGCAACTACCTGGCCTGGCTCGACGTCCGGCAGGGGAATTCGGATATCTATCTGTTTGACCTGAGAAAAGGGGTGGAGGTGCCTGTTGCCACTCTTCCCACCCAGCAGACCCCTAACGACGGCAAGGGCGATCCCTATCAGATCAAACCCTATCACTCAAGCAAGATCATAAGCGACAACAAAATCGTGTGGATGGACAACAGCGATGGCTATTCGCAGATAAAGATGAGATATATCAACTCCGATCCGCTTCTGCTTTTAGAGGCTGACTATCCAAGCACCAACGGCAGCCTGCTGGTATGGAGCGATAACAGGAGGGGCAACTGGAATATCTACGGCTTTGACTTCTTCACCCGATCGGAAAAGCCCATAACCAAAGGGGATTACGATCAGCTCTATCCCAAGGCCTCGGGGGATATAGTGGTCTACTCGGACTACCGGAGCGGAGACTCAGACATCTATATGACGAACATTGCCACCGGCGTCGAGTCCCCTGTGGCTACCGGCAAACGCGACCAGATGTGGCCTTCCATCTCCGGCGACCTGGTGGTCTGGCAGGACAACTCCAGCGGCAACTGGGACATATATATGAAGGAGCTGTCCACGGACAAGACGACTCCCATCTACAAGGGATCGGGGCAGCAGATGTATCCAGCCATCAGCGGCGATCTGGTGGTCTGGCAGGATAGCAGAAACGGCGACTTCGATATTTATGTGAAGGATCTGGTCAATGGAACCGAGACCAAGCTCACTGGAGATGGAGACCAGCTCTATCCGGATATCTCCGGATACACCATTGCCTGGCAGGATGCCACGACGGGAGATATCTCTTATTACTTCTGGGACAAGAAATGGGGCAAGACCTATCCCCGGGAGGGAGAGCAGACCAACCCCGTGGTATCGGGCAATTATATCGCCTATGTGGACGGCTCGGGCGAGGACACTTCCATTAGGAAGCTGGACCTGGCCAGCTGGAAGGATGAGCTGGTCCAGGCAGGCCCAGGCCAGGCCAAACCGAGCATGGACAAGAAGCTGGTCTGGATCAATACCCACAGCGGTAAGCCAAGGTCAGTGGCAGTTGCCGCCGGCCAGACCAGCGTTATCAGCAAGGTCCCAGGAGATCAGAGCCATCCGGTTGTAGGAGGAAACGATCAGGTGGGCTACTATGTGGCCTGGATGGACAACCGCACCGGCGATCCCGATGTCTACGTCTACAGCCTGGCTCAGGAGCTGGAGCTGCCGCTTGCTGCCAGTCCCTACGAAGACATGTATCCGGATATAAGAGGAAACATCATCGCCTGGGTGGCCAGAAATCCGGACAATCAATACCAGATTGAGGACTACTGGTGTATCAGGACGTTTGACATATCCATAGACAACTCAACTGAGCTGGTCTATGGCCTGGAGAATTCCACCCCCATCTCCCTGAGCGACGATTACCTGGCCTATCTGAGAAAGACCTACTTCGGTTGGATGGTCTACTCCCGGCCCCTATACGAGAAGGAGACAGCACCTGAATCACCTCCTAGCGGCATCAATGTCCGGGCGGGAGGGGATTATTTGGTCTTCCAGAACAACAAGGCAGGAAGCTGGGATATCTTCCTCTGGAAGCAGGGCATGGGCACACAGCCGGTGTCGATTGTAGCCGATCCTGCCGACCAGATCAATGCGTCGACGGATGGTCGCACCGTGGTCTGGCAGGACAACCGCAATGGAAACTGGGACATCTATGCCTACGACCTGAACACGAGCAAGGAGATGCAGATAACCACCGATTCAGCCGATCAGATCAATCCCGATGTAGAGAACGGGGTCATCGTATGGCAGGATAAGCGCAATGGAGATTGGGATATTTATGTCTACGACCAGAATGTTGGAAGGGAGACGCCCATCTGCACCGATCCTGGCAATCAGATGGAGCCGCGCATAAGGACTGGGAGGATCGTCTGGACGGACGACCGAAGCGGAGACAAGGATATATACATCTACGAAAACTATATGCCATAAGAGGGAGTGGGTCGGGCTCGTTCCTCCCCTTCTCCAATCTTTTATGACCTTTTTTGTCGCTATCCTTCGGATTTTTCATCCGATTTTTTTTGAGGGATATCGCAGTCCGTCGGGGCAAAGTTTATTTATTCTCGGTGTTTAGCTATCCCCTTAAGAATATTTGGGGCAATTCATGGAACTTGAAAATCTTCGATTTGGTACGGAACTGCTCAAACGTGGTTTCGCAAAGATGCAGAAAGGGGGAGTGATCATGGATGTCACAACCCCTGAACAGGCCATAATAGCAGAAGAAGCAGGTGCTGTTGCGGTAATGGCCTTACATGCCGTTCCCGCTGACATCAGGAAGATGGGTGGAGTGGCCAGGATGGCAGATCCCCTGGTCATTGAGTCGATCATAGAGGCGGTGACCATCCCCGTCATGGCAAAGGCCAGGATCGGCCACTTCGTTGAGGCCCAGATACTGGAAGCACTGGGCGTTGATATGGTGGATGAGTCCGAGGTCTTGACGCCTGCTGACGAATTTCATATCGAGAAGACGAAATTCACCATTCCTTTCGTCTGTGGAGCCCGGAACCTGGGAGAGGCCTGCCGGCGGATAAAGGAGGGGGCAGCCATGATCAGAACCAAGGGTGAAGCAGGAACGGGAGATGTGAGCCAGGCGGTCTTGCATATGCGCATGATCCTGGGCCAGATCAGAAGCCTGAAGGGAATGGACGATCTTCAGCTGATGAAAGTGGCCAGGGAGATCGAGGCCGATCTGGATCTGGTCAGGGAGTGCGCCCAGATGCAGCGTCTACCGGTGGTCAACTTCGCTGCCGGTGGGGTGGCAACGCCTGCAGATGCTGCTCTCATGATGCAGCTGGGCGCTGACGGGGTCTTCGTGGGCTCGGGAATATTCAAGTCAGAGAGCCCGGAGGCGATGGCCAGAGCGATAGTGGAGGCGGTGCATCATTATGATGATCCTGCTCATCTGGCTAAGGTCTCAAAGGGTCTGGGGGCGGCCATGAAGGGGCTGGATGCGGCTAGCATTCCCGAAGCTGAAGCCCTGCAGACGAGAGGCTGGTAGGTGCCTAAAATAGGAGTGCTGGCCCTGCAGGGCGATGTCTCGGAGCATGTCGATGCTCTGCAGAGGATTGGGGAAGGCATAGATGTGCTGGAGGTCAGAAAGCCCGGCCAGATCGCATCCTGCTCCGCCCTGGTTCTGCCTGGCGGAGAGAGCACAACCATCGTCCAACAGCTGAATAGCTCCGGCCTGGCCGGGGAGCTGGAGGCAGCTGCGACGACGGGCTTGCCCATCCTTGCCACCTGCGCCGGTCTGGTGCTGATCTCCAGAGAGATAGAGGGCGACAATCATGTTCAGCCCCTGGGCCTGATGGATATCAAGATCAGCCGGAATGCATTCGGCCCTCAGAGGGAGTCCTTTGAGGCGGACCTGGATGTAGAGGATATGGACCGTCCTTATAGGGCGGTCTTCATCCGCGCCCCTGTGGTATCCGAGGTGGGACGAGATGTGCAGGTCCTGGCGAAGGTGGGTGGTTTGCCGGTCGCTGTCCGGGAAAAGAACCTGCTCGGCCTTGCCTTCCACCCTGAGCTGACGGATGATATGAGATTTCACCAGCTGTTTTTGAAGATGCTGGAGGCTTGATATGTTCTCAGAGAAGGATCTGGTGGCCAGAAGCATAGAGGATATGGCTCAAGAAGTAGAAGAGCTGCAGGCTCTGGCCAGGGAAGAGAGGGAGAAGAGCGAAGCTCTCAGTCAGAAGGAGATCGAGCTGCGCCGGAAGTCCGTGGAGACGAGATCAGTGAATGCCGAACTGGCGGAGAGCTTCTGGCAGGAGGCAGAGAACATCCGAGANGTTGATGCGGCTTTTTATGGAGCATAAGCTGCGCGCGGCTGAGGTTCAGCATCGCATCGATATACATGACCAGATCGAGTCTCTGGATGATTATGATGAGGTCTGGAGACAGGCAGCCAGTGCCAGACGGGGCTAAGAGCCCTGTCCATCATGCTCTTTGCAGTGAAAGCTTCCATAAGAGTGATATAATTTTTAAAAAATAGCAAAAGTCAATCGAAATCTTACCATAAGGCTATATTTCTGTCTCTACTTGCCGTCCTTGAACTGGATATCCTTCTCCGTCTGGAAGGAGCCCTTATACTGCTGATCTGCCTTGACCTTCTTGAAGAGCTTGGCATACTTGGTCTGGATATTCCAGGTTCCATTAAAGGCCTGTTCGGTCTTGAAGTTCAGGGTGTTGTTGGCATAGCCGGCGCTGGATACGCTGGAGCTCTCAGACCGGTCCACATGGCTCAGGTTGTACCTCTCGCTGACTGATGCACCCATGCCGCCATCAAACCTTGGCGATTCGACGGTCTTGTGGCCTTTCAGGCTGCCGCCAGTGAAAACCAGATCCTTGGTCTCGGTGAAGTTATCTATTGATTGCCTTCTCTCAATGCTCCTCTGGCTCTCCATGGATATCGATCCGCTGCCCATCATATTCTCATTGTAGTTCATCGCCACTCCATTGAAGTTGTCCTTTATGGAGACCTCCCCCTCGCCTTTTACCGATGAGGACTCAATGAATAGCTTCTTATTAAGTGTTGAGGAGGTGCTCTCCTCTCTCTTCGCATCAGGAGCGACATTGACAGTACTCCAGTGGATCAGATATGGACCGCCTTCAGCAGAGCTCGATCCATCGGTCATCCAAACTGAGAGCGGCATATAGGTGCCTGCCGATCTGCCGGGTATGGTGCTGCTCCAGTATCCATCCATCTCATCTCCCGACTCAAGTACCATCTTTGTGTCGTATACCCTGTCTATTCCTTTCATGCTCTGTCTGGTCAATGGTGCATCAGAGAGCCCGTACTTCACAGAGGCATCCGTTATTGGAGATGGGCTCTTTATATGAACAGTGACCTTGACATCCTCCTCTGCAGCCGGCTGGCTGGGCTGGGCGTTCACGTCCAGTATGGCGATCGCCCCGTGCTCAGAGCTTTTCACCCCCTCGATGCTCAGCTCATAGTTTTCTTGGCCAGACAGGTTCTTCTCCTTAGATTCTGGCTGAGTCGACATATTAATAGAGGGCACTGCTGTCGGCTCATCCTCATGAGCAGACTCGGGGCTAATGGTCTCGTCCGCCTCGGACTCATTTGTCGCATCCTTATCAGCTCCCACGATGTCGGAGATGCCCAAGAGCGTTTCTACATAACGGAGGAGGTTTGAGACTCCTTCTACCACGGCGTTGTCGGACTTCTTAGCGGATTGCTCCACATCTCGAGCCATCTTTCCGGATACCTGAGTGATGGTCGATTTCTCTTCTGGCAGGTTGAAGGGCAGGCTGCTGTTTCCATAGCTGACGCGAGCCGGAACCATCCTGACGTTATAGTCTGGGTAATCGTCCGATGGCTTGACACTCCCTTCAGCAGATGCGCCCTCTATCAGGGCCAGGTTCAGATTATACTCTCCCCGCACCGAACTCCTGTCCATGGTGAAGCCCTCGGCGGTTATGGTGTCTTCTCCACCCCTGCTGATCGACTTTTTCGCAGTGATCGTCTTCTGGTGCTTGGGGGAGAGGATGTCTATGCTGCCCAGCGGGCCTAAACTCTCGCTTATGACGAAGATGCTGTACAGTGGCACGCTTCCCATGTTGGCCACGGTGCAGGTGATGCTGCTCGTGCCTCCGGGGGCTACGGCCGAGGGCGAGGCGCTTGCAAAGACCCGGATCGCCGTTGTGACCGTCATCGCCTCAACTGCCATCCGGTCGGACCAGACCTCGCCCTGGGAGTCTTCTCCAGCAACGGCGAACTGCAGGGTGCTGTTCTCCTCGATGAGCGGCCTTGCTTGGACCACTCTGAACTCTCCCGGCTCAAGATCGCCCAATGAGCTGAGCTTTGCGCCATCCAGGGTGAGGACCACCTCCCTCAATCGGTCCTGGCCGGAGTTGGTGACCAGACAGCTGATCTCTGCTTCGTCACCCGGTGCGGCCTCGATCTTTTCAGGCATGACTTTCAGGCTAATTCCAGGCTTGATGGCCCTCAAGAGCACACTTCCATTGGTGGTGGTCTCAAAGCCGCGGCTGTCCATTCCCCTGGCGGTGACATTGATCCAGATGCTATCATTTTTGCTGTAGATGGCGGCCATTCGTACCGATCTTCCCGGGAGCATCTGGGGCAAAATGCAGTCCGTTCCGTTCCCTTGCAGCGTGACATTGAACAGTGTTTCCTGGCCAGTGTTCTCCAGGATCCAGGTCACCTCTGCCGGCTCTCCGGGATATGTGGTCACTTGCGTGCTCTCGCTCTGAATCTCGAGCGATGAGTTCATCACTGCAATCGTCTGGCTCTGGCTGGAATAGACCTCTCCACCGACCTCGTCCCGGGCGGATACCATGACCTCATAAGGCAGGCTGTGGAGAATCGTCCTATTCTGTTGCACTGTCTTGGCCTCTCCTGCCGCGAGTGCAGGAATCCGGGCCACCTCTCCGAATCCATCATCGACCTTCAGGTCGGTCAGATTATCCTCACCGCTATTCTCGATCCGGATCAGGATGGAGGCGTTCTCCCCCCGGTGAACAAGCTCCGGAGCCTCCAGCAGGAGGTTGATCTGAGGGGAGATCATGCGGATATCGATGCTTGTGTTGTTGGTATAGATATTGCCCTTGCCATCCTTGGCGCTGGCCTCGGCCAGGAGGCGGGTGTTATTCTCGACCAGCAGAATGCCATCCAGCTCCAGCTCCTTGTGCGGAGTGAGAAAACCAGTGGATGCGAGCTTGCCCGCACAGGTGATGCGAACATCGGAGAGCTCATCCTGGCCAATGTTTGTGGCCAGGCATCGGTAGCTTATCGCCTCTCCTGCCAGGCAGGCCGATCTATTTACTGATATGTTCAGAGCTAAAGAAGTGGAGCTGGAGTTCTGGGGTATGGCTGGAATGACCGGCTCTGCTATTGGTACTTCCGCCTCAGCCGGAATGGCGCCACCGGCGGGAATGGACATGGAAAATAAAAGCGGATCGAATATAGTCTCTAGGCCGACATCCTCTGATGCATTCTTCTCTTGCTTTGTGGAGTTGTATTTGACCCGGCCCTGAATCTCCAGGCCGGTTGGATCCAGAGCGAAGACCGATAGCTTTTCCGCTCTGCCGCTTATGGACAGGACCTTCTTCTCCCCCGGGTCGAGCTCGGAGAGGGTGCCCAGGGATCTGTCCCGATCCGTCACCTTGATCCTATGAAGCTTTGTGATGCCGTTGTTCTCCAGGTGGACCTGGGATAGATTCGGGCTGGAGTTGACCACTGCCAGCAGGGAGACGTCTGA
>JAEAMG010001957.1_pt1 | contig 13957 bp, 8 predicted proteins | sample 8958741 | NCBI WGS metagenome assembly JAEAMG01 (sample SAMN16933256, study PRJNA681125) | bioreactor sludge metagenome | isolation source: anaerobic bioreactor treating anionic surfactant - SDBS | place: India: Bengaluru | collected 2019-02-28
AGCAGGGGCAGCACCTGCTCTCGGGTATAGTGGAGGAAGCCGTGAAAGGCGTCGATCTCTCCGGCCCGGATCCAGCCCTTGATGGCCTCGCAGGCGTTATGGCCGTCGCTCGTATCCTCGCGGAAGGTCCCGGCCGCGGCGTCGTACCGGTACATGCCCAGGCTGACGTCGTCGGCGATGAGGAAGAAGGTGTCGGCCAGGTCCAGGCCCAGGCCCGGCACCCCGCCGGCCTCGCGGTCGTACCAGCGGCCGGCTTCGGTCAGGCCGAGGGTCTCCCATTCCGGGGACCCCGGGCGGATGACGCCGGCGCCGCAGAACAGGGCATGGATGGCGGAGAAGCGGCGGAAGCTGGCGTTGTCGGTGTCCGAGGCCACGGTGGCCGCCGCTTCGTAAGGGTAAGGGTACTTGCGGAGCCGGACGGCCCCGGGACCGCTCCCGTCCCCCGCTCCCGGCCCCGGAACGGCCCCTCCCGACGATTGCCCGACTTTGCCTTCCGAAACCATTTTTTGTATGATAACCGCCGCGTAAGGATTATTCAAGCCATTCGCCGCCGGCCCGGGGCCGCCGGCGGGACCAAATGAAACAGTCGCACCTCATCGCCCTCAACACGGTCATCATCTGGGGCACGACCGTCCTCCAGGTCATCCCGCCCCTCATCCTCGTCCCCTTCCTGATCAAAACGCTGGGCGACAGCGGCTACGGCGAGTACACCATGATCTGGGCCCTGCTCATGGCCGTCGAGCAGCTGGCCGCCTCCCTGCAGGCCGGCGGCACCAAGTTCGGGGCCGCGGCCCTGGCCCAGGGCCGGACCGAAGAGGTCAACCGGGTCCTGAGCTCGACGTTCGTCTTCGCCCTCGGACTGGCCGTCCTGGCCAGCCTGGGGGTGGCCGGGACCGCGGTCGCCAGCTTCAGCCAGACGAAGAGCATGATGATCTCCCTGCTGATCGTCGGCGCCATGATGCTCCTCCTCATCCCCGGGACCCCTTTCGTGGGCATCATCCAGGCCAAGCAGCGGCATTTCGTCAACGCCATCGCCGGCATCGCGTCGCAGTACGCGGGCCTGATCCTGGCGGTGGCCTGGTTCCGCCTGGTCGGGCCCTCCGTCGAGGCCCTGATCGCCATCATGGCCGGGACCCTACTGATGTCCCGGCTGGCCCAGGTCCCGGTCGCGCACAAGCTGGTGCCGGGCCTGAAGCTCCGGCTCCGGTCCTTCGACGCGGCCACGTTCCGGCGCATCTTCGGCTTCGGCACGGCGGTCATTCTCATGTCGCTCTGCCTGACCCTCAACTCGGCCGGCATCCGCTGGCTCTCGGGGCTGATCGTGTCGACCGCTTTCGTCGCCCACCTGGCCATCATCCTGATGCCGGGCACGATGATGTCCCAGGTCGTCCTGGCCATGACCATCACCGTCATGCCGGCCACGAGCGCCTTCGACGCCTCGAACGACCGGGGCATGCTCCGCGAGCTGTTCCTGCGCTCGACCCGCTATGTCGTCCTGATCGTCTCGGCCGGACTGCTGGCCGCCTACCTGCTGATCGGCGACCTCCTGCGGCTGTGGGTCGGCCCGCAGTACATGTTCCTGGGCGTCTACACCCTCGTCTACCTGCTCGGCGTGGCCATCCAGATGTCGTCCTCGTGCGCCCACCAGATGCTCAAGGGCCTGGGCCTGCTGCGAAAGGTCCTCGGGGCTTACATCCTGGGCATGCTGGTCATCCCCTTTTCGGTCTTCCTGGCCGTCAACGGCCTGTGGCATTCGCCCTACTGGGCGGTCTCGATCGGCTTGCTCCTCGGCAACCTGACGGCCGGGGTCCTGCAGCTCCGGGCCTGCGTCCGGGCCGTCGGGATCGACGCCCGGGAGTTCGTCGGCCGGGCCTTCCTCCAGCCCCTGGCGCCGGCCGTGGCGATCGGGGGACTGACCGTCGCCTTGCGGGCCCTGGCCGGCCCGGGATCGTTCGTCGTGCGCCTGGCCGTGGCGGCCGCGGCCGTCGGCCTCGTCTTCGGAAGCTTCTATGTCCTGCTCGTCGGCCCCCAGGAGCGGCGGCTGTTCAAGGAATTCCTGCACATGCTCAAGGGACGGCTCGGCGGCGGTCCGGCCGCGGCCCGCCCCCCCCCCAAAGGGGGCCCCGAGGTGTGGTTTTTAAACGCTGCGCGTGAACGGGACGGCGGGGGGGAAATAGGGGCGACCCCCCCGCCGGCTCCCCCCACCCAAAAGGCGGACCCCGATGTCTGATATGAACGCGCTGCGCTGGACCGAGACGACCGTCGTCAAATCGGGCCAGCCGCGGCTGATCGCCCTCGAGGCCGAGAAATCCCGGCGGGCCGGCCGGATCGGCAAGGAGACGGGCCTCTTCCGCGTGCCCGAGGTGCTCGATCTCGACGAAGCCAAGGGGGTGGCCGTTTACGAGCGGATCATCGGCTTTCGGACCCTCGAAGAGGTGGGGCTGCGGGGCCGGCCGGGCGAGGCCCTGGCCGAACGGGCGGCGCGGGCCCTGGCCGCCGTCCACCGCCGCCTGACGCTGCCGCCCGATATGATCGTCCCCCTGCCGGCGGAGATCGCCGATCCGGGCCGGGACGTCGTCCTGCACGGCGACTACGGCCTCAGGAACATCGGCCTAACCCCGGGCTCTGACGTTCCCGTGATCCTGGACTGGCAGTTCTCCGACATGCACGGCGGCATGTCGAGCTACGGCACCCGGTACTTTGACGTGGTCTGGTTCGTCAACAACCTTCTCTGGGCGCCGCGGCCGGCCTATTTATTCGGCGATCCGGTCCGTCCCCTGTCCCGGGCTTTCGTCCGGACGTACTTCGAAGCGGCGGGCCTGCCCTATGACGCCGAAGGCCTGGCCGGCTATGCCCAACGCTACTTCGCGTCCCGGGTCCCCGGCCGCCCCAAGGAGATCTCCCGGCGCTATCATGTCTATATCCCCCGCTGCCATGCTCTGACGCGCCGTTTCCTTCGCTCTCTGGCGATGGATCATCCATCCAGCTGAAGGAGGCCGGGATCGCCCGCGAGGGGCGGCCTGCGCCCGGCCCCGTTAACGGGCCGAGGACCGGTCCGCGGCTTCGATCCCCCCCAAGTCCGGCTTCTCCGACCGCGGCCGGCCGTGGTGGTCGTCCGCCACGGAGGCCAGGGGGATGGCCGCGTCGATGGCCGCAGAACCGGGCAGGAGCTCGAACCAGGCGGCTGTCAAGGCGCCCGGGCCCGACGGCCCGGACCTGGCCAGCATCGGGTCCCTGACGACGTCCCCCGCCCCGCGGCAGCCCCGGACGGGTCTCCGGGACCAGGCGTTGTGGTCGAAACGCACCCCCGCCGCTTCGAGATGCGCGACCGGCACGCGGCCGTCCTGGACGATGACGTTGTTGACGAACCGCGCCCCGGACGACCGGCCCGCGGTGAAATAGACGCAGGCCGACTCGGACCGCTTCAGCCGGGCGAAAGCGTCGGCGAAGGTGTTGTGCGCGATGAGCGCGCCGTCCAGGACCTCGCCGCTCCCCAGGAACCCGCGATCGCCGCCGAGACAGAGGTTGTTGACGACCGTGTTGCCGGACGAGTCCGGCGGCTTCCCCTCGTCGCCGAGGAAGATGCAGTTCTGCGAGGAGACGAACGCCTGGATCGGGTTGCCGGGCGTGTAATAGGACAGGTTCCGCCGGCAGACGCCCCGGACGCTCTGGGAGATATAGATGTTGGTGGTGAAGTTGTCGTAGGAGACGCAGTCCTCGATGACGCAGTCGTAGCCCGAAGCGATGGACAGGCCTTCGCCCCAGTTGTGCCAGGCCGCCGAGCGGCGGACGACCGACGAGCGGGCCCCGGCGCACAGGCTGATGCCGAAGCCCCAGCCGATCGGCATGACGCCGCGCTCGTTCTTCAGCGAGTTGGAGAAGGCCCGGCAGCGGTCGATGACGGTGTGGCGGCCCGAGGCGAAGATGCCGGAGCCGAGGTTGTGATGCGAGACGACGTTCTCGACCAGGCAGTGGCTCCCGGCGATGTTGAGCCCGGCGTAAGACCCGTTGCGGAACTCGAGGTCGCGGACCCGGAACCAATCGCCGTAGACCTGCATGAGCGGCGTGTACGGCCCGTCCGGCAGCCGGCGCCCGTCGCCGTCGATGACCACGGACTCGCCGGGGTAGGCCATGATGGTGATCGGCGCGGCCTCGGTGCCCCCTTGTTCATAGCCCCAGCTCCCGGCGTAGCCGACGTAGGTCCCGCCGCGGACCTGGACCGTGTCGCCGGCCCGGACGGCCCGGGCGGCGCGCCCCAGGGTCCGGAACGGGCCGCGGCGGGCGCCTTTGGCCCGGGCCGGCGCCAGGCCGTCGTGGGCGTCGTTGCCGTCCGTGGCTACGAAAAAGACGCGGCCGGCGGCCGCGGCAGGGGCCAGGGTCGGGGCGGGGGGAGCGGCGGCGCGAACGGCGCCGGCGGCCGCGACGGCGGCGCACAAGGCCAGGAGCAGAAGGACCGGATAGGATCTTCCCGTGACGCGGCCGATCACCCGTCCGTCCGCTTCACGTGCCCGTAGTAGGCCAAGCCGTTGTATTCGTCGAGGTCGCGCATCCGGACGCCGTTGAGCACGACGCCGAGGTTCTCGATATTGTGCTCCTCGAGCCGCTCCTGGGCCCGCCGCAGGGCCTCGCGCGGGGTCCGGCCCCGGCGGACGACCATGATGGCGCCGTCGAGCCGCGAGCCGATGACCAGGGCGTCGCTGACGGCCAGGACCGGCGGCGTGTCCACGAGGACGAAATCGAAGTCTTTCTTGAGCTGGGCGACGAGGGCGGCCATCTTGTCCGAGCCCAGAAGCTCCAGCGGGTCGGGCGGCACCGGGCCGGCCGTGATCAGGAACAGGGTTGGGATGGGCGTGGCCCGGAGCAGGTCGTCCCAGCTCAATCCGGTCAGCAGGTAGTTCGTCAGGCCGCCCAGGTTCTTGGTCCGGAAGACCTGGTGCAGGCGGGGCTTGCGCAGGTCGGCGTCGACGAGGACGACCCGCTTGCCGGTCTTGGCCAGGGAGGCGGCAAGGTTGCAGGCCGTCGCGGTCTTGCCGTCCTGGGGCATCGGGCTGGTGACGGCCAGCGCCCGCCGGTTCTTCTCCTCCATCGAGAAGAGCAGGGCCGTGCGGATGGTCCGGTACTGCTCGGAGAACGGCGAGTCGGGCGAGAACGGGACCTGGAGGTCGGCCTGCTCGGCCCGGCCCGCCTTCCGCCCGGACCGGTTGCCGCCGACGGCGTCCCAGACCATGGCCACCTTCTCGCCAATCACGGACATCTCTTCCAGGAACTCCCCGCCCTCGGCGGCGCCGTCCTTGGTGAAGGCCGGGACCATGCCCAGCGTGGGCACGCCGGCGAATTTCCGGATGTCGTCGGCGTTCTTGACCGAAACGTCCAGGTTCTCGTCGAGCAGGGCCAGGCCCAGCCCGAGGAACAGCCCGACCAGGAGGCCGAGGACCATGTTCTTGGCCGTGTGGGGGCTGCTCGGCGAGAGCGGCACCTCGGCCCGGTCCACGACCCAGATGTTCGAGCTGCGGAAGCCCTTGAGGCGGGACTGGACGTCGGCCTCGCTCTTGCGGGTCATCAGCGACTCGAGGAGGCTCTTGGCGTTCTGGATCTCGATGAGCAGGCTGTTGTATTGGATGGCGTTGCTGTTCAGCTGGAAGGCCGCCCCCCGCTGCTGGTTGAAGGCGCCGGCCAGGGCCTGTTCGCGGGACACGGCGGCCTGGAGATCGGTATAGGCCCGGCCGACCAGGGCCTTGGTCTCGTCTTCGAGGGCCTTCTTGGCCGCGTCCATTTCCGCCTTCAGGCTCTGGACCTCCGGGTAATCGGGCAGGAAAGTCTCGCTCCGCTTGGCGTAATCCCGCGACAGCCGGTTGTATTCTTCCGCCAGGCGCTGGACCAGGGACCCTTCCAGGGCCCTGGGGATGTAGTCCGGCCCGGCGTTCTTGATCTCCTTGTAATAGGTCTCCTTGTTGATGCGGTCGACCTGGGCGTCGGTCAAGGCCCGGTTCAGGTCGCCGAGCTTTTCGACGACCGTGTTCTCGCTGCTGCTCAAGGCGACGATGTTCTTGGACCGGCCGTACTCCTGGAGCTTCTGCTCCATGCTCTCGATCTCGTTGCGGACGGTCGTGATCTGCGTGGCCAGGAAATCGGTGGCCTGCTCCGTGGCCTGGTACTTCCGCTCGACGTTCATCTCGATGTAGGACTCGATCAGGGCGTTCAGGGCGTCGGCGGCCAGCTTGGGGTCCCGGTAGGCAAACGTCAGGTCGACCAGGCGCGTCTTGCGGAGCGGCTGGACGCCGAGCCGCTCCAGGAACCAGGTGACGAGCCGGCGGCGCGCGACCGGATCGGTCTTGGCCTCGGGCCCGGCGGCGTCGCCGCCGAGGACCTCCTTGAGGACGGCCGCGTTATCGTGGAGCTTGATGCGGTCGATGGTATCGCCGGCCAGGGACCGGCTCTGGAGGAGCTTGTACTGGGTTTGGTAGTAGTCGTCGCTCAAGGGCTCGATCTGGAGCATGTTCTCGAAGCTCAGGATGTTGGGCTCGCGCTCGATCAGGATCTGGCCCTTGGCCGTGTAGGTCGGCGTGGTCAGGAACGAGACGACCGTGACGGCGGCGCAGATGACGAGGGCCGTCATAATGACGATCCACTTCTTCTTGAGGAAGATCTGCCACAGCTCGCGCAGGTCGATGGCCTGGCCGGCGGCAGACGTTGTCTTGTCGTTGGATTTCATGATGGCCACTCCCTCGGCGCAGCCACTGTACCATTCCGGGGGCCCCGTTTTCAAGTCTCCAGGGGGCCGGCGACGCGCGCCGCGGCCTTGGCGAGAGGCCGCCGTTAGCGGAGGAGGATGCGGGGCTGGGCGCTCTTGCGGCTGACGGCGGCCAGGGGCGTCGTCTTGGCCGTGCCGGTCCGGACGGTCAGGGTGGCCCGGGCCGTGGCGCCCCGGCTGTCGGTGATCGTCAGGATGACCAGGTAGGAGCCCGGCGCGACGTAGGTCCGGGACGGGTTCTGAACGGTCGAGGTGCCGCCGTCGCCGAAGCTCCAGCGGTAGCGGTAGGGGCCCGTCCCGCCGGCGGCCCGGGCGGTGAAGCCGACCGCGAGCGGTGCGACGCCCGAGGAGGGCGTGGCCACCGCGCTGGCGCTCAAGGCCACGGCCGCCCCGGAGGTGACCCGGACGATCACGGTGTAGTTGGCCGTGGTGGCCGTGCGGTCGGTGACCGTGAGCATGGCCGAATAGGTGCCGGCCGCGGCGTAGGTGTGGTTCGGGTTCTGGACGACGGACGTATCGCCGTCGCCGAACGTCCAGCGATAGGAATAGGGCGAGCTGCCGCCCGAGGCGCTGCCGGTGAAGGACACGGCGAGCGGGGCCGTCCCCGTCAGGACGGAGGCGACGACATGGGCGCTCAAGATGCTGGCCGTGGCCTCGACGCTGATGTTGACGCTCGACAGCGCCGTCGTCCGGGTATTGTCGGTCACCGTCAGCGTGGCGACGTAGAAGCCGGCCGTGGTGTAGGCGTGGGACGGGTTCTGCGAGGTCGAGGTGCCGCCGTCGCCGAAGACCCAGGAGTAGGTGTAGGGCGCCGAGCCGCCCGCGGCGGTGCCGGTGAAGGCGACCGTCAGGGGCATGGCGCCGGAGGTCGGGGTGCCGGACGCGCTGGCGGCCAGCGTGGAGCTGCCGCCGGCGACGCTGAAGGCCCCCATGTCCGGGGCGGTGCCGCGGATCAGCCGGTCGAAGTCCTCGGTCACCTTGCTCAAGACCGTGGCCCGGTCCCGGGCCGGGGAGCTTTCCTGGATCCGGAACCAGCCCGGGCTGAGCTCGCCCGCCAGCGTCGAGCCGGCGCGCGTGAGCTGGGGGTCGCCGACGACGTCGCCGCTGCCCCGGCAGCCCGACACCGGCTGCCGCGACCAGTTGTTGTAGCTGAAGGACAGGCCGGTCGCTTCCAGATGGCTGATGGGCGTGGCGTCGTCCTGGAGGATGATGTTGTTGACGAAGCGGCCGCCGGACGAGGCCCCGGAGTTGAAGAAGACGGCCCCCGATTCGTAGGCCCCCAGGCGTCCGAAGGCGTTGGCGAAGGTGTTGTAGGCGACGAGCAGGCTCTCCGCCTCGTCCCCGGCGACCAGCAGGCAGCGGTCCCCGCCCATGACGACGTTGTTGACGATCATGTTGCCGTAGGAATCGGGCGGGTTGCCCTCGTCGCCGGCGAAGATGCCGTTCTGCGAGGAGACATAGGGCTGGATCCGGTTGCCGGGCGTGTAGTAGGACAGGTTCCTCTGGCAGACGCCCTGAACGCTCTGGGAGATGTAGTAATTGGTCGTGAAGTTGTCGTACGAGACGCAGTCCTCGATGGTGCAGTAATAGCCCGAGGCGATGGAGATGCCCTCGCCCCAGTTGTTCCAGGCCGTGCAGCCCGTGACCTTGCAGTAACGCGCGTTGCGGCACATGCTGATGCCGAAGCCCCAGCCGACCGACATGGAGCCGTATTCGTTCTCCATCGAATTGTACTGGGCCCGGCAATCCTTGATCGTGTTGTATGTGCCGGCGGTGAAGATGCCGGAGCCGTCGTTGTGATGGGAGTAGATGTTCTCCGCGAGGCAGTGGTTGCCGATGATGTTCAGCCCGGCGTAGGACCCGTAGCGGATCTCGATGTTGCTGACGCGGTAGTAGTCGCCGTAGATCTGCATCAACGGGGTGTAGCTCTCGTCGGGCAGGGCGTGGTTGTTGCCGTCGATGATGACCTTTTCGCTGCCGTAGGCCGTGATGGTGATGGGGCTGGACGAGGTGCCGTCGTACGAATAGCCCCAGCTGCCGCCGTAGCTATAGTAAGTGCCGCCGCGGATCTGGACCGTGTCGCCGGCCCGGACGGCGTAAGCGGCCTTCTGGAAGGTGCGGAACGGGCCGTTGGTGCCGCTGACGAAAGCCGGCGCCAGGCCGTCATAGGAATCGGAGCCGTTCAAGGCGACATAATAGGTCTTGGCCCAGGCGGCCGAGGTCAGGCCCAGGGCACAGAAGGCAAGCAGGGTCAGGACGAGCATCCGCTTGGAACGGAGCGCGGCGCTGAAATGGGGTCGATTCGTCGAGGCCATTCGCGTCTCCCTCAATTCGTCTAATGGCGGAGGCCCGGAGCCCCTGAATGAAGCCGGCACGGAAAGAGTATTATGCCATATGTGTCAAGGCCCTTTCTCAAGTGCCTCATTCCGTTTACGTTAATGTGCCGGATCGCCATCGGAAGGCGATTATGACGGTTGATATGGGGAGAAGCATCACCGCAAGGGGGGATTTCAACGGGCAAATGGCCCGGAAAATGGCTAGCCAAAAACGGCCGCGCCGGGCCTTTCCTGGGATATCTCCCGGGATCCCGGCTCCGTGCCGCTCTGCGGGGCTCCTGGCGGCCGCTCCTCCGGAACCGCTCCCGGGTGGAGGTCTGGTCCCATCTAAGTTGTTGATTTAGCGAGGATCTCGCCGTAGATCGCCGCGAGCCGGCCGGCATAGACGTCGATATCGTGCTCCCCGGCCAAGCTTAAGCCCCGGCGGCCCATGGCGGAGCGGAGGTCCGCTTCGGAGACCAGGCGGCCCAGCGCGGCGGCCAACCGGGCCGGGTCCCGGGCCGGGACCAGGAGGCCGTTCTCCCCGTCCTTGACCAGCTCGGGAAGGCCCCCGACCGCCGTGGCCACGACCGGCAGCCCCGAGGCCATGGCCTCGAGAACGGCCATGGGCATCCCTTCGGCGTGGGACGGAAAAGCGAAGATGTCGGCCCGCCCAAAACAGGCCTGTTTGGCCTCCCCCGACACGGGCGGGGTCCGGACGACGTCCTTCCCCGCTCCGGGCCCGGCCGCTGCGGCCGCGGCCAGCCGCCCCTCCTCCCCCGCGTCGAGGACATCGCCGGCAAGCTCCAGCTCCACGCGGCGCCCGGCCGGGTCCAGGGCCCGGAACGCCTCGAGCAGGTCGAGGGTGCCCTTGGCTTCGCCGAGGTGGCCCAGATAAAGGATGCGGACCGGGCGGCCATCCGGCGCCGCGCGGCGGCCGGCCAGGGCCCGGTAGGGGCGGAGGTCGATGGCGTTGGGCAGGAGATGGACCTCGAGCCCCGGCAAAAGGGCCCGCAGGGACTCCCACTCCTTCGACAGGACGACGACCGCGCTCGACAGCCGGAAGATCCGCCGGCAGTACCACTTCCAGGCCCGGGGCCCGGCGTAGAGGCTTTCGAGACCACAGTGGGGGTGAAGGACGACCCGCCCGCCCCTCAGCCGGGTCCACAGGACGCAGACGCCGTTCTTCAGGAACGAGGCGCCGACGGCCGTGCAGATGTGGGCGATGTCGGGCCGGGTCTTGGCCCAGGCGCGGGCGTAGCGGGCCACGTCCTTGAGGGCCCCGACGGCGTTCCGCCCGGTCGCGGTCCCGGTCGAGGCGAGATCGCGGCCGCGGCAGCTCGTCTGGACGAACTCCAGCTCGACCAGCTCGCGCAGCCGGGAATCCAGGAGGTCCTGGCAGAAGGTGGCGATGCCGCCCATGGGCGGGGCCAGGTGCCCGGCCAGGAGAACGCGCGTCTTCTTATTCAATGGGACCGGCCGGCGGCGGCTCGGACGAGCTCCTCGAGGAGCCGCTCGTACTCGCCCACGTAGCGTTCGAGGGTCAGGTTCTTCTCGGCGTATTCGCGGCCCTTCCTCCCCATCCGGTGGCGTTCGTCGGGGGCGAGCCCGGCGAAGGCCTTGATCTTGCGGGCCAGGTCGGCCGGATCGCGCCAGTCGAAAAGGAAGCCGCTGACGCCGTCCGCGACGAGCCGGGGGTGGTCCAGGATGTTGCTGGCGATGACCGGGCGGCCGCAGGCCATGGCCTCGCAGACCACGTTGGGCAGCCCCTCGCCGTACGAGGGGTGGGCCAGGACGTCGTGCCGGCGGAAGAGCTCGGCGACATCGGTCCGCTGGTCGAGCCAGTCCCATTGCGAGGCCAGGCCGCGGCCCTCGATCTCGCCCTCCATCTCGCGCAGGTAGGCGCCGCGGTCGCCGTCGCGCATGCGCTGGCCGACCCAGCTCACCCCCGGCCGCAGGCCGTGCTCGCGGGCCAGGATGTCCAGGGCCCGGACCAGGCACAGGCCGTTCTTGTAGCGCGAGACGCTGGCCACGGCCAGGAGCCGGAGCCGGTCGTTCTCGGGCTCCTTCTCGAGGGGATGGAACTCCTCGAGGTCGTAGCCGTTGTAGATCGTCGAGATCCGGCCGGCCATCCAGGGGTAGCGGCGCAGGAAGTTCTCCCGCTGATGGTGGGAGTTGACGACGATGGCCTTCGCCAGCCGGTACGTCCGGCGGACCGCCAGCTCGACCGCGTTCGGGTTGCCGGGCAGGTCGCAGAACCGCTCGGACACGACGACGGGCGGCCGGGTCTTCGACAGGCGGGACGCCATCAGGGCGTAGAAGTTGGGGGTGTTCAGGAAGGAGACGACGGCGTCGAACGCCCCCGCGTCGATGAAGCGCCGCAGGCCGCCGATGACGTCCAGCGAGAAGCGGGACTTCTTGAGCTCGACATGGACGCGCAGGCCCTCTTTCTCCAGGTAGTGGGCCAGCAGCGCCCCCGGGGTATAGCAATACATCGAAACGTCGTGGCCGCGGCGGTGCAGGCCGATGGCCAGGTTCAGGATCTGGCGCTGGGCCCCGCCCGTGCCGAGGTTGTCGATGACGCAAAGAAGCTTCATGGGCCGGTCCTTGTCCGGGGGGAGTATAAAAACCGGCCCCGGCGATGTCAAGGACGCTGCGGCGTTGACTTAAGACCCGCGTTGGGCTATCATCGCCCCCTTCGGGGGCCGGGTTTGTGAATTTCGCCTCGGCTTAACCCTCCCCTCCTGCGACTAAACAAAGAGGTTTATCGAGTGACGATCCTGCTCATAACGCCCTACTATCCGCCGGAGATCGGCGGCGCGGCCCACCTCATGTACGAGTTGGCCGCGAGCCTGCGGGACCGCGGCCACCGCGTCCGGGTCCTGACGGGCTATCCGCGCTACAACGTCAAGGTCGCGCCGCCGCAGTACCGGCGCTCCTTCTGGATGACCGAGACCCTGGACGGCATCGAGGTCCGGCGCACCCGGATCCTGACCCTGCCGCGCTCGAGCATGATCGGCCGCGGCCTGGAGCATTTCTTCGTCGGCATGTGGCTGGCGGCCCTGGCGGCCCTGGCCCCCCGGGCGGACGCGGCCATGGTCCTCTCCCCGCCCCTGCCCCTGCCCTGGATGATCGCCCTCGTCGGCAAGCTGCGGCGCATTCCCGTCGTCGTCAACATCCAGGACCTCTTCCCGCGCGAAGCCGTCGAGATGGGCATCATGACCAACCCGCTGCTCATCCGCTTTTTCGAAGCCATGGAGCGTCAGGTCTACGCCCTGGCCGCCGGGGTGACGGTCCACTCCCCCGGGAACAAGGACCACGTCGTCCGCCAGGGCGGGCGCCCGGAGCGGGTGGACGTGGTCGGGAACTGGGTGGACCTGGACCGCATCCGGCCCGGCGACCGCGACAACGCCTTCGCCCGCGAGCACGGTCTCGCGGGCCGCTTCGTCGTATCCTACGCCGGGACCATGGGCTGGGCCCAGGACATGGGCACGATCGTCAAGAGCGCCGCCCTGCTCCGGGACCGCGAGGAGATCCTTTTCCTCTTCGTCGGGGACGGGGTCGAGAAGGGCAAGGCCCAGGTCTTGAGCCAGCAGCTTGGGCTCGACAACATGGTCTGGCTGCCGACCCAGCCCTGGTCGGTCTACCCGGACATCTTGAGCGCCTCCGACGCCAGCCTCATCAACCTCTGCCCCGAGCTCCGCACGCCGGTCGTGCCCTCGAAGCTCTTGAGCATCATGGCCGCCGGCCGCCCGGTCGTCGCCAGCTTGCCGGCCGAGAGCGACGCCCGGACCATGATCGCCGACGCGGGGGCCGGGCTGACCGTCGACGCCGGCGACGAGAAGGCCCTGGCCGAGGCCATCCGCTCCCTGGCCGCCGACCCGGCCAAGGCCCGGGAGATGGGCCGTCGCGGCCGGACCTACGCGGAAAAGAACCTGTCCCGCGCGCACTGCACGGGCCAGATGGAATCGGTCTTGAAGAAAGCCACAGGAGAACGCGCATGACGAATTACAAGGAACAGTACAAGGGCCGCACCGTCCTGGTGACAGGCGGGGCCGGCGCCATCGGCAGCAACCTGGTCCGGGCCCTGGCCGGGCTGGGGTCCCAGGTCATCGTCCTGGACGACCTCTCGTCGGCGGAGCGGTGGAACGTGCCGTCCCTGCCGGGCGTGATGTTCGTCGAGGGCGACATCCTCGACGAGGTCAAGCTCAAGCGGGTCTACTTCGACCGCCCCTCCATCGTCTTCCATTTGGCGGCCTTCTTCGCCAACCAGAACAGCCTGGACCACCCGGAGCGGGACCTCATGGTCAACGGCATGGGCACCCTGCGCCTGCTCGAGTACTCGGTCTTCACGGGCGTGGAGCGGTTCGTCTACGCCTCGTCCGGCTGCTCGATCTACGGCAGCGGCGCCCCCCTGCCGCTCAAAGAGGAGTTCATGTCGCTGCACTTGAGCACGCCCTACCAGATCACCAAGATGCTGGGCGAGCTCTACGGCAATTTCTTCCTCCACCAGTACGGCCTGAAGGTCGTCAAGCCCCGCTTCTTCAACTCCTACGGCCCCGGCGAGGTCCCCGGCCAGTACCGCAACGTCATCCCCAACTGGATCTACTGGGCCATGAAGGGCCAGCCCCTGCCGATCACCGGCAACGCCGACGCCACCCGCGACTTCACCTACGTCGGCGACATCGTCGACGGGCTGCTGCGGGCCGGCGTCCTGGAGAGCGCGGTCGGCCAGGAGTTCAACCTGGCCTCCGGCGCCGAGACCCGCATCGGCGACCTGGCCGAGATGATCAACAAGGCCACCGGCAACACGGCCGGCGTGGTCATGGCCGGCCACCGCAAGTGGGACACCAAGAGCCGCCTGCTGGCCTGCGTCGACCGGGCCCGCGAC
>JAEAMG010001958.1_pt1 | contig 13949 bp, 14 predicted proteins | sample 8958741 | NCBI WGS metagenome assembly JAEAMG01 (sample SAMN16933256, study PRJNA681125) | bioreactor sludge metagenome | isolation source: anaerobic bioreactor treating anionic surfactant - SDBS | place: India: Bengaluru | collected 2019-02-28
AAAACAGCGTGCGGAAAGCCGCTCGATCTATCAGTGTAGCCGGAAGGACCGGGATCTCCGCCCCCGCAAACTGCCGGTCTATATCGCGAGCGGTACGCTCGCGGATGGCCGGGGGCACGCGGGTAAAGAACACACGATATGGGATTTCTCGGTTCACTACGCGCCACATTTGGCGCACGAGCTTCACCGACTTCGCCGCCTCGGCAGCATCAAGGACGGAACTTTGCAGCGGGATCAGCACCAAATCTGAACGTGCCACGGCAAAGCCAATCCGATCCGTCGCGGTGCCCTCAAGATCGACTATCACGAAATCGGCGTTTACCCGCGCGTCCTCAATGGTGTCGATGATGGTTTCGGCCGAGTCATCGACTATGATCTGGAGCGCGTCGGGCAGCGGCCGAAGCCGCGACCAGGCTTCAAGCGGCCTGTTCGGGTCCGCGTCGATCAACACGACACTGCGACCAGCGGCGGCGAGTTCACCGGCCAGCACAACGGCCGAAGTCGTCTTGCCGACGCCGCCCTTGCTCGAAACAAACGATATGACAGCCATGTTCCCTCCATGATAGATATCGGCTTGTTAGCAGCTTTTCTTTTATAAGCCATTAACAAGCATATTGCCAGCAGATTATTAATCTCTAGCAGATATCTAACTGCTAGAGATTAAGCTCAGGACTTGCCGTTTGTTCCTTCTCGAAAGCCTATAAGGCGGTAGCCGCAGGCACGAACGATGCGGATTAGGTGGTAGGGTGCTGTTTGCCGGCCCGCCTTTACGCGGGCCGGAACCGCCGCAGGGCCGCGTAAGCGGCCCGAACAGCGGCGTCCGCTTATCTAATTCAGCCGCGCAGCGCCAAGGCCGGCTTTAGCCGGCGGCCTATGGCCGCCCGAAGGGCCTTTTGGCGCTGCTGAAAGCGGCTGTCCGCTTGGATAAAGACGAAGTCTGTCCGTGCGCGACGATTTTTTGACCCCTAGTGCTTCAAAGAGATCTCGACGGGGTTTCGACGCTCGCCGCCCGCCATGCTTAATCCACACTCGCCACTCCCGGGAGACGATCCGCAGCACCGTCGTCAGGCTAACCCGACCTGGTTGGCGTCGCTCCGTGCGGGTGAGCAAGCCCGCCTTCTCGGCAAGCCGTAGCGCCGTCCGCGCCGTCGTCCGGCAGACGCCGGCCCTGGCGGCAATCTCGTCAAGGTAGAGGGCGCATTGCCCCTCGGCGCCGGCCGCGTCGGCGACGATCGCCAAGACCGACAGCTGACTCGTCGTGAACTCGGCCGCGAGTTGCGGCGGCATTGGCCCCGAGGCCGCGAGCTGGCGCCGGCGGGCTATCCGCTCCGGATGACGCCGAGCCGGCTGGTAGTGCGGCACGGGGAACCGCGATCGGGGCAGGGGAGGGCGATCGCCATAGGGGCTCGCCGGCACACCCGAAAGCGTGAGCTGCACCGCCGACCGCCGGAAATGATCCCGCCGCGCCTCGATCAACGCGAAGGCCATTTCCAAGTCGGCCTCGGACAGGTGCCCCTCGGCACATGCCCCGGCGACGGTTCGCGCCAATGCGTCGAGCGCAGGCGCGCGCGCGCAGCCGATCGCCGCTGCGATCTGCTCCATGAACATCGTCTTCGTCCTCCATCAGGAGGGCATGACGGCTGTGGACGAGAGACACAAAACCTCATTCCCGCAAGAATCATTCTTGCGAGTTTTCGGGCTCTAGCGTAGAAAAGGGGAAGTTCTTTGCAGCCCCGTTCTACGGTGTGTCTGACGGCCTTATGAAACGCTCAACCGCGCCAACGGTTGGGCGTTTCGCCGTTATGTCCCTTGCTCTTTCTCGATCAACAACCTCACGGCTTCCTCAATGAGAGACGCACGCGACGATGCGCCCTTCGCTTCCTTGATCTGGTCGAGACGAATGACCAGCTCTGCCGGAAGAGACGTGTTGACGAAGACACGGCCAGCCGCCTTTACCCGCTCTCGGTGAGCGGCAACTTTTCTGCGAATCTCTGCCGCGTCCTCTGCCATAGTTACGAGTAACGGCGCTTTCTTGCGATTCTGCAACCCCCAAACTGCAACCGCCGAAGTGAAGATCTTCAGTTCGTCTCCACTGGCGTGCGGAAAAATCATGCACCTTCACCCTTTTTGATCGAACCGGGGAGCGAGATCGAGAGCGAAAAGGGACTTGTCGACAAACACTTGTTTCCCGACAGGCGCGCGCGCAATGCGAAAGCGGCGCACGAGATTGTGTCTTCGTGCGCCAAACCCTGTCGAAATGTTCGTATGGCGCAACTGCCATTCATGTTTCTTTTTCAAAATCCGATGATGTTCAAGACGCTTTGTTTATGAAGCTGGTTGAGATACATTTCCAGCGAACAAATCATTCATGGCTGGTGCGCCGCCTCAAACCAACGTTTAAGAAACATGCTGATCGGATACACACGCGTCTCAAAAGCCGATGGCTCGCAGTCCCTCGACCTACAGCACGACGACCTGCGCGCCGCCGGTGTCGAGCAGGACAACATCTACGAGGATCGCGCTTCCGGCGGGCGCGACGATCGGCCCGGACTGGCCGCCTGCCTGAAATCCTTGCGCGCCGGCGATGTGCTGGTGGTCTGGAAGCTCGACCGCCTTGGCCGGTCGCTTGCCCACCTGGTCAACACCGTGAAGGATCTGTCGGAGCGCGATATCGGCCTGCGGGTGCTGACCGGAAAGGGCGCTCAGATCGACACCACCACCGCATCCGGCCGCATGGTGTTCGGTATCTTTGCCACACTGGCCGAGTTCGAGCGTGACCTGATCCGCGAACGGACCATGGCCGGTCTCGCCGCTGCCAGAGCGCGCGGACGAAAGGGCGGACGAAAATTCGCCCTGACCAAAGCACAGGTCCGTCTCGCCCAGGCCGCCATGGCGCAGCGTGACACTTCCGTTTCCGATCTGTGCAAGGAACTCGGGATCGAGCGCGTCACTCTATACAGATATGTCGGCCCGAAGGGCGAACTCAGGGAGTATGGAAAGCGCGTCCTCGGCTTAGACCAGATGAGCGATTTACGGCGGCAAAGCCGCTAGGTTTTCCTTGTCGGACCAATATCGGTCGGAAAGGAGAAAGCATCATGGAAAGAAATGTTTACGTCGGGCTCGACGTTCATGCCGACACAATAGCCGTTGCAACGGCTGAGGATGGCAGAGCCGGGGAAGTTCGCTTTCAAGGTGTCATTGAGAACAGCGCCGATTCTATTTTGCGACTGACGAAGCGGCTCGCAGCGAAGGGCGCTCGGCCTGTTTTTTGCTACGAAGCAGGTCCTTGTGGGTATGGCCTCTATCGTCTGCTTACAAAGCTCGGATTTGATTGCGCCGTTGTCTCTCCATCTCACCTATCGCGATGATCTCTTCCCCCGGCAGGAATATAGGCACACCTTCGATCGTCTCCTCGATCAACTCCCCGACAGGCAAGCCTGCAAGACCATGGTCGAGTTGCTGGCGTTGGCCCATGACCGTGGTTGCGAGCGCGAGCTTGCCGAGCGGCTCGCCGATCTCCTCGACACCGGTGAACTGCCCGATATCGCCAGCCTGCGACACCTCTTCATCCGGCTCGCGCCGAGATGCCGGTCGTCTCGGTCCATCTGGCGCCCCTCAACGGCTACGAGGCCCTGATCGGGACGGCTCCCGCGGGAGAAGGCGCATGACCAACGCTCATCATATCGACGAAGCGCGCCTCGGCATCATGCTCAACGAGTTGCGCCTGCCGACGATCAAGTCCCTCTGGCCGCAGTTCGCCGAACAGGCAGATCAGGAAGGATGGCCCGCTGCCCGATTCCTCTGCGCCATCGCCGAGCACGAACTGGCCGAACGCGCCCACCGGCGGGTGGAGCGGCATCTGTCCGAGGCGCATCTGCCGCCAGGAAAGACGCTCGACAGCTTCGCCTTCGATGCCGTGCCCATGGTCTCCAAGGCTCAGGTCATGGCCATGGCCGCCGGCGACAGCTGGCTCGCCAAGGGCGCCAACGTCCTTTTGTTCGGCCCGCCCGGCGGCGGCAAGAGCCATCTCGCGGCAGCCATCGGTCTCGCCCTCATCGAGAACGGCTGGCGGGTGCTGTTCACCCGCACCACCGATCTCGTCCAGAAGCTCCAGGTTGCCCGCCGCGAACTTCAGATCGAATCCGCCATCGCCAAACTCGACAAGTTCGATCTGCTCATCCTCGACGATCTCGCCTACGTCACCAAGGACCAGGCCGAGACCAGCGTGCTCTTCGAGCTTATCTCGGCGCGTTACGAGCGGCGCTCCATCATGATCACCGCCAACCAGCCCTTCGGCGAATGGAACAAGGTCTTCCCCGATCCCGCCATGACACTCGCCGCCGTCGACCGCCTCGTCCATCATGCCACGATCTTCGAGATGAACGTCGAGAGCTACAGGCGAAGATCGGCTATGGAAGCCAAACGCCAGCGCGGAAGGCCGGCCGCCTTCGCGACAATCAGAAATACCCCGCAGATTGTCGCGGGGCGTCAATCAGAAACCGATGAGGCTCTCGACCCCGACATCTACGCCGACCAGGACGTGTGATCGTCGTGCCCACGAGGCAAGCAGCGACAATCACAAAAGATTGCCAGATTGTCGCGCCGCGACAAACAAAACAACCGCATTACTCTTGCCTGCGACAATCAAAGCGATAAGCTGACATCCGCCGCGACACCAGAATCTCATCCAGATTGTCGCCGCCGTCTCTCCCAGATTGTCGCGCTATACCAACCCCCAATAGGCCAAGGCATCCCAATAGCCGGTCAACCGATGCAGACCGGGGACCGCTCCGTCTTCTCAGAAGATCGGGGCTCCTCATTGTCGTCGACGAACAGAGGCCATCAGAGCAGAAGACTGAATCGACAGAAATTTGAATTCTTCTGGTTTAAATCGATTGGCAGCCAATAGGATTTAGCAAACCGTTAAAGCGTGCCTTCTACTTTCGTCGGAACCGCTGAACCGGTCGTTCAGTGCCGAACGAAATTGATGAGACGGCTTAGGATGCAAAAAAGTGACGCCACTGTCCATATACTAGCCGAGAGCGAAGAAGAATCATGCCGTTTGGTCGACGGTCTTCGGTCACTGGGCTTTGAAGCCGACGCGGCTATCAAGGCAGGCAATTGTATCGGCTGCAAACAACGGAATGATATCGTAGTCGTGGCGGGCAGGTTCTACGAGCAGGGCCGGCGGCGCCTCCCGCCCCTGTGCCATGCGAACCGCGACCGCATCATCGTTTTTCTCGCCGACATGCGCTCAGAGGAGTTTGGCGCGCTCTATCAAGCCGGCGTAAGGCATATCGAAACGATAGGAAAGGTGCCGACCGACAACATCGTCTATCATCTTTCCCAGATGGACCCCGAGATGGTCTACCGGGCATCGAAACAGCGTGCCCTCAGGGCGGACAAATCGCTGGTGATCGAGCAGGGCGCGCTGTCCTTTTTCAAAAAGCTCCGGGACGGAGCGGTCGACACCGCCATCGAAGAGACCGAGCAGCAACGCCGCGCGATCGAGGATCTCGTCGCCATGTCGCCGATGTCCGTCTGGCTCGATCTCTTCCAGAACTACCACGACGGCACCGCCCAGCATTGCTCGCTGGTAACCAGCTTCACGCTGATGTTTGCGAAGGCGCTCGGCTTCGGTGAACGGGAAACCGGCCGCATCTACGATGCCGCCTTCTTCCACGACGTCGGCAAGGCAATGATTCCGCTTGAGATTCTTGACAAGCCGGGGCGTCTGGACAGCCACGAATGGGATGTGATGAAGCAGCATGTGCTCTTCGGCCATGATATCCTGATGCGTGACGAGAGAACGGCCGGCGAGATCGCCCGTCTGGCGCGCGACCATCATGAATACCTCGACGGCACCGGCTATCCGAATGGCGCCACGGCCGCCGGAATCGATGACCCGACCCGCATCCTGACGATCTGCGATATCTTTGCCGCCCTCGTCGAGAAAAGGTCCTACAAGTCGCCGAAGAAGCCCGAGGAAGCTTACGCCATTCTGAAGTCGATGGCCGGGACCAAGCTCGATCCCGATCTGGTGAGCTTGTTCGAGCGCGTCGTTGACGACTATGACGCGGCCGGACGCCGTGCGCGAGCAGGCAAATCCTTTCCGCCGCCGATGAGACCGCCGTCCGACGCTGCCGGCAGTCCCGATGACGCCACTCGTCCCGCTATGCACAGGCGAACGGCCTAGCGGGAAGCGTGCAACGGACGGCGAATGGTCCCGCCCCGGCTTGCTCGCATACGTATTTATGACTATGATAAAGTGACCATTTTTAAAGCTCTTTGTACAAAATTACCAGTGTGACTGAATGGCGAGCTATTCTGGCGTTCCCTGTGCAAGGCATTGACCTGCAATGCGTGACAACGGCTATCATCCCTCGGCATGCCGGCCGAACGCGGCCGCTTCCGCCTTCACGCCCCGGATCTGTTCCCCGTCACTCCGTTCCGACCGCCAGCTTGTCGCAACGCCGCCATTCGCCGGCGGGCGGTCCCAATCGCACCCCCCTACCGGAGCATGTCGGCATGCACATTAATCCCGTCAGGAACATCGGCATAACCGGCCGTGTTGCTATCCTCGTCGTCGCGGCCGTGATCGGCGTCCTGGCCGTCGGCGTCCTGTCGCTTCTCAACCTCGACCGGCAGCTCCTGCAGCAGAAGCAGGTCGAGCTCAAGCACAACATGCAGATCGCGGTGACGGTGATCGACGGCTTCCGCGACCGCACCGCCCGCGGCGAGATGACCGAGGCGGACGCCAAGGGAGCGGCGATGGATGCCGTCCGCAACATCCGCTTCGGCGATGACGAGTATTTCTTCATCTACGACATGCAGGGCGTCAACCTGATGCATCCGGCCAAGCCGGAGTTGCAGGGCAAGAACCTGATCGACCTGAAGGACCAGCGGGGCAACCGGCTGATTGCCGGGCTGATCGAAACGGCCAAGGCCGGCGGCGGACCTTACGAATTCTACTGGGTGAAGCCGGGCGACCAGGAGGCGACGCTCAAGCTCGGCTATGCCATGGCCGTTCCGCAGTGGGACTGGATGGTCGGCACCGGCTTCCACGTGCAGGACCTCAATGCCATTCGCAAGGCCAGCTCCATCGATCTCGTCGTCGAACTTGGCACCGTATTGGTCGTTCTCACCCTCATCGCCGTATTCGTCGCCCGTTCGACGGTGCGACCGCTGATGCGCCTCGCCGCCTCGATGGAGCGGCTGAGGAGCGGCGACGTCGATGCCGCCATCGCCGGCGTCGACCGCCGCGACGAGATCGGCAGCATCGCCCGGTCGGTCGACAGCTTCCGCGACGTCCAGCGTAGCCGTCTTGCCGCCGAGGAAAACCGGCTTCGGCTGATGGAGGCCGAACAGGTCCGCAGCTCGACGCTCGACCGCCTGACGCGCGAATTCGACGCGCTGGTCTCCGGCGTGGTCGACAAGCTGGCCGATGCCGCCCAGGCTCTGGAGACGTCGGCCAACACGCTGACCGTGTCGACCGAGCAGACCCGCAGTCAGGCGGCGGCCGTCGCCGAGGCGTCCGAGATCGCCTCGCGCAACGTGTCGTCGGTGGCTTCGGCCCCCGAGGAACAGTCGTCGTCGGTCGGCGAGATAACCCGCCCCGTCACCCGGTCGACCGAGGTCTCCCACCCCGCGCTCAAGGGCGTCCGCCACACCAGCGAGCGCATGCGGCTGCTGTCGGAAGCGACGTCGAAGATCGGCTCGATCGTCGGCCTGATCGCCGACATCGCCTCCCAGACCAATCTCCTGGCGCTCAACGCCACCATCGAGGCGGCGCGGGCGGGCGAGGCGGGCAAGGGCTTCGCCGTGGTCGCCGCCGAGGTGAAGCAGCTCGCCAACCAGACATCGAAGGCCACCGCCGAGATCGATTCGCAGATCCGCTCGATCCAGGGTGCCACGACCGAGGCGGTCGAGGCCATTTCCGGCATCGACAGCACCATCGACAGCATGCATGCCGTCGCCTCGCAGATCTCCGACGCCGTCACCGGCCAGGAGCAGGCCACGTCCGATATCGCCCGCAACGTCCACGACGCCGCCGAGGGCACGGCCGTGGTGTCGGGCTCGATCGTCGAGGTCAGCACCGCCGTGCGCGAGGCAGGTCAGGCATCGAGCGACGTGCTGAGGGCGGCCACCGTGCTCGGCGAGCAGGCCGGCGTGCTACGCAACGAGATCCACCGCTTCCTCACCGAAGTACGGGCCGCCTGACCGGGGTCTGACGATTCCGCCTAGCGGCATTTTCCCCGGCCAGAACCCGCATTCTGACTCTGGCCGGAAACCACGGTCGAATTTACCCCATGCTCCAGAACCACCTCAATTATTGACCGGAACGGCTTACCTGTAAGAAACGGCAACTTTCCGATGTAAGGTTCAAAATGACCACATTGCAATCTTTCGCCGTCACCGGCGACACAACGGCGCAAGCCATTGCGAATCTGGCTCACGCCGTGGGCGAGGCCCCCACCGGGGCACATTTCGTCTGTGTGTTCTACGATGCCGAGCATGAGGACGACGCGATCTTCGACTTCCTGCGTGCCCGTTTCGAGCGCGCCGCGATCCTGGGAGGAACCTCCTGCAACGGCGTCATGAGCCAGAATGGTCTCGCCGGTTCTCGCTCTATCGGACTGCTGGTGCTCGATGATCCGCTGGGCAATTACGGTACGGCTGCCACGCAACTCCATGGCGACGCCGCCGACTGCGCCGAACGAACCTTGCATGCCGCCCTGGAAAATGCCGACTGCGCCGGAGAGTTGCCCGAACTGATCTGGGTCTACCAGACACCCGGCCAGGAGGAAGCGGTCATTGAAGGCCTCCGCCGTGTTGTCGGCGATCGATGTCCGATCATCGGCGGCAGTTCGGCGGACAACGATGTCGGCGGGCAATGGCGACAGATGGGGCCGGATGGTGTGATCCACGACGGGCTCGTGGTCGGCGTCCTGTTCTCCTCCGGCGGGATCGGGTTCGCCTTCCAGGGCGGTTATGAGCCGAGCGGCGAAAGCGGGATCGTCACGCGCATCGGTTACGATCCTGTTGGCGACAGCGGCGTTGTCACGCAGTCGTGCGGGCGGCAGATCATCTCCATCGACGGGGAACCGGCGGCCGAGGTCTACAATCGCTGGATCGGTGGAGCGCTTGAGGACAAGCTGGAGAGCGGCGGCAACATCCTGGCCAATACGACCATGCACCCGGTCGGCATCGATGTCGGCAAGATCGAGGGCATCACCAGCTATCTCTTGATTCACCCGGACAAGATCCTCGCCGACGGCGCCCTTTCGACTTTCGCTTCCATCGAAGAGGGTACGCGGCTCTACAGCATGAAGGGCGAGCGCACGCGGTTGATCAGCCGTGCTGGCAAGGTGGCCGCCGCCGCCGCCGCGATGCTTCCCGGTGGTGAATCGAGCCTTGCAGGTGGGCTGGTCGTCTATTGTGGTGGCTGCATGCTTGCGGTTGGTGAAGAAATGCCCCGGGTGGCCCGCGCCGTCACCGAGAATTTCCAGGGTAAGCCATTCCTTGGATGCTTCACCTTCGGCGAACAAGGGGCGATCCTAGGAAAAAATGCCCACGGCAACCTGATGATCTCGGCCGTCGCCTTCGGGGAATAAGAGTGCCGTCATGGAAGGTTCCGAGGAACTTAGGGAGGCGCTCGTCACGCTGCGCAGGGAAAACGATCTCCTGCGCGTCGAGACAACCCATGCCAACCTTCTTCTGAAAGCGCTGGACGCGGTTCTGTGCGTAGACGGTGGCGATGATCCCTTCGCCGGCGTATTCTCCGCGCTGATGCCGGTCTTCGATTGTTCCCATGCTATTGTGCTGATCGAACCGAAGAATGAAACCGAAGGTCTGGAATGCGTGGCATCAAGCGCGCCGTCGGCTGTCGGCTCGCTCTGGGCGCAAGACAAATTGCTCGAAAAGGCTCTCGCCGGTCGCATCATCACGACGGTTGCGGACTCCGATGTTGCTGCTCGCCCTGGCGTGCCCGGCCTCGATTTCACGGGACGGGAACCCGCGCTTTACCTTCCGCTCGGGGTTCGCGGACGGCGTGGCCTCATGCTTCTGCTGCGCTCGGATGGCAAGCCGGGGTTTGACCGGGCACATGTGGCGTTGGCAAAAAAATTCTCGCTCCTCGCTTCCCACGCCTTTGCCGCCAAGCGCGCCAACCAGACCGAGATGGAGCGTCACCGTCTGAAGCACTTGACGGAACAGCTCGAAGCCAGCCAACAGGCGTTGCGGCACCGTGCCAATCACGACCAGCTCACCGACCTTCCGAACCGCGCCTATATCGAGGAATTGGTCGAAGAGGCAATCGCCAGCAAGCTGGAAGGCGAGGAACTGGCGCTTGCTTTCATCGATCTCGACAACTTCAAACGGGTCAACGACATTCACGGCCATGCCGCTGGCGATGCGCTGCTCAGGGAAGTTTCCAAGCGGATGCGCTGCACGATTCGCCATAGCGATATTCTTGGTCGGATCAGCGGCGACGAATTCGTGATCGTGCTCAATCACATCGGACGCCACTCGGATATCTCGGCGCTGGTCAAGCGGATATGCAACCGCCTTAGGGAGCCGTTTCATATCGAGGGCACGGAAATCCATCCCTCGGCCTCCATCGGTGTGGCGATCCATCCGGTCCACGGGGGGGATTACGACACGTTGCGCCGACACGCCGACATGGCCATGTACCATGCCAAGATCGTATCCAAGGGAAGCATCGCCTTCTTCAACCGTCAACTCGAGAAAAAGGCGACGGAAAAGCATATACTGGAACAGGAATTGCGTAATGCACTCGACATGCACGCCTTCCATTGCGCGCTTCAGCAGAAAGTCGATATCCGCACAGGTGCGATCGTCGGCTTCGAGGCACTGGCGCGTCGTGTCGACCGGCACGGGATCATGCATGCACCGATGACATTCCTGCCGCTTGCGAACGAACTGGGCCTGCTCAACGATATCACCGACCTTGTCATATGCGACTTGGAGCGGGAATTGCCGCGGCTCGACGCCCGTTTTGGTGCTGGCGTCCGGTACAGCGTCAACATCACCCCCAACCAAGCGGCAAACATGCAGTTCATGCAAAGGCTGGTAGAGCAACTCCGAAATACCGGCCGACCAGAGAGTTTCATGCTGGAACTGACGGAGGAGTCACTGGCCGTCACAGGACCGTTCCAGTCGCATGTCCTGCCGCTTCTAAGGGATGCCGGGATTGGCCTCTCCATCGACGATTTCGGCACGGGCTATTCGTCGCTTGCCACCATCGCCGACTTGACCGTCGATGAACTCAAGATCGACAGGTCGCTCATCTCGTCGATCCATAACCGGCCGCGCAGCCAGAGCATCCTGAGAGCCATCGAGTCCATGGGAACAGCGCTCGGCATATCGGTCGTGGCGGAAGGAATAGAAACCATGGAGGAGAACCTTTATCTTATGGCGCAGACGGGACTGCGGATTGGCCAGGGATATTTGTTCCATAAGCCACAACTGCTGACCGCCCTGTTGCAGGAAACGCCGGCGACGCCACGTCCGGGCCATGACCGCAACAATAGGGAACCAGCCTGCTCTGATGCCGCTTAACACATATTCGATCCGACGCCAGCGTCCTGTACGTTCCGGTCGCCCTTTTCTTTGAAGGGGTGTCGGAACAAACTGCATCGGCTCCTGCGGAACCCCGAGCGGCACTGCGGCCCGAGAACATGCGCCTGATCGAAGCCCTGAACAGAATTCCGGCGCAGCAACAGAAGGCAATCCGGCGTTTTGTCAAAGCGCTTGCCGAGGTCGAACCAGCAGCCGAGGCGGATGACTGAAGGGCAATTGCCACGCCTGTCTCCGTTCACCTCACCGGAGCGGTGACGGTAATGGAGCATTTCTGATCCTTGCCGGCCTGGGCGGCAGCATTGAAGCACGCCCTGACCGCATTGGCGTTGGCCTGCACCAGCTCGTCGGCATAGAGCCATTGGCTGTAGCGGTCTGCATTGTACGCCCGCATCAGGGTCCCGCCAGCCGTCCAAGGATTGGTCTCCCCCATGGCGGTCGTGGCAACCGTCGTCCCGACCGCTGCCGGTAGGATGCGCGGCAGAAACAGCGTCAGAGCCACCCCGAGCACGACGCCGGCCACGCCAACGCCGACCAGCCATAAGTTCTGCCGGTCAAGCGTGCGAGCGCTGTCGATATAGCCGGCGAGCTGCCGCCCGGTCCGTTCGAGCTCGGCCGCCTTTCGCTCGAGCTGCTGGGCGGCGGAACGAACCAGGCCCTCGCCGCTGCGTTCGAGCGCGCGGGCGTAATGCTCTGCGCCTTGCCGGAGGACGGGCGATTGCTCGACGCCGGCGAGTCGTTCCGTCACCTGCCCGAGCTGCTGCACGATACGGCCGAGGTCGGCGCCGTAGTCCGGCGGCGAGGACAGCTTGTCGAACTGGTCGAAGGCCGCTTCCACGCCTCGCCGGATGATGGCTATCTCGGCGGCGAGCGCCGCGCCTTGTCCCTCGACCGTGTGCCGCAACGCTTCGAAAGCGGCGGCGGGATCGCCGGCGCCGTCATCCCGCGCCTCGGGCTCGGCCTCGATGTCCTCCCCGTCGTCGATCGTCATGCCACTCTCTCCCCGAGCCCCAGGAACCGCGCCAGGGCGACGTCGACGACCGACAGGGTGCGGTGATCCAGCCGGCCGAATACAGTGCCGACCTTACCGCGCGGCACCGTCACGGCCCGATCGACCATGATCTGCGACGGCTTGCGCAGGCTGTTGCTGTCGTCCGGCTCGACCGTGATCCGGATCGCATGTTCCTCGTGAACGTCGCTGGTGATCGGCAGCACCGTCACGGACGGCAGCTCGGCAAAGGCATCGTCCTGCATGACGACGGCCGGGCGCGGTTTGCCATAGTCGCCGCTGACGGCGATCGTGACCAGATCGCCGCGCCTCATGCCTTCCACTCGTCGGCGAAGTGATCTTCATCGAACAGGGCGCCCAGCTCGCGAAGCGATCGCGCTTCGTCGCTCTCGCGATCGCCGGCGCGTTCGGCAACGGCACGCGACTGTCGCCTGGCCTCTGCCTCGAACAGCCGGCGGTCCCGGCGCTCGACATAGGCGCGCATGAACTCGCGCAACACTTGGGCAGCCGGCTTGTCCTCGGCCTCGGTCGCCTGAGTGAAAGCGGTCTTCAAGGATGGATCGACCCGAAAGTTGAACGTCTCGGCCTTAGGGTGTTGTGTAGTCCGTGGCATGGCGGTCTCCGATGAATTTGCATGTATAATGTAATTACAATATCAGCGGCCATCAAGCTACATCCCAAGCCCGAGGTTCTGGCTCCGGCCGCGCGTCAGGCTCTGTTCCAGCTCGTGGGACAGCCCTGCGCTTTCGCGTGGGCTCCGGTCGATCCCGAGATCCTGGCGGCGGTTGCGCAGCAGGGATTCCACCTGGGGATCGCGTTCCAGGGTCTTCGCAAGGCCCCGCATCTCCGCCTCGACCTTCTGGCGCGCCTCGACATGCCAGCCGGTCGTCAGCGTCCGCCGCTCGGCCTCCAGCGCCTTCCAGCGCTCGACGAAGCGCTCGGCCCGCACCCCCGGATCGGCCAGCGCCGCCCGTTCTCGCTCCATGCCGGCGACGAGCTGCCCGACCCGATCCCGGCCGGCCAGCTCCGCCACGACGCGCCGCGCCTCCGGATCATGCTGCAAGGCCGATTGCATCAGCGCCTGCGCGCCGGGCCGCACCTGGTCGAGCTGCTGCCCCGCGGCGGCAAGCTCCTGCTTCTGCCCCTCGAGGAGAGGAAGCCCCTCGCGAACCTGCCGATCGGCGGCACTATGCGCCCGTGCGTAACGGTCGATGGCCGCCTCGAAGGCCGAAGGCGTCCGCACCCGCTCTGCCAGACGGTCGCGTTCCGGCGTCGCCTCATGGGGCGAGGCCGACAATCCCGCCTCCCGCACCGGCTGATGCGCAGGGGACGCCTCCACACG
>JAEAMG010001961.1_pt1 | contig 13944 bp, 16 predicted proteins | sample 8958741 | NCBI WGS metagenome assembly JAEAMG01 (sample SAMN16933256, study PRJNA681125) | bioreactor sludge metagenome | isolation source: anaerobic bioreactor treating anionic surfactant - SDBS | place: India: Bengaluru | collected 2019-02-28
CAAAAAATGGTAGGAGCAAAAATCATCGCCCATAAAAAATCCAGTTACCGCTAAGCAACTGGATTTTCTAGGGATTTTTTGGTCGGGACGGAGTGATTCGAACACTCTACCCCTTGCACCCCATGCCGGAGGTCGACCTTATAAAGCATTGATTTTACTAGGGTAATTTTGAGCGCTCGCTGCTGTCACTGCTCTACGCTATCCAACGATTTTCAACGATTCCCCGCAAAAGTCCCTGAGAAGGGGCCTAAAGAAAATCCCTTAGTTCCCAGATTTCGGTCTATACAAAGCAGTCCAATCCGTATGGAAGCGAGCACAAGTCAGGACATCCTCGCATGGTTGCGATACCCCAGCCGACCGAAATAGCGGAGAGATCCCCCGCACCGAATGACAATCAGCAAGCTTCCCACTGAGCAACGTCCGACCGATGACCGGTACTACCGGTGCGAATCAGGATGCAATGAAGCAGCCCCTGTGCGTCATAGCCTATGATGACGTTGTCACCTTCTTGCGCGCTATCCATGACCCTGTTGCTCTGAAAATAAAGCCGAAACTCCGAGCGCGTAGGATGTTCCTCACGTGCGTCGTACCAAGTGACATTGGCCCAATCAGAAATGTTTTCGCCTCTCACAGAGAACTGAACATTGAACTCTGCCCGATCAACTCCGAACACATTTTTTAGCGCAGCCACACCATTAAACTCATGCTGGTTCGAACGTTCAGGACGAGCCTCCACCGCAGAGATGGTTTTGATACAGGCGGGATTTAGCACAACAGGTCGACTCGACATCGTTTTACATTCCTTCTGAAATTCAAACAGGGAGCACACCACCACCGAGACCTTCCGCGCTATCGGTCCAGCGGCTGCGTCAACAACACATGATGTCAACTCGACACCATTTCAAGCTTCTGAAAGAAGTAATTCCTCGTCACGACTGCCTCATATCGGCTTTCCTAGAGGCTCATCACACTCTCAACCTCCAAGACACGCAAATGTACGGGTCAGCGATGCCAATGAGGCAGTCAGACTTCATTTTGAACCGCTCAGAGAAAGCTGGGACGGTTCAATTTGGTTGATGTGCTGGGCCTAGGAACAGAAGCCCGGACTTTTGGGCTAACCATGACTCTCACTCCAAGCCACGCAAGCGCAGTTCCAAGCTCGATGGATAGCGCCCGCAAATTCAGCGTAAGGACAAAGCTAGAAAATCCATAAATGACTGATGCTAGGGTCGCAACAAGAGTAACGTCAGCACACGCGCTCGGGTTGAACACGTATTTGCCAGTCTGTGGCAGCTAAGCTACAAAACCATCCGCAGTGGTTCGACACGTGCGCCGCTTGGTTTGACGATCAAATCAGCGATGTCAAACCTGAAAAGGATATCGAGCTTGCTGTAGATAGCGTGAGAGTAACGACGGTTTCTCCGGCTTGTATTACTCCAGTTATCATAGGTTCTGACCGCATACCCTTTACGCAGATCATCTCCTCACCATCCCTAAAAACGACGCACACCAAAAAATTCATAATTTATTCAGTGAATCCTCTATATCCCGAATGACAAAATCCAGCCCTACTCCTGAAGTCTTCAAAGAACACTCCCAAACAGTCAGTACAGTCCAGCCGAGCTCAAGCAACCGGGATGCTGAACGCTGATCTCTTTCCTGGTTGCTTTTGATCTTTCCGGCCCAGAACTCGGTACGTGTCGCAGGCAGTTTGAAGTACTTGCAGTCATGGCCATGCCAGAAACACCCGTTGATGAAGATGACGGTTTTGTACCTTGGCAGGACGATATCTGGATGGCCTGGGAGACCTGAGCCTCCCAAACGGTAGCGGTACCCGCGGGCGTGCAGCGCTTTGCGGATCAGCAGTTCAGGTTTGGTGTCCTTGTTCCGAATAGCCCGCATATTGCGTGAGCGGGCTTCGGGGGTGTGGACGTCGACCATTGGACTTACTTGCCGGAAAGTTTTTTGCGGGCTTCTGCGATGCGCGGCCTCATGAGCTCGGCCACTGCAGCGAAGACCGGCACAACGACCGAGTTGCCGAACTGCTTGTAGGCCTGTGTATCTGATACCGGTATGCGGAAATTGCCCTGGCCGGGCTTGTCGTAACCCATGAGTCGGGCACATTCGCGCGGGGTCAGGCGCCGTGGACGGTTGGCCAGATTCTTCTCATGGAAAAGATCAAGGTCCTGATTGAAGCCTCGGTCGATCAGAATCTCGGAGCCGTCTTTGTAGTATCGGGCAGAGAGGGTGCGGGTTACCGAGTTTTTGCCAACCAGCCCGAAGCCAAAGCCGTTGCCTTTGGCTTTGTGCTTGATTGCGTAGTTGAAGAGGTACTCCCAGAGCTTGGGGGTGAGGATGTATTTGTCATCCACCTGCTCATCAAGAATGTCGCCGAGGGTCGGGCGATTCTGCGGGACCAGTTTTGCGATATCCGTAAGGGTGAAGTCTTTGTGGATGTTTAGATCCTTTCGGAAACCTACCAGCACAATCCGCTCACGGTGCTGAGGGGTAAAGTACTGGCCGTCAATAATCTTGGGATCCTGGCTGCCTTCGTAATTGGCATCCGACACCCAGTAACCGAGCTCATCCAGCGCTTCCATGATGACGCGGAAGGTGCGCCCTTTATCGTGGCTTTTGAGGTTTTTGACGTTCTCAAGGACGAAGGCAGCTGGACGTTTAACTTCAAGAATCTTGGCTACGTCGAAGAACAGGGTTCCCTGAGTCTTGCACTCAAAGCCGTGTGCACGGCCCAACGCGTTTTTCTTGGAAACACCGGCGATAGAGAACGGCTGGCAAGGGAATCCGGCCAGCAGAACATCGTGATCCGGAATCTGGCTCTGGATGCTGTCAATAACTGCCTGCTCGGAGACGTCATCGTTATCACTCAGGGTAACTTTGCGGATGTCGTCATTGTAGCGGTGGTGCTCAGGGTCCGAGTAGTGATTAGCCTTGTAGGTGCGGACAGCTTGGTCATTCCACTCGCTGGTGAACACACAACGGCCACCGTGCTGTTCAAAGCCACGACGGATACCGCCGATACCTGCGAACAGATCGATGAAGTCGAAATCGTAGTTCGGGTGATTCTTTGGAGGGCTGGGGAGCAGGGCTTTCAGCGCCTCATACTCGCGGTGACTGAGACTTGGGGAAGCCTTACCGTTGAGCCAGCGATTAATGGTCTCACGGCACCAGTTACCCGGGCTGACCTCATTGAGGTACTCAGCAATAGCTTTCTGATCATAGCTTTCAAGCAGCTTGTGGATCAGTCCGAGGTCTTCATTTGCCTGATTCATTGCGATCTTGCTCTGGGTCATTCGTGTGACGAATTATCACTCATTTGACCCAGAGTATACAGCGGTATGTGAGCAGCTTTTAACCCAGTAAATGAAGCCCTGCCATCAGCCAAGCACTGACGAAGCGCGTGCATAGCAGCTATCTCCCTTCCCTTCGCACTCTCTCCCTCCCCCCCCACCATCAGGTGTCACTAAACTGGACCTCCAGCCCTCGCTTCAACCAAAGCTTTCGACGCTTGCAAAGCTCCGTATTGAAGAAATCATGAAACGTAATCACGTTGTCATGATTCTTGTACTCCGTGTAGTCGGAGTCCTTTAGTTGCTCTGGCACAACCAGATAAATCCCGTGCGAGCTCATCTCCTCTACTGAGTCGCCAGCGATACCGTCGTCAACGGTCCCCAAAAAGAGATCAGATTCCTTGTTTTCGCTCAGCACCTGTTTCCAACGCTCACGCAGCAAAGTTTTAAGACTCAGAATGAAAGCCTCATCGCGCGCGCGCGCAGGCTCTCTGTAAAGCTCGAGCGAGGGGAGGATGAAGTCCGGCCGCTGATTGCCAATGAATCGCTGCTCTTGGAAGGGGATACCACCATCAGCCAACATCCGCTGTACGTGCTGCTCAAACGAGTAACCTGCCCGGCTCTTTGAGCGCTGGCCAGCGCTGACCATGACCTCTTTGTAGATATCATCGAAGCGGGTTACCAGCTTTGTTACCACCGTTTTCAAGTCAGGAGCAGCCTTGCCTCCCGATAGCATTTGCAGCATTTTTGCCGAGTAGTGACGGGCTGAATATTGTCGGAACAAGCGATACTCGATATCCCTGCTGAGTTGCATGAGGGCATCGCCCGGACACTCCATCTTGAACGGATTCAGATCGGTCAGCCCAGACCTCTTGAGATACTCACCCTGAGCCATCGCGGCCAGTTCGGCTGTTTTCGGAAACGCGTAAGCAGCCATGAGATTTCCCAAGCTACCGCTCATCAACGCCTGAAAAAGCTCCTCAACGATTCCCTGCGAAGCAGCTTCAGAGTGAAGCGCTTTATCTGCATCAAAGATGTCGTACTCAAATGCCGAGTCAAGCTCAAATATCGTCTCGACAAAGGTCGAGCCCTCACTGTCTGCCGAGTCGATGACGAGGCAGTAATAAGTCGGCTCGCCAGCCATCTCCTGTCGTCCCACCACGAACCATGAAGCCGGGCTTATGCCTGCGAACTCGGGCTTGGGGACGCGGGTCAGATGGCATTCCGAGCCCTTGTTTGAGTAGTTTACGAGTCGCGACTTTTTGAGCTCCCCCGTCCGAACCCAGCAGGTCTGAATAGTGCATTCAAAGATGTGTGGCTTATCCGGATTGGCATTCTCGAGCTTTGGAAAAAATGATCCTTCTCTAAGCCCCAAGGGAATATAAAGACCATTCTGGTGGCCGAACTCAGGGCCATCAGCCCATTTTCTGTCGTTGTTCTTGAGCTTCTTAACAGCAATCTTCTCGCACTTCCCGAGAAGCTCCTCAACTAGACAGACAGAAGATTCCATTACCGATAGCGGCATGCTGTACCTTTCCTTGGGGGAGATTGAGAGTCAATCACTTTTACACTTTAAAAAAACACCTTAATCTAAAGGTGTTCTAAAAATGAAAAGCGGAAAATGCTACCGTTAAGATTGACAAGTTCAAGACCAGTCAGTGTACCCGGCGCCAAGCTGAGGATATTTTAATTCGATATGCCCCTTCTTCCTCAGCAACTCGCTCTTCCTGCGCACGCACCAGTCGAATTGCATAGCGAGCGTTTCCCTCATTTCTGGAAATCTCCAAGGAGTCGCCTTCACGAGCTCCCATTTCCCGGAAATAGCGGGTCATATACGTAATACGGTACTCGTTGCGAGTACCCTTCTCGTCATGGAGCTTGTTGTTGTAGTAGACGAACCGAAACCGTCGCACGGTTCCACCTTCATCTTCACACTCAATCCAAGCGTCCGGATTTTTTATCGCTTGGTTGAGCTCTGGCAGGAAAGCAAGCAGTTCCGATTCCGACTTCGGTATGAGGATTCCGCCTTGATGACCGCCTGTTGTTCCTACATCGTTGGCGCTCAGTTTCTTACTGAAGGTCTTATTAGTCATTTTTTCTCCGGCATGATCTCGAGCGCCCGCTTAAGGTCTGTCGCATCTCTCGACGAAACGGGAACGCTTTCATTTGCCAACTCACTCTTCCATAGGGAGCGCTCGATCATCACTTCCTCAACAGTATCTTTGTAGAAGAGGCGGTAGACCGTAACAGGTTGCGTCTGGCCGCGACGGTGTGCTCTTGCACTTGCCTGGGACTCCAGTGCCGGATTCCAGACTGGCGTAAAATGGATCACCACAGTTGCGGCAGTAATGTTGAGACCGGCGCCAGCGGCCTTGGGGTTCAAAATTAAGCACCCCGGACCTGAGTGGGCCGAAAAAATGTCGATAATGACTTGCCGGTCACTCTGCGGAGTGGAGCCATTGATCGCGCCCCAGTAGGCATTAGAAAAGCCTGAAAAGGCCTCCCGAAGAAGCTCTCCGATCCGGTTGAAGATCGCGAAAACGATGACTTTTCGTCCATTAAAAAATGCCTCCCGAAGAAGGGCCACTGCTCGCTCCATTTTCGGGGTCATTAGAGGGTATGCATTAGTGCGCATAATTCCTGCACCCTCTCCGTCGTGATCGAGATCATCATCACTACGGAGCCAAGGATGCGCGCAGACCAGTTGGAGCTGAAGCGTAGCTACCAGAGCACCTGCAACAGGATACTTGGCGAGTGTAGTCTCCCGAACCAAACGATAATGATCAGCCAGCGGATCATCTAGTTCGAGAGGAATATCAACGTCTATCCGCTCGGGCAGATCTCCAGCGACGTCAGCGACCCTGCGCTTAAGTATGACAGGGTCAGTCAAATGCCCAATCGCCTGCGCAGAGTCGATATTGTCGGGGTACGTTGCTTCGAAGTTTTGACGTGAGCCGAGCAAGCCAGGAATGGCAAAGTCAGCCAGTGACCATAAATCTAAAAGGCTATTTTCCACGGGGGTGCCGGTCATCGGAATGGTCCGGCGACGCGGAATTGTAATGATTGCATTCCGTCGGTTTGAGTCCGGGTTCTTGATTGCCTGAGCCTCGTCGCAGATAACCCAAGACCACTCAAAAGAGGAGAATATAGAGATGTCATTAACCATCGTGTCGTAAGTGGTAATGACAACACTTCTTTTTTGGAGCTCCCTATAGATGCCTGCCCTGCCGGGGCCACGATGCACCATTACAGTTATGCCGGCTGCGAAGCGCGCGAACTCACGAACCCAGTTGGCAATCAGGCTAGTGGGGCAAACAATCAGCGCCGGAGATTCGGCCTTGGGCGGCTCCATCAATAACAGTGCAATTATCTGAAGGGTTTTACCTAATCCCATCTCATCAGCAAGGATCAGCCCACCTGTATGACTAATGGTTTCCCACATCCAGCGTACACCGCGTGCCTGATAAGGAAAAAGGCTTGCAGTTAACCCTGGAATGGTGATTTCGCCCTCGAAGCCGTTAGCTGCAGTGCAACCGGCTTCGAGAAATGCTTCTGCAGGCTCTGTATTCATGACTGCGCCAGTATCGCGTATAAGCCTGACTGCCTCGCTGAAAGGTAGGTTATTCGGATCTGAACCTTGCAAAATCTCCTCGAATATATGGGCAGCATCGCGCGGAAGCGGGCGAATTACTGCTCCATCAACCACCCAGGAGTGACGATTACTTGGTGCACGGTAGATACTTTTAGCCCCCCTAAGCAATCGCCCACCCGCAAGGCACGCCACGATATTTCGCCCTACACGATCTATAAGGATGACCGGATCGATTAGCCGCTCCGAAAGCGTAAAACCTTTTGGAGGGTTAGAGCGCAGCTCCTCGAAAGTCTCCGGGAAACCAGAAAGATCAGTCACGGCAAGACTCCATCAGACTCCGCAATTCTTCGACACTAAATGGTGGACGCTTCGTATGGACTGCGCGATGACAGCTGGGGCAAAGCGGAATCAAATCGGTTCGCGGATCGTAGGGTCTGGGGTTCGAGAGCATAGCCAACGGCTCGAGGTGGTGAACCTCAATAATCGAGCCCGCATCTCCGTACGTCAGTCTCGGTTCCAAGCCGCAGATTAGACATCTCTCACCATGTATACGGATGCATAAGAGTCTGTTGCGGGGATTTCGCTCTCTCCGCTGTATGGTTGATTGCAGGATGGCGCCTTCAACCACAGGAGCCTCTTCATCTATCGTATCGACAATAACGTCATACCCAATAAGCTCGGCCATAGCAGCCATTATCGGAACGATCACGTTACGACAAGTCGCTATCACTGCAGCATCATCATGGGGATGCTGCTGATCACGAACTATTGCTGTCAGTCGAAATGCACCGTTCGTGACGATCCAATCAGTCAGACTCTGCCCTTGGATCTCGATCTCGACGTCTGGCGGAACAGATGCCACCAAGGCATGGGCCAATTGGATATCTTCCAACGACGCCTGGCGAATCTGGGCAATAACTCCCCCAGAGAAATTGCCAAAAAAGAGGTTGATCCGATGGCCTTTCAATCCATACGGTCGAAGCTCTGCAACCGGTCCGTGTTTCTCGTCGAGGTCACCGAACCAGATCCGCAGACCGGTCCTAAGGCCACTGGAGTCAACCGCAGCGCCAATCGCAGCACCAGTCCCTTCCTCAAGCTCCCTCAGGATCAGTTCCTTCTTACCTGCAATCATTTCAGTCTACTTCTGCGGCATCTTCGGGAATCAGCTCACTTGGCTCGGGATCAGAAACGTGGCGTAGAAGTTTTCGCAGGTTGTTCGAAATTTCGCTACGAATATCCTCGAATATCGGCTCCAGTTCCTCGTTTGTATTGTTCTGCTCAGCTACCGCGAATGCCCACAGCAACAGGTCCATTCCTTCCACTGCAAAACCATTGGCAGCGGCCCTCTTGTAGATTTTCTGGTAGAAATCGTGATGCTTGTTTAAAAGCACCGCGGGTACGTGGCCACTCTCTCCGGCGCTGCGAAATGCTGGTTGCCAAAGCTCACCAGAGGTAATGTCTTCAACTGCATCGACATATATTGTTTCTGGACTTACGTTACTTTGAACAGGCAGCTTGAGCTTGATTGTCGGGCCCATATTGTTCGATACGACGGCGGATTGTGTCGCCGGATCGACAGAGGTCACCTGTGGCTTGCTGGCATTACCTGTTTCAGCAATGTTCTTGTTTGCGCTGGTATGGTCGATCCTTTGAGTGTTCGCGTTCTTACGGTTCTGCCTGCGGTAGCGGCTTCCCGCCTCACGATAAATAGGTTGTAAGAGCTCTCGCAGCCCGTCCTCGAGGTCCGGGTGAAAGAGGATGCGGGACTTCTTGACGTCGATACGGAATGCATCATCAAGTTTATGGCCAAAGTCAAATTCGATGCGCAGGAGAGAGGTGTGCGGCTCTGGGGCGCCGAAAACATCCAGCCAACTACCATCTTGGATCAGGCGCCCTTCGCGATAGACGTAAAAACCCTGGGCACGGTTTGAAATACGCGCATGGAGCCTTTCCTCTTCTTTACTCATGTCACTACGGTGCGGAAGAATCCAAGCCCGGATATTCGCAACCTCCTCGGAGCCGTCGGGTAGTTCCACGAGAAGCTTTTGCTTTTTCTCGGGGAGCACCTGTTCGGAACGAGTGGGATAGAACGGGTTCCACGGTTTAACGGGGGTCTGGTTAATAAAGATATCGATGTTACGTTCGCGCTCGTCGTTCTTGTCGAGAAAGCGGTGATAAACAAGCGAAATATGTTTAGCCAAGCTTTCGGCAAGCCTGTTAATGGCTGCCTTTTCTTTGGTTCCGCCCGGCTCATAGTCCTTGGTTAAGATTCTGTCGCATTTTTCCCAGACTACAAGAGTTCCCTTGGAGCCACACAACTCAGCGAACATTTCGCGCTCGTCTGAAGTGACAGGCTCACGAAGCATCGCCCACTGTTTTTGCTGAGCAACATGGTCAAGGTCCCAAGCGAGTTTTGCCAGTTCCTGATCTGGGGTCTTACGGGAAATCAGAGTGTACTTGAGACAAACCGAACTCGAGGCGGTCTTCAATCCAAGGCCAAATTTCCCGAGACTTTCGGGGTTTTCACGCTCGGCTGCCCCATAACGCATCGCTCTGTAGACACCCTCAGCGTCCATACCCTCGCCGTTGTCGCCAAAATAGACCAACTTGCGTCCATCGTCGCGAAGAACGATTTCTACATTGATTTGATCAGCCAAAGCAGCGATCGAATTGTCGATGATGTCTGCAGCTGCGGTTCTGACGTTGTATCCGGTGTCACGGAGTCCGAAAATTAGTCGTGGAGCATCTGGCTCATTAACAAGATCAGTCATATTAAATCCTTCTGCATTACCGGGCTCATTGCTGCGCCGGACTGCTTCATCCGTTGTCTGAGGGCACTCTCTCGGCAACCCTGAAGACATGTCACCCTCAGGATATCGCTGCCAAGCATGGCGTGATGCCAGCCACCTTATCCAGTGGCCAAGCACGGGTAAAGCCATGCCCGGTATTTTTTGCCAGCCCAGTCAATTAGCCAAAACACTGTCCTTGGAAATATGCGTTTTTCACTACATCGCCACGCCCAACCAAGCTAATGCGGATGCGGATGCGGATGCCCGAGTGCAAACCAGCCACATAAGCTATGCCTTAGCTGCGCTCAACTCGAACCGCGACTCTATGAATTGATTTACTCCGCCAGCCACAAGATCTACTAGCCCGCCTCTCAACCCACTACGCCACAGTAGGTTGCCATCCTAAAACCCCCGAGCTAGAGTGCTCCCGTCGTGGTCAATCCCACGACCGGGCGTGAGAACCCAGACGTTGTCCAAGGCGCGGTAGCGTCATAGTGCAAAGCCAATGGTTATCCGTTGTGCTACTGCATATCTATGGCGGGCCGTGTGAGGCAGGCTTTTGCCTGGCCGGTTCCCTTGGACGCCGGTTTCTCACCCTTGCACGGTCCGCCTCCTATGCTCGTGAGAAGGCTGGTAGGCGGCTCCTTAACCCGTCCAAGGAGCATAAGGAAAATGCGCTACCTACTTTTTACCCAAGAGCTCCGCCTTGGGCTTCAGATTTTGCTGTCCACCTCTGATCTGGAGGTGCGCCATGGCTGAGCTCAAATCCTGCGTTGTACCTTTCCCACAGCAGCGAAGCCCGCTGCATGATTCCGAACGCTCTTCCCTACCCTCTGAAGCTGCCGCTGAACTGCGCGGCGTCATGCTCGGCAATCTGCTGGATCAATTGGCTGAACCTGACGGTTTGCAACCGACAGATTTGCGTGTGCGCATCGCTGCTTATTCAGCGCTGGCTCTGCTCGATGAGATGGTCGTGCTGTATCGCCGCGCCCTCTCTGACGCTCGAGGAGGTGCCAGATGAGAAAGAGCGTTATCACCTACCTTCCGTATAATGACGGCCATCCAGGCATGGAAATAGCCTGGGCTGCCGACTGCAGAGAAGCGTTCAACCAGGGAGTGAGGCTGGCCCAGACCTGGCTCGACAAGGCCCGCAGTGGATGGCTCTGGGCAGTGATGATCGCGGAGCGCGATCTGCTGCCCTGCGCTATTGAGAGGCGAGCTTTTGAGGTGGGTTTCCTGAGTCGTATCCACCAGCGTATGTGCTCGCATCATCACTGCGGTGAGCCGGCCGAGACCTATACTGCGGGTGATTGCTTTGGCCACAGAAAGATCCTGACGCTCGCCGGAGCGTCAGGGCTGACCTGAGCCATGGCAAATGCCAATGAAGCGGCCTGTTTACACAGGCTAGGAAAGAAGGTTCTGAGCTAACGAAGTGCAGGGTCAGCGTCCTGCCTGTTCGCACTTCGTTAGCCCAGAGGCCGAAGAATATTTCGGTAGCGGCCGTCTGCCAATCCAGTTGATAGGGCACTGGCTACAGGTGGCGACCGGCCTCGTTCCTTTCTCGTTGCAGTTTCAGGCCATGGCTGCATTCCCGTGCATATGTCGTTCGGACAACAGAGCCTGCGCGCTGCGCTTGCTGGTGGCGCCTGTAAGGTCGGTGGAATGGCGGTCTTGCTGTTTCCTTTCACCGTATCACGGCGTTCTCGCCGTCAAGGGCTGCATGCGCTTCGCGCATTTGCGGCCGGGCCGGCTATCGCCCCCTGACTGCTGCGCTGCGCCGTGCTGGACCGGTTCCGGGCAATTCCGCCCGAGCAACTGGAGCATGATCATGTCGCAGCTTTCTCTCGTCTTTGACGCTTCCCTGATGATTCGCGACGAGCAAGGTCGCTATCTGCCTGCCACTGCAGAACAGATTCTGGATGCCGCTCGCAAGGTGATCGATCAGAAGGTTCAGCGAGGCGCTGCCTTCACATCTTCGGAGCTGGTCAAGGAGTACCTGATCACGAAGCTGGGTGGCTTTGAGCACGAGGTTTTCTCAGCACTGTTTCTGGATGCCAAGCATCGCCTGATCCAGTACGTCGAGATGTTCCGCGGCACCATCGACAGTGCGTCTGTGTACCCACGCGAGGTGGTCAAGGAGGCACTGCGCCTGAATGCAGCTGCAGTGATCTTCGCGCACAATCATCCAAGCGGAAACCCAGAGCCAAGCCAGGCTGACAAGGTGCTCACACAGCGTTTGAAAGAAGCCTTGGCGCTGGTCGATGTCCGCTCGCTGGATCACGTCATCGTGGCTGGCCAACGCAAGGTGTCTTTCGCCGAGCTTGGGTTGCTATGAACCAAGGGGGCTGAGCCCCCTTTTTGCTGCGGCCTTTCAGGCGTGCGCAGCGTGTTCCGTCGGCTCCTCCTCCTTGGCCGCCAGCCCCACCGTCCAGTGGCCGCCGTTCTCTTGGATCAGATGCAGCAGGTCGTAGGTTTTGATCATGTCCAGTAGACCAGAGTGGCCGTAGGCGTTTGGCGAGAATGCCGGATCGGTACGTTTGAGGTACTGCCCAAGGGCGCTCAGGGTGACCTTGCCTTCGCTGGTTCCACCTGCAAGCAGAGATACGGCATCGACCACGAACCTTGGTCGCCGTTTGACGACAGGCTTGCATGGCTCCGGCTTGGCGGTTTCCTGCTTGCCGCTCAACTCAGCCTTGGCCGCAGGCTTCTCGGCATGCTCCGCAACAGGTTCCTGGAAATGCTCCTCGCGACGCCACTCGAAGAACTGGTCACTGGCGTTACGCAGTGCGTCGGGGGTCTTGGGTTCACCGACGATGCAGACGGTAGCGCCGCGCTCTCTGAGCTTACGGCACAGGTAGGCGAAATCTGAGTCGCTGGTTACCAGGCAGAACGTATCCGCGCGCTGATCGAAGAGCGCCTCCATGGCATCCAGAGCTAGGGCGATGTCGGAGGTATTCTTGCCGGCTGCATACTGGTACTGCAGGCATGGCGTGAAGGCCAGTCGAACCAGAGCCTCCTGCCATTTGTTGGCCAAGGTGCCGTGATTGCCATACCCCCGTCTCAGGACGACACGTCCGAACTGGGCGACCACACGCAAGGCGTGTTCCAGAATCTCGGGCGATACGTTGTCGCAATCCACCAGAACAGCTACACGCGTTTCTCCAGCCGGCGTGAAAACTCCCATCCCTGCTCCTATCGAGTAAACCCAGCTACCTGGGAGGCTTTTATTCAAAACAGACCCACCAGCCAAAGATGCGCAGGGAGGAATAGGCAAGTCAATGCAGCAGCATTACTTGGACTAGCTGCGTCAAGCGACCAATCTAAGCATCTACCTTGAGCACGCCACAGAATACAGCAAGAACTGGCAATAGCCGTCCGGATACTTTTTTGGCAATGAACTTCAGCCTGAACAGGATGCTGGCTTGAGAAAACCGCAAGTGACGGCAGTCGCCCCAAACTAGCCGAGCGCAACAGGAAGCAACCAGAAGTGGGTATTGAGATCGAACGGATTTAGATTTAACAACACTAATCATCATCGTCGTAATCCTCCTGCTGCGCTCGCTTCCACCCGCTTTCCCAATCCTCAACCATCCACCAGGTTTTATTCGACCATATGTAAGGATTATCTCCCACACCTTCACCTCTCCAATAGGCTTCGCAGCCTTCTCTTTCTTCAGTAGACATAAGATTTCCTTTGGAAGCTGATTCCTGAATAGCGGGCGGCTTGTGGCCCGCCACATCGGACTCACTACACACAGTAGCAATGATGATTGAATTCCAGGTTTTGCCAGACGGAGCTAAACTTTTACTCTGCAGGCTCATCGAGGCCGCAGACTGAAAATTACGTTCACTTAGCACGTAAAATGTCGTAAATTTTCCCCTCAGGAGTTTTATAATCATCCATGGAAGCTAAAGGATTCCCATGCTGATCAAATGCCCAAGTTGTTCGAAATCAAATTCACTAAATCTGGATTCCCAAGTTAATTGTGGGCATTGCAAAGAGCCTCTGACTGGCCACACCTACGGAAAGATTAAAAAAACGCTAGGGGCTGTAGTTGTAGCGCTTGGAGTTGGCGCGTTTGGCACCAAAGAACTGCTCGACTATAAAGGCTATATGGATCGCTATTCCATCGCGAATGAGTATGCAATTATCGAGATGTGTCTTAATTCGTCGCAGCAACCTTTGGCCAGCTACGCATACTGAATCGCCCCTGGTTTCGTAGACACCTCTAAGCCTCATAATGAGGCCCATCAG
>JAEAMG010001965.1_pt1 | contig 13937 bp, 9 predicted proteins | sample 8958741 | NCBI WGS metagenome assembly JAEAMG01 (sample SAMN16933256, study PRJNA681125) | bioreactor sludge metagenome | isolation source: anaerobic bioreactor treating anionic surfactant - SDBS | place: India: Bengaluru | collected 2019-02-28
GCCAGTCATTGTAGTGCACCCGCCCCACGTCAACGCTGACCCGGCGTAGGAGCGGCCGGTCGGCGATGATGGCCAGAATACCGGATGGGGCCAGGCGCGGGCTGACCGCCTCGATCAGGTCAGGATCGGCGCCCAGGAGGACGATGTCGTCCACCGGCTCCGTAAGGAGGGCGATATCATCCACCCCGGTCACAGTCACGCCGAGCGCCCTCGCGCGTGCCTTGATCCAGTCACCCAAGCCACCGGGGACATTCGTCAGCAGCAGCCTCGCGGGGTGTGAGGCTTCGTCCAGACCGGAACTGATCGTATAGGGCTGATCGCCCGCCGCACGGGTGCCTATGATCCAGGTTGTCCCGCCCGGCTTGAGCCGGCGGCGATATAGTAACCGGTAAGAAGCGATGACGCAGGTCCAGGGCTCGGTGAGGGCGCTCTCGGCATAGCCGGTGGTGGGTTGTAAGGGGATGAGGCAATTGCCGCGGTCTCCGTTGAGTACCCGTTGATCGATGACATTGTACTGGGACAGCCCGCCCTGGATTTCGTAGCCGTAGGCATAGCCCACCCCATCCACGTAGATGTCGGACTGGATGATAAAGCGACTGCCAACGGCGTACTGGTGGCAGAGTTTGTCACCCACGCCGACCACGGTCATGGTCACTTCGTGCCCCAGGACTACCGGGTTGGCCTGCATGCTGCGGTGGATACGGGGATGCTTTTCGCCCGCCTGGATGACCTTGACGTCGGAGAAACAAAGGCTGCAAGCATCGTGGCGGACCAGCAGCTCGTCCGGGCCATACTCCGGCAGCGGTACCTCTACCGGCTGGCCATTGCGGCCCAGGTTCTCAAACCCTGCCCCGTACAGGGGCCAGACCCACATCTTCTCCGGAAGGGGTCCTTCAGCGTTCTTGTAGCGTTGCAGGGTGTCTTCGCCCATGCTTGCCTCTCCTCTAGTGGCCCAGCTCGTGGCGGCGGTACGCTTCATCCGGCCTGGTGTGAATCCGCTCCACGTCCTCGGCGCTCATGAAGCGCGGTCCGCCCAGGGCGCACGTCCCGAGCAGCACCCGGGCCCTCTTCACGCACATGGCCGTGATATTCTCCACCTCCGCGGCGCTGCGGCCCAGGGCGATCAGCCCGTGGTTCTGGATGAGGATGACTTGAGCGGGCTCCCCATGCTCCTCCAGGTGCCGGGTCAGCACATCGCGCACCCGCCGGGCCAGCGGCAGACCGGGGTCGGTATAGGGCACAAAGGCTGGCGCCGCTCCGCAGACAACGACTTCGTCTGGGAAGAGCCGCCCCGCGATGGCGTACTCGGCCTGTTGCGAGCACAGGACCGCGTTTACTGCGGTGGGGTGAGTGTGGCCGACAAACTGCGCTCCGCCCAGCGTGAGAGCCAGGGCGTGAAGCATCGTCTCTACGGATGGCCGGCCCGGCGCGGCGGGATTCAGCCTGGCCGCGGCCAGCCCATGCCTGATCTCCTCATCGGTGAAGTCGCTGCCGTCCAACATGGCCAGAACATCGCGGAAGGACATCTCCACAAAGCTATCGTTGCCGCACTCGTACATCCGGGCGCCGCTGGCCTTGACCCAGAAGGCCGCCTCGTCGATGCGGGCCGAGGTGTTCCCCTCCCCCAGGATGACATAGTCCTTCTCGGGCTGGCCCAGGTTGTGGGACATGGCGATCAACTGGCCCAGGATCTTTTGCTTCTCCGTCATTCCTTTACCCCCTGAATCCCCTGGCGTTTTGCGCCCTTTGCGGTGAGGATCTCATGCTTGTCGGTCAAGCTCCCAGCATCGCCAAGATGTCGGCAGGCGAGATGGTAACATCCACCCGCGTCAGCGCAGCCATACCCGCCTTTCCCGGCGCGACCCGGCAGCCCACCTGAGTGTAGAAATCGTTGCGCTGGCGGCGGGAAGGCAGATGAGCCCGTGCCCACTCGCTGCCGTAGCCGAGCCCCAGCGCGCGCTGCAGCACGGTGTGCCCGTACACGAAATGCGCGCCATCCAGGAACGAGTTGCGAAGCGGGGTTAGCTCCGGGGCGCCAAAATCGTCCACCCACTTTTGTCCCGGGCTGTTCATCTCCGTCCCGACGTTCAGCGGCAGCGCCATCTCCTCCGCCAGGCGTACGACGTTGTACAGATTCCGCACCTTCACCTGGCGTGCCTGCAGGTCGGCGATATTCCAGTTCCGGTCAGGGATGATATTCAGAGCCACGACTCCCTTGCCGGTCAGGAGTTCTAACAGCTCTTCCATCGCCTGTTCGCCGGCCGAGGTACCATCCAACCAGGCCGCGCAGGGCAGAGCGCCGCATCCTGTGATGAGCCTGTGCAGCTCATCCACAGAGGGAAACGTGTCCGGGCCGGGCCGGACATAGCCAATACCGCCACGTTTCATCAGCCTGGCCCGAATCAGGTTCTGCAACAGGGTGGTGTCCGTAGTCAGCCCTGCTGCCTGCTCCGGCTCGACCCCCAGCTTTTTGGTCCAGAACGCGCCCGGGTCTCGCAAGGCGCGCTCCGCTGCGCGCATATAGGCCGCCACGATATGGCGTTCGGTGGCGTATCCTCCCGGCGTCAGTGACAGTACGTCCCGTTCGTAGTCGACCGACACCGGGGCCAGATAGTCGTTGATCCGGGAGACCATCTCCCGGTTGCGCCGGCCGGCTTGCCGGCGCAGGGCGGCCAGGCTCGCAGCCACCGCCGGCGGCACCGCGCGCGAGGTGAATCCAATGCCCATGTGGTAGCTGATGCCAGGCTCGCCCGGCGAGTTGATCTCGCGCGTCGCGAACTCGGGGATATGGACGCGGGTCTCTATCCCCGCAGTACCGCGGACCCCTAGCAGGTCGCAGGCCTCCAGGAACTCATCCACACCATCCAGCACGTCGAAATCGACGATGCCCATCAGCCTGAAGCCGCTCCGTCTGCCCAGCCAGGCCAGCGATGCCGGCGAGTGGCCACAGGCATTGTACGAGAAGAAGGTGTGGCAGTGCATATTGGCCACCCCGAGCTCCGCCGGCAAGGTCACGGCACCCTCGCGCGCCAGTGCGGCCAGTTCCGCCAGGGCGCGGGCGCGGACGGCGGGATCGAAATCGTTGAGTTTCCTCTCCAGGTCGGCGATGCGGGCGTTGCCGGGTGGCATCTCAGCCTCTTCCGGCCAGTTCTCGCCGTTCGTACTCTTTGATCGCCTGCATGAACTCTATCCCGCCGGGCACGCCCTTCCGTGCGCAGTGATAATCCCAGACGGCATTGAACGGCATGGCCTTGAGCTCTTCCTGCAGTGCCAGGCGGCCGGAGAAATCGCCTTCGGCCTCCAGTTGGCTCAGACGGCCGCGCGGCTCCAGCAGCGCCACCAGCAGGGCGCGCAGGGTGCTGCGCGCACCGATGGTCCAGGCGGCGATGCGGTTGATGCTGGCATCAAAGTAGTCCAGGCCGATGTGCACCCGCTGCAGGGCATCATGGCGGACGATCTCCCCGGCAATGGCCTGCAGGTCGTCGGTAAGAGTCACCACGTGGTCGCTGTCCCAGCGCACGCCGCGGCTGACATGGATCAAGAGCTGGTCGAGGTAGAGCAGCAGCGAGGAGAGTTTGTCGGCAATTGTCTCAGTTGGATGAAAGTGCCCGCTGTCCAGCGTCAGCAGGATTCCGCGGCTGATCGCATATCCGATGTAGAACTCGAATGAGCCGGTGACATAGCTCTCCGAGCCGATGCCGAAGAGCTTGGGTTCCACAGCGTCAAGGTTGAAGCGGGGGTCGATTTTGTCCGCCAGGATGGAATCCAGAGATTCCAGTAGGAGGCGCCGGGGTAGTAAGCGGTCGGCCGGTGTGTCTTTGAACCCATCCGGGATCCAGATGTTCGTTATCGCCGGCGTGCCCAGCTCACGGCCAAAGTACTCGCCGATTCTGCGGCTGGCCATGCAGTGCTCCACCCAGAATTGCCGGATGCCGGGGTCGCGGTGGGACAGGGTGAACCCGGATGCCGACAGGGGATGCGAGAAGCAGGTCGGATTAAAGTCCAGGCCGTGGTGATTGGCCCTGGCCCAGTCCACCCAGCCGGAGAAATGAGCCGGTTCGATGCGGTTCCGCTCGACCTTCTTCCCCGATTCGAGGTAGATGGCGTGCAGGCTCAGCCGGTGCGAGCCGGGCAACAGTCGATAAACCAGGTCGAGGTCCCGGCGAAGCTCCGCGGCGTTGCGTGCCTTGCCGGGGTAGTTGCCGGTGGCGGCGATCCCGCCGGTCAGTTCGCCGCCGGGGTCCTCAAAGCCGCCCACATCATCCCCCTGCCAGCAGTGCAGGCTGATCGAGACGGCATCAAGCCGGGCCAGGGCGGACTCGGTGTCGACACCGAGCTCGGCGTAGCGTTCCCTGGCGATGTCATAGGCGGACCGTATTTGAGATTCCTGGTTTCGAGCCATGATGACGACCTCCAAAGCTATACCCGTATGGTAGCGGGTGTGGTTCGGTTTTTGGCGCAAAGACGCCCACAAGGGGCTATGCTACGTACGAGCGCCCACGAGGGGCTATGCTACGGGCCCTTCCTCAACGCGAACTCCACCTCATGGTAACAAAGACTTCAGTCTACGGTAGGCCCCCTCCCAGCCATCGCCTGCCCCGCCGACAACGCGGGATGGAGTACCGGCGGCGCTACCATGGCGGTCGCCACCTCCCGGATGGTACTCTTCAGCTCCGAATGAATGCCGGACCAGGCGGCGGGCTTGCCGCAAAGAGTCAAGCTCTCCTAGGGTGAGCGCCTGCATCAGGATGTTGCCGATCGCCGTTGCTTCGACGGGCCCGGCAATCACGGTCCGCCCGGTAGCATCGGCAGTGAACTGGTTGAGCAGATGGTTATTGACCCCGCCGCCGATGATGTGCAACGGGTCCAGGCGTTTGCCGGCAACTTCTTCCAGACGTGCCAGCACGTAGCGGTATTTGAGCGCCAGGCTTTCCAGGATGACCCGGATGACTTCTCCTTGCGCCTCGGGGACCGGCTGTCCAGTTTCTGCGCAGGACCGGCGGATCTTTTCCGGCATGTTGCCAGGGTGCAAGAACTCGCCACGATCCGGGTCGATCACGGCGAGGAAGGGTCTCGCCTCTGCTGCCAGGCGCGTCAGCTCATCGTATGTCAGGCCCCATTCGCGCCTGCATTCCTGTACCAGCCACAGCCCCATGATGTTCTTGGACAGGCGCCAGGTGCCAAAGACCCCACCTTCATTGGTCAGGTTGTATGCCAGGGCCTTTTCATTCAAGACCGGCTGGTCCACTTCGGCCCCCAGGATGGACCAGGTCCCGGAGCTTAGCCAGGCAAAGTCCGCGGTGCTGGCCGGTACGGCGACGACCGCTGAGCCGGTATCGTGGCAGGCAGGAGCGATGACCGAGATGGGTCCGGCCCCGGTCTCCTTCGCCGTCGCCGGCAGCAGCCTTCCCAGATGAGTCCCCGGCTCGCAGGTGGGCGGGAAGATATGGGTTGGGATGCCCAGCGCTTCAAGCAGGGGGAAAGCCCAGCCGCGGGAAAGCGGATGGAAGCACTGGGTTGTTGTCGCGTTGGTGAACTCGCAACATACGCTGCCACTGAGCCAGTGGTTGAACAAGTCGGGGATGGTCAGGAAGGTTTGTGCGGACTCGAGCTGCGGGTCCCGCGCGATCACCATGGCCAGCAGCTGGTAAAGCGTGTTGATCGGCAGAAACTGGATGCCCGTCTGGGCAAAGATCTGCTCCCGCGGCACGCGGCGGAAGGCCTCTTCCAGCATGCCGTTGGTGCGTGTGTCGCGGTAGTGGTAGGGGTTTCCGAGCAGGTTACTGTCCTTGTCGAGCAGGGCAAAATCGACGCCCCAGGTGTCGAGGCCGATGCTTTGCAGGGGTGCGATCTGCGCCGCGCGGCGGATGCCGTTCTTGATTTCCTGCCAGAGGGCCGGCACAGCCCAGTGCAAGCCGGAAGGTGTCTTGACCGGCGTATTCTGGAAGCGGTGGGGTTCCGTCAGCGTCAGGACGCCATCGCTGAGGGTTCCTATGATGGCCCGGCCACTTTCCGCACCGAGATCGAGGGCAAGGTAATGCTGCTTGCTCATCCCGAGAACGCTCCTTCCCGCACGGCTGCCGGAAACGGCAGGGCGGTCGTCGCCCATACAGCATACGCGTCTCGGCCCAGGTTACAAATCCGCATCCAGTGCGGCCTCGATCGCGTCCAGCCTGTCCGGCGTGAGTACCTGAGGTGCAAGGTCGGCCACCTGTACCAACGACATGTCCAGCGCCCAGTCCAGATCCGGCACCTGCAGACAAGTGGGGCTGAGTTGTTGGATCAGCATCGTCCTGGCCGCATCGCCCGCGCGTGCCAGCAAGTCGCGCAAGGTGGAATACCGGTCAAGCCGGCCCGCCACGTGCCGCACGCCGGCCATCGCCTGGGCCAGATTGAGCCCCGTCGTGACGAACTCGTATCTTCCAGAGCTCACTTCGATGAGGGCGGTACTACCTGCAACGTGGACGCTGACGATGCCGTTGCCCGTGGCCAGTGGCTGGCCACCTTCCGTGAGCGCATCCAACGACCGGGCTGGCAAGCGCACGGTGGCGTGGGCATTCGGCGGCACGGTGATGCTCAGGTGAAAACCGGCCTCAGTCAGCTTCCATGCCGAGACAACCATGCCATACGGTGAGTTAAGCGTTGCCCGCGCACAGGTGAGGCCGCCGCCGGGCTGTGGCTGGAACAGCACATGCTTGTAACCTGGCTCGGCCGGGTCTACCTCAAGCCCCGCCACGACGCGATATAGCCACTCCCCGATGGCACCATAGGCATAGTGGTTGAACGAGTTCATGGCCGGATCCTGGAAACTGCCGTCCGGCTTGATGCCGTTCCAGCGTTCCCAGATGGTCGTTGCGCCCTTGTTCACCGGGTACAGCCACGAAGGGTAGCTCTCCTGGTTGAGCAGCTCGTACGCGACATCCGTGTGGCCATAGCGGCTCAGCACGTGGCATAGATATGGCGTGCCGGCAAAGCCGGTGCTCAGGTGGTAGTTTGCCTGGCGGATCTCGTCGGCCAGGCGGTCCGCCGCCAGGCGGCGGAGCGCCTCCGGGAGAAGGTCGAATTGCAGGGCCAGTGCATAGGCCGTCTGGGTGTTAGGTCCGACGCGGCCGGCGGGCGTCACGAATTCATGGGTGAAGGCGTCCTTTACTTTCCGTGCCAGGCCGGCGTACCGCTCAGCATCGCTGATCTTGCCCAAAACGCGGGCCGCACTCGCCACCAGGTCGGCACTGTGAGCGAAAAACGCGGTAGCGATCAGCTCGTTGTTGGTCACCGGGGCAGGCTTGCGCGCATCGGTTCCACGATAGTCCAGCCAATCGCCGAATTGGAAATCGCTGCGCCACACATAGTCGCTGTCCGCCCGGCTGCACACATAATCCACCCAGCTGGCCATGCTCTCGTATTGCTCTTCCAGCAGGCGCGCGTCGCCGTAACACAGATAGATCTCCCAGGGGCAGATCACGGCGGCATCGCTCCAGGCCGCCGCACCTGAGCTGGGAGATCGGTTCAGGCCGCCGGAATCGGTTCGCGACAGCACATCCGGCACCACGAACGGCACGCTTCCGCCGGGCAGTTGGTCGGCGCTCAAGTCGCGCAACCACTTGGTAAAGAACGCCGCGACGTGCATGTTGAAGCAAGCAGTGCGGCCAAAGACCTGCGCGTCACCTGTCCAGCCCAGACGCTCGTCGCGCTGAGGGCAGTCGGTTGGCACATCCAGGAAGTTGCCTTTCTGCCCCCAGACGATGTTGTGCTGCAACTGGTTGATGAGCGAGCTGGAGCATTCAAATGTGCCGATCGGCGGGGTGTCCGAATGCAGGACGATACCCGTCAGGTCGTCGAGCGTCGGCTCGCCAGGGAAACCTTCCACCGCCACATAACGAAAGCCCTGAAAGGAAAAATGAGGCTCAAAGACCTCGTCGGCATCCGTCGCGCCCTTCAGGACATAGCGTGTGGTCTGGGCCGCCCGGCGCAGGTTCTCGGTGTAGAGGTTGCCCTCCTGGTCCAGCACTTCAGCGTGGCGCAGGGTGATGGTCATGCCCGCCGGGCCACGCGCGCGCACGCGCACCCAGCCGACCATGTTCTGACCCAGGTCGAAAATGGTCTCGCCCCGGGGCGAGCGCAGGCGGCGCACCGGCCGGATCTCCTCGTGGCGCCGTACAAAGTGCCCGACTTGCGCCACCACAGTGTCCTTCGCATGATCGATCCGGCGCACGGGGTGCCATTCACTATCGTCATAGCCGGCCTTATCCCACCCCGGCTTCTCCCGCCGGGCGTCGTAGGTCTCGCCCATATAGATGTCGGACATCAGGACCGGGCCGCGCACGGCACGCCACTGCGTATCGCTGTTGATGATCTCGACGTGGCCATTGGCATAGGTCAGGTGAAGCTGCAGCAGGAGCGCCAACCGGTCACCGTAGAGGCCGCGCTGGCCCCGGTGGCCCAGGTAACCCCGATACCAACCATCGCCAAGCATGGCTCCCAACACGTTGTCGCCCTCGTGCACCAACTCCGTTACATCAAAAGTCTGATACTGAATCCGGTGGTTGTAGCTGGTCCAACCGGGTGTCAAGACGGCATCGCCCACGCGCTGACCGTTCAGCCACAGCTCGTAAAGGCCGAGGCTGGTAACATAGATGCGGGCGGCGGCGATGTCGCTCCTGGCGGTGAACTCGCGGCGCAGCAGCGGGGCCGGCTGTGGCCAGCTCACTGGTACATCCCAGTCCGGTGTGATCCAGTCCGCCTGCCAGTTGGCATGATCCAACAGGCCCATCTCCCAGAAGGCCGTCTCACTCCACTCCGAGACGGCATGGCTCTCATCCCAGACGCGGACTCGCCAGTAGCAGCGCTGGCCGGGTTGTAGAGCCACACCGGCATAAGGTACGTGTATCGAAGTGTCGGACTCGACCTGGCCAGTGTCCCACAACAGGCCATCCTGTGCTCGGCCCGCCGACGCGGCTTCCAGGATGGCAGGAGTCCCGGCGACGAGAATCTGGTAAGCCGTCTGCCGTGCGCCACGGTGCATGGCGGCCAGCTTCCAGCTCAAGCGCGGCTGGCGCACATCCAGGCCGAGTGGATTGGTCATGTATTCACAGGTCAGGGACGTTATCGGAGGGCTCATCCTACCTCAGCTCTGCCGCCACCGCCGGCGACAAAAAGATGCCACCGTACTCATCAGTCACTACCAAAGGCGCGGGGTCGTACGGCCCCGCGCCTTTCGTAACCGCCAGTTCTAGCGCAGGTTACTTCTTTGCCAGGCGCTCGATCAACGCCTGCAGGTCTGCCGCGCCCTTGTCAACCGTGGACTGCCCGAGCGACACCGCCTGACCAATCAGCCGAAGCTCGTTCACAAACTCCTGGTCATTCGGGAGGTTCGGATCCTGCGGGATCGTGCGGTCGGCTACCGCGTTGTAAATCCTGTAGACCGCCGCGTCAGTCTCGGTGGACTGGCCGGAGATGGCCGTGCGCACAACCGGCGAGCTGGGCACGCCCCGGTTTGTGCCGAGCACCGCGCCCGCGTCGGGGCTGGTGACGAAGAAGTTGATGAACAGCGCCGCCGCCTCCTTATTCTTACTGCCACTGTAGATGCCCAGGTACTGGCTCATCTGGATGGCATACGACTTTTCACCGCCCTTGGGGAGCGTCGTCGCGCCGAGCTTGTCGGTCATCGCCGCCTGGTAGGCCGCTAGCTGGTTGCTCCAGATCAAGCCGATAGCCGCCTTGCCCGCCACGAGCGCCGAGCTGTCCGTCCCGGTTTCGGCGTACATCGCCGTGGTGTCCGCGTCGACGATCAGCCCCTCGGCACGCCAATCCGCCCACAGCTGGAGCCACTTCTTGCCGGACTCGAGCGTCGCGTAGGATTTGCCGCCCTCGTCCGAAGTCCAGATCGGCGTACCCTGCTGGCGGTAGTAATAGCTCATATAGTTCGCCGTGTTGGTGCTGTTATCCACAAAGGCCCAGACACCCTTGGGGAGTTTCGCCTTGAGCTCCTTGCCGTAGGCCGCAAACTCGTCCCAGGTCATGTTGTCCTTCGGAAGCGCCACACCCGCCGCCTCAATCATCGTCTTGTTGTAGGCGAGAACGAGCGTGTTGGTGCCGAGGCTCACGCACCAGAGCTTGCCGTCACGCGTCGCGGGGATAAGCGCCGTCTGGTCAAACCGCTCGGCGGTGTCGATCCAGAGCTGTTTGCCGACATAGTCATTGAGCGGCTCGAGGTATTTCATGTAATCCGGATAGTTGCCGCCAAACTGGATCAGGTCGGGGGCGTTGTTGCCCGCGAGTTGGGTGTCGATGATCTGGAAGTGGTCGGACGTACCGCCGTTAGGCTCACCCATGACCGTGATCTGAGGGTACGCCGCCTGGAACAGCTCGATAACCTTTTTGGTTATGGTGGCGCGGGCGTCGTTGCCCCACCAACCGAAGCGGAGCGTGGCCGGACCGCCCGTGTAAGCGGGAAGTCCGGGAGGACCGGCCGGGGTCGGCACGGCGGTCGGCGGAACAGGCGTCGGCGGCACAGCGGTCGGGGGCACAGCCGTCGGCGGCCTGGGTGTCGGCGGCACAGGCGTCGGCGTGGGCTTGGGGGCACACGCCGCAAGCATCACCGCGAGCAGTATCACGAGCGTGATCAAGCGAGATCCCTTCATTGTTGAATCCTCCTGTTTGTGGATAGTCTCAACGGACAAACCCGCAATTCGTCACCTATGATCATCATCTCATACGCAGCCCTCCTCTTGTCCGGCTAACCCTTCATGCCGGTGGTCGTGATCCCCTGTACAAAGTACTTTTGCAGGGTGAAGAACAGGATGAAGGGGGGAATCACAGACAACGTGGACATCGCCAGCGCGCCGCCCCAGTTGGACACCGCACCCGCGTCGCCGACGAACGTACGCAAAGCCCTGGACACGCTAAAGATCGACGGATTGGTGAGGTACAGCAGGTGGTTGAAAAAGTCGTCCCACGTCCACAGGAAGGTGAACAGCGCGGTCGTCACCAGAGCAGGACTTGCCAGCGGTACGATGATGCGGAAGAACACCCCGAATCTGCTGCACCCGTCGATAATCGCCGCCTCGTCGAGCTCTTTGGGCAGACTGCGTATGAACTGCACCAGCAGAAACACGAAGAACGCGTCCGTCGCCAGGAACTTGGGCAAAATTATCGGGAGGAACGACCCCACCCACCCAAAAGTGTTGAACAGGATATAGCGCGGCACGATCGTGACGTGAGCCGGGAGCATCAGCGTTACCATCATCACCGCGAACCAGAAGCCCCTGCCTGTGAATTTGAGCCGCGCGAACGCGTACGCCGCCATCGTGCACGAGATCAGGTTCCCGACGATCGCCACCGCACACATGGTGAGCGAATTGGCGAAGAATTTGCCGAAAGACGTGCCCGCGTAGCCTTTCCACCCGGTGATATAGTTTTCAAGCGTCACCGCTTTCGGGATCAGCCCCGGGTCGCTAAAGATCATGTTGTTGGGCTTGAACGAGCTGATAACCATCCAGACAACGGGGTAGATCATGACCAGCCCCAGGACGATGATGAACAGATGGGTCAGCGTATGGCGTATGATCCTGCCGGTTTTCATACTATTCCCCGCTCCCATAGGACACCCACCAGCTCGATGATCGAAAGACAATCACCGTGAGCACCCCGATAATGAGCAGCAGCACCCACGCCATCGCGGACGCGTAGCCCATCTCATGGTATGTCCACCCCTGGATATACAGGTAGAGGGTGTAGAAAAGTGTGGAGTTGAGCACGCCTCCCCTGCCACCGCCGATGATATAGGCCTGGGTGAACGCCTGGAACGCAGAGATCATCTGCATCACCAGGTTGAACAGAATCACCGGCGAGAGCAGGGGCAGGGTGATGGAGAAGAACTGCCGCACCTTGGTCGCGCCGTCCACGCTCGCCGCCTCATAATACTCCTCCGGAATTTGCTTCAGCCCCGCCAGGAAGATAATCATCGACGAGCCGAACTGCCACACTGTCAGCAGAACAAGCGTCCAGAGCGCGTACCTGGGGTTGGTGATCCAGCTGGGTAGGTTGGCAAAGCCGAGGGCTCCCAGGAATCCGTTCACCAGGCCTTCTTTCTCAAACAGCTTTCTCCATAGCACCGCGATGGCCACCGATCCGCCGAGGAGTGTGGGAATGTAGTAAACGGCACGGTAGAAAGGCACCCCTCGCAGTTTCTGGTTCAGCAGCATCGCCACCGCCAGGGCGACGATCAGCTTGAGCGGCACGGACGCGAACACATAGGTAAATGTCACGGACAGCGACTTGAGGTAGTACGGGTCTACACGCATAACCTCGCCCGTGGACGCGGTGAACTCGGACAGCCCGAACAGCGGCCCGAACATTTTCATATAGTTGCCAAGGCCGATCCATTGCGTCGAATCGGGCTTGGTAAAGTCGTAATTGGTGAAGCCGAGCCACAGCGAGTACACCATCGGGTAAACCGTAAGCACCAGGAAACCCAGGAGCCACGGTGCAAGGAAAACATAGGCGGCGGCGTTGCGCCGGAGAAACTTGACGATACCGGACCTCTTTCCCCGAGAAGGGGGTACGGAGTACTTATGATTCTCTGCACCTGATCTGGGCATATCACCACCTGCCGGGGCCGCCCTTGTCAAACGGGAGCCGGCCCTGTGGATTCGCGAATGATGAAGCGGGCCTGTATATCTACTCTCTGGTGAGGTCGGTCGGGGTCCCGGATGCGCGCCAAAAGCATCCTGGCCGCTTCCCGCCCCACTCTTACCATATCCTTGGAGCTGGTCGTCAGGCGCGGCGTCAGGTAACTGGCCAGGGGAATATCGTCATAGCCGACCAGTGACAAATCGGCAGGAACGCGCAGCCCCAGGTCGCTGGCGGCGCGTAGAGCGCCGATGGCCAGCACGTCGTTGATAACGAGCAGAGCTGTGGGCCGCGCCGGGAGCTTGAGGAGCTGCAGGGCAGCCGCGTAACCATCCTCGATGGTTGCGGCGCAGGTCGTGATCAGTGCCGGGTCGACCGGCAGGCCGGCGGTCTGGAGGCAGTCCTGGTAGGGCAGCAGGCGGTCCACGCCTCCCGCGAAATGAACTGGCGGGTAAGTGGTACCCGGATTGTCCCACGGCGACCGCACGCCGTAAACCAGGCCAATCCGCCGGTGCTGCAGCGACAGCAAATGGGCCAGTGCTTCGCGGGTTGCTGCCTCATAGTCCGACGCCACGCAGTCTATGGTTGGGTCCTCGCCGATCATCACGATGGGGAAGCGCCGCTTGAGGAGTTTGGCCAGTACCTTGTGCACTCCATCCGTCTGGTAGAGGGAAGCGCCAATCAGGATCAGGCCGTCCATGCGCCGGCGTGACAGTGCCCTGAAAATGTCCTCCCCATACTCCGGGTTGAGATACGCACTGGAGAGGAGCAGGTGGTAACCTGAAGCGCGAAGCTCCTGCTCGACGCCATCGGCGGCCTGCCAGAAATGGGGATTGTGGACATCCGGGAGGATAAGGCCAACAGTCTGAGTGCTGCCCGAACGTAAGGCCTGGGCACGGGCGTCCGGCTCGTAGCCAAGCTCCTCGATTGCCTCCGCGACCCTTCGGCGGGTTTCCTCGGAGATGGGAACGTGGCTGTTGGCCAGTCCGTTGACTATGTATGAAACGGTCGCCCGCGACACACCGGCCAGGCGCGCCACATCAACTTGGGTGGGTCGTTTCACAGTCTGCCGCCTGCGCTACGTGATCCGAACCTGGTTCGGGAGACACAAAGCCACATACGGACGAAGAGCTGGTTTACACGTATAAGCTTACACGTGTAAGCTGCTATGCACACTATAGCACAGTTTTGCCGGGATGTCAAGAGGGCAAATTCTATCGGGTAGAAGGTCAATAAAGCGGCGTGGTTCACTCAGATGAACCGGGACGCTTTGAAGTGGATCTGGTGCATCATTCGGGGGCCAGGCC
>JAEAMG010001967.1_pt1 | contig 13932 bp, 10 predicted proteins | sample 8958741 | NCBI WGS metagenome assembly JAEAMG01 (sample SAMN16933256, study PRJNA681125) | bioreactor sludge metagenome | isolation source: anaerobic bioreactor treating anionic surfactant - SDBS | place: India: Bengaluru | collected 2019-02-28
CTTGTATAGCAAGATCTTATCTGCGATTCAATAAATACCAGATCAGGAAGTCTGATGGTCGATCCTGCCGGGGTGGTGGTTGCCCAGGCGCCCGCCCTCGAAGACGCCCTGCTGGTGTGCGACCTGCAACCGAGGGAGGCGAGCCGGAACAACGCCTTGCGTAGCACCGAGGGAAAAATGCTGGGACCGTGGATGGAGGCGGGGGTGGAAGATCTCAAGGCATGCCTGAATACACTTGATATCCCGGAAACGGTCAAGGACGGGGACGGCGATCAGGTGCGCCTGGCGCTGATGCAAGCCGTTCCGGAAAAATGGAACCTGGACAAAAACTTCGATACCTTTCTGCACTATCTGGACGAGGCACGGAACGCTCAAATCTTTATTACACCCGAGTGCTGGCTGGACGGCTACGCGGCCGCCGACAAGACATCTACCCCGGAACGGCTTTCAGAGATGGCCCAGGATCCGGCTTCAAGCCCCTACCTCGCCCAAGTGGCGGAAGAAGCGCGAACACGCAAGATGTGGATCTGTTTCGGGTTCAGCGCCCGCCTGGAAGGAAATCTTTACAATAGCGCCGGACTTTGGAATGATCAAGGCGAGCTGGCTGGCCTGTATCATAAGACCCATCTGCAGACCCATGACCTGCAATACGCACCGGGGCCCGCCCTTACGCCATTTTTAACGCCCTGGGGTCCCGTGGGCATCATGATTTGCGCGGACCGGCGCTGGCCGGAAACGGCGCGCACCCTGCGGCTGCAGGGGGCCAGGCTTATCCTGAACCCCACCTACGGCATGCACCACTATGACAATCAATGGTGGATGCGCACCCGGGCTTACGAGAACCAGTGTTTCATCGCGTTCGCTCACCCGGAGCAGGGGCTGGTGTTAAACCCACGCGGGGATATTCAGGCCAGCCAATACAATACCCCGGGCGTGCTGGTTTGTGATATTGATCTTAGCGAGGCGAAGGAGGATAATCATCTTCAAGACCGGCGCCCAGATCTTTATGGGCCACTGGTAGATAAACACTGACGGGTTTCATCGGAAGGAACGAGTTCCGTTTAACAGCAGAAATACGTTAACGGATAGAGCATTTTGCTACGGTACACCAGATCACATCAACACTTTTTCAGGGATGTGGAATACCCACGTCTTTGCATATCTTGAGGATGAGAATGTCATTTATCTCTCTATGCCGGGGTACGGCGGACCGACGATTTTCTATCGGATTTCCATACCAGGAGTGTTTTGCGTCCTCCTGAATCAAGATACAACCCTGTGAATGCCGGTAGGCAATGAATGCCTGTCGTTTCACAGGACAAGGCTTTCTTCAGTATAACCGTCCTTCGCGGCAGCAAGCGCCTCGTCCCGATTCATTTCAAGCAACTCTGCAAGGGCCGAACGTAAGTTTTCAAGCAATTCCTCGCGTGTTTCGCCCTGCGAGTTGACTCCCGGTATCTCTTCAACCCATCCGATTCACCAGGGAGCATCATATTTGATCAACGCTATAAAAACCGGAGAGGATGCCATTGTGCTTTTCCTTGTTGTTGGTGTTCTTTTCTATGCCATCTGTCACGTCAGTTAGTCAAATGAATCCATGTGGATGTGTACCAATGCATGCGTCGCCTGCCCCCCCCCTACGCCCGATGCAAGTTTGTAAAAGTGAACAGGCTTGCCGCCATCTTTGCGAATCCGAACGCACTGCAAACACCCGGTTATAGTCGGGGTCGTCCAGGAAGCGCCAGCCCTCGAAGCCGTGGCGAAAGTTGAAGAGCCACGCCGACGACGAATCGTGTGGTTCGGCCCAGACCCACATGCCCGTAGTTCTGAATGCGGGGTCCATGTTTCGCTCGCCGACCCCCTTCTGATACAAAGAGGCAAGTTCCTGGCGCGTGGGCATGCGCCAGCCGCCGCCGGCAACCGCGCAGGCGCTTACCCACTGTTCAGCCTGCCCGTAATCGGTGTCCCGGTCCGGTCCGACAACCCATTCCAGACCGGTCTCGGAATCGCTTATTATGCCATCCGGGGCGGTGGTGAAGCGTGTTTCGCCGGTATCGAGATTAATAACCACCGAGCCATTTGTTTTCGAGTAGGCTTGCGCGATAACCATGGGCGAGGGCAAAACCGCGGTCTCGCCTTGGGGCGCGCTATCGAGCCGGACCCCTGTGTCGCAGGTCCATTTATCCGACCAGGGTTTGAGCACGTATTGCGAAGACGGAAACAGTCCGCGTATGCGGAATGCACCATCAGAACCCGTTTCCGCCTCAAATTGCTCATAGCCCTTGATAGGCTGTACCTGGGCCGCTGTGATTTTCACGCCGGCCACGGATTTTCCGTTCCAGTCCACCAGTTTCCCCTCGACCGCGGACTGTTTACCGCCGCCGCAGGCAGCGATGGTCATAACCCATAAGAGAACAGGAATACATTTTACTGCGTGCTTCATCATTTTCTTCTTTTTTTGTAACCGTTTGGCGGGTCTTTTGGAACCAAAGCTACGTCCAAGAAAATCCAAACAGTATTACATTCGAGAGGGCATTTATACAGCCATGATAGCGGTATCGCACGGAATACAGATTCCCGTGCCGTTTATGGCGAAGCCACAGTAGTTCATTTTGGGGTTTTTCTGCTGGAGGTTCGAGGCTTTTTTGGCGTAACGGGTTTCGGCGCCGGTTGCATCATGCGCTCCGGATGTTTCTTTGCGTCTTCGCGCAGCCGTTCAAATAATTTTCCCACGTCGTTTTCTATTTCCCGGGCGAACTGGTCTTTGGCCCGGTATACTTCTTTCATGACCACATCTGGTTTCATATTCTAGTCTCCCAGTAATTGCTCGGGGGTACATACCTGCGGCGTGAATAATCCATGTTTCTCGTTTAGTGCCCGTAGCCGGCGCAGGGCAAACGCGTTCGCAAGGTGTTTAAAGTTCCATGTGCAGAGAAACTGAATCCGGTAAACGCCTGCAAAGGCCAGATGGGCTGCATCCGCCGCCTTCTGCGATGGCACGATTCGTTCTTTGAAATACAGATCAGCCAATTGTTGTACTTCGGGTGAGGCTGGCAGTACCGCGAACTGGTTAAGGAACTCCAGGCGTTTCTTCGCGGCCCGACGATCTCCTCGTATTGCCTCGTCAAGGACAGCGTCCGAGATACAGATAGTGAAACGAGCATGGTCACGATTCCACCACGTGCGCGTAACCTCCTGTCTGTAACAACAAGAAGGTCTCGTGACGATTCCGCCAGTAAATAGCTGGGGATTGTCGTTTCCATGTACAGGGTTGGCTGGCCCTCTTCTTGTTTCGGAGAAACAACCATCATGTTATCCTTTTTTCAAAGGATAGCGGGATTGACAGGTTTTTTTCAAGATACAATCTTATCCCTGCTTCCGAATAGTTTTTTTGCGGGCGCGGCATACAGGATCGAAAAAATTTGGTACAGTTCCCGTCGCTTGTCTATGCGTAAACCCAAGGGCTAAAATACGTTACCATGTATTCATGCCCAAAAATGGTCATGCGTACTTTGCGGCGGGAACAATCCCATTTTTTCTCCGCCCATGCATTCAAGTTCTTATTTTTTATAGACTTTACAAATCGAAAAAAGCGCCAATGTTGCGCCTTCTTCCTGTTTCTATATTTTTTTGTCTGCAGGCTAAAAATGAGGCACAAAGATGACAACTAAAAACTCCCTGTTCCTTGCTCGGCGGCAGTTATTGCGTGTTGCCGCCAGTATGACCCTTGGCGCAGTAGGACTGTCCTTTGCCGGTGCGGAAGTTCTTCCCGTAATCACCCGTCCCCGCGCCACGTCCGGCGATACCGCCATCGAACCTGACTGGGAAGAGCGCTTGTACGTTTCAGTGGGGCCGGACAAGGCGGACATTGTCGGTGGAACGGACAAAGCGCTGCAGGCGGCGGTGGAATATATTGTCCGCCGGGGCGGCGGCACGGTCAAGGTGCTGCCCGGTGTCTACCGCCTGCGCGCCCCGGTCCGCCTTTACGATCAGGTGAGACTTCAGGGAAGCGGGCCTGAAACGGTACTTATCAAAGAACCGTCCGTGGAGACCGCACTCGCCGAAGACTCCGACTGGTACGATCAGGAAATTACGCTCGCCGACGCATCCGGTTTCCAGGCCGGCGATGCCGTCTGCATCCGTGCCGTGAATTCCGATACCAAAGCCCCTGTGGTCATCAAGCGCACCCTCATCGCGCGCAGCGGCAACAGATTCAAACTGGACCGCGCCCTGCGCGAGAACACGTGGAAACTCGGCAATGCCACGGTCGCCACGCTGTTCCCCATTGTGACGGCGGAAGAGGCGGCGGATTTCGCCATTGAGGATATTTGTTTGGACGGCAACAAAGATAACAACGCTACCCTGGATGGCAACTATGCCGGGTGCGTCTGGATCCAGGACTGCAGCCATGTTGTCCTTCGGAAGGTTATAGCGCGAAACTACAACGGCGACGGCCTCAGTTGGCAGATTTGTCATGATGTGCGTGTGGAAGAATGTCAGAGTATGGACAATACCGGCCTTGGCATGCATCCCGGTTCGGGTTCCCAGCGCACCGTAATCCGGAACAACGTGCTCGAGCGTAACAACATCGGCATCTTCTTTTGCTGGGGCGTTCAATACGGGCTGGCCGAGAAGAACACCATTCGTGACAACCGCGACTGCGGTATTTCCATCGGCCACCGGGACCATGAAAACATCATTCGCGAAAACGAAATCCTGAATAGCGGCAAGACCGGCATTCTGTTCCGCCCGGAACGGGGGGAAGGCTTCACCGCCTCCGGTAACCGGATCGAGAACAATCGTATTGTGGACTCAGGCCCGGAGGATGGTATCGCGATAGATATACAAGGGATGACTTCAGGCAATATAATTGCGGACAACACGCTCCTGGAAACCCGGGCGCCTGCCCAGCGCATAGGCATCCGCCAGGGACCGGATTCAGGAGTGAATACACTGATAGATAATCATATCGAGGGCTTTGCCGTTCCGATTGCGGATAGCCCTTTGTCTTGACGCATTTTGAGATTTGGAACATACGTGCTAACCGGGACCGAGCAGTCCGGCAGTTTGAAGATTTACCCTCCAAATTACGGATAACTAATGAAGATGCGTCTGGCCTTACACCACATCCAAGGTCTGATGATAAAATCAAGGAGGTATGCCGGACAGGATTTTTTATTTCTATGTAATATACGATTATCTTGCCAAAAATATCATTTCTAATTTTTACTGACACCAAAAGCGATACGCAAGCGTCTTATATTGTACCCTTACTAAGTACAGGGGTGCGGGTGGCGTTGCGCTTAAGCAGCCACAGGAAATGTCGGGTACGCTTTCCTACAGTATAAGGGCCCGCACTAGGAGACCAGGTAGTTCAAACACAACAACATGGAGAACAAAGTATGAAGAAGACAATTCGAATGCGCAGTATAGGGTATGGAAACCACTTGGCGGCGGTACTGATGATAAGTGTTTCCGCGGTGATGGGCTGTGTTGCCGGCCAAGCCGCCACAGTCACTGATTTGCTACAATTTCTGCCTCCCGACGCCCACGCGGCTGTGGGCCTTCCTGATATTGCGATTGTGGAACAAGTAGGCGCCCCGCTGTTTTCTCTGCCATATCTTTCCGAAATTGGCATGCTGGCAGGGCATCTCGGGGGGGATACGCTGGCTGAAGGGCTCACCAAATCCGGTATTAATGCCAATGCTCCCGGAGCCGCCTTTGTACAGGTCACGAGTTCCAGCGATATTGACGCCTGTGGTGTGCTGATGGTTGCGGATGAGGCCAAGGCACGGGAGACGCTGGTTTCCCTGATAGGCAGTGAAGGAACAGAAATCACGTTGCCCGGCGATATAAAGGGCCGCTTTGTGTCGGACCCCGGCGTCGGCTATTTTTTCCAGGGCGATAAACTGTTTGTCGGTTCCAACGAAGTATTGTTACAACAGTTGGCCGGCCGTATTGCGGAACCTGCCGCCATCAGCTATGGCAAAAATGGTCCCAAGGACGAAGTCGTGGCCTTTAGCCGCATTGACATTATTGAACAGAGCAACCTGCTGACTACGATAGGCGCGCTGGGAATGTTCAAGCCCCTGTTGGATACGATCAAGCCCTTTTCGGATGAAGTGTTGCTGGCCATCGGTGAAACCGGCGGGAAGGCCTATATGCGTGTGGCCGCCCATGACAGCAGCAATACGCCGATAGCCGCTCCGGCGCCTCTAGGACTGCATGGATTCATGGATCCGGCCGCGCCGGCCGTGTTGAATTTACGGATAACGCCGGAGTTGATCAATGCATTGAGCATGACACTGATGAACAATCCGGCCACCCGACAGGCGGGCGGTTATATCCGGATTGCCTCCGGCCTGCTGGGTGATGAGCTGGCCTTGAGTCTCTCCGGCATGAAGGATGAAAAAGTGCCCGACGCCGTCATCGCAGCCAAGGTCAAGAATGCTGAGAGCGTGCCCAACATCCTGAAAATGATTGCCAAGGTGGAGACGCCGTCCTATACTTTGGAAAATAAGGATGTGTATGTAGTTCCCGAGATCAGCGAAGGTACCGATCTCCATATCGCCACCGCGGGCGAGACCATTGTGGTGGCTCCCGGCAAAGAGGCCCTGGCCACCGCCGCGGGGCGGTTCGGCGGCGATGCGGGCGTTACAGGCATCAGCGGTGATATCGTGAACAGGGGCGTATATGGCTTCATTGTACTGGATGGCGCCAAGGCGAAGAATCTTCCCCCGGATTTGGTTCCGGCAAACGTTGACTTGTCTACGGTTAACATTGCCCTTACCCTGGGTATTGACAACGACTGGCGTGAGCTGGTGTTGACTGCTCCGGGTGGATTCAAGAGTCTTGCCGGTATGATGAACGAAATGATGTAATTCGACCGAAACACCCAATGGCATAGATAAACCGGTGAATACGCGTGGGGACGTATTCACCGGTTTACTATCGTATCCGGAAACCGGGCTAACGTCAATGTCCGGTGCTTTCGCGGATGGCTCGCATCTTCAATTCACGCTTGAGAATCTTGCCTGTCGGCCCTTTGGGAAGTTCCGCCAGTATCTCAATGTCTTTGGGCCATTTATACTTGGCCAGGCGTTGCCGAAGATAGGCCGCAATCTCTTCCGGCGTAACGGTGGCCCCCGCAACGGGGGATATAAAGGCTTTCACCTCTTCGCCGCGCGCCGGATCGGGCAGGCCGACCACGGAGGCCTCAAATACTTTCGGATGGGTGAAAAGCACCTCTTCGATTTCGCGGGGATAGATGTTCATACCACCGCGGATAATGATATCTTTCTTGCGGTCCACAATGTAGAAATACCCGTCCTCGTCATAGCGTCCCACGTCGCCGGTATGGAACCACCCGTTGACAATGGCTTCCTGGGTCGCCTGCGGCCTGTTCAGGTATCGTTTCATCACATTGTGGCCGCGTATGACAATTTCGCCCACCTCGTTTACCCCGCCGAAAGAACCGTTGTCCATCTTAATGCGCATCTCCACCCCCCAAATCGGTTTTCCAATGGAACCGACGCGCACATCCTCCCCTTCCGCCGTAAAAGAGGCGACCGGGCTGGTTTCTGAAAGGCCGTATCCTTCCAGGATCACAATGTTATGACGTTCCTTGAAGCGGCGGTGGGTCTCTTCGGGCAGCGCCGCGCCGCCGGAAACCGCCATCCGGATACTGCTGAAATCATAGTGGACGTAATTATCCGTATTCAGCATGAAAAAGTACATTGTCGGCACCAGCGCTATTACCGTGACGTGATCCCGGTCTATAATCTGCATCGCCTTTTCCGTTTCAAACCGGGGCAGCATGGTCATCGTGGCGCCGCCAAGTATGGACGCATTCATCAGGCAGGTCTGACCAAAGGAATGAAACAGCGGCAGGGTTACGAGAACCACATCTTTTGGGCACAGTTTCAGAATGGTGAAGCAAGCATAATGGGCGTTGAAGAACATGTTGAAATGCGTTAATTCCGCCCCCTTGGGGGTGCCCGTCGTTCCTGAAGTATAAAGGATGACCGCCGTATCGTCCGGCATGGTCTGTAACGTGTCGAACTCATCGGATGCCTGCATAAGGAGCTTGGTAAAGTTCTCGCCGACTTCAGGATCCGCCATGTCGCCGGGCGGAGAAACCACAATAAAATCCTTGCAGGCTTTCGATGCCTGGAATGCCTTCCGCGCCTCCTCCTCGAACATCTTAAATGCGAAGAAGGCCTTTGCCTTGGAATCCGTCAGGTAATGTTCGATTTCACTGCGCTGATAAAGCACGTTTACAGGCACCACCGCCGCGCCCGTATGTAAAATGCCGTAATAGATCATAGGGAAATGCGGGGTGTTGGGAATCATCATGGCAACGGTGTCCCCCTTGCCGATGCCTTTTGACTGCAGAAGGTTGGCGACTCGGCGGGTGTATGCCGCAAGCTCGTGCCAGGTCATTCTGATATCATCAAGAATTACCGCCGTATGATCCGGATACATCTTCGCTGTTGCATCCAGAAAATGAGCCAGGTTCAGCATAAGCAATCTCCCTTTCCGTAAAATGTGGGAGTCCTGGTCCTGGCTCGTATGCCGGCGCCTTTAACCTAATGACGCCTATTACTCGCCCGTCCAAGCCCCCAGCACATGACGGAGTTTGTCAAGTATGCCGGGACATATCTGTTGTTATACTGTTTCAGTGAGGCGCAATGAGTCCCCTATACACAATCGGCGCCTCCATGCGCCTTGCGGCTTTTTCACAAGGAACTCGCCGATTAGTATTCATTAAAACTCACTTTATATGACTTCATAATACGTGTTTTGTTCCCAAATATCAATCTTTAAGGATCAAGATATTTTTTAACGCAAATAAAAAGGCGCGATTGGGCGTTCCAAGCCGGTTTTATTACACTGGCCGTGCGGTGCCACCAGCAACAATTTATTACGAAGAACCTGCACACCGTCATGCGGCCCCATGAAAAAGGAGACTTCCGTTCCTGGCATCCCGCCGCTGAAAGAACATACCCCAGTATCCCAGCGGGCGCCTATCCCGTCACGAGCGAACCAATCTGGAAGATAAGTACCGCCAGCACAAATGCCAGCGTGGTGGAATACAAGGTCGCAAAGGCGGCCCATTTCCAGGACCCGCTTTCACGCCGGATAACGGCAACGGTGACCAGACATGGCGCGTAGAGCATAACGAATACCATAAGCGCGAAGGCGCGCACAGGATTCCAGTCCGGCATGGCGGCCAGGCGTTCCGAGAGCGACCTGTGCTCCTCCCCGTCCGCATGCTCAAGGGCATAGGCGGTGCCCAGCGCGCCCACCACGACCTCCTTGGCGGCGAAGCCGCCGATGAGGGCGATGTTGGTGCGCCAGTCAAACCCTGCGGCGCGGGTAACCGGTTCGAGCGCCAGGCCGGCGCGTCCCGCAATGCTGTGGGCAAGAACTTCGTGACCGCTGACATCTTCGGGGGGTCTGGGAAAATACATCATCGCCCAGAGCACGATATTGATGGCAAGGATGATGGTGCCCGCTTTCTTGATATAAAGCCAGGTGCGCTCCCAGGTGTGGCGCAGCACGCTACGGAAAATGGGGATGTGATAGGGAGGCAGTTCCATGACGAAGGGCGTTTGTTCCCCCCGCACCACGGTTCGCCGCAATATCCAGGCCGCACCTAACGCTGTTGCCCAGGAAAGCGCCCAGAGGGACATCATCACCAGAGTGCGATTGCCGGGGAAGAATGCGGCGATCAGCATGGCATAGACCGGCATCTTGGCGCCACAGTTCATGAACGGTGTCACCAGCATGGTAACCAGCCGGTCTTTGTCTTCCCGCATCGTGCGCGTGGACAGGATACCCGGTACGGCGCATCCGCCGGCGCCGAGCCCCCCCGCCACAATGAAAGCGAGTATGCTCTTGCCCTGCAGTCCGAAAACGCGCAGAGGCCGATCCAGAATAAACGCGACGCGCGCGATGTAACCGCTATCCTCGAGAGCGGCCACGAACAGAAACATGAAAAAGATAAGCGGCACAAAATTCATCACGCCTCCCACACCGCCGATAATACCCGCGTCGAGCAACGAGTGCAGTATGGGCGCGCGCGATTCGAGGGGGGCAAGCAGCCCGGAGAGGAGGTCAAAAAAACGCGACACGAGTTCGGTCGGGCTCAGAAAGCCGCCCGGCCAGGGTATCCATGCCCATTCGTCAGACACCTTGAACACCCAGAAGAACAGCGCCGCCACCACCGCCACCAGGATAAGCGGGCCGACCAGGCGGTTGCAGACCACCATGTCTATATGGTCGGTTACATCGCGGCGCGCCTCCGCCGTAAATGTAACGCAGGATTTTACCAAACCGGCCGCTATTCCGTACCGGTGCTCCGCCATGATCGTGGCCGCATCCGCCTTGAAATGGCGTTCCATGCGCCGGCTTGCATTGTCGGCCATCATCAAAAGCGGCTCCAATCCGTCCCCATCCGCGGCACGGGCGCCGGCAATGGCCACCTCATCATGCTCGATTAGTTTCGCGGCCAGCCAGCCCGGCGCATAATGCTGTGTTAATTTCTCCCGCTTTTCTATCGCCTCCATAAGCGCGATAAGTTCTTCGTCTACGGCGTGGCCATACGTAATGGGCGCCGGCATGGCGGCAACATGGCCTTCAATCACCGCAACGCAGGCATCCCGAAGTGCCGCCATCCCGTGGTTACGGCTGGCCACCGTGGGAATCACCGGCACTCCAAGCAGCGCGGATACCTTGGCCGTGTCAATTTTGTATCCACGCCGCTCCGCCGTATCCACCATGTTCAAGGCAATCACCATGGGGATGCGCATTTCCATGAGCTGAATGGTCAGGTACAGGTTACGCTCAAAATTCGAGGCATCCACCACATTGATAACGAGTGCCGGCTTACATTCTACGATATAATTGCGCGCTACCAGCTCTTCCTGGCTGTAGGCGGTCAGGGAATAGGCGCCGGGCAGGTCCACCACCGTGTAGCGGCGTCCTTCATGACGCATCTGGGCCGAAACAAATTCCACCGTAACGCCCGGGTAGTTGCTTACCTGCTGCACCGCGCCGGTCAGTCGGTTATAGATGCTGGTCTTTCCCGCGTTCGGATTGCCCGCTATGATGATTTCGCCCGTGTTCATGTATGCAATGGCGCTTTCCACACCCCGTAAACAAACAGCGGGTGAAAGGCCCCGCGCGCTTTATCCTCTTGTGGTCAGGAACCGACTTCGGTGTTTTTCGGACAACAAAGCTCCTCCACCTCGATATTTCGTGCTTCGCTCAACCGTACCGCCAGACGGTACCCCTTCACGAATATCTGTACCGGGTCGCCCAGCGGCGCGTGGCGCTCCACACGTACTACGGCGCCTTTGGTAATACCCATGTCGAGAAGGCGCCGGCGCAAACTTAAAGTGGCCCCGTCTTGAATACGTACAATACGGGCTACATCACCCTGATCCAGATCATAAAGTGTTTTCCGTGTTTCTGTTTCCATACTCGTACGTTTTCTCTATTGCCTGCATTCAGGAGGTGCGGCATTGTCGCGGGAGGCGGCTTCCATACAGGAATCGCGTTCCGGCAGTGGGCACGTATCGCAAGTGCAGCAGGGCGCATTCCGCCCGCGCAACGTCTTCACCAGGTGACCGACCAGCACAACCGCCGCGACCAGGACAATACCACCGATAAGCAACAATTCCATAAACGCGCCTTCTTGGGATTACAAAGTTCTGGAAGCGGAACCTTCCAAGTTTAATAAGGCTTTCATAAGTTAAGTATACTATACAAAAAGGAATAAATGCAAAGTTTTCAACCCCTGATGAAGGTCCATGCCCTGCTGGAATTCAAAAGCCTGATGCGGTATCGGAAATTTTCAGGTTACCCTTTGGGTCCGCAATCAGGCAGCGCAGAAACCAGTCACCCCGGTTGTTGATCACCTTGACCACCACCGTGTTCCATCCCGCTTTCAGGTCGAGCGGCGCATAGACGAACCCGCCCGGCGCGCCGAAGGTCTGTCCCCGTTCCAGCAGTTCGCCGTTGAGGAAAGCCTGGGCAAAATTATCCGCATAGAGAAGGGCATGTGTAAGTTGCGCATCGGGACTGTAAACAAAGAAACTGTTATAGGCGGCGGCAAGGTCCACCGTTCCGAGGATAGCGTTATGATTCAAGAGCCCATTGCCGGAGGATGCCGCCGGGCGCCATGTAATGCCGCCCTCATAAAGCGCTCCCGTTTGGTAACCTTCTTCCGGGCCGTACCGCCTAAAAAAGTTTGGGTTGGCTGTGATCGGGTCGTGTGGCAGCCGTGAAGTGTCTATGGGACCGAGGGGGAACGGTCCGGCAACCTGCCAGTGCGGAATGTCACGCCACAATGCCACGGGGTATAGAGGCGCCACATTCGCCTCTTCCATGAGCATCGGCTCCTTGGTCAGCCAGTAACCGTCATAGTTCACTTTCCAGGTTACAGCAGGCGGCGTGGAAAGCGACGTCGCGGATGCCGTGAAACCCAACGGCACGATTTGTTTTTTGCCCGGATCGAGAGCCACTTCAACGGAAAAGGCGTCCTCAGATTCCTTATAGTGGGCGCTGAATTCCCCGGTCGCCGTCCAACCGATTTTCCGCATTGGCAGGATAGACAGGCGTACCGCGATGGGCTTTTCAAAAGGGTTTGCCACCAGCGCGGATGCCTGCATCCGGACTTCCGGCGAACCCAGACCCTCCGGAGGCGCCGCATCCACCTGTACCACGCGTCGGTTAATCGCTGCGCGGAACGTCGCCGGGGCCACATCCACCGGCCAGATGCCCTCCCCAGGCGCCACAACCGCCATCCGCACCCCGCCGGCATTCACGCTAACATAGGCAAAGGCATGGAAACAGCCGAAGTCGCGTACCTCACTTTCCTGAATGCCGCCTCCCGTCGCGTTCAGGATAACCAGGAGGTTGTCGTTGTGCCTGGAGGTACACAAGTAATGTTCATGGCCTGCAATAGCCGTAAAGCGGCGGTCGCCTAAGCCGGCGAGGAGACGTTGCCAATCCCCCGAAAAGCGCGGGTCGGCCCATACGGGCTTGTGAAAGAACAGGAACGTGTGCCGCATCTGGGCGTGCTCGCGCAACGCGGATTCCGCGAATGTCATCATGCTTTCCCAGACCGGGCCCCGGCCGTCGAAACGCTCCTCCTCTGTATTTAAAACAAGAAAGAGGCAGTTCCCGTACATAAAGGAAAAATACGTGGCGCCAAAATCCTCCCGCCAGAACTGATGGCATCGTGTATTGGCTATATCGTGATTGCCCGGAATCAGTACCAGCGGACACCCCAGTTTAACGGCATGTTCCAGATATTCCGCCCATTCCGCGTCCCACTGCGTCCGTTCTTCCATGTGGCCCGGGATATGGTCTCCTGTGGTGATCACGAAATCCGGCGCCAGCAAATTGATTTCCGTTACAGCCCGATCGAATAAGGGCCATTTGTCTTCCCCGCCGCTGGTCTTATCTCCCAGGATGGCGAAAGAAAATGAACTGCCTTCCGTCTGCCAGGCTTCCCCAATGACAGGCGCCCGCTCCGGCGTGAACCGGGGCGCCCCAACGCCGTAAGACCGGGCACTCAGCAACCCTATCGCGATGACACACAATGCAGTATATCGCTTCATTATTTTTCCAGCCTTCCATCCGTGTAAGGAGCCGTCAATGAATTATCTTTACAGATGCAGACAGATGAATAGCCCCGTAGAGCCCGTCTCTTGGTACCTCCTTGCTCTTAATCTTGCTCCTGCTCTTTATCGAGCAAGATAAAGAGCAGGAGCAAGAATTGCGCACCTAACCAGATTCGGAGCACCTGCGGCGGGAGCGGAGTACCCGGCGGTCCCGCCAGCAGATCGGAGCCACAGGATACGCTCATTTCTTTGGTCGTGCAACAAGGTGGTCTGCAAACTTTATTCATTGACGGCACCT
>JAEAMG010001968.1_pt1 | contig 13926 bp, 7 predicted proteins | sample 8958741 | NCBI WGS metagenome assembly JAEAMG01 (sample SAMN16933256, study PRJNA681125) | bioreactor sludge metagenome | isolation source: anaerobic bioreactor treating anionic surfactant - SDBS | place: India: Bengaluru | collected 2019-02-28
TAAGCGAGGTCACGTAATTAGAGACGGACTGAGTCAAGTAATGTAAGACTTAGCAACAGTACAAGCACCTGCCTTATGTCAAGCAAACATTGCTGATGCGGTAATTTGCCTTCCGGGTTTTATATTTTGTATACGAGAACATTCCAAAACCATGATAAAAAGATGTAAGGTTATCGACTCAAGACATTGATATTCAAGTGTTTAGAGAACCCGCCGGAGTTCCCCTTCTTCTTTCAGGTAGCGGGTGAAAGGCGTATCCTCGTCCAAATCAATCATGTCCAGTTCGCGTCCCAAGGCATCACTGGCTTTGCCCATGGCACGAAAAAAAATGCGGCCGGAAGACCAGACACGGCAAAATCCACATCTGAATCGGGGCGCATGGTATGGGTGGCCGCCGACCCAAAGATATACACCTCGCAGGCGCCGGGTTCCTTGATTGCTAAGGCAGCCCGCTCTATGGATGCATACGAAATCACACTCATACCCCTTTGCCTTTTCTGTGTTTCTAATAGCCAACGGTTATGCCTGGTCCCGGTTGTAGAAACACCGGATTCATTGTTTGATTACTACCCCATAGAACCGTCACTGCTTTCAGTAGATGTAAAACTATAGCAAACATGACACGGACACGCGAAACATGCTTTCATTCAAATTTTTCTTTGACGCCACACCAACTATTGTTCGCAGCATGTTCAGTTACCAACAACACGATGGATATGCAATAGTTATAGGTGGTGTTTTTCAAAAATCAATGGGCGCTTGTCACCTTGGCGACAAGCACCTGCTTTCACTATTATATTCTTATGTGTTTTCAGATGGAGATGTCTTTGACATGGAGAGATCACGATGAACCGACTTTTCAATCTTGTATGCGTTCTTGCCGCCATGCCGTTTTTACCGATAACCCAGTCCTCCATGGCGCAGGAGTCCGGCGGCGATCTGCGCGATATAGTCAACGGCGTTTCCATTTATGAGCATGGCTATTGCGACCAGCCCTATGTGATCGTCGCGCCTGACGAGGCCTGGGTGTGCGTGTTTACGACCAGCGCCGAGAAGGAAGGCGCTGCGTCGCAGTATATTGTTTGTACGCGCAGCACGGATCACGGCAAAACATGGAGCCCGCCTGTGCCCATTGAGCCACCGGACGGACCGGAAGCCTCCTGGGCCATGCCCTTGCTGACCCGGTTCGGGCGTATTTATGTGTTCTATGTCTACAATGGCGATGATATTCGCACGCTGCCAAACGGCAAGCCAATGCGTGCGGACACACACGGATGGTATTGTTATCGCTATTCGGACAACAACGGTATGACCTGGTCAGAGCGCGGGCGGTTGCCCATGCGCGTGACGGCTTGCGACCGGGGCAATGATTTCGGGGGTACGGTTCAGATGTTCTGGGGCATCGGCAAGCCAGTTACGCACGGGGATACGGCATGGTTCGCTTTTACCAAACTGGCCCGGTATTTTCTCGAGGACGGCGAGGGCTGGTTTTACCGTTCGGACAATGTGCTTACGGAACCGGACATCAGCAAGGTCGCCTGGGAACTGCTGCCCGATGGCGATTTCGGCCTGCGCCGTCCGGATTTCGGGTCAGTGCAGGAGGAACAAAACCTCGTGCCCCTGTCCAACGGCGACTTGTATTGCGTGTACCGCACCACGCTGGGGTATGCGATTGAATCGTACAGCCGCAATGGGGGCCGCAGTTGGAGCCTGCCGGAATACATGCGGTATGCCGACGGGCGCCCGGTAAAAAATCCGAGGGCCTGCCCGCGGCTCTGGCAATGCGCTAACGGCAGATATCTCTTCTGGTTCCACAACCATAGCGGCAAAGACTTTAACGGCCGGAACCCGGCATGGCTGTCAGGCGGCGTGGAACGGGACGGACGCATTCTCTGGTCGGAACCGGAAATCGCGTTATACAGCAACGACCCGCCCGGAAAGGAAGTGCGTTACAGTTACCCGGACCTGATTGAAGCGGAGGGGCGCTATTGGATCACTACGACCCAGAAAACCCGCGCGTCCGTGCACGAGGTGGATGCGGGCCTGCTGGAAGGGCTTTGGGGACAATTGCTTCCGGACGACTATCCCATGGAATTGCCGCAGGCCGCGGCGGCTTATGATCGTAGCCCTGATGTCGGGACAGACGCCGTCCCGACCGAAATACCCATGCCCGCATGGCCTGGTCTCGAGACTCACGGATTTTCCCTCGAATTTGTATTGGACGGTTTCCCCGGTGAGGAAGACCATCCGCTCATGGACGGGCGTACGGAGGCCGGGCAGGGGGTTGCCCTGACTGGAGCAGGAAACCTCCTGTTGAATGATGGCGCCCGTTCCTGTGAAGCGCCTCTTATCGGCGCACCTGACTTGGTCGAAGGACCTGTTCACTTGGTGGTCACTGTGGACGGCGGGCTCAACATCATTACCTTTGTTGTGAACGGCCGTCTGTGCGACGGGGCGGACGCCGGGCAATTCGGCTGGCATCGCTTTGCCTCTGAATTTGGCATCATAACGGGGGCGTCCGTCCTGCGCGTTCATCCCGCGGTGAAATTGTTGCGTGTGTACGACCGACCCTTACGCACTTCCGAGGCAGTGTGCCTTTATCAGAACATGAAACCCGCACAGGAAGCATTCATAGCGGATGCTTCGACCAGGCACATTTTAGACGGAAAGGCGCTTCAGGTCGTCTGGAATGAATCCGGGGCGATGACTTCCCTCCTGGATAAGAAAAGCGGACGGGCGCTGACGGCGCCCGACGGAACCGAGATTCAGGGGTTCAGCCTGCTGGTGAAAGCCGGGGATAAGGTCCGGGAAATTCGCGGCAGTCAACAAAACAAACCCTCCATTTCGATTCAGGACAATCGCTGCCGTATGGTGTGGAATCCGCCCTTATCCGATGAGGGCGGCGAAACGCTTGACATTGCCGTTGCCGCACACTATAAACTCACGGAGGATGCCGTTACCGTTACCGTAAGTGCGGAAAATCATTCCGAGGCCGTCATCCTCGAAGTCCGCTATCCCCAGACCCCCGGGCTGGCGGGATTTCGGGGGGAAGGCGATGGACCCCCCGCACGATTGGAACCGATCCCCGGTGCGCCGGTCCTGAATGCGCCCTTCAATGCGGTTCATGTCAATTATCCCGGCGGCCTGAACATGGGCTTCGTTACGGCGGTGAATGATGCCTTGGGGCAAGGTTTTTACATGGGCGCCCATGACGGTGTCGCCCGGCTGAAGCAGTGGCGTTTCGAGGCGGTTGGACCCGAAAGCGCCCGCGAGATCGCCGCGTCTCTGACCCACTTCCCCCAGTTGCGGACGGGAGAGGTCTTTACAGGCGCGCCCTGGGTGCTCGCGTTTCATGACGGCGGCTGGGTGGCCGGCGGGCAGCGGTACCGAGACTGGTTCATGAAGACCTTCGGTATCCGCCCCCGAAAGGACGACTGGATCCGTGAGAAACATTTCTATCAGATGATTATGATGATGTTGCCGGAAGGCAACATCAACTATCGCTTTGAGGACGTGCCCGAGCTCGCCCGGCAGGGCCTGGTCTATGGCGTGAACTCGCTGCAATTGGCCGGGTGGCAGCGGGGCGGCCACGACAATGGGTACCCCTATTACGAGCCCGATCCCAGATTGGGGACCTGGGAGGACGTGGGAAAGGCCATTCGCGCCTGCCATGATATGGGTGTCCGGATTTATTTCTTCGCAAACATCCATTGCGCCATGCAGGACCTGGACTGGTTCAAGGAGGAACTGCATCGGTACGTGTCGCTGAATGCCCAGGGAAAAACGAACTGGATTGGTTACTGGGGCATGGGCACGGTAGGTTCACGGCTGGCTTATACGGTGCCGAGCATGGCCTTTGTGGACGTTAATTTTCCGGGCATCGCGGACCCGACCGTGGCCTATTTCCGGAAACTGGCGGCGTTGGGCGCCGACGGCCTGCATATTGACAAGTGCTTCCCCAACGCTATCGAGTATAACCCGGGCGTCGTTGAAATGGGCCGCAGTCCCGATGCCGCGCCGTGGCAGGGCGCGCTCGATCTCGTGGCGCGTATTCACCGGGAATGCCGCGCGGTGAAACCGGACTTTGCCATTTCCTTTGAATGCAACTGGGACCGGTTCCTGTCCTACGGCACAGCCACCTGGTGGGCAGGCAACATGTCCACCGCGCGCAAGGTGTTCCCGGAACTGACCGAGACCGTGGGGCACTACTGGCCTTACGATTTCTTTGGCATCAACACGGCCGTGCGCGAAGGTTGGGCGGTCATGCTGTCCCCCCACAAATTCAATCGGGGTATGGGGTATGAACCTTGGAAACAGATGTCCAGCTACGTGGCTGAGGCTAAACGTATCTGTGATCAATACGCCGACGTCATTTTCCTCGGCGAGCGCTTGTATGGCACAGGCGTTCTTTTCGGACAAACGCCATTGCCGGGCAGCATCGCCTGGGAGGCCTGGCGCAATCCGCAAGACGGGCTGCAGGCGCTTGTGTTCACGAATACCGCCCGGGAGGCTGTCACGGTATCTTTAGCCGGTTTTGAGGGCAAGACGGCGGGTCCGGTGAAAATCGTTGCTCCTTTCAGCGAGGCGTATTCTGTTGTGCTGCCGGCGGCAGTCTCTATTCCAGGCGAACAGTTTGCTCTGGTCGTTGAGGATACGGATGGGGCCCCGGCACCTGACCAGGAACCGCAACCGGCGGTCGCGGAAGACCGTACATCATCTTTCCTTTGGGATTTCGAGTCGGGCAACCTGGGCGATTGGCAGGGTGACCCTAACTGGACGGTAGACAACAACAGTGCGGGCGGCTGGTACGCGGGATGGCAGGGCGAAGGGTATGTTTGGAGCGGTTTGAACGGGGAGGCGGCTACGGGCAAACTGCGTTCGCCTTTTTTTGTCCTCGACAGGGACGGCGTGGAGGTACTGGCCGCAGGATGGGCGGATATCCAGGGCCGCACCTGGAACCGCTGGAATTACATCACGCTCAACCTGGAGGATGGCACGGAATTGGATCGGGTGTATGCCCCGAACACAACGACCTTTACGCCGCTGGTGCTGGATGGTTCCGGTCATCGGGACCAGCGGGTCTATATCGAAGCGGTGGACGACGCGCCCGAAGGGACCTATTCCATGTTGTGCCTGGATACGGTGCGAACCGTAGACTTGCCCGAAACGCCCGGCCCGGAGGCTTTTAACCCGAAAACAGATATCCGCTTTGAAAATGACTGTTACCAGATTGAAGTACGCAAGTCAAACGGTGTAATTACGCGCATATATGACAAGACAGGTAATCTTGACCTGATACTGGAACCACGTCTGGCCGACAACTGGGCCTTTGCCCTGCCCGTAGTAGGCAAGGAGGCCTGGACGAATACCGAGGCCAACCGTATTCTCGGCGTATCCCAGCTATTGACGGGACATACACTGGAAAACAACACGCTGACCTTGCGCTGGGATGGGCCGCTGGTTTCCGTGTTCGGCATCTTTTATGCAGCCGCCGTGGAGATGACTATCACACTGCAAGAAAACCAGGTCGTTTTTGACATGGCCATAGACAATCAGACGGACCTGGAAATCGGCGAGGTCTATTATCCCATCCTTGGCGGTACCCACGGCCTGGGCGCGAAGGCGCATCAGCGCCGCGCTACCGTGCGCACGGTTCCTGTGAACACCAGTGCGGACACCCAGCGGATCTATCACACCTTCGCGAATATGACGCCCTTTGGGGAAGTGTATCCCGAACAAGTCTATGTGTATCCGCATACCCTGTCCATGCCATGGATGCATCTATACAGTCCGCAGTTGAACCGGGGAGTTTACCTGGGCGCCCATGACCCGACGCGCCGGATCAAGGCTGTGCAGTTGCTGCAGCATCCCGGCATCGCCTCCAACCGCAGCGACGGCAACTGGCCGCGCCCGGAAGAACTGAACGGCATGCCGGCGGGCGTATCCCTGAACTTTGTCCATTTTGCCTATCATCCGGCGGGCGAGCGGTTCACAGCGTCCCCCGTAGTACTCCGGTTCCATGATGGTGACGCCATGGAGGCGGCGCGTTTCTACGGCGCCTGGTTTAAGGATACCTTTACCCGGGAGCAAGAAGAAACTGGTCCCGCAAAACTGCGAGAAGTTGAACGCGTTCCCTTTCCCGAACTACCCGCCATCGCGGCGGATGCTAAAGCGCAGGGCGTTGATGCGCTCCTACTGAAGGATTGGAAGGTGGGTGGACAGCATAATGGAGTGGCCGATTTTCGGACGGACGATACCCTCGGCGGTGCGGACGGTCTTGCAGCTGCCGCGCGGGCGTGTCATGAGTTGGGCATCCAGCTGTTCCTGACGTTCAACCTGCAATACGCTGACCCGGACACGGAATTTCATAGAGCCCATACCGCCGGGTGCGTTTGCACGGACCGCTGGGGCGTTCCCTTTACCTGGGACGGCACGCGGCGGGTGGGACTGAGTCCTGGGGCGCCGGAATTGCGTGCCTTGCTTATAGAACAGGTACGTGCGCTAGCGGCCTTGGGCGTGGACGGATTGTTTATCACCCGGTTCTTTACCGACAAGATAGACTTCAATCCAGTGCCCGGTATGACCGCCGACCGTGTGGACTGGGACGGCGGTATGGCGACGCTGGAAGTCCTGCGCGAAGTGGGCAAAACAGCCAACCCGGCCTTTATGCTGATTACCGACATGGTCCGCGACCATCTGACCACACTAGCTTTTCCGTCTGCCCCCATGAACATGGTGGAGCCGTTATTCACACAGGCGATGTTTCAATAGATAAAAAAGGTGTTTTCAGTTACTCCCTGTCGGAATAGCCGACAATAGTAACGGGAAGCCACAAGGGTTACGGAGCGGGTGGGAAAGAGAGTGGGAAAGGTTTATTTTGGTGACCTTGTTGCTGAACTGATGCTCTCTGTCCCTTTTTGTCTCGGTGAGAGAAATCTTAGTCCGTGGGGGATGCTATCTTGAGGGGGGTGGTGGTTTCCGTGCCGGTGAGGGTGTCGCGGACGCGCAGGGTGTACCAGCCTGGTATTTCATTTTTGGCGAGGGGGAGGTACAATTCCGCGACGCCCCTCTCTGCGGATATGATGCGGCGATACCAGGACAGGGCAGGCCGGTTGGCGGGTAACAGATCAACAAGAAAAAGATGCTTTCCAACCTCGTTTTTTTCGGCTTTTGCCTGGATCCTGATCGCTAGCTGTTGTCCTACATAGGCGATTTTGGAACTTTCCAACTTCAGTTCTTTTAACGTATACGGAAGGCAACAGATGATTTCCAGGCCGGCCGGCGGCAGAATAAACTTATGGCGGTGTGGCCGCCGGATGGATTCCCCCGTCAAGGCGTTGTAGGCGGTATCTTTGGAGTTTAAGGGCAGGCGTAATTTTTGTTTGGACGCATCCACATCCGCCTGAATGGCGAAAATATGAGCCTCTCCAAAACGGAAGCGGCACAGGCTTCCGAGAAAACTCTCTGACGAGAGGACCGCCTGACCGGACATTTCCGGCAGGTCGCGCAGAAATGTGGCTAGCGCCTCTTTTTCAGATGGAATCCCTTCGCGTCCTTCCTGCCGCCGAACGGGCCTGAAGGGATGGTTCAACAACAAGGTATGGCTTTTGCCTGTGCGGTTTACAATCCAGGCAGGCGTCTCACCCGCTTTGGCAAGGGCGATACCATCACGTGTACTGAGGGCGGCGTCCACCATTGCCTGGCCCGCGTCCCCGGCGCTTGCCTGTGCAGCCTCCACGGAAGTCAGGGCCGCTTGCGTGATTTGGGTGCTGTCTGTCGTACAAATCCCGAAGAGGTCATCCAGGCCGGATTCGGCCACACGGCATCCGTGGGCATCAAAAACACCCGGCGCCACATCCGCAATGAGAGCGCCGCCGCCTTCCGCAAAAGCACGTAGCGCCGCCCGTTCGTCGGTATCAAGGGAACGGCACATGGGAAGAATCAATACGGGACTGTTTGAAGGGTTCAAGGCTGCCATCTGCGGTTTTCCCACAAACCGAAAGGCATATCCGGCGCATTGCAGCAATTGCGCTGCAGCTTCCTGGGATTCCTTCAGCGTAACCGAATACTCTTTATTGATATCACAAAGACGTTGGGAATAGTGGCTGTCGTAAACGGCGATTTTGGGCACGGATGTTTCCGCGGCAAAGAGAAGTGGACCGACGGTGTCTCGTATTTCCCGGACGGTTTTTGTCAATATCTCAAAGGCGGGCGAGAGTCCGTTGTCGGCCTGTAACCAGGCATTTGGCGGGGCATGGGTGGCTCCCCCCCAGAGGGTATCAATCCAAAGGGCGTTTATCTGGTATAGCGCCAGACGCCATGGCAGCCAGGACAGCAACCGCGTATCTTCCAAATATCCGGCATCCGGAAGCGCAACGCCCGACCAGGAGTTTCTCTTTCCATAAGAACGAAGCTTCTCCAAGAACAGGGGTGAATAATCCCCTGCCGCGAAATCCAGGGCCTGGAATAAATCGGGCCAGTGACAACCGTGGTAGGCATTAGTGTCGGTGGTAAACCTCGCGCCGATCAGCGCCTCGGAATCGGCTGCGGCAACCTGTACTCGCGCCCAGCCATGGAAGGTTGCGAATTGGTCGTCCATGAAGCTCCGGAAGTCTATCCAGGGCGCTGGAGATGCCTCGTTTCCGGGACCCATGGCTGGAGGAACTGCGATGAAATCCCAGTCCCCGAAATCCGTATTCCATGCCTTATTGAGACTGGCAATATCCGGGTAATTGGCCTGCAAGTGTTCCTGTAATACGCCCAAACAGAATCCGCATTGGCATAGATTCTCTTCCGAGGCGCCCAGATAATTCCGATTACCCAGGGAATACCCGGCCAGAGTCCCCGCCCAGTGTTTCAGGGTGCTGTCATGGAGTTGCATTTGCACCCGTTGCCGATAGTCGGGATCATTCAGGCACGGTTCCCGGTAGATACCATCGCGGGCGCGGTCGGCCGTCACTCGCATCAATTCCGGAAGCAGGGGCAGCCGACCCTGGGCAGCCGCAATGATGGTTGCCTCGCCTGCCGGCGCATGCAGTGCCGTAACCCCGGCGCCTGCGAGAACCTCAAGGAAATGGGATGCCCCATATTCGCGCAGTTCCCCGGACAATGCGACCAGTTCAAGGTTCGCTGGAGTGCGGGGCTGACGCACGCTGAGATATCGCACCTCGCGGAAGGCACAATGCAATTCCCATTCCGAAAAGGGACGTGGAGCACTATCCACGGCAAAAACCTCCACTTTTACGAGGGGAGACAGCAGGTCGGAAAAATGAAGTCTTAAAGTTACCCTGCCGCCTTCAAAGGAAACAGCCTGTATCGTATCAGCGACGGTGCGTTCGAAGCCGTCCTGTGCGCGGACATAAATGGCGCCCTGACGTTCAGAGCTGACGACAGGACGGACCTGCAGCGTAATTTCAAGGGTGTCATTGGGCATCAACCAGGTCTTTTCAAGATGTAAGTCATAAAACTCAGGCCATCCGGGTATTGTGACCCCGGCGGTGAACCAGTCAGCCACCCCGGAACGCGTATACAGCCAGGCATCAAGCATGTATGTTCCCGGACCTGCCGGAATCTCAAAGAGATGGGAAACGGCGCCGCGCTCCAGTGGCGTCTTGTCCCGGTAAATGACCTGGGTGCGACTGTCCACCCGGCGCAATTGCGCCTCCACGGTATAGCGCTGATCAGCGGGATGTTCCAGGAGGAGTTGAAAAGGCCGGGAAGGTTGGGATACCACGGAATCACGCATGGCCTGTACAAACTCCGGATAGAAATCCGGTGGAATCTCAAGGGTGTCCGGCCCCGAAGGGGAAACATCCTGGACCGACAGAATCCGTGTCTTGCTCAGGTGTCCGGAAGCGATGCACAAGGCGCGGATTACCAGGGCATAGGCGTTATCTTCATAGGCAGCGTCCAGGTCAATCGGATCCGCAGGAACCTGGATAAGGCAGTGGTTTTCCGGCGGGTCTCCCGGATAGGCCAGAGCTACCACCCGGCCTTTTTCGTGATGCAGTACCGTGCCGATGTTTTCCAGGGAGGCTGTGCCCGGAAATGCGCATTCGCCGATACCGGCTGCAAGCGAAGGAGCCTCCTCTTCGGGAGGTAACACTTGCAGTACCGTCATGAATCGGGAGTCAGCAGCATCCCGCAAATGTGCCGACAACAAGCCAGTGCCTGTCGCAACATGATCAAGGATACGGGAAAGTATGGGTTCAGGAAGAACCCCCGTATCTATGTTGGCCAGCACAATGACATCCCACCGATCGTTCAGAAGCGCATCCAATCGCGCCAGCGTTTCGTCCCGGCTTCCGTGTTCCGGCGGATGTTCCAGCGAGGCCGGGTCATATCCCAAATTAAATGCGTCCCATAGCGGCGCCGTCTCATAACGAAGGTCCAGACGTGCCTCTAATTCTTTCAGGTCTCCCAGACTGAAGCGTGGAGCGATAAACAGTGCATTTATGGCGCCTGCGGCCAAAGGCTTCGCCCAGATAACACGTTGTCCCGGAGGGTCTGCCGCAACTTCCCTGGTAAAGGGAGTCGCGCCTCGGGCATGCCCGGAAAAAAGCGTCAGGGCGCACAAAATACAGGGGAATAAAGCCCTGTAAATCGGGTATAAAACAGGATCCATTAAAAATAACTTTCCCCAAACATGGTCACGGGTCGTCACCGGGCCCGATGCTCGTATTCTAACACAAGGCTGCGGGGACATGTTTGCGGTCCGAATGCTGCGTGTCGGTTTACATTTCACCGCTCTCCATGAGGTTGGCATGCAAGGCCTTGCGGTTGATTTTTATGCCTGGCGCAAGGTGTGCCGGCCAGGGCAGATACTTCCGGGGTATTTTATAAGGAGGCAGCACTTGCTGCAACGCGGCGCGTACTGTTGTCTGGCACAAGGACCGGCCGTTTTGCATCAGGACAAAAGCCGCCGGTACGGCGCCGTATTCGGGGTCTGGCACGGCTACTACGACAGCATCGGCTACACCGGGCAAAGTCTTGATGGCTTCCTCGATTTCTTCCGGATAAATGTTTTCCCCGCCGGAGACAAACATGGCATCCATCCTGCCGCTAATGAACAACCGGCCTTCCTCGTCCCACCCACCGTAATCTCCTGTACGGAACCATCCATCTTCCGTTTCAGGCCTTTCCATCTTTCCATTTTCCCGGTAGTACCCCAGAAAGAGCGTTCGACCCCGGACTTCGACGCAGCCGTCCGGCGCGATGCGCACCGTATCAGGTATCAATGGCCGACCGCTGCTGTACAAGTCATCCAGAGAAGCGCCGGGTAAAGTGGCGCAAATCTGTGCTGAAGTCTCCGTCATGCCGTAACTGCGGGCGAGGGGTACCCCGGTCTCCCGGGCACGCGCAACAAGGCCATTGTCCATGGGAGCGCCGCCAAGCAACACCCCTTTCATCTTTTGTACTACCCTCGGCCCTTTTTCGGATTCCAACAGACGTCGGAGCTGGGTCGGCACCAGAGAGGCATGTGTGGCGCCGGTTCGTTCCATCTCCTCTTCCACCGCCTTTTCCCGGCAGGCCACAGCGACCGTCGCGCCGGCCAGTGCGCACCGGAAAAGAATGGCCAGACCGGATACATGAAACAACGGGAGAGAAAGCAGCCAGACGTCGCCCGGAACAAGTGGCATATTGCTATTTGCGGCTTGGGCGGCGGATATATGATTGTCCAGAGAATGCACCGCCGCCTTAAAGGTTCCCATGCTGCCGGAGGTCATAATAATTGTTGCGGGCAGGTTAGCGTCCAGCACGGGAGATAATGAGACTTGAGCGCATGCACGCATCCGTTCCCCTAAAGACTCAAAAGAAAGGCGCGGTGCCGGAACAGGATTCAGAGTGTCTTTCATCGTCTCATCATGAATGAGGCATTCCGGTCGCAGTCTGACCACAATGTTTTTGATCGCTTCCACCGGTAAGGCTGGATTCAGGGGACAGGCAATCGCGCCCGAATGAAACAGGGCCCAGAGCACAACACAATACTCGGAAGACGGCGCTCCCAGAAGCAGTACCCGTTTGCCTTTCGACAACCCTTGCGCTTCCAGGGTTGCCTTACATCTGCTGACGGCACGAGAGAAAGAGACATAGGTGTACGACCGGTTATCGAGGATCGCCAAAGCCTGTGAAAAAACGCTCGCGACCGCCGCAGCCAAGGGACAGGGCAGGGAAGAGGACTTATTGTGCACGCCACAGCTCCTTCAGTCTTGCCGGATTTACACACGTACGGACTATTTCAATATGAGCCAGGTCTGCCTCGGCTGCGTTCAGGGGCAACGGTGTGTGCAGCACATCTGTCGCCAGCCGGGTATAAGTATCCACACCTGCCGCCATTGGGTTGGCCGAGATTGATGCGGCATGCGCTAAAATGGCGGCCGTACCCACACCAGATTCGTAGGCGGCACTCAATACTATCGGCACTTTGGACTGTATTCCCAACATCGGAATAGGAAAACACAAAGAAGGCTTCCAGACCAGGAAACAGGCCTGTTCCACGACATTGCGCAAGTCTTCCGTTCCCTTCCGCATTGTCCTGTACCGCGGGTCAAACATACGCTGGCTTAACGCCTGCAGCGTCTCGTCCACGGCGCAGGCGATTCCGGTATTTTTCTGTATATAAAGAAGATCATGAAAATCCTGTGTAGGTTCCTCTAAAAAGGCGATTTGGTCCACCGGTATGTTCCGACAAAATCGAAGGGCTTGCTCCCGGTTCCAGGCGCGGTTGGCGTCTAAACGCAAATGGATCTCGGATCCACAGTCATCGAGGATTTCACGAACAAGCGAGGCATCTTGCTCGATATCGAATGCGCCCACCTTGATCTTCAGTGTTCTATGGCCGAGTTGAATAGCGCGGCGGGCGCGTTTTCGTTTTACTTCCGTGGCGCCGTCTACCAGTGCGCATAACCCCACCTGGTCGGGCGCGTTCGGATTCAGGAATTCATGCAGAGGCGTGCGAGCTTCCCAGGCAGACAAGTTGTCAAGGGCGGTTTGAAATGCAAAATGAACGGCAGGAGAAATGCCTTTCGTAGACAGCTCATGGTGCTGTCTGCCGTGCCGGGACATCCCCAAAAAGGAACAGCTAATCTGGTAAGCCTCCTTTTCAACCAAATCGAGCGTTTCCAGGGAAAAGCCAGGCAACGGGGCCGCCTCTCCCCAGGCCAAAAATTCTTCTTCCGCCTCTAATGCAACCAACATACCTTCCCGGCAGGAAAAACTGCCGCCGTGAAGGGGCGCCGGGGCATTAAAATCCAGCGTATATCTATACCCTCTAATGGTTTTAAGGATCACGGAAACATCTTTCCCGGGGACATGGGGTGTTTTATTTTGTGGTATAGTAGAGTTATCCATGAGACTTGCATGTCAGGAAAATCTTAACACAGAAGGGTGCTAAGAGTTTAAAAGAACGGAGTACTTCGGAGTATACCTATTCATTTCGGAAAAGATGTATAGTGCACAGCCTGACCGAATCCGAGGGTATTCATCGGTGTCGGGCAGGCGTGCATGCAAATCAACAAGCATGAGGGAGAAGTTCAAATGCGACTCAGAACAAAACTGTTCATTGGGACGGGGCTCTGTATTGCCGTACTTCTTATTTTGGCCGTTACATTCGCTTTTCTGTTAATTCATCGGGCGGACGGGTTTTACTTTGATTCGGGTGGCAGCAGGCTGTTTTATACAATTGAAGGAAGCGGCACGCCTGTCATTCTTGTGCACGGCCTTGCTGCGAATGCGGACCTGAACTGGCGGCGTCCCGGCGTCACGGGGATGCTCGCGAAAGACTTCAAAGTGATTGCTTTTGATCTGCGCGGCCACGGGCTGAGCGAAAAACCGGAAGACCCGACGATGTATGGCGTCCAGATGGTTGAAGACATTGTGCGGCTTATGGATCATCTCGATATTCCACGGGCTCATGTTGCCGGCTAT
>JAEAMG010001971.1_pt1 | contig 13921 bp, 13 predicted proteins | sample 8958741 | NCBI WGS metagenome assembly JAEAMG01 (sample SAMN16933256, study PRJNA681125) | bioreactor sludge metagenome | isolation source: anaerobic bioreactor treating anionic surfactant - SDBS | place: India: Bengaluru | collected 2019-02-28
ATTTAATAGAATAGGGGCCGATTCGACCGAAGGAGGCCAACATGAGATACGGCATCGGAACGGCGCTCGTCCTCGTCATCCTGGCGGCGGCCTGCGCCAAGCCGGTCAAGGCGCCGGAAGGCATCCTGTTCAAGGACGATCTGGCCTTTTTGCGGCAGCACACCAAGGTCCTGGTGCTCGGGGAAGGCGGGCCGGCCCTGGTGGCGGTCAACCCCGACCTCCAGGGCCGGGTCATGACCAGCACCGCGACCGGGCCCGACGGCTTGAGCTTCGGCTGGATCGGCCGTGAAGCCATCGCTTCGGGCGTCAACAACCCGCACATGAACTCGTTCGGCGGCGAGGACCGCTTCTGGCTCGGGCCGGAGGGCGGCCAGTTCTCGATCTTCTTCAAGAAGGGCGATCCCTTCGACCTCGACCACTGGTGGACGCCGCCGGCGGTCAACGAGGGCGCCTTCGACGTCGTGGAGCAGGCGGCGGAGCGCGTCCGCTTCCGCAAGGTCGTCCATCTCGAGAACTATTCGGGGACGGCGTTCGACCTCGAGGTCGGCCGGATGGTCCGCCTGCTCGGGCCGGACGGGATCGCCGCCCTCGGCATCCCCGTCCCGGCCGGCGTCAAGACGGTCGCCTACGCCTCCGAGAACGCCGTCACCAATCTCGGCGTGAACGTCTGGGCCAAGGAGACGGGGCTGCTGTCGATCTGGATCCTGGGCATGTTCAATCCCTCGCCGACGACGACCATCGTCATCCCGTTCAAGGCCGGCGCGACCGCCGAGCTGGGGCCGGCCGTGAACGACGCCTACTTCGGCAAGGTCCCGGCCGACCGTCTGGTGGTCGACGAGGCCAAAGGAGTCCTGTATTTTTCCGGCGACGGCAAGTACCGCAGCAAGATCGGCCTCTCCCCCGCCAGGGTCAAGCCGTTCGCCGGCAGCTTCGACGCCGCCAACGGCGCGCTGACCCTCGTCCACCTGACCGTGCCGGAAGGCGCGGCCGATTACGTCAACTCGATGTGGGAGATCCAGGACAAGCCCTTCGCCGGGGATGTCGTCAACAGCTACAACGACGGGCCGGCCGCGCCGGGGGCCAAGCCGCTCGGGCCGTTCTACGAGCTCGAGACGTCCTCGCCGGCCGCGGCCCTGGCCCCGGGACAGACCCTTACGCACGTGCACACGACCATGCACTTCCAGGGACCCAGGGCGGCCCTCGACGGGATCGCCCGCGCGGCCCTCGGGGTCGGGCTGGACGAGATCGAGAAGGCGTTGCCAAAGAAATAGCGGGAAATCCCGATCGATCGTCGGGGGGCCGGCCCTGGACCTCGTTGTTCGGGCCTTCGCATCCATTGACATCCCCCTGTCCTTGTGAATAGGATGTGGACGTATCAGGGGGATATATGGGGACCGCCTGTCCGAAGTGCCAGAAGGAGAACTCCGCCTCCCAGACCTTTTGTGGAACGTGCGGGACGCGGCTCGGCATACCCCCGGGCGGAACGGACGGCAGCGGCTCCGGGATATCCTTCACCCGGACGCTCGACGTCACGCCCGCAGGGAGGGACCGCGGCCAACTTCTGGCCGGCCGGTTCGAGCTCATCGAGGAGCTGGGAGCGGGCGGCATGGGGGTCGTCTATCGGGCCTTCGACACGAAGGTCGGCGAAGAGATCGCCCTCAAGCTCCTCCACCCCGAGATCGCCCGGGACGGGCGGACGATCGAGCGCTTCCGCAACGAGATCAAGCTGGCCCGCAAGGTCACCCACAAGAACGTCTGCCGGACGCACGAGCTCCACGAAGAGGGCACGACCCTCTTCATCACCATGGAGTACGTGTCCGGCCATGATCTCAAGAGCTTGATCAAGGGAAGCGGGGCGCTCCCGATCGGCCAGGCGCTCTCTGTCGCCGAGCAGGTCTGCGAGGGGCTGGCCCAGGCGCACGATCTCGGCGTCATCCACCGGGACCTCAAGCCGCAGAACATCATGGTGGACGGCGAAGGGAACGCCAAGATCATGGACTTCGGCATCGCCCGTTCGCTGCGGGCGCCCGGGTTGACGGCCGAGGGGACTCTGGTCGGGACCCCGGACTACATGTCGCCCGAACAGGTGGAGGGCCGAGAGGCGGACCAAAGGTCGGACATCTACGCGGTGGGGGTCGTCCTGTTCGAGATGGCGACGGGCCGGATGCTGTTCTCGGGCGACTCTCCCCTCTCCGTGGCCTACAAGCACAAGAATGAGCTTCCGGCCGCCCCCCGGAGCTTGAACGAGAAGGTGCCTGAGCCGTTCAACAAGCTCATCCTGCGCTGCCTCGAAAAGGACCCAGGGGATCGCTATCAGACGGCCGACGATCTCCTGAGCGACCTGGTCCGGATCGAGGAGAGCCTGCCCCTCTCGGAACGGGTCGTTCTCAAGGCCCGGCCCACGATCCGCATCGCTCGGGACAAGCCCGCGGGCCTCAGGCGGATCTTCGCCCCCGCCCTGGCTTCGCTCGGCGTCGCCGCCGTGGGGTTTCTCGTCTGGGCGGTCTTCCTTCGAAACGCCGGGCCGGGCCCGCCGAACATGAGGAACTCCCTCGCCGTCATCAGCTTCGAGAACCAGACCGGGGACAAGGCGTTCGACGACTACTGCAAGATCATCCCCAACCGCCTGATCACGAGCCTGGAGCAGGAGCGGAGCTTCTACGTCATGAGCGCCGAGCGGCAGCATGATATCCTGAAGCGGATCGGCAAGGCGGGGGCCAAGTTCGTCGACAGCGAGGCCGGGTTCGAGGTCTGCCGCAGGGACGGCGTGGAGGCGCTCCTTACGGGGAGCTTCTACCGGGCCGGCGACCTGTTCATCACGGACGTGCGGGTCCTGGACGTCCGGACGAAGCGGCTGCGCCGGACGGCCAAGGCCCAGGGGCCGTTCGACAGCCTGATCAACGGCCAGGTCGACGACTTGAGCCGGCAGATCGCGGCGGGCCAGGGTCCGGCCAAGGGGGCGCTCGACGCCTCCCTCAAGCCGGTCGGCGAATTCGGCACGAAGTCGCCGGACGCCTATAACTATTTCCTCCAAGGATCCGAAGCCCTCTGGGATTTCCAATACGTCAAGGCCCGTCCATCCCTCGAAAAGGCCGTCGAGATCGACCCGGAATTCGCCTTCGCCCAGTACCAGCTTGCGGTCGCCTATTATTGGGAGCAGAACACACCCGCCTTCAAGCAGGCCTTCGAAAAGGCCCACGCGCTCGCCGCGAGGGCCCCGGAAAAACAGCGGCTTGAGATCGAGGCCAATTACGCGGATATGATCGCAGGGAATGCCGAGAAAAGCATGGCCATCTGGGCGGAATTTGCGGCGAAGTATCCCAGGGAAAAGACCGCGCACACCGTCCTCGGTTACTACCTTCAAGATCTTAGATCGGACCTGGGAAAAGCCCTGGAGGAATATCGCATCGCCCTGAGTCTCGACCCGGATTTCAGCGGGGCGCTCAGGAACATCGGATCGCTCTATCTGCAGCTAAAGGAGTATCCGAAGGCCTTGGAGTCCTTCCGCCGGTTGATCGCCGTCGCACCGGACGAACACGACACGCAGGAGTTTGCGGCCTTCGGCTTCTTTCGGGCCGGGGAGGTCGCGGAGGCCAAGGCCCTTTTCCAGAAGATCAGCGAGAAATGGCCGGAAGATCTGCTATTGGATACTCACCAATATATCTGCGCGCTGGAGGAGGATTACGGGGAGACCCTGAGATTGTGGGACAAGGTCCTCGAGGTCTGCACCCCCCAGCAAAGGCCGCAGGTCTATGGCCAGAAAGGGTTCTACCTGGGGTGGCTCGGCGACCTCAAGGGGTCGCTCAGCAACATCCAGCGGAACGAGGAGATGCTCGCGGCCATGGGCGAAAAGGGGCGGGTGGCCCAGGCCAAGGCGTTCCGCCCGTGGGTCTATCTGGACCTGCACGAAATGGACTCGAGCCGGACGGCCCTCGAGGACTTGAAGGCTTATGCCCTCAAGGAACTCCCGAAACGCGCCCCATACTTTGATGCTTGGCATGCCTGGGCGCTGGGTTACGTCGAGTGCGCGGAAGGCCGGGCCGAAGAGGCCGCGCGATGCTCGGAGGAGTTCGACTCGCTCCTGCCCGAGGTCGCGGCCCTCGTCCCGCCGGTCCAGTCGTACTCGCAGGGGTACTTGAAATTCGGAGCGGAGCTGCTGCGGGCCGAAGTCCTGCTCGTCCAAGGGCGCGTCGATGAGGTCATCGGCAGCCTCGAGAAGACCCCTCCCCGCCCGCAGGCCTTCAGCGAGCCTCTTTACTATCCTATGTACAACTTGCCTCCCCTCAAGGACGTTCTGGCCAGGGCTTATGTCAAAAGAGGGGACTTGGACAAGGCCATCGCCGAATATGAGCGGCTGACCCTCCTCGATCCGACGGCGGAGGCGCTTCTCCTGATCCACCCCAAGTACCATTACCGGCTCGGTTGTCTGTACGAGCAGAAAGGCCTGAAGGCCGAAGCGGCCGAGCGCTACCGCCGGTTCCTGGGACTGTGGAAGGACGCCGATCCGGGCCTGCCCGAGGTCGCGGATGCCCGCAGGCGCCTGGACGCGCTGAAATAGAATGGCGATAAAGCCCTAAGGAAGGGGGGATGAGGAAGAAGAACGGTTTCGCAGCCCCTCCAAGTCGAAGGTCCTGTCGCCGAAACGGATCAGCGTGACGCTGGAGAAGTACGGCGGACGGCCGGGCCAGGCGCCGATCGTCGCCGAGGCCGGGCGGGAGGCGGCCGGCATCCTGCGCCGTATCGGCATCGTTCTTGACAATCCTTAGGCGCTAATGTATATACTATGTATATACTTTAGCGCTCAACCATGAAAACGCGCGTCCTGAAGTGGGGCAACAGCCTGGCCGTCCGCATCCCCAAGTCGTTCGCCGAGGGATTGGGGTTCGGCGAGGGCAGCCCGGCCGAGATGGACCTGGAGGACGGGGCCATCGTCCTCAAACCCGATCGCGACAGGGTCTGGGACCTGGGCGAGCTCCTGGACGGCGTCACCGACGACAACCTTCATCCCGCCTGGGAGTCGGGAGCTGGCGTGCCGGACGAGATGGCCGGCCCCGTTCTCAGACAGGGGACACGTACCATGGGTACATGTCCCCAGGCCGGCGGCGTAGGCGTCCGCCCCGGCAAGGACGGGCCGCCCGGGAGCCGGAGCGGACCGGGCGATGAGGACGACCGATGAAACAGGTTTTCGACGTGCCCGAGCGCGGCGACGTCGTCCTACTGGCGTTCCCGGCCTGGCCGGGCCTGAAGCGCGCGGCCGGGCAGCGGGCCGCCATCGTCCTGTCCCCGCAGGCCTACAACGGGCGCGTCGGGCTGGCCCTCCTCTGCCCCATCGTCACGGACGTCAAGGGTTATCCGTTCGAGGTGGTTCTGCCTGAAGGGCTGCCCGTCCGGGGCGCCGCATTGGCCGACCAGGCGGCAAGCCTCGATTGGCGGACCCTGCGCGCGGAGCGCGTCTGCACCCTTCCCGGGAGCGTCGTCGAGGAGATCCTGGGCAAGCTGCGGGCTCTTCTCGCCTGACCCTCTCCCCTATTGACAGTAGCCCGCGCCTGTCCGTAGAATCAGATCGCACACAGGGGGTTTCCGGGTTTCACCGAGGATCAAGACGATGTCTAAAGGCCCCGCTCTCGAATCCTGGAAGGAGATCGCGGCCCATCTCCACCGGACCGTGCGGACCTGCCAACAGTGGGAGCGGGACCACGGGCTCCCCATCCATCGCCTCGACGGGTCGTCCAAGGCCAGGGTGTTCGCCTACGCCGGGGAGCTCGATCGCTGGCTCGAGGAGAACGCGCGCACGGGCAAAGCGGCCGATCCCCGGCAGCGGCGCAGGCGGGGCCGGCGGATCGCGGCGTTCGGTGTCCTCATCGCCGGGGGTCTGGCCGCCTTGCTCGCGTTGCGGCCGTGGAGCCATGAACGGACCTACCATTCGATCGCCGTCCTGCCTTTGGAGGTCCTGTCCGGTGATCCGGCCCCGGATCCGTACTCCGTGGGCCTGGCGGAAGAACTGATCGCCCGCCTGTTCCAGGTCCGCAACCTCCGCGTCGCCGAGATCGGGCCCCTGGCGGATTACCGGACCTCGCGGAAGTCCTACCAGGATGTCCGCCGGGATCTCGACGTCGAAGCCATTCTCGATTTGGCGATCCTCCGGAAGGGCCGGAAGGTCCGGATCAGCGCCAAGCTGGTCGACGCCGAAACAGGACGGACGATCTGGGCCGACGGGTATGAGCGGGAGAGCGAGGGTTTGCTGGCCTTGTAGGCCGAGATCGCCCGGGCCATCGTGCGCGAGGTCGGGGTCCGGCTGGCGCCGCAGGAAGGCCAACGGCTGGGGGCGTCCGTCAAGGTGGTGCCCGAGGCCTACGAGGCCTATCTCCAAGGCAAGGAGCTGTCCCGGCTCCCGCTTCTGACCGGGGAGCGGGCCGGCGCCGCGCTCGACCGCTTCCGCCAGGCCATCGACATGGACCCCGGTTTCGCCCCGTTCTACTGGGCCGTCGTCCATTATTACGCCCTGCTCCATTCGTTATCGCTGATGCCCTTCGCGGCGCTGATCGTCGAGGCCGAGAACGCGCTCAAGGCGGGATTGGAGCTCGATCCGGATTCCGCCGACGCCCACCTGGCCGCCGGGGTCGTGCACTGGCTGAAATGGGAATGGGACGGGGCCCGGCAGGAGCTCGAGCGGGCCCTCGAGCTCAGCCCCGGGAACCCGACGGCCCATTCCCGCTATACGGACGTCCTCCACGGCGCGGGGCGGTTCACCGAAGCGATCGCCTCGGCGCGCAGGCTGGTCGAGGTAGACGTATCGAGGTCTTACAACCACAAGATGTGCCTGGCCGGCAACCTCTTGGACGCCCAACATTTAGACGAGGCGATCGCCCTGTTCGCCGAGGTCGCGAAACAACACCCGGACCTGCCGGACACCCACAACCAACTGGCCTTGGGGCTGGGCGTCGCCGGACGGTCACGCGAGGCCGCGGAGGAGGCGGAGAGATCGCTCTCTCTCCTGCCCCGGGAAGAGATGGGCTGGCTCCACCTGAACAACGCCATCGCCTGCGCCTGGGCGGGACGCAGGGCCGAAGCGCTCGCTCTCGTCGAGGGCTATCTGGCCGCCAATAAGTACAAACCCGTCGACTCCTATACGATCAGCGAGTGTTTCGCCGTCCTCGGCGATAAAGATACGGCCTTCGGATGGCTCGAGCGGGCCCTCGAGGAGCATGCCTTCTGGATGATCTGGCTCAAGGTTGACTTCTGCATGGCCAGCCTCCGTTCGGACCCCCGCTACCAGGCCGCCCTTAAGAGGGCCGGCTACCAATAGCCTTCGCCGGGCCGGGGATCGAGGGATTTGGGCCGGGGCGGGGCGCCGGGCCCGGGAAGCATCGCGCGGACTTGGGGAGAATCGGCCGCCAGGCCGCCTCCGGTCGAGCGCGCGACCACATACGAGCCCCGATCGAAGAGCTGAAGAAGGGCGTCGAAAACCGAAAAACCGACGCCGGGGCCTCCGGGCAAAATGGGAATAATTCGGAAATGGGCCTCCGGCGCCTTGACAGGCGGGGCCCCCGGACCCATGGTGAGAACAGAGCGAGGACGGACATGACCCTTCGGATCGAGGGAGCCCCGATTCGGCAAAAGAGAGAGGGGGCGTGGTCCGCCGACAAGGGGGGTGGGGAGAGGGAGAGGCGCCGACTGCCCTGAGGCCCTGACGGCGGGCCCCAAGCGCTTCTTCCTCGGCCGGTTCATCCGGCAGGCCGGGGGACGGTCCCCCGGCATTTTTTTTTTGCCCTGGAATTCGGCCCCGCCCTCCCCAACGGTCATCAAACGGAAATAGTGCGGAAAAATGCGCAGTCGTCCCCGATCGCCTTGACTCGGCGAGGCGCGCCGCCGATTCTATGGGCGTTATCCAGGACTCGGGACGCCGTGCCGGCGCCGGAACGACTCGAAGGGAGGTTGGAAGGGTCATGAGAAACTTACAGAAGGCCCCGTCGACGGACCTTCGGGCCAACGGCAAGTCGCTGAGGCAGGCCGCCATCGACCGGTATTTCGACCAGGCCGCCTATCAGTTCTTTATGAAATACAACGGGGAGCCGCCGGGCTTGAGCCTGCACGATTTCCTGGATCGGTTCGAGCGGGCCGTGGTCTTCGAGGCCCTGGTCCGGGCCCACGGCAGCCAGGTGGAGACGGCCATGTTCCTCCGGCTCAAGAAGCAGACCTTGAACGCCAAGGTCAAGAAACAGCACATCCTGATCACCAAGCAGATCGTCCGGCAACCCATATAGGCGGGGCATTTTCGCCCCGGGCAGGGGGGGGACCGTGAGGAGGACTCGGGAGGGGGCGTCCAGGCGCCGGGCCGCGTTGCTCGGGGCGGGCCTCGCCGCGCTCCTGGCCCTGTCGGCCGGCCCCTCGTGGGCCGGGTCGAACGGGGCGGGCGGCCCGCAGAAGGCGGAGACGGAAGGCCGCTTCGTCCTCGAGCCGACTCCCGGGGCCCGCGCGGTGGAGCCGTTCCTGGCCCGGCTCTGGGATTCGGGCTTCTTTCGGCGCAACGACGCCGTCCTCCGCGAGCTCCTCAACAATCGCTACGCCTTCCTGGGCTCCGATGCCCCCGTTCCTCCCCAGGGGAGCCGGGGTCTCGGCTGCTATTCCCATGCGCCGGACGGCCGGGACATCATCTTCTTGCGCAAAGACCTGTTCTCGCGTTTCGAGATCGGCCTGGAGGAGGTCAAGGTCTATCCGAGCGAGGACCGGAGGGTGCTGCCGGTTCTGGTCCACGAGATCTGCCACGACCTGTGGATGAACGTCCTCGACGACCGGGAGCGGGCCGCCTTCGCGCGGGAGGGGCACGACCTCATGGAGCAATACTGCCTGGCCCAGACACCCGACGGCCGGCGTCTATTCCTCCTGTGTTTCGGGGACGACCTCGGCGAAGCAGGCTGCCGGCGCTCCTATGCCGAGATCGACCGGCTTCTCGCCGCCCGGGCGGACGGTCCGGTCTGCGCCCACGAGCTGTTCGCCTGGCTCGCCGAAAGGCTCTTCGTGACGAAAGCCCGGATCCCCGGGCCCCTGCAGAAATACTATTCTTGCTTGATCGCCGCCGTTCCCGCCGGGGGGGCCGGCGGCGTCAGGTAGGCGCGCCCGGGGACTCATGCGCACCGCGAAGCCCCGGAGAAGTCCTCGGACCCCGATCGCCATCGGGCTCCTCCTCGTCGGGGTCGAGCTCCCTGCGGGAGCCGTTCCGGCGGCTGGCGCCGGCCAGAAGGAGCGTCCGGCAAAAATTCTGTGCCGGGCCGCTCGCGAAGGCCGCACCGAGATCATCCACAAGATCCTCGCGCAGTTCCCCGCCAGCGTGGCGGGCGTCGATCAATTCGGCTACACCGCCCTGCATTGGGCCGCCCTCTGCGGCCGGGCGGACGTGGCCCGCGCCCTGATCGATGCCGGGGCCCCCCTCGAAGCCCGGGCCGGGCAGGAAGGCCGGACGCCGCTCGGCTTGGCCGCCCTCAGGGGGCACGAAGAGACCATCCTTCTCCTCTTGGATCAGGGCGCGGCGGTGAACGGGCGGGACGGCCGGGCCCGGACGGCCGTTCACGCCGCCGCCGAAGCGGGAGAGGCCCGCGCCATCGAGGTCCTGATCGAGCACGGGGGATCTCTCGAGGACCGGGACGTCGAGGGGCTGACGCCGCTCCACCTGGCTTGTCAGTCCGGATCCGAGCCTGTGGCCCGTCTCCTCATCGCACACGGGGTGCCCGTCGGCCCGCCGGATAGCTCGGGGGAAACCCCTCTTCATCTCGCCGCCTGGTCCGGGTACTGCCGGATCATGGAGCTGCTGCTCGGGCGAAAGGCTCGGATCGACGCGGTGGACCGGGGCGGGGCGACGGCCCTGATCCGGGCATCCCGCTGCGGTCAAACGGCCGCGGCCCGGCTGCTTCTGGCGGCCGGCGCCGATCCGGCGGCCCGCGACGATTCCGGGAACTCGGCCGCGGATTATGCCCGGCAATTCGCGTTCAACGAGCTGGCGGCGCTGTTGAAGCGCTAGGGTGTCATCGCCCTCCTTCTCTATCGCCAGGATCTGGGGTCTGCTGATGAGGGCAGGGGACCGGATCTCGGAGCGGCCTGGTCATCTTAAAACAAAGAGTATTGTGTCCCCCATCTTATCCGGAGAAGACGGCTTCGGCGGCGGGGGTGTATTTGCCGTCGGGGCCGTAGAGGATGAGCGGGGGCATAAGCTCCGGCCCGGTGCCGGTTTCTCCGCCGGAAGCGGCCCCCATTTCGATCAGGAACAGGTTGGGGGGCTCCCCTTCCCTCGGGTGGACGAACCGGAGCCGCCGGGCCGCGAGCCCCGCCTCATCCGCCGCCGCTAAAAAGTCCCGGCGCCGTTTTTCCGGATAGACGAAGCAGGCCCGGCCGTCCGGGGCCAGCCACGCGGCCGTTTTACCAAGGATGTCGCGGATGGTGCCGCGGAGCTCGTGCTTGGCCGCCGACTTTTCGGCCGAGGCGCTCAAGAAGCCCGTGCCGCCGCGGATGTAGGGGGGGTTGGAGAAGACGAGATCGAACGTCCGGCCCGGCTCGTAGGCCCGCAGGTCGGCCTCGACGACCTCGATCCGCCCGCCCAGGCCGTTGAGCTCGACGTTGCGGCGGGCCAGGTCCGCCAGGCCCGGCTGGACCTCGAGGGCCACGATCCTGCGGATGGGCTTGACGCTCAAGAGCAGCGCGATGATGGCGCTGCCCGTGCCGATCTCCAGGGCCTCGTCCTCGGGCCGCGTCCGGATGAAGTCGGCCAGCAGCGGCGCGTCCACGGCGAAGCGGTAGCCCTTCTTCGGCTGCAGGACGCGGATACGCCCGTGGTAGAACGCGTCCAGGGTCTCGCTGGCGTCAGGCCGCGTCGGGGCCGGAGTCGTCATCTTCGCCGACCTCCGTCATGACCACGACCTTCTCGGGCTGGACCTGGGCGTAGCCGCCGCGGATGGCGAAGGAGTCCTCGCCGCCGTTCTCGCGGAAGACGAGCCGGCCCTTGCCGATGGCCACGAACAGCGGCCGGTGCCCGGGCAGGACGCCGATCTGGCCCTCGAGCGTCGGCAGGAAGACGGCCTCGACGTCGGTCTCGACGAGCAGGCGCCGCGGCGTGATGACCTTCAGGCGCAGCGTGGCCGGCAGCCCGTCGCTCATTCGGCCCTCAGCTCCGCGGCCCGTTTGACCACGTCCTCGATGCCGCCGACCATGTAGAAGGCCTGCTCGGGCTTGTCGTCGTGCAGGCCCTCGGTGATCTCCTTGAAGCCGCGCACGGTCTCCTCGACGGGCACGTAGCGGCCAGGCCGCCCGGTGAACTCCTGGGCGACGTGGAAGGGCTGGGACAGGAAGCGCTGGATCTTGCGGGCCCGGGCCACGACCACCTTGTCCTCGTCCGACAGCTCCTCGATGCCCAGGATGGCGATGATGTCCTGGAGATCGCGGTAGCGCTGCAGGATCTCCTTGACCTTGCGGGCCGTCCGGTAGTGCTCCTCGCCGACGATGGCCGGGTCGAGGATGCGCGAGAACGAGGCCAGCGGGTCGACGGCCGGGTAGATGCCGATGTCGGTCAGGGCCCGCGACAGGTTGGTCGTGGCGTCGAGGTGGGCGAACGTGGTCGCCGGGGCCGGGTCGGTGAAGTCGTCGGCCGGGACGTAGATGGCCTGGACCGAGGTGATCGAGCCCTTCTTGGTCGAGGTGATGCGCTCCTCGAGCTCGCCCAGCTCGGTGGCCAGGTTGGGCTGATAGCCGACGGCCGAGGGCATGCGCCCCAGCAGGGCCGAGACCTCGGAGCCGGCCTGGGTGAAGCGGAAAATGTTGTCGATGAACAGCAGGATGTCCTGGCCCATCTCGTCGCGGAAGTACTCGGCCACCGACAGGGCCGTCAGGCCGACGCGCAGGCGGGCCCCCGGCGGCTCGGTCATCTGGCCGTAGATGAGGGAGGTCTTGCCGAGGACGCCCGAGCCCTTCATTTCCAGCCACAGGTCGTTGCCCTCGCGGGTCCGCTCGCCGACGCCGGCGAAGACCGAGTAGCCGCCGTGCTTCAGGGCGACGTTGTGGATGAGCTCCTGGATGATGACCGTCTTGCCGACGCCGGCGCCGCCGAACAGGCCGATCTTGCCGCCCTTGAGGAAGGGCTGGATGAGGTCGATGACCTTGATGCCGGTCTCGAACATCTCCCGCTTGGTGCTCTGGTCCTCGAGGGCCGGCGGCACGCGGTGGATGGGATAGCGCTTGTCGGTGACGATGGGCCCCTTCTGGTCGACGGGCTCGCCGATGACGTTCATGACCCGGCCGAGCGTGCCCTCGCCGACGGGGACCTCGATCGGCCCGCCCAGGCTCTCGGCCTTCATGCCCCGCGACAGGCCCTCGGTCGGGTGCATGGAGACGCAACGGACGCGGTCCTCGCCGATGTGCTGCTCGACCTCGACGATGATCGACACCGGCACCTCGACGTCGAAGCCCTCGCTGGTGACGCGGACGGCGGTGAAGATCTCGGGCAGGGCGCCGCCCTCGAACTTGACGTCGACGACGGGCCCGATGACCTGGACGACGGTCCCGGTCTTGGCGTCTGTGTGATCCATGGCTGGTCTCCCTAGTCGTTCTGCCGCAGGGCTTCGACGGCGGTCATGATCTCCAGGAGCTCGGTGGTGATGCCGGCCTGGCGGATCTTGTTGAGCTGGAGGACGAGGGCGTCGATGAGCTCCTCGGCGTTCTTGGTGGCGTTGTCCATGGCCATCATCCGGGCGGCCTGCTCGGCGGCCTGGGACTCGTAGAAGGCGTGGTGGATCTGGCTCTCGACGTAGAGCGGCAGGACGAAGGCGGCCAGGCGCTCCGCGCCCGGCTCCCAGTCGGGGGGCCAGACGGCCGAGGCCTCAGGCCCCGGCTGGGGCTCGACCGGCAGCGTCCGTACGGTCATGATCCGCGGCGCCACGATGGACTTGAACTCGTTGTAGACGATGTAGACGGCGTCGATCTCCTGGAAGGTGTAGGCCCGGATGAGGTCCTCGGCCAGGCCGCGGAGGTCGTCGCGGGTGAGCTTGTCGGTGCGGTCGCCGAAGACCCGGTCCACGGGGCAGGGCGGCGTCTTGTAGTGCGCGGCCGCCTTTTTCCCGATGAGCGACAGGCGGACCGAGGCGCCGGCCGCCTGGCCGGCGATGAAGGCGTCGGCCGCGGCCAGGAGGTTGGAGTTGTAGGCCCCGGCCAGGCCCTTGTCGGAGGTGACGACGACGACCGCGATCCTCTTCTCGTCGCGCCGCAGCAGGAGCGGGTGGGCGCCGGCCGAGGCCCAGTAGGCCAGCCGGTCCATCAGCTCGGGGAAGGTGTGCCAGAACGGCCGGCCCTCCTGGACCGCCCGCTGGGCCTTGCGCAGCTTGGCCGTCGAGACGGTCTTCATCGCCTGCGTGATCTGCTCCGTGTTGCGGACGCTCTGGATCCGCCGGCGAAGGTCGATCAGGGTCGGCATGCTACTTCAGGCCTTCCTTGAAGACGGCGTTGAAGGCCTTGAGGGCGGCGGCGATCTCGGCGTCGAGGGCGTTGTCGAGGGCCTTCTTCTCGCGGATGCGGGTCAGGATGCCGGCGTGCTCGCGCTCGAAGTGCTCGTAGAGCTTCTTCTCGTACTCGCGGACCCGGTCGACGGGGATGTCGTCGATGTAGCCGCGGTTGCCGGCGTAGATGATCAGGACCTGCTTCTCGATGGGCAGCGGCGCGTACTGGCCCTGCTTGAGGATCTCGGTCAGCCGCACGCCGCGGTCGAGCTGGGCCTGGCTGGTCTTGTCGAGCTCGGTCCCGAACTGGGCGAAGGTGACCAGCTCGCGGTACTGGGCCAGGTCGAGCTTGAGCTTGCCGGCGACCTGCTTCATGGCCTTGACCTGGGCGTGCCCGCCGACGCGCGAGACCGAGATGCCGACGTTGATGGCCGGCCGGACGCCGGCGT
>JAEAMG010001947.1_pt1 | contig 13912 bp, 9 predicted proteins | sample 8958741 | NCBI WGS metagenome assembly JAEAMG01 (sample SAMN16933256, study PRJNA681125) | bioreactor sludge metagenome | isolation source: anaerobic bioreactor treating anionic surfactant - SDBS | place: India: Bengaluru | collected 2019-02-28
CCAATCGTCCCTACGTTCACATGCGGCTTGGTCCGCTCAAACTTCTTCTTGCCCATATCCAGCCTCCCTTTCCCTAAATCGACCGTCGTTCGGCGCAAACCTTTGAAGTATACACAAAAATCCTAACTTGGCAAATCACGCGTCCGGTGCCACCTAGTCCGGCACCACAGTGGGTCTAAACCCATAGCCCCCACTGAGCTCCTGCATTCTCTCCGGCGGCAGTTCGGCATAGCGTTCGAATTCCATCGTAAAGGTGCCGCGTCCCTGCGTAACCGAGCGCAGGGCGGTAGCATACCCGAACATCTCCTCAAGCGGCACCATGCCCCGCACCGCCTGAAAACCATCGGCACGCAATTCCATGCTCTCAATCTGCGCGCGCCGTGCGCTGAGGTCCCCGATGACCTCCCCAACCCACTCGGCCGGAGCGACGACCTCAACCTTCATGATCGGCTCCATCATGGTAGGAGCGCCCTGCATGACGCCCTTACGCATGGCAATAGCAGCCGCCGCTTTGTAAGCCAGCTCCGTCGACTCGTCCAACTGGTACGACCCGTCCACCAGACTCGCTTTGAGGTCCACCAGCGGATAACCGGCGATCACACCGCTTTCGGTAGACTCACGGACGCCCTGCTCAATGGCCGGCACAAACTCGGCCGGGATCTTGCCGGGCGGCAGCTTGTTCTCAAACTGCAGGCCGCTGCCTCGCGACAGAGGCTCCAGCTCCAGCCAAACATGGCCGTATTGCCCATGGCCCGCCGCCTGGCGCACGAACCGCCCTTCCACACGCACGGGCGTCGTGATGGTTTCCCGATAGGAGACCTGCGGCTTGCCCACATTCGCCTCAACTCGAAATTCGCGCAGCATGCGGTCAACCAGGACTTCCAGGTGCAGCTCACCCATGCCGGATATGACCGTCTGGCCAGTCTCTTCGTCGGTGCGCACTCGAAAAGTCGGATCCTCCTCCGAGAGGCGACGCAAGACGTCGGACAGCTTGTCTTGATCGGCCTTGGTGCGCGGCTCGACCACCACCGAGATCACCGGCTCGGGGAACTTGATGGATTCGAGCACGATCGGGTTCGCCGGGTCGCAGATGGTGTCCCCGGTGAAGGTGAACTTGAGGCCCACCACTGCCCCGATATCCCCGGCCTTGATCTCCTGAACGTCTTCCCGCTGGTTGGCATACATGCGCAGCAACCGCCCGACGCGCTCCTTGCGATCCTTACTCGAGTTCAGTACTGCCCTAGACAGACTGAGGGCCCCCGAATAGACGCGCAGGTAGGCCATGCGCCCGGCGAAGGGATCGGACACGATTTTGAACGCCAGTGCAGCCAGAGGTGCGTCTTCCTGGGCAGGACGGGACTCGTCGCGTTTGGTGTAGGGGTTAAAACCCGTAATCGGTGGAATGTCCAGGGGCGAAGGAAGATAGTCAACGATGGCATCGAGCAAAGGCTGCACGCCCTTGTTGCGTAATGCTGCCCCACAAAACACCGGCACCAACTGCGCTCGCGTAGTGGCGCGCCGCAGTGCCGCGCGCAACTCCGCTGCCGAGATTTCCGTGCCTTCCAGATATTTAGTTGTCAAAGTCTCATCGGTTTCCGCGATACGTTCAATCAGGACGTCGCGCCAGTGAGCCACGTTTGCATGTAGTTCGGGGGGGATGTCTTGAACGTCCATGACCGTGCCCAGGTCGTCGGCGTAGTGGATTGCTTTGTTCTCGATAAGATCCACCACCCCGCTGAAGGATGATTCGCTGCCAATCGGCACTTGCATGATCAAGGGTTGCGCCCCCAATCGCTCGCGAATCATGTCCACTGCGCGCCAGAAATTCGCCCCGACGCGATCCATTTTGTTAATGAAGCAGATGCGTGGCACCCCAGAAATTCGCCCCGACGCGATCCATTTTGTTAATGAAGCAGATGCGTGGCACCTTAAAACGATCTGCCTGGTGCCACACGGTCTCGGACTGCGGTTCGACGCCCGCTACGGCGTCCAGTACAACCACGCCTCCATCCAAGACCCGCAGGCTACGCTGCACCTCTGCGGTAAAGTCGATATGTCCCGGTGTATCAATGATGTTAATCTGGCAATTGTGCCAGAAGCAGGTGATCGCCGCTGCTACGATCGTGATGCCACGTTCTCGTTCCTGCTCCATCCAGTCGGTCACGGTGGTACCGTCGTCGACAGTCCCCATGCGATAGGTGCGCCCAGTGTAGAAGAGGATGCGCTCCGTTGTCGTCGTCTTGCCAGCATCTATGTGGGCGATAATGCCTATGTTTCTCACTCGCTCCAAGGGAGCTAATTGGGACATAGGTCTCTCCGACTGCGATGCACCGTGCCTGTGGCATCATCTACTGCGCCTGCAGTTTGCTCTCAGCTATCACCTACCAGCGATAGTGGGCAAAAGCCCGGTTGGCTTCCGCCATCTTGTGTGTATCTTCGCGTTTTTTGATTGTGTTGCCGACACCCTTGGCCGCATCCATCAATTCATCGGCCAGTTTCTCAGCCATGGATTTCCCCGGGCGACTGTGGGCGGACTGAATCAGCCAGCGAATCGCGAGGGCCTGACTACGATACTCCGGCACTTCCACGGGCACCTGATAGGTGGCGCCACCCACACGGCGGGGCTTGACCTCAACCACAGGCATGACATTCTTAAGTGCCAGCTCGACTGTCTCGACCGGGCTCTTCTGAGTGCGCTCCTCAATAATGTCACAGCTACCGTAGAAAACGGCCTGCGCAGTGCTCTTTTTGCCACCGTGCATGAGCTTGTTGATGAATCGAGCTACTGACACCTTCCCATACTTGGCATCAGGCTCTGTTTGGCGTCTGGATATCATGCCATGTCTGGTCATATCCTACTCCTTTACTGCTGTGCTTCCTTGGGACGCTTGGCCCCGTACTTCGAACGGCCCCTCTGCCGCTTCTCCACGCCAGCCGAGTCCAGTGCGCCGCGCACGACGTGATAACGCACGCCGGGCAGGTCCTTGACCCTGCCGCCACGGACCAGCACCACCGAGTGCTCTTGCAGATTATGACCCTCGCCCGGGATGTAGGCAGTCACTTCGATGCCATTGCTCAGACGCACTCTGGCGATCTTGCGCAAGGCCGAGTTGGGTTTCTTCGGCGTCATCGTCTTGACCTGGGTGCACACGCCGCGCTTTTGCGGCGATCCCTGCCCATGCGTAACCCTGGACTTGAGCGCGTTGCGCGTAAAGCGCAGCGCCGGTGCCTTGGTCTTTTTGCTCACTGGATTGCGTCCCTTGCGGACTAGTTGACTAATGGTCGGCAACTCACCCTCTCCTTTTTTCCAGGCGTCCTCAGCAGTGCCACTAGGCATGAGATGCCGAGGCCGCCATCGCAGACGCAGCGCCTCGGCATCAAAGTAATCCCAGGGCAAGCTGTAATCGCCTGCCCCAGACTGTTACTGAGGCAATCAGGACTGACAAACTTGAATTGTAGTAACAATCTCGCGGATTGTCAAACCGCAGCCAGCACCCAACGAAATCTGGCCGTTTCCGGGCAGCCTGTGCCTATCCAACCCGCGGACGGCGCGCGAATCCCGGCAGTCCCAGGCCCAGTCCGAGCTTGGGCAGCATCTCGTCCCCTTCTTCACGGCCAAACTGCACCAGTTCGCCGCCTTCGTTCAAGACCTGGATCGCCAGGCCCAGGCCCTGCAGCTCCTTGACCAGAACGCGGAAGGATTCCGGTATACTGGGCTCCTGGATGCGCTCTCCCTTGACGATCGCCTCGTAGGCCTTGACCCGGCTGTTGACGTCATCCGACTTGACGGTCAGCATCTCCTGCAGCGTGTGAGCGGCGCCGTACGCCTCCAGGGCCCAGACTTCCATCTCGCCAAAGCGCTGGCCGCCCTGCTGGGCCTTGCCACCCAGAGGCTGCTGCGTCACCAGTGAGTAGGGCCCGGTGGAGCGAGCATGGACCTTATCCTCCACCAGGTGCGCCAGCTTCATCATGTAGATGACGCCAACCGTCACCGGACGGTCGAATGGCTCGCCTGTCTTGCCATCGTAGAGGACGAACTTGCCCGACGTGGGCAGTGGCAGCTTGCATTCCTCGCTCGCCCGCCTGGCCTCGTCCTTCACCTGCTCATCCGTAAGGTTGGCCGTATCGTGTCCGAGGTCTTTCAGCCAGAGACGCAGACAGGCCACCGTCGCCATGTCATTGGCATCGCCAGTCAGAGCGGACGCGGCCTGCATCCGGCCTTCCAGGCCGAGACGTTCCACAGGCAATCCCTGCTCCGCCAGCCACTGTCGCATCCATATCCACCGCGTCTGGTTCTTGTCGCGCAAGACATCTTCGATGTCCCTGTCCGCAGGTACGATGAGGTGCTCACGCAGATACTCCTGCATGGCTTCCCAGTCATCCTCGAGTGTCTCGGTATCCATCTGCTCCTCGCGGAGTGCCGGCCAGATGCGCTGGCCCAGGTCTCTCCAGGCGCGATCCATCATCCAGGCGCGAGCTACTTCTGCCGAGATTTCCTCTTCGTCGGCGCCATCAAAGACCGGAGAGATGACGCGGAAGCCCAGGCGATTCGCAGCCCAGCCCAGGTGCGTTTCCAGGATCTGCCCGACGTTCATACGTGCAGGCACACCGAGAGGGTTCAGGATGATATCCACAGGGGTACCATCCTCCAGATACGGCATGTCCTCTACCGGCACAATGCGCGAGATCACGCCCTTGTTACCGTGACGACCGGCCATCTTGTCGCCCTCGCTGACCTTGCGTTGCTGGGCAACACTGACGCGCACCATCTTGTCCACACCGGCCGACATGTCGCGGTGCTCATCGCGGGAAAAGACGCGCACATCCACGACTTTGCCCCGCTCGCCGTGGGGCAGGCGCAGAGAGGAATCCTTCACTTCCCAGGCCTTTTCCCCAAAGATGGCCCGCAACAGCTTTTCCTCCGGGCTCAGCTCCGTCTCGCCCTTGGGGGTGATTTTGCCTACGAGGATGTCACCCGGCCCCACTTCGGCGCCGATGTGGATGATGCCTTCCTCATCGAGATTGCGCAGGGCATCTTCACCCACATTGGGGATGTCACGGGTGATCTCTTCCGGTCCAAGCTTGGTATCGCGGGCCTCCACCTCGTGTTTCTCAATGTGAATCGAGGAGAACTTGTCCCGGCGCACCATTTCTTCACTCACCAGAATGGCGTCCTCATAGTTGCCGCCCTCCCACGACAGGAAGGCGACGAGAACGTTCTGTCCAAGGGCCAGCTCACCGCGGTCCGTTGACGACGAATCCGCAAGCGCCTGGCCCCGCATGACGCGATCCCCTTTGGATACGAGAGGGCGCTGATCCAGACAGGTGCTCTGATTGGACCGGTTGTAGCGGCGCAGCATGTACTCTTTCTTGCGGCCCTGGGCACTACGGACAACAACAGCGCGTCCGGTGGAGCTGACCACGTCGCCATCTTCCTGAGCGATCAGCACCTGGCCGGAGTCATGCGCTGCCTGCAACTCCATGCCTGTGCCAACCACAGGCACTTCAGGCTGCAACAAGGGCACGGCCTGACGCTGCATGTTCGAGCCCATCAAGGCGCGGTTGGCGTCATCATGCTCCAGGAAAGGAATCAGGGCGGCCGAGACACTCACGATCTGTTTGGGTGAAACATCCATATAATCGACGTGATCTGCCGTCTCCAGCATGAACCGCTGGCTGAACCGGACGGAGACCCGCTTGTCCAGCAGACGCCCCTTTTTATCCACGCGGGTACCGGCCTGGGCGATGACGTGCTGGTCCTCCCGGTCGGCAGTGAGGTAAACTACTTCGTCGGTCACGGTCGGTACAACCTGGATTTCCTGCAGCGGCAGCTCCTCCAGGCGTAAGGCCAGCTCTTCATCAATCTCCTGACCGGCCGCGCCCACAACCTCTCCCGTGCTGGGAGCAACGACCTGTTCGCGCAACATCTTGCCCAGTGTCTGTTCGGACTTGTTCGGCACAACGCGGATGACGCGACGATACGGTGTCTCGATAAAGCCGTATTCGTTGACGCGAGCATAGCTCGCCAGAGAGCCAATCAAGCCGATGTTAGGGCCTTCAGGAGTCTCGATAGGACAAATTCGGCCGTAGTGGCTGTGATGCACGTCGCGCACATCAAAGCCCGCTCGTTCGCGGCGCAGACCGCCAGGGCCCAGGGCTGAGAGGCGGCGCTTGTTGGTGAGCTCGGCCAGAGGGTTGGTTTGGTCCATGAACTGCGAAAGCTGGCTGCCGCCGAAGAACTCGCGTAGAACCGCGACTACCGGTCGGATGTTGATCAGGGTCATTGGCGCCAGCTGCTCCGGGCCTCTGGTGCTCATGCGATCACGCACCATGCGCTCCATGCGCAAAAGACCGACCCGCAACTGGTTCTGGATCAACTCGCCGACGGTCTTGATCCTTCGATTGCCCAGGTGGTCAATATCATCTGGCTCTTCGACGCCGTTGTTCACTAGAATCATGCGCTGGACGATCTTGACCAGGTCGAGCTTGGTCAATGTGCGCGTCTGCTGCGGGATTTCCAGGCCAAGACGGCGGTTCAGCTTGTAGCGTCCCACTTTGCCCAGGTCATAACGGCGCGGGTTAAAGAGCAACGCTTGCAGGTAGCTACGCGCGTTATCAAAGGTAGGCGGGTCGCCCGGGCGCATCTTTTTGTAGAATTCCTCTAGTGCGGCACGAGCATCCTTGGTCGGGTCTCTTTCAATCGTCCTGACCAGGTAGGGGTGCTCAGGGGTCGTATCCACAACAGCAAAGAGATTGAGCAACTCTTCGTCCGTACCTGCCCGGATCAAGTCATTGCCCGGCGCATCATCATCAATCACCCCGGCTGCCCTGAGCAGCACGGTGATAGGCAGCTTGCGTTTGCGATCTACCTTTACCGAGAGGACGTCGCGGCGGCTGCTCTCACATTCCAGCCAGGCGCCCCGGTTGGGAATGAGCTTGGCCATGCACAGGCGTCGCCCGGTGACGTGATCCTCTTCCACGGTAAAGTACGCACCCGGGGAACGGATGAGCTGACTCACTACAACGCGCTCAGCACCGTTGATGATGAAGGTGCCCTGATCGGTCATGAGCGGGAAATCGCCCAGATAAACGTTCTGCTCTGTGATTTCGCCGCCCGCCGAGTTGTTCTTGAGCTGCACACGAACGTACATAGGGGCAGCCAGAGTCATGTCGCGGGTGCGGCACTCCTCTTCGCTGTACTTGGGCTCTTCAAACCAGTAATCCAGAAAGTACATCTCGAGATCGCCGCCATAGCTGGTGATCGGCGAGATCTCGGCGAAAAGCTCAACCAGCCCTTCCTTCTTGAACCACTCATAGGACTGCAACTGCATCTCAATGAGATTGGGGAGGGGGTAGACGTCCGGTATGCGCGCGTACGAGCGCATGCTGCCGAGAACAAGGTCACCATTGCCCAGTGTATTGCGCGTGGCTGTTGTCAACTTTCCACCTCTCCTTAAAATATCTACAGCGGGACAAGGGCATCAGACAGAAATGCCTCCCTCGCTGACGGCAATTGTATGAAGAATAGCCTGGCCAATCAGCTACGACGGAGGCTCCACTACAACGTTTGGACAGACAAATAGCAACTATCTATTATAGCATCTCTGCCAAATTTGTCAAATCCTACCAACGGCAGGTGAACAACACAAAACGACCGCTGGCATCGCCTCCCAAGAGCGATGCCCGGTCTCCATGCCCTCTGTATTCGGCAAGCCGCAGAGCGACCTCGCTCAAACGAGTTGAGAGACGAACCCCCTCACCTCGGCAGACACGTCGCCGGCCTTGACCTTCTCGGACCGAAAGCTGGCCGTGGCCCTGGGTGCCTTGCCGCAGGCTTGCTCCATCTGCTGAAAACAGCGCAGGCTGGGCTCAGCACCGGCCGCGGTTTGGAAAAAGGCAACCGACTTGAACTGCTCTTTGTGGCGCATGATGTAGGCGCGAACCGGGCCTGTCAGGCGCGCGTTCCAGATGGGCGTGCCAATGATCACCAGATCATAGTCCACGGGATTGTACTTGCTCGGCAGAATGGGCGTTGCGCGACCCATACCGCTTTCCGCACCGGCAACCATAATGCCCAGGAACTTGCCCAGGCCGCCGGGGCCCTGCACGTCCAGGTGGCGGGGTTTCACCTCCTGGATGTCCTCGACATCGGCGCCCAGAGCCGCGGCAATGGCTTCTCCAACCTTCCGTGTGGTCCCTGCTGAGGAATAGAATGCGACGAGTACCTTGCCCATATCGCCCTCGCTTTCATCGGTAGGAATAGCCGGCACCGCGGAGGTGCCAGCTGGCATATCCAAGAACAATAACTATAGCGCAAAGCGCCTGAATAGCCAAACTGCCGCTAGCTCAACTGCTTCCTTGCACCGAGGGACTGGATGAGGATCGTGATAATGGAGGCATATACGATCACCTTCTGGCCTGTGGCTTGAATCATCAGCGCCTGCTTTGTATCAAAGCTCACCCCACCGGTTAGCAGCGCCAGGTAAAGCACGAGCAGGAGCGCAAACGCCAGGAACACAACAGCAAACCGCTTGGGGTAATGCTCGTCCAACAGGATAACCACCGCGTACAAGAGAGCGGCCACCGGAAAGGCCTGAAAAGCCCACAGGACGAACTGCCCGTGCAGCACAAGCTGCACATCGGCCGGGGCCCAGGCCACGCCGATGAAACAGACGCCAGAAATGATGCCAAACAGCGAGCCGATAGTGGTGAGCACCTTGCCGGCCGTCGATTGCGTGAAGAACGAGCGGAAGGCAATAGAGAACAGCACCAGGCCTGCGCCGGCCAGGGTCAAAGCCACGACGAACAGAATGAAGGAGACAGTGTTTGGCCCGCCGCTGTGTGCACGGGTCAGGCCCAGCTCGCTGAAAAAGTTAGTGAAGAACGAGTAGCCCCGGGTGGTGGGATCGGTCATGCTGCCACCGGGGTAGAACCACATCGCCACTGCAGTCAAGACTACAAAGAGAATGCAGCCCACCACAACCCATGCAAACGCCTTCCGGCGCCAGGAAGACGATGTGGCCACGGCAGGAACCTCCTTCGCTGATCTGTGTGCATCCCGGAGATCAGCCGATGGATAACTACGGCGCAGAGGCATTCGCCGGTACCAGCCGTTCAACACGGGAGTCTCCGTCGGGCTGCACCTGATCATGCATCTTGCGCTGGCTTCCATTGTACCACACCGCTACCTGCTATGCAACCCCGGTTCGCGTGATTGCGTCGGCAACCGGTTATCCTGGGCCCAGATTCAGCATCTGCTGCAGCCAGATCACCACGCCGATGCCTGGAAGCAGGCTGCCAGCCGCCGTCGTGCCATCCAGCGCTCTTGGATCCACAGCATGCCTTCCCGATCGACCGCCAGTGTGGCCGGGGCTCGCTGCACAATCTGTCGACGCCCTTGACAACATCGGACTGACGCAGTATTCTATCAGTCAGAGACGCACCTTGGCATCTTCTACACGGTACTGGCCCACACGATCTCGGCTGTAGCAAGTCCGCATCTGCCAGAACAGGAGGAACGCAATGAGAACGTCGGAGCGTCGCGCACTAGTCACCTGCGGGTTGGCCCTCTTGCTAAGCTTGTTCTCGGTGGTATCCGTGTCGGCATGGTACGATCCCGACGCTGGTCCATTCACGTTGCAGAGTCTTGCGCCCGTTTCCCCACCAGTTCCAGACAGCAGCGATCATGCCGCGGCCGCGCTCCAGACCCCTTGCATCGCCCTGGAGAAGAACGGTCCGGACAGGGTCTATTGGAGCGAGTTGATTGGCTATGAATTCACTGTCACCAACTGCAGCGATGATGCCGATCTGCACGACGTTACCGTATCCGACCCGTTGCTCGGGGGCGTGATCTGGGGTCCAGGAATTCTGGCTTACGGGCAGTCAGAGTCGTTCGTTGTCGAGTACCGAGTACCCTGGGATGTGGGCAACTCACTCGGCAACACAGCAACGGCGGAAGGTTATGACTCTGCGGAAGTAGTGGTTTCCCAGTCGGCCCACACGTCAGCCACGGTCCTGGTGCCTCTCGGTTTCAAATTCCTGGATCAGAACCGGGACGGCGCGCAGCAGCCTGACGAGGCCTTCGTGGGCAACTGGGAAATCCAACTGCGTGATATCGCTACGGACCAGCAGTACAGGGTCTGGACCAACAACAGCCCTCTCAGCGGCCTTTATGGCAGATGGTTCCCGCCGAAGGAAATGCCGGCCGGGATCTACGACGTAAGCGAAGTCCAGCAGCCGGGCTGGACGCAGACCTATCCCGGCACCGACTCTGGCGGGTACCGTATCGAGTATCGCGAGGATGGCACTTTCGACTTGATGGGCCCGGCCACGGCGCCGGACTACGGATTGAGCTTTGGGAACGCTCAGGCAGCTCCAACGTGCTCTTGCCCGGACTGGGTAGTCTTTCACTCAAACCGGACTGGGAACTGGGAGTTGTACCGGGCCAGCATGTATGGCGGGGTGCCGGCGCGGCTAACGGATGATCCGGCCGTCGATACCGCGCCGGCCGTGAGCCAGGCATCGGCGCAGACGGATGCTCGGATCGCCTTCCAGTCGAATCGCAGCGGCAACTGGGATATCTACCGGGTGGATGCCGACGGACAGAACCTCTTGCGTCTGACGACCGGTGGAGCGTTCAACAACACCGATCCGGTGTGGACGCCGGTGTGTGACGGACAGAGCTTGGCATTTGTCTCGGACCGCGACGGGAATGAAGAGATTTATGTGATGAATGGCGACGGCAGCGGCCAACAGCGATTGACGGACTCGGCGGGCGCGGACACCGATCCGGACTGGGCGCCCCTAGGTGAGGCTGTCGCTTTCCAGTCGTTGCGAAACGGAAACTGGGATATCTACCGGGTCGACGTCTCTGGCACCAACCTCGTACAGCTCACTGCTGATGCGGCTGACGATGTCGATCCGACCTGGTCCCCCGACGGCGATTGGATTGCCTTCCACTCCAACCGCAGCGGCAGCTGGCAGATCTATCTCATGCCGGCCACAGGTGGGGAGGCCGTACGTCTGAGCACCGGCAGTGGCGATAACATGCAGGCCGTCTGGTCCCCGACCGGCGGCCAGCTTGCCTACCATTCCAACCGCGACGGCAACTGGGAAATCTACGTCGGAGATATCACCACGCTGGCCGAGACTCGCGTGACCAACGACGCACCCAGGAGCCAGGCGCCCACCTGGTCCTGCACGGGCGATTCGGTAGTCTACCAGACAGATGGCGATGGCAACTGGGAGCTGTACCACGTAGAAACGGCGACGGGTCTGTTGTTGGCCCACGTGGCCAACGATCCGGCGACCGACATCTACCCGGCCTGGGCGCCCAGAGAGGAAGACGGCTCGCTATTGGGTCTGGACATTCCACTGCCCACCCCGACAGCGACGACGACACCGGTACCTGCCGCCACACCAACAGCCACGCCAGTGCCCACCACCACACCAACCATCACTCCGGGACCAACCATGACACCGGTCCAGACCCAAACGCCGATCCCAACGCCGACAGCGCCTATCACGGCCACACCAACCACGCTCCTCACGAGCACGCCGACGGCAACCGCCCCGCCGGCTGCAACGTCGACTCCCACTCAGCCGGTCATAATTCACAGGATCCACTTGCCGGTGCTCCTGAAGAACTCTCCGCCGCATTGCGCCGGCCGGGGCTACGTGGTCAACGAAGAGTTCCAAGATCCGTCGTTGGCGGGCTGGCAGGTCAGCCGTGCCGACGGCAGCCTGGGGGTCAGCGGTGGCGTTATGCACCTGTGGGCGCCACAGATGACAAAAAACTTTCCCCTTGTATGGCGCAACGACCTCTTCGCGGCGCTGGGGGACGAATTCCTATTCGAAGTACGTTTCCACTACTCGGACTTGACCGCCTATGGCACAACGATCGCCCTCGGCCCTGTCGCCTTTAGCGGAACCCGTATTCCCGCTTCTACCCAGCTTCCGCCCGGCATGGCGAGCCCGCTGAGCATTCACCATGTAGTGGACGTTGCTGCCCCCGCCAATAGTCGTTTTGAGGTCGTTCTGTTTGGCGGGGCCGCGAAATGGGTCGGCACGGCTGGCGACACCGACTGGCACGTGGTGAAGCTGGCGCTCGAGAATGGCAACCACTACAGCTTGTATGTGGACGACGTCTACGTTGGCAGCATGATCTCAAGTGCGCGCCCGGTCAGCGCGTATGTCGGCAACCCGACCACTCAGAGCTATGGCGGCCAGTGGAGCCAGATCTACGTGGACTATGTTCGCGTCTCGCGCTGCGCGGTCTGGGGATGGTAAAGCCCAACCGAAGCGGCCAGAGGTGACCGGCGCTCGCCGGGCTTATCGGGCCTGGTCCCGATCGAGTTGTGACAACAGGTCTCGCAGAGCAAGCGCAACGGTGACGAGCTTGTCGCCGGCCACAATCTCCGGCCTGTCCTTGGGGCTATGTGTGAATTGCGCCATAAGCTCGGCGAGCCGTTCTGATGTGAGTGCCAGAGCAGGTACTTGATTCATCAGGAAGAGCCCGTGGTCTCCCTGGTACCACGGCTCTCCTTCGACCAGAAGCCCATAGGCAGAGAACACCCGGTGTATCAGAGCGGCAATGCCCGGAGGACAGTTGTACAGCGAATAGGCGACGTTGCCCTGGCGGTAGCCTACGTCATCGACGTTAATACCGAGAACAATCTCGTTGAACCGACCGGTGTTTTTACGGAGATAGAGCTGCTCGCCCGGATTGGAGTAATAGTCCTCTCCGTTCATCGCAACGATCTCGATGCCCAGGTTGCCGCGGTATTGCGCCAGCAGTTCAGCCAGCAGGAGCATCACGATGGTGCCACTGGCATTGTCCGACGCACCAGGCGAGCCGATCCGCGCGTCAATGTGGGCAAAGAGCACAATCCGGCGCTGCGAGTTGGCCCCTTTGCGGGCGACGACGTGAAATCCCCGGGAGAGAATCCGCTGCGCACGGATGTCCAGCTCAATATCCTTGCCCGCGTGCGCCGCCAGACGCACGCCCTCCTCTTCCGTCATGTAGACGGATGGAATGTCGAAATCGCCATCCTCGAAGAGCGGGAACGGGTACACAGCCCCGCCTACCATCTCCGCATCCCGCGACGTTGCGGCGACAATGGCCTCCGGCCCTCGTGTCTCCAACAGCGCGATGATCCGCCTGTGGTGGTCGGGGTTGTAGAACGGAAAGTTCTTGGGCATCAACTGCTCTTTGGTCAGGTCACCGCGCAGCAAGACGACCGTGTGCGGAGCCGCTACGGCTTCCAGCTCTACAACCGTGGAGGCGGTCACCAGCCGAGCCCTGGCCCGGCAGCCCAGTGAATACGGGCTGACCAACGCCTCAAAGGAAGCTCCGTCCGCACTGAGATCCACTCCATCCTGGGTCCAGTCGATGCAATCAAACTCGGTAGATTCCGTCGCCCAGCCAAAGGATGACACCAGACCCGTGAAGAAATCGGTCGCCGCCCGGTTTCCTGCACTGCCGACACGCCGGCTGGGGATTTCGACGCACAGCCTGTGCAAATACGAGCTGGCCTTGTCGGAGAGATCAACCGTTGTCATCTTACCTCCGCAGCGTTCGTGGGGTTCTCAAAGGAGCTGGCCGCCAGTTGCCCGGTCGGGCCCCGGATGGAACGTCAGACGTACAGCCTGCGGAAGATGCGGCATATGGCCAGGCTGATCCACAACTGCATCGCCGGTGCCTTCTTGCTCTGCTGCCGCTCTTCCAGGGCCTGAACATAGGACACTCGCCACAGTCCGCTTTCTTCTTGATGGTCAACCAGCCACTGCAAGGCCTCCGCAACCTGCTCATCGTCTCTGGACAGCCCGATCCGAGACACGGAATCCAGCGCCGCGACGAGGTTGTTCCACCAGAACGGGTACTCGAACCGCACCCAGTAGCTCGCCGCCTGAT
>JAEAMG010001948.1_pt1 | contig 13910 bp, 10 predicted proteins | sample 8958741 | NCBI WGS metagenome assembly JAEAMG01 (sample SAMN16933256, study PRJNA681125) | bioreactor sludge metagenome | isolation source: anaerobic bioreactor treating anionic surfactant - SDBS | place: India: Bengaluru | collected 2019-02-28
TACCAGTAAAAACGATAAATTCTTTTACACGAGATTCATACTTTCGATCAGTGAATACCCAGGCTCTACTCAGCAAGTAGTTAACGACAAGACCGGAAATAAACGACACTGTTGCTGCGACTAGGTAGTGTATAGAGAACAGCTCCACTAGCAGCACCATGCAGCCAAAATCAACCGCCAACGCAATTACCGAAACTAGTCCATAACGAACAAATTGGATGAAACCATTGTTTGTTTTTTTAATTATAATTTTTGAAATAAAGTCATTTATCATAATCGATTCCTTTTGGCATACTTACTACAACCAACAGTCGTTATTATCCATGCAATCAACACAGATACAACAGACCAATATATGTATCTGTAGTCTGAGGTTAAACTACCCGGAGCAAAGGATAATATGTACATTATAGCAGAGGCACAGAGTAGATAGACCCATAACCTATACTCTTTTAGCCGCTTAGCGTAGATCATGAGTATCGTAGCTGCAAATAGCCATAACCATGGCTTATATATAAATGAGAAGTATTTATATCCAAAGTCCATGACGTACCCATATGCTACCGAGCGTAAAGACCTAGAGATAGAGCTATTGTATCTGTTGTAGATACCGTCCTGACTAAAAATATCCCCTCCGTTAGACCATACGCTCTGCCCATCATCAGAGAAAATAAACTGTATGTATGTCTCTATTTTCTGTGAAATATATTGCAAAGGATAAGACTTTATCGTCGACAGCCAATAGCTCTTTAGTACTGAAAGACCATCCCCTCCAAAGCTCGAGATTACCTCATTCTGACTTATGCAGTTCCAGAACACCAGGTTTGTCCGTTGATTATTTTCTATTGAGCACTTTGAAAGTGCTAATAGCGTAGGGCGTATTTGCTCAGGTGCTTCGTCAGCGATCCTGGAGGCAGGTAGGATATTCACGATATCATAGGCATACATAGTAGAGGCCGAAGGTCCATGCTGGGGCTTAAAGATTACGTTCAGCAGTGGATTCACTGACACTAACAAGACTACAATCAACGCTATCGTTAACACCTTCTGGACTAGCTTGGGTGGTTTATTATAGGAGAAAACAAACAATACAATCAGTGGTAATACGGCAAATATTGCATTAGTCCTGACACTAGTAGCATACGCGAGCAGCATAAATGACACGACAGCACCAACAGTCCTGAGCCACGTCTTTTTACTATTGTACGTATTGATAACTAGCCCGGTTGCCAGTAGTAGTGCAGACGCCATCTGAATATCCTTCCAGATAACTCCAATGATATTCAATATGTTTGGCAGAAAACCTAGGGCAAGAGGTAGTATTGCTAACGGCAGCCTGTGAGTCCTTTGCCATACCCATAGGCTAAATAAAAAGGCGCCAGCCCAAAACATCGACAGCTGGAATATCAACATCATCGGCACAAAGCCATCTGTTATTCGCAGCAACACCTTCCACACGACAACCATCGATATAGGGTGCCAACTATCCAGACCGCATTGTCCAAGGGCCTGGCATAGCTGCCACTCACTATCGGGTGAGCGATATCCAGGATAAAAAAATGTTAGTGAAATCAAGAATCCAAAAATTGCTATGACTACCAGCAAGATTGGTGATTGCGATAAATCACGCAGACTCCAGCCTATCTTCTTCATATTATAACTATACCACAGTGAATATATGACTACCAGCAAGATTGGTGATTGCGATAAATCACGCAGACTCCAGCCTATCTTCTTCATATTATAACCATACCACAGTGAATATGAGGTATACTTAACTATATGAGTAATGTTAAGTCCAAAAATAATCCACCCGTGATCTCTGTAGTGGTTACGGCACATAGAGAAGGAATACTCCTACATAAAACCATCCTAAGTCTCCTGGCTTCAGCTAAGTCCTTAGAGCTAAAGGATATCCCTTATGAATTTATTATTAATTTAGATAACCCAGACGATGCAACTCGAGACTACGTAAAAAGGTGGGCTAGCGATAGACGCTTCACCATAGAGACCGTCTCATTTGGCAATCCTGCGGATAACCGCAACGACGCCGTCAAAAAAGCTCGTGGAGAATACATCGCCCTGATGGATGGTGACGATCTTATATCCAAGAACTGGCTCTTGTCTGCCTTCCGCCTACTCCAGGAGCAAGATAAACCGACCGTCCTTCGCCCCGCAGCACATGCTCAGTTCGGGTACGAGGATGAATCTGTTGCTGTTTGGTTGATGAGAGATTCATCGTCGCAGGATACTGACGCTATCCAGATGTCATACTGGAATCTTTGGACCAATGCTCTTTTCACAACCCGAGACATCCTAATTAACAACCCATACAAAGCATCTGTTAATGGTTTTGGTTTTGAAGACTATCTACTAAATGCCGACATGAGAGCAAAGGACATTGCTCAGGTAACCGTACCCGAGACAGTCCTGTGGTACAGGAACAGGACTGTATCTGTTAGCACAGAACACGCTGGAACTATTCTAGATTATTCTGAGCTATTTAATATTGCAAAGATCAAGAGTATACCCATAGAAAATGATGTCTATCCGTCCGAACTATCCCTAGAGCAGCGAGCTAAGGCCTCGGCCGCACGACTCTACCGCTTTGCATTTAATACCGCTAAAAGGATTGACCCTATCAATAAAGCCGTTTCTCCAGCCGCAAAAGAGATACTATATAAGAATAAGCTCAAAAAGACACCAGGATGGTTTATTGAAAGGTGGAGGGAAATAAATGAGATCGAGAACCAACTATGGCCAACCCGTGGCCAGATCGCAAAGCTAAAATTCCACCCTCTCTCAATCGAGAGCCGCCACAATCAACTTGGGGTTATATACCAAAAACTGTGTCACTCTATCTCCGGTAATCGTATTGACTACCTGTTTCTCGCCCCAGCAATGAGTGGTCGTGGCGGCACTGAAAAATTAATATCGAACTACATCAAGGCGATCAAGAAATCCCATCCATCATGGAATATTGCTATCCTATCAACTCAGCCATTCAATCAGCCTGCCAGGGAGTTCTTCGGTGATCTTGGGGTTGATATGCTTGATTTCGGAAGCTTAATGATGGGACGAAGTGTATATGAGCGAGATATTATATGGTCTCGTATACTAATACAGTCAAAGGTAAAACGACTGCATATCGTAAATGATGCCTATTGGTATCACTGGCTGGCCCATCACCAAAAGTTAATAATCAAAAATGACTACAAGGTCTATGTATCACTATTTATGCGTGAGTTTGTCCATGAACCAGGCAGGGTTCAGTCCTTTGCAGACCCAGACCTTATGCAGGTGTGGCCAACAATAACAAAGGTATTCACAGACAACCAAAGAGTTATCGAAGATGCGCTACAGAACAATGCTTTCGAGAGAGAAAAGATGGCCACACACTATCAGCCGCAGGATACGCACAAGCTAACTAAACCCAAACTCATCGACTCGACTAAGCCTATCCGTATCCTCTGGGCGAGTCGAATATCACATCAGAAGCGCCCAGATCTACTCAAGCAAATTGCAGATAAGCTTGGAGCTGGGTATGTCGTGGATGCATATGGAATCATCGAGAAGAAACAATATAGCGAGAGCTTTTTCAATAACTCCAGGGTTAATTACAAAGGCGCCTTCAATGGCATATCGTCTCTTCCTACTGATAATTACGACATATACCTATACACATCGCAAACTGATGGTGTTCCCAATATCCTTATGGAGGTTGCTGCTGCTGGTCTTCCTATTGTTGCTAGCAACATCGGTGGCGTGAGTGAATTTGTCAAACACGACAAGAGTGGAAAATTAGTTGATATGGAAGATATTGCTGGATACGAATCCGCCATTAAGTCGCTCGTAGAAAACCCTCAACAGGCCCAAAAGCTCGTAGATAAGTCTCAGCAGCTACTCCACTCACAGCATTCGTGGGAAACATTTAATCGGCAAGTAAAGTCTGACATCGACTAGCAGGTAATATAAGTCCTACTACTCGTTTAAATTCTCAGGCCGATGTAATTAGTGGAGAGGTCGAGCTTGTCAGCAGTCGATGAAATTAATAACACTCCACCAGCATTTGCACTTGCTTTTTCATCTCGCTTGTGCTATTATCATAGGTAGGAGTCATATTTGATATGAATATACAAAACCAAAAAAAGAACTCATCCAAAAAAACCCTAATCATCGCAACAGTGATCTTGCTGATCATAGCTATTAGCGTCGGCGCCTATCTATTGACGAGCCAAGACAACCAAAGCAATACCCAAAAAGACAATGCCCAAAAATCAGTAAAGCAAAGCAAAGATACCAGTAAAAACTCTAGTAAAGTAGATAAAAAAACCGATGGCACCACTGTCGATAAAGGAGTGGCTGAACACGAAAAAGAAAAAGATATCCCGCCAAACTATGAAGGGCCAGATACTAACAACAGCGAGAGCTTGACTGGGTCTATCAACTACGCCGGTGTTATCGACGGTAGACTAACCATACGGACAACGATCAACCAGACCCTAGACTCAGGCTCATGCGCGATAGCCTTAACTAAAGGGTCAACGACAGTCAACCGAAGCAGCAACATCATATCCAACCCATCCTCCTCTTCATGCGAAGGGTTTGACATACCGACTGCCGAACTTGGCGGCGGAGACTGGAGTTTTACCATAAAAATAACTAGCGGCGACAAATCCGGCGTATTGAAAGGTACGGCAAAAATATAGACCATGTTTATCGTAAAGAAAAACACTGGCCTCATAACCGCCACACTAGCGATAGTAATATCTGGCATTACTGCAATACTAGGCTGGACATACCTAACACAACAAACTAGTGCCGCAGATATGAGTAAATTCGATCCAGGCAATATTATGTCAGATGCAGTAATGTCTAACAAAGACTCTATGAGTGTCCAGCAAATTCAAGCTTTTTTGAATAGCAAAAATGCCTGCAACAACACAAATACTTACATGGCCAGCTGGTACCCACATCTGCAATATACTATTCGTGACGGTAAGTTTGTATGTATGGCACAAGATACATTTAATGGTAAGAGCGCAGCACAGATCATCTGGCAGGTCGGCCAAGACTACGGCATTAACCCTCAATTCTTAATAGTACTCCTAGAGAAAGAACAGGGCTTAGTGACAGACACCTGGCCAAACCATGTTCAATACAGATCAGCTACAGGCTTCGGCTGCCCGGATACCGCCGCCTGTGATTCAAAATATTTCGGACTAGAGAACCAGCTAGCAAATGCAGCAAACCTATTTCGCACAGTGTTAAGTGGCGGATGGAGCAACTACCCTGTCGGCAATACATACGTCCAGTACCATCCAAATGCCGCCTGTGGTGGATCTGTCATCAACATCCAAAACCGTGCCACCTCTGCCCTATACCGCTATACCCCCTACCAGCCTAATCAATCTGCCCTAAACGCTGGATATGGCACAGGTGATAGCTGTGGAGCATACGGAAACCGCAATACATGGGCATTGTTTACGGACTGGTTTGGGGATACCATTAACCTGCCCGTTATCCCTGAGGTGCAAAAAAGATACGATGAGCTAGGGGGTGCAGTCGGTGCACTAGGCCCAAGGCAAGAGAATGGTTTCTGCAACAACTCAAGGACTGTTTGCTGGCAAAGGTTCACAAGGGGCTATCTCTTTTACGGCGAAGGTGTTGGTGCATGGGAGTCAAAAGGAGCGATAAGAGATCGCTGGGGGGAAATGGGCTACCAGAATGGCCCACTAGGCCTGCCTACTGGACCTGAAAATGCAAGCCCTAACGGTGTTTTCGGCAAGAGTATCAAAACGGCTTCATTGTCGGTAGTGGTGCTACAGGATTTTGGGAGTCCAAAGGCTCTATCCGTAGCCGCTGGCGTGATATGAGGTTTGAGTTTGGCCCACTAGGCCTGCCTACTGGACCTGAAAATGCAAGCCCTAACGGTGTTTTCTGGCAAGAGTATCAAAACGGCTTCATTGTCGGTAGTGGTGCTACAGGATTTTGGGAAATGCGTGGGGGGGTCAAAGACCGCTGGAATACCCTGGGTGGCCAGAGCAGCTCAATCGGTATGCCGATTAGCCCTGTTACTATCTTCCCCAATGGAGTTAGCTGGCAAGAGTTTAAAAATGGATTTATTGTAGGCAACCCAACCACTAAGTACTGGGAGTCAAAGGGAGCGATCCGCACACACTGGGCGAGCATGGGCTACCAAAATGGCAAAGCCGGCTGGCCAGTCGGACCGGAGCTATACGATCCTGAGAGCAAGATATGGTCGCAACAGTACCAAAATGGGCACATCTACTACTCGGACAAGTCTAGCGGATGGTTTGTTCAGGGCTAGACCTTGGATCAATGGGCTTTGCGTAGAGTATCGGATATTTCTCATCCTCGTCGATGCCCAGGTAGTCAGATCTGCGTAGGATAAACTGTGGGCAGCTCGATTCAGCTATTGACGCTAGTGTGTTCTTGTTTTTATCTCGTAGCGTTGCGTATATTATAAAGTTGGTGTCATTGATCTCCGGTGCACTATATTCAATAGTCTCCGAGTATTTAGCCCCAGGCTTGACCCTCTTTACCTGGGACTTCTGCACCCTAACAGCTGCCCCCCGACCCAGGTCATACAGGTCGGTGTGTATATAGATGTCCTGGTTCTCATTTGATACAAATGAGAACTTGACGCGCACACTCTGGTCTTGATTGATCTGTTTCAACCCAACTACTTCAGCTCGGAAGTCACTAACTGTAGACTGTGTGAAGCCACCCCCGATGTCCTCGCCATCCCCTGCCTCACTAGGCTGACCTTGTTGTTGCTCAATATTCTCCAGAGCATACCTATTCGCAACATCTACAGGACTGCCGCTTGTTACAATCTCGCCGTCCTTAATTAGAATTGCTTTATTGCAATATTTTCTGATGTCTCCCATGCTGTGTGTTACCAGGATAACCGTCTTATCTTTTTGTTTTTTTATCTCCTTAAAGTAGTTGCTGCACTTACGCTGAAATGCCTCATCGCCAACAGCCAATACCTCATCAAGTATTAATATGCTACCCTCGGACCTGATGGCGATAGAAAATGCCAATCGAACCTGCATACCGCTCGAGTAATTCTTCAGTTTTTGATCCATAAACTCTTCTAGCTCAGCAAACTCGACAATATCTTCGTACATCACCGAGACTTCTTGATGTGAAAATCCGAGCAAAGCGCCGTTTAAGTAGATATTTTCGCGCCCAGTAAGCTCCGGGTTGAAACCGACTCCCAGCTCTATAAAGGGCACTAATTTACCCTCGACAGAGATCCTGCCAGAGTCTGGCTCGTAAATCTGTGAGATCAGCTTGAGTAGGGTTGATTTGCCCGAACCATTGCGACCGACTATGCCAAAAAAGTCGCCCTCCTCGACCGTGAAGCTAATGTCCCTCAGCACTGACTGCTCTTTGTACCCTTTTACGCCCTTGGACCAGTTTACAAAGGCTTGCTTTATACCGCTTGACTGTTCGGTTGGTAGGCGGAAACTCTTTGATACTCTATCAACACTTAAAACTACCTTTTTTCTATCTGCTCTAGCCATATATATTCTCTATTTCCTTCTTCCAGTTGTCCTTGCTGTAGGATTCCTTAAGTCTTGATTGAGCTCTACTTGCCAGCCTCAACCTGAGGTCTGGCGAATCCTTCAGTTTATTTATCGCCTGAATAAACAACTCGGGGCTACTGTAGTCAGATACTAGAATTCCGGTTTCATCATTAATAATAAAGTCTCTAATACCTCCGACATCTGGTGCGATGATTGGTAGACCCTTGGCGGCAACCTCGAGTAGCATGTTTGGCATGCCGTCTGAGCTAGAGGTATAGAGGTAGGCGTCGTATTCTTTGGTTGGTAGGTCATCGATACCCTTGAAGCCTCTTATGTAGGTGATGTTCTTGAGGCCGAAGTAGTCTGCCGTATAACCCTCCTCAAGATCTCCGTATACATCTATTGCGGTATTGTCTGGTAAAATCTCACTAATAGCTCTCAATACCTCTGGTGTCTTTTGCATACAGACCCTACCTGCCCACAATAGCTTGAATACACCATCCCCCTGCCTAATCCTGGGTTTATTAAACCTATTATCAACATACTGGTGGTTGATAAATAGTTTTGTCTCAGATATCGCATGCTCCTCTGTCATCTGATCAATCGTTCGGGTATTATCAGAGACTATCCTGTATATTATATCGTCGACAAACGGTATACATTCATGTATATAGCCGCCCACCCTACCTGTAAGCTCAATTGTCTCCGAGAAGGCAAATGTGTAAACTTTGACACCCATAGACTTGATTAAATGACGATACCTTAGTAGCAGATCATATCCAAACCTAGAGTTACCAATTACAATTCGCTTGATATTATTTTGAGCAATAAACATTGCCATGAGATTTATCCTACTCTCATAGTCAATATCGCCCATGGTGTCGGCAATATCGACGAAGTCGACACCCTTATCTAGCCTATCAGTCGTAGTTGATTCTCCTGGAAGAGTCTGTATAAATGCAATATTCCAATTGTACTTACCAGAGTTTAGTTCATTGGCTGTATTGATAAACACCTTATCACCACCACCCCTAACGAGCCAGGGGACAAAAAATAGAGTATCAGGCTTCTGGTCTAGAGATTGATTGAATCTGACGAAATCAATACCGACTTTCTTGTTGGGCATCCACAGCTCCGTATCTCGAATGATGTAATTTGAGGGAAAGGTAGTTTTTTCGATCTTGTTGATACTCTTCCACTCATCTATCAGCCACTCCGGAAGGGCAAGTTGCGGCTCCTCTGCTACCTCTATCTGCTCTGGCTCTTCAGAGATATCGTCCCGCCCCCTAAGCCGCCTATATAGTTTATATCGATTGAGGTGTACTAGAGTTTTATACAGGATAAACTTTAATGGCTCATACATCTTCTGGTCGATAGCTCCAGTATGCTCTTCTGTATCCGATAGGTCTGGCGCTTCAGGCTGCTGTTCGGTAGTAATCATGATTTTACGAACTTCTTCGTAGCCCAGCAGTTTAGTTGGTGACAATGTTCGTCGCGCCACGCTCTGCTGAGTCAAGTATGAAGGTTTTGATAGTGAGTCTTTACGGTAGAAAAGGACTGTCTCTGGAACCACCTGGTGAATAACCCCGGCCGACATAGTATCAAGCACCCACTGCCAGTCCTCAAATCCATACGGGGACTGGTTTTTTCGCTGAGGAAAGCGTTGGTACAAGTCTCTTGAACACATAAATACCGATGAGAGATAGTTGGAGTCTATTAGATATAAGAGCATCTCGTCTTTTGACATATCCCTCAGCTCAGTGAGCACGCTGTGATCGCAGAAGGTTAGTATGTAGTTCATTCGAGCCACCACCTCCTCCTGACTACTAACCACCCTGAATCCGCCAAGTAGCCATTCCTCTGAGTATAGGTCGTCGGCATCAATAAAAGTTACATATCTACCCCTAGAATTATTAACGGCATAGTTCCTAGAGCTCGACAGGTCGCCGAAGCTATTTCTTAGGATAACTATTCTGCTGTCATTTTCGTATTTCTTAAAGTAATTATCGGTCTCATCTGTACCGTTGTCTATATGAACGATAATCTCATAGCTAATCTTGTTTTTCTCAAGCTTCTTAGCCGAACGAAAAATTGATAGCATTGTTTTATGAGCCAAGATGCCCTCGTTGTGCGCTGTAACAACGACTGAGACATCAACTGGATTAGTTGGGGGTTTTACCATTTACATCATCTCCGCAAATTTCTTTGAGTTTCTAGAAAAATACCACACACCAACCACTAGAATAATAGCGGTTATAGCAATAGGCACAAGTGACAGCCAAATGTTTTCTATAGTACTCCACGTTGTTGGTACGGTAGTTGGAGATATTAAATTATGACGAACGTCCTGTATGGCCTGGGCTACTGGATTTAACATAATTATCTCCTGCACACTAACGCCAAACACTTTCATATTTGCCACCATCGTAAGTGGGTATATTATTGGCATGGCATAAAATAGAATTTGAAGAATAACCTCCCAAATATGACCAATGTCTCTAAATCTTACATACATAGCAGAAAGGAAAAGCGATAGTCCAAATGCAATGATAAACAGCTGTAGTATCCCTAGTGGAGCCAGAAGAGCCAAGGGTGTAAACTGTATACCCGTAAATAGTGCAGCAACGACGACTACCATAAGGTTGATAATTAGGGATATTAGCGAGCTCATCATAGCTGATAACACTATTATATATTTTGGGAAATTGATTTTTCTTAATATATCACCCCTGCCTACAATTGAGTTCATTCCAACATTGGTAGCTTCAGAAAAGAACCCCCATAGAGAAATACCCAAGAGTAGTATTATTGGGTATTGCGGTGTACCATCAGTAAATCTTAGGAATTTAACAAATACCGTGTACATCACTAAGAATAATAGTAGCGGCTTCAATACAGACCACAGCACCCCTAAGAAAGAGCCCTGATAGCGTAGCTTAAAATCAGTCTTAACGAGCTCATATAACAATACTCGATTCTTCTTATCTAGCAATCCTCTTTTTTTCATTCTATAGGTAATTATACCACGTATGAGTATGCTTAATAACCTTCAATGATATTATGCCTATACCAGTGGAGCATGAATTTATTTTCACCATACTGAAATTGTGTACATATCAAGAATTCCGCACATTTTTACATCATAAATGCAAAAACTTACTATTTCTAGATAGTTTTTGTATTATGAATGCAAAAGCTTCTTGACAAAACAGCATATCGTCGTATATAATATTAGTATGAATAATATACTTCGTCCTACGTACCTTGCTAAACTTAACCAATTTCGTGATGTTAAAATTATTAAGGTTATCACTGGTGTAAGGCGAGCCGGTAAGTCGACTCTGCTTGATATGTATCGCTCTAGTTTAATCGCTAGCGATATAGATGAGAATTGTATCCAAAAAATAAATCTGGAAGATGCCCGCAACGAACCCTTGCTTGAATGGCATGCGCTTCACGACCATATCATGAGTCAACTTGTGCCAAATAAGAGAAACTATATCTTTATTGATGAAATACAGAATGTACCTGAATTCGAAAAAGCAGTTGATAGTTTATTTATACAGGATAACGTAGACCTATATATAACTGGTAGTAATGCATATTTCTTATCGAGTGAAATCGCAACGATTCTAACGGGCAGATATATCGAAATTAAAGTGTATCCCCTGTCTTTTACTGAGTATGTGTCAGCGTTCCCCGACCAGCCTCGTATGGATGTATTGTTTGAAAGATACAAGACTCATGGGTCACTACCACAAACCGTTGAAATAGATAAAATCGGTGGTCAAGCCGCAGTACAGACCTATTTGCAAGGTGTGTATTCAACGTTAATTCATACCGATATTGTCGCGCGATTAGGCGTAGAAGACTTTAAGCTCGACAAGGTTGTACGCTTTGTGTTTGACAATATTGGAAATATCACATCACCTCAAAAGATAGTTAATGCTATCAAATCTGACGGTTATGAAATATCACGCAATACAGTCGAGGCGTACTTGCAAGCACTAGTAGAGGGGTTTGTACTGTATCAAGCGGATCGTTTCGATATTCGTGGCAAAGAGATACTGAAGACTCTCGGTAAATATTACCTTGTAGACTTAGGCCTTCGTAACCTACTCATACACAAAGAGGTTGATGACGCAGGACATATCCTAGAAAATATCGTCTACTTTGAGTTGCTTCGAAGAAGTGAAAGTGTTTGGATTGGTAAAAATGAGAGCAAAGAGATTGATTTCGTAGTTAAAACAACAGTTAGTGGAATTGAGTACTATCAAGTCGCTGAGACCATGCAAGGAGTAGAGACACGTCAAAGAGAACTTCAGGCGTTTAATAATATTACTGATAACTACCCTAAATATATCCTAACAAGTGATCCAGGCAATCATCTGTACAACGGTATACAACAGGTTAACGTAATAGATTGGCTACTTGAACGGTGACTCTTCGCTAAAATTAGAGCCAACCATATATTATTACATATGAAACCCCTGTTATGTGATACTTCTCTGGATAATAACTCAAAAGACTTATATACTTTAGACATGAGACAGCCTCTATTAAGTATCATCATCCCCGTCTGGAATGCGAGCGATAATATTCGTCATATAGTTAACTCCGTGCTTAGTCAATCACTGGATAATTTTGAGCTTATCCTTATAGATGACGGTTCGAGCGACGACACATTATCAGTGCTTCATGCTATCGAAAAGACCGACAAGCGCGTAAAGGTATACACTAAACCAAACGGCGGCCCTTCAAGTGCACGTAACCTTGGCCTCGAAAAAGCACAGGGTAAATATATTCAGTTTTACGATAGTGACGACGACATCCCTTCAGGTGCGCTACATGCAACCACCTCAATTCTCGATGAGTCTAAAAGCGATATAATCGTCTCTGGCTGGCAGATTGACCTCCAGACATCGCGCGGTATTATACGAAACTACAAACAAATTATACCTCAAGAAGAAGTGGTGTCTAGTAATGTAGCCCTGTATGTCTTGCGCTCGCTTGGTAATAATGGACTACTTTATAACCTTTGGAATAAACTCTTCCGGGCGGACATTATTCACAAGTATCAGCTAAGGTTCCGCGAAGATATACGATTTGGTGAAGATGTACTGTTCTCGCTTGAATACTTCAAGCACGTACAAAAACTCTATATTATCCCTGATGTGACATATCACTACCAAGCTAACAGCAAGACGAGTGTTTTTTCTTCATCGTCTCTAGTACCTGAATATCGATTAGCAAATGACGAGGCGATAATCGCATTCGCTAAAACTAAACCCAACAGAGAAGAACGAGACTTATTAAACTGGCTTCGTTGGCGCTGGCTTATTTCATATTGGTCATGTGTCGTGGGATCCCAAAAGAGACTTAATGAAAAATTATACCTAATTAAACAGTTTAATCCAAAGAGTCTTCAAGTCTCACGGGTGTCTGTTATTGGTGTAAAAAAGTCCCTTATTCAATGCATTGCTTTACTTGCCAGAACTACAACTTATAGTTCCTTATTACTTGGATGGAGTATAAATATACTTAAAAAGACAGTGGTTTCTATAAAAAGAGTAAAAAATCGACAGTAATTTATCCTACAGAGAAGCTGTCGTATGTTAGTGTATATTTTGCTACAATATAGATATGAAGTTCGCTCGGTCAAAAAAGCTTTCCTTTGTAAACAACAAGGGTGGCGTAGGTAAATCTACGCTGGCATATAATACCGCTGTTCAGTTCGCGAATAAAGGGTATAAAACCGTACTTATTGACCTAGACCCGCAATGCAACCTCACTCGTCTAGCGCTTGGCGAGGAATATTTCGAGAACACGATATTCTCAGCTTCCTCGAAAACCATCTATGATATCCTTCGAGGAGTAATAGAAGGCGGGTCGGACATAGACCTACAAACAAACTTCGAGCAAGCCAAGGGGGCTCAAGAAAACCTATATGTTCTACGCGGCGATATGCGCCTTAGCGAATACGAAAATGTGCTTTCGACCGCCTATAATGCGGCGGCGGCTGGCCAGCGTATTGGTTATTTCACGACTAGTGCTATCGATCGTTTCTTGCGCGAAAAAGGACTGAGCGAACGAGTAGATATCTTTATCATCGACACTTCTCCAACACTGGGACTCCTCAACCGCGTCATCTTCCTTGGGAGTGATTATTTTGTCGTACCGCTCATGCCCGATGCTCTCAGCTTACAGGGAATCGAAAACTTAGGCACGATATTTGAGCAGTGGAAGTTCAATTGGCGCGACACCGGTAGGGCCCTAGCTAAAGATATCGAAAACCAGTATGTTTTGAGTGGCGACGGTCTCTTTATTGGATATATTCTCAATTCTTACAAC
>JAEAMG010001975.1_pt1 | contig 13902 bp, 8 predicted proteins | sample 8958741 | NCBI WGS metagenome assembly JAEAMG01 (sample SAMN16933256, study PRJNA681125) | bioreactor sludge metagenome | isolation source: anaerobic bioreactor treating anionic surfactant - SDBS | place: India: Bengaluru | collected 2019-02-28
CGGTTTTGATGAGAAACCGTTACGTTCGTTTATTGCCGACAAACAAGTGCATGAATTGGAATCATGGCATTTCATGTATGAGGGCGTGCCGTACTGGAGTTTTGTGGTAACGTATGCGTTTGCGGAAGAAAGCCCTGCAAAGAAGGAAGACGGGCAAGGACGTTCGTCTTCAAAAATGGACTGGCGTAAACGGCTTTCGGATAAAGATTGGCCGGTATTCAACGCGCTGCGCGAATGGCGCAAGGTGCGGTCTTCCGACGAAGGTATTCCACCCTACCTCGTTTTTACCAATGAGCAATTGACGCAGCTGGTTCTGGAAGGTATGGATTCGTTAACCGCCTTGGGGCGCATTGCGGGGGTAGTCCCGAGCCGGGTCTGGCAGGGCAACTGAAAAAGCATGTTCGTTTTTGTCGTTGTGTTTTCATGGTTGGATCTCTTGATCTAAGTATAATTACTTAGATATTAGATACCAAGAAAAAATACATTGCATGCAGAATACATGAAGGAGAACTTGCTCCTTATTTCACAGGCGGGAAATTAGCCCGAAAAAAAATTCACACCGCTGAGGAATGAAATGGTAAAGAAAAAGGCTTCTACAACGGCAATTCTTGACAAGGATATGGAACAACTTCAGCCCGTTTCATGGGATATACAGGACCTATAATTATCTACACGCGAGTCTTCCTGCCTTTTTGCTCTTGTGTTTGTAGGAATTTTCAACCCGTCACGAGTTCTTTTATCGCCTGCCGAAACGGGACTTCCGCACCCGGGGCGCTGTGCGAGGCCGTGGCTTCGTAGCCGCCTTCTTCATAAACCCGATCTGGGCAGATGTAGGCCGGGCCGCAATCGCCGTAGCCGGCTACCGCCACGAAGACGCCGGGAAGAAGTTCTTGGGCATACAATTGGAATTCGATCATGGGTTCACCGGGCAGATGCACGAGCGCAATGTTGCCCAGGCGCATCATGGTCAGGTCTATGGGCGTTTGGATGCGCTGTGCCCAGGCGAGGAACATGGCCGCACACAGGCGTTCGAGCGGTGTTTTCGCGTTGTCGCGCATGGCGGCATCGGAACCTTGCACGCTGTATTGCGCGTCGTCGCGCACCGCCAGGCGCAAGGGTGCGGAGCGCCAGAGGACATCTTCAGCGGGCGCGTATTTCGTGGCCGCAGTGGACGATTTCATGGCGTCGTAAAGGCGTTCATACAGGCCCTGCCGCGCCTCCTTTGAGGCGTCGTTGTATTTGCCGCAGGCGATATCGCCGGAACAACCCGTAAAATAGATCTGGGCTACGCCCTCCTCCTTTTCAAGGCGTTCCCGCGCCATGCCGACAAAGTCGTAACTGGCACGTGGGTCGCCGTAAAAACTCTGTGGGTGTGTGGCGTAGTAATGCAGTTGCGCGATGGGTTTTTCGCCCAGGGCAAAAGTTACTGTTTTGAGGAAAGGGTCTATCAGTCCTTCGGGCTTGGCGATGAGTTCGGGGTCCTTGCAGGAACTGGCGCGAAAGCCCACCTTGCCGTCGCCGATGGGCACGCGCCGGTTCGAGGCCACGCGCTCTACCCGGGCCTGGCTTGTACCGATGCGGTCGTAGGGCTGCAGGCGCCCGAGTGCTTCGCGCACCGTGGCTGCGATTGTCTCGGCCGGCTCTTCAAAGGAAGCAATAGACGGAACGACAGGCGGCTGTTCCACCCCTTCCAGCAGGCGGATGGCGTCCGAATCCGCCATGGGGGCGGTATGCTGGTGTACGGTCTGCACGGCGACGCGGTCCACTGTGGTTTCCGCAGCCTCGGCAACACGCCGTCGGTAGAGGTCGTAAACGCCGTTGCATAGTTCGCACCAGTCTATGGCGCACACCACGGACCGGCCGCCGGCATCCTCGATGATAATACCCTTGGCGAGCAATGGGTGCTCGATTACCTCAAGAGGTTTCAGGCTGGAGTAGATAGGCGTGCCCGGCGGCGGTGTTACATCGCAGACAAAAGTGGCTATGCGACGGATGTTGGCTTCAGCCCGGGTGATTTTTGTTGCGCACACGCCCGCCGCCAGGGCACCCATGAAGGTACGGCGATTTATAGAGGTGTTTTTCATGTATCTGCTTTTCTCCATCGTTCTTTGTCCGACTTGTCAGGCCCATCAGAGAGGTGAGACGTGTCGGACAGTTACTTAATCATGCGTCGTTTTCAGGAACTTTGTAGTGTTCCCGCAACCGCGCCAGTTCTTCTTTCAACTCCTGGACCTGTACCGCGTAGTCCGGGTTGGCATACTCGTTCTTCATTTCATTCTGGTCTTTGTCCAGATCGTAAAATTCCCATTCGTTGAGGGTGTAGAAAAAGGCCAGCTTATACCGCTCGGTACGGACGCCGTAGTGCTTGTACACCTTGTGCACCTTCCCTTCGCCTTCGTAGTAATGGTAGTAAATGGAGGAGCGCCAGGTCTCTGGTTGTTTACCCTGCATCAGGGGAAGCATACTGAGCCCCTGCATCCGCTCCGGGATGGGAATGCCCGCAATGTCCAGGAAGGTCTCTGCGCAGTCCAGATTCTGCACCATGTTTGTGATTTCCGTACCGGGCTGGATGATACCCGGCCAGCGTGCCACCAGGGGGGTGCGCAGCGATTCCTCGTAAATAAAGCGCTTGTCGAACCAGCCGTGTTCGCCGAGGTAGAAACTCTGGTCCGAAGAATAGAAGACCACAGTGTTTTTGTCCAGACCGCTTTCTTCCAGGTAGTCCAGGATGCGCCCCACGTTGTCATCCACGGAGGCGATACAGCGCAGGTAGTCCTTCATGTAACATTGGTACTTGAAACGAACGAGATCGTTCCCCTGCAGGTTGGCTGACAGGTAGGTATCGTTGCGCGCTTTGTAAGCGGTCTCCCAGGCGGCGCGCTGTTCATCATTCATTCTACCGAAGAAGTTTTTCCAGGGCGGTGTGTCCCGGTCCTCTTCGCGCCACAACTTGAGATCGGGTCCGAGGCGCATGGTCCTGGCAATGGTCATATCCTGCTCGCGCGCCGCGGTACCGCGGCCGGAATAGTCGTCAAACAGCGTTTCCGGTTCCGGAAACACGGTATCCTCGTAGGTGGCCAGATGCTTTGGACCGGGCAGCCATTCCCGGTGGGGCGCCTTGTGCTGCACCATCAGCATGAAGGGCTTGTCCGCATCCCGATCATGCTGCAACCAGTGCAAGGCCTTGTCGGTGATAATGTCCGTTACATAACCCGCTATCCGTTCTTTGCCGGCGGGGGTAATGAAATCCGGATTATAATAATCGCCCTGGCCGGGCAGCACGGCCCAGGAATTGAAGCCGGTAGGGTCACTGACCAGATGCCACTTGCCGAAGAGCGCGGTCTGATACCCGGCCTGCTGCAACAGTTTTGGGAAAGTCTCCTGACTGCCATCGAAGCGGCAACTGTTGTCCCGGAATCCATTGAGGTGGCTGTGCAGACCGGTGAGCACGACTGCGCGGCAGGGGCCGCAGATGGAGTTGGTTACGAAACTGTTGCGGAAAAGGGCGCCTTCCTGGGCAATACGGTCTATATTCGGCGTCGGCGCCGTATCGGCCAGCCTGCCGCCATAAGCACTGACGGCGTTCTGGGCGTGATCATCGCTGTATATCCACACAAGGTTCGGCAGCTGCTGCCCATGAGCATGGTGTGTAGCGGCCAGGGTGGTGGCTGCGGCCGCGGCGCCGGCATGCTTGAGGAAAGAGCGACGTGAAAGCATGGCCATTTCCTTTCTTAAAGTTGTTGCCCAATGGCTTCGGGCGATTATAGCACAGCCTCGGTGGCAGGTGGATAGAAGGTGCGCGAACGAGGATTGAGATTTCAAACAGAAGTACCTGTACGACATGAAAGACTGGAAGGACTATAGAACGCCGTGCTGCTTAGCGCGTCCTTTAAGTCCCTTAAGTCCTTTCTTTAGCACACTTTTCCAGTTTCAACTACCGTATTAAAATTCTTATTCAGGTAGTGGTTTGCCTTTGGTTTCCGGGGCAAACGGTAATACCAGCATGCCCAGGATGAAGAAGGACGACACGAAGAGTGCGGCCATCTGGACACCGCAGGTGGCGCTGAGCTGTCCGAACAGAAAAGGCGCGGCCGCCGCAAGATAGCGGGACACGTTGTAGCAGAAACCTGTGCCTGTGGCGCGCAGGCGCGTGGGAAACAATTCCGGGAAGTAGATGGCGTAACCGCCGAAAATAGTCAGCAGAAACAGCCCCATGAGCGGGAAAAGGATGATGGCGGTCAGAAATGAGGGGGTGAAATGGAATGTTGCCGGAACCACGATGGCACAGGCGATCAAGGAAATCAAGAATGCCTGGCGACGTCCGAAACGCTGGGCAATATAGGAAAAGCCCATTACCCCGAAAAAGCCGCCAACGTTCTGGGCCATAATGCACAGGCTCATCTTGCGGTCCGTAGACGCGGCCAGTGCGGGCAGGTTGTCCGGGTTCAACACGCTGCGCACAAGTTCCGCAGACCAGGTGCCGATGCCCCAGAACCCGATAACCCCGACCATACCCAGCAGCACGCCGATAATGGTGTTTCGGCGCAGTTCCGGGGTAGAGAACAACCCGAAAATACTACCCAGTTGCCCTGTACCCGCTCGGGCTTTTGCCCGGCTTTCCTTCCATGCGTCAGGTTCGTGAATAAAAAGAAAGATAATTATTATCAAGAAGATAGGGGCGAGGCCGATCAGCAGCACCCACCGCCAGCCCAGGTCGGGATTGGCGCCAACAATGTAATAGATGATTCCCGCCAGCACATTGCCCAAGACCGATACCGCCTGAACGATACCCAGCGCTGTGGCGCGCGCATGGGCCGGAAAAGTCTCTGCCACCAGGGCCGCGCCTGCCGCGAATTCCCCGCCGATGCCCAACCCGGTCAGAAAACGGAGCAGCACGAATTGAGACGGGGTTTGTGTAAGACCGCTCAAGCCTGTAAACGCCGCGTACAGAAAATAGTAACCGCCATCGTTTTGGTACGGCCGAGCCGGTCACCGATCATGCCGAAGAACAAGCCGCCCGTTGCCCAGCCGATGATCATCCACATCTGCGACAGGCCGACCCAATACCGCACCAGGCCGCCCTGCTCCACACTCAGCGGGCTGATACCTTTAAATCCTAACAATTCAATCATGGCCGGCTGTTTTGCCTGCACGTAAAGCCACTGATCCATTGTGTCAAAAAACCAGCCAAAGCAGGCGACCGCGAGTACCAGGTAATGGTAGCCTGTCAGGCCGGAAGTCCATCGTTGTGGCGTGTCCGTGTTTACCACGTTTTTTTCTCCAAAGGGTTTTTCTCCCCACCCGATGCGCAGAGGTTGTTCGCGACCGGGAAAAACCGTCGGGAAGCCGGCATTCTGGTTCCTTCCCTGCAGGGCAGTCAAAGTATATCAAATAATGGCGCTCCCTTCCACGCTACACCGTGTGCGCCAAGTACGTCGTGATCCGGGCGCTGGCCAAGACCCATAGTCAATCCATTTTTTCAAACTATCGCATATCGTTATTGGAAATGGCTGGAAAATCCCCCTGGCTGTGATGGTGTCGAAAGGTTGTCATGTCCTTTGTTCCAGCGTCCTCTAATGGTCCTATTGCATTGAGGACAACGTCCATCGGCCAGTAGATTCCGCAGTACCTGGAAACCACGGCGCGCTATCAACAGGGTGCCACAACCGGGGCAGCAGGTGTTTTCCCGGTCACCGACCCTGCCGGCCATGTTACCCGCATACACGTAATGCAGCCCCGCTTCCTTCCCGATTTCCCAGGCGCGCTCGATAAGGGAGGCCGAAGTGGGGGGGCGGTCCGTCATTTTATACGTCGGATAGAATGCCGTCACGTGCCAGGGTATATCCGCGGACATAGATGCCAGGAAGGCGGCGCTTTGTTCCAGTTCCCCGGGAGCGTCATTAAACCCGGGCACCACGAGGGTCACCACTTCCACCCAGATGCCCAGGGTCAGCATGCATTCAATACTGTCCAGAACCGGTTTCAATTTGCCCCCCAGGCACCTGTATCCTTCCTCGGAAAAGCACTTGAGGTCCACATTGCAGAAATCCAGGACCGGACGCAGAAATTCAAGTACTTCCGGTGTGGCGTATCCATTACTTACGAAACCGCATAGCAAGGGGTGCACGTGCGCCCTTTCAAATACTTCCATCGCCCAATCGGCGGTTATCAAGGGTTCATTGTAGGTGCTGACCACCGAAGCCACATTCTGTTTCAAAGATCCTGCAACAATGGTGTCGGCGGTACAGCACTGGAATCCGGCGAGAGCGTCGCGATCCCGCAAAGTCTGGCTGCTGGTCCAGTTCTGGCAGAAACTGCAGTGAAAATTGCACCCCAGCATGCCAAAGGACAGCGCACCGCTGCCCGGCAACACATGATAAAAGGGTTTTTTCTCGATGGGGTCCACCTGCAACCCGGCTACATAACCGGAAGGCCTATATAATTTGCCGTCATAATGGTATCGCATACGGCAAATCCCGCGATGATCGGGTGCAAGGCGACACCGATGGGCACAGGCGGTGCACTGCAATTTCCCATCCTCCTCCTGTCTATATAAAGCGGGCGCTGCAGGTGATGTGTGGGCATCCAACTCCGCCTGCAGGGTGCTTTCTCTTTGGAAATCATCTCGCTCCATAACGGATTCCTTTATTCTTTTCAAGGCCCCCGGCTCGATTTCCGTTGAGAGAAGTCAATTGGAAAAATACCGGCAGCCCGGGGAGTTTATATCCGCGACAGGACAACGCCCGTGTCACCTCTATTGTAGTCTCCTGGTTGCCTTAACGCAATCCCTTCGGGTGTTTGGGATAACCGATAAAACACGATGCTGACAGCCGAATCACAAATTTAATTTTCTGTAACCCTGAAATTATTTCTCAGGATTTCATGATAGACCTATTCATTGTGCTCCTATAACTATCAAGCAAGGCCTACTATTGCCTGCATTTGCGCCAAGGGCCGCGAAAGCAAGACCGGACACCGGTGCACTATACTCCTGTTATTTAGCGTCCAGTCATTCTTATACGCCGGAGTCTGTCCCTTCAGTTTTTCTTTTTTTGGGGTTTGAGTCAGGTTTCTATGCGATCCTGCTATAGGGTTATGTGGTCCATTTATCTCAGGTGCCTGACAGGGGATCACAATCCCGGAGAAAATACTTGACTTTTTTCAGTCCAATAGTTATAATCAACCCCAGCACGGTTATGGTTTATTAATTAGGGTGGACCTTGTAGCGAAAGCTAAGATAAGAAGACGCCCCCACAAAAGGGAATCGGAAGGGCTTGATGGAATCCGAGAAATAACTGGGTGAATTTCTCGGAGGGTAGAAAAGTTCTTCTCTGCCATGAGGGTAGCCCTTTGAATTTAGGCGGAGAAATACGCCACAGGATTAGGAAACGCATGAAGGACTTAATAAAGCATAGGGCTTTTGAAAGTATGTGGTAAATGCGCGGCGCCTCTTGGAATCTTTCCAACGCAGGTATGGGGCCTCGGGAGGAAGGTTTCAATGTCCGCAGAAATGAAATCCGAGAGAAAGGAGAGTCTGTTTATGAAGAAGTCGCTGGTTATTGTGTTGCTGAGTGTCGTATTACTTGCCGGGGCCGCAAGCGCCCAGTGCTGCTTTGCGCCTGCACGTGTAGCGTGCGCGCCCATTTGCAAGCCGGTCTGCGCGCCTGCACCGGTGTGTGCGCCTGTGGCGGTCTGCGCGCCTGTTTGCCGGCCAGTCTGCAGGCCTGCGCCCGTAATGGTTGCCCCCTGCTGCTATCCTCGTCCTGTCGTGTGCGCCCCGGTTTGCCGCAGGCCCTGCTGTGGCCCCATCTGCCGGCTGAAGTCCATCTTCTGCCGTCCAAGGTGCTGCTATTAATTTCTAAAATCAGAATTCAGGATGGGAAGAGCGGATTCTGCCGCTCTTCCCGCTTTTTTTGTCTGGTTATTTGGATTAAATCAGTGTCAGGGGCAATACCCGCGTCAGGGTATCTCTTTGTCAGGAAGCGGACGATCTCATGTCTTGGAATTTTAATGAAAAGGAAGAGACCGGCCTGACTGAAGCCGAGGCAGCGCGTCGTTTCACCTTGGAAGGCGCCAATGAATTGCCCGGGGCGGCGCGACGCGGGATTATGTCCATTGCGCTGGAAGTGTTGCGTGAGCCGATGTTTCTTATGTTGGTGGCCTGCGGGACGCTCTACCTGTTTCTGGGTGAGCCTGCCGACGCCGCCATGTTGCTTGGTTTTGTGTTTGTGGTGATGGGCATTACCATTGTACAGGAACGGCGTACAGAGCGCGCCCTTGAGGCGTTGCGGGACCTGTCCAGCCCGCGCGCCTTGGTGATACGGGACGGCCGGCAGCGCCGCATTCCCGGCCGCGAGGTGGTACGTGGAGACTGGATGGTGCTCTCAGAGGGGGACCGTGTTCCCGCCGATGCCGTGTTGCGCCATGCCATCAGCCTGAGCGCCGATGAATCGCTGTTGACCGGAGAATCCGTTGCGGTACGCAAGGCATCGGTTTCCGGCATACCGGCGCCTGCCCGGCCGGGCGGCGACGATCTACCTTTTGTCTATTCCGGTACCATGATTACCGGCGGCCAGGGTGTGGCGGAAGTGAAGTTTACAGGCACGCACACTGAACTGGGCAAGATAGGGAGGGCACTTCAGGATGTGCGCCAGGAAGATACATTGCTGCAACGGGAGACCCGCGTTTTGGTGCGGAACCTTGCGCTGGTGGGCATCGCTCTTTGCGCGGTGGTAGTCGTGGTTTACGGCATTTCACGGGGGAATTCTGCCGAATCCTGGGTCCAGGGCATTCTAGCGGGGCTGACGCTGGCCATGGCGACGCTTCCAGAGGAGTTTCCCGTAGTACTAACTATCTTTCTTGCGTTGGGGGCTTGGCGCATTTCGCGGAACCGCGTGCTGACCCGGCGTATGCCGGCGGTGGAGACTTTAGGTGCGGCCACGGTTTTGTGCACCGACAAGACGGGAACCCTTACCCTCAACCAGATGTCGGTGCGGCGACTTTACGCGGATGGTCTGCATTTCCTTGCGGAGGATTCCGCGGACACCGTGTTGCCCGAGGCTTTCCACACGCTGCTGGAGTTCGGCATTCTGGCAAGCAAACGCGACCCCTTCGACCCCATGGATAAAGCCTTGAAACAGCTCGGCGACCGATATCTCGCTCATACGGAACATCTGCACGCGAACTGGACGCTGATCCGCGAGTACCCCCTTTCCCCCGAATTGCTGGCGCTGTCTCATGTCTGGCGTTCGCCCGGCGGTTCTGAGTACGAGATCTCGGCCAAGGGCGCGCCCGAGGCGATTGCCGACCTGTGCCATCTCGGCCCGGAGGAAACAGAGGCGCTTACCCATCAGGTCCTGGTAATGGCGGATGATGGGCTGCGCGTTTTGGGCGTGGCCATGTCTCGTTTTACCAAGGCGGACCTGCCCGAGGGGCAGCATGATTTCAACTTTAAATTCCTGGGTCTGATTGGACTTGCCGACCCGGTGCGCCCTACCGTGCCCGAAGCCATCCAGGAATGCACCACGGCAGGCATACGGGTCATTATGATCACGGGAGATAATCCCGGCACCGCGAAAAGCATTGCACGCCAAATCGGACTGAACGGGCTAGACCGCTGCATCACGGGTCCGGAACTGGACGCCATGAACGATGCGGAACTGGCAACCCGCATCCGGGACGTCAGCATCTTCGCGCGCGCCGTGCCTGAGCAGAAGCTGCGAATTGTCAACGCGCTCAAGGCTAACGGCGAAGTGGTGGCCATGACAGGCGACGGTGTAAACGACGCTCCCGCCCTGAAAGCGGCACACATCGGGATAGCCATGGGCGGGCGCGGCACCGACGTGGCTCGTGAATCGGCCGCGCTCGTCTTATTGGATGATGATTTTTCCTCCATTGTGCAGGCCGTCAAACTGGGACGCCGTATTTACGACAATATCCGCAAGGCGATAGCCTATATTCTCGCCGTGCATGTTCCCATCGCCGGGCTTTCCATCATTCCCGTATTTCTGCCGGACTGGCCGCTGCTGTTGCTGCCGGTGCACGTGGTGTTTCTGGAATTAATTATAGATCCGGCCTGTTCGCTCATTTTCGAGGCGGAGGCTGCGGAACCGGGTGTCATGCGCCGTCCGCCGCGCAAGCCTTCCGACCGCCTGTTTAATCTCAATACAGTAGCCGTCAGCCTGCTTCAGGGCATTACCGTACTGGGCATCATCCTGGGTGTAATAGCCTTTTCGGGGGTTTTAGGCCATCCCGAGGAAGAGGCGCGGCGCGTGTTCGCCTTCATCGCCCTGGTAACCGCAAACCTGGCCCTGATATTGACGAACCGATCCTGGAATCGGACCATCCTGTCCATGTTCAAAGAACCCAACCAGGCGTTGTGGTGGGTAATGATCGGAGCGGTTTTAGGCTTATGTTTGATCTTGAGCGTGCCGTTTCTCCGGGAACTTTTCCACTTCAGCGCGCCGCATGTGATGGAACTTGTTTTATGCATTGCCGCGGGTATTCTGGGCGTTGTCTGGTTCGAGATGCTGAAAGTTGTGAAGATGTGGCGGCAAAAGACCGGCGCGAAACTGTCTTAACCATTTCACTTCTTTTTGCTCACTGGAATCATGGGTTTGATCGAACGGATCGGACGGATCAGTTGAATAACCTCCTGCAATCTATCGCTGGAACTGTTGTGCAAAGCACAGCGCCGTGTTCGTTTTGCCCTCAGAGAAATAGATATAATCGTGGTTTCTGAAAACCGGGGCGGGCGGACGCCCATGTGGTTGTACACCCGAAAAGGCAGAAAAGGAAACCTCAAATGAAAAGTCGCTACATACAAACCGCAGTCTCTTTCCTGTGCATCTTTGTCGTGCTGGGTGCGGTAGCAACAGCGAACTGGCCCCAAATGGCCGGGCCGAACCGGAATAATATCTCGCCGGAAAGCGGGCTGGCGCGTACATGGCCGGATAGTGGGCTGCATGTACTGTGGACAGTGGCGCTGAGCGGCGGGTTCGCTTCGCCCTCGATACGGGACGGCAAAGTCTACCTGCTTGATCGTATTGGCGAGATGCAGGATAGCCTGCGTTGTTTTAGTCTGGACACTGGTGAGGAACTGTGGAACTATGCTTATGATGCACCCGGCAGTGTCAGCCATGATGGTTCGCGCACGGCGCCGACCGTGACGGAAGACCGTGCTTATTTCGTGGGGCTGCTCGGCCACTTCACCTGTCTGGATCTGAATTCCCGCCAGCCCGTGTGGACCCATAATATATGCGCGGATTTCGGGGCGGAAGTGCCCAAATGGGGCGTAGCACAAGCGCCATCCCTTTACAAAAATCTGGTAATTGTGGCTCCCCAGGCTAACGATGCGTTTGTGGCCGCCTATAATAAAGACACGGGCGAGGTAGTATGGAAAACGCCCCGTCTGGGCGCAGTGGGTTATTCCACACCGGTAATCACCACCCTGTGCGGGATAGACCAGGCGGTCATGATTAACGCCCCCCCGGACAATGACGCCGGCCCGGGCAGCGTAAACGGCATTTCTCTCGAAGACGGTTCTATTCTCTGGTCCTATCACAACTGGAAGTGTAAAATTCCCATTCCCTACGCCACGACGTTGCCCAATGACCAACTCTTCATTACTGGTGGGTACAAGGCGGGGTCCGCCATGATACAGGTGGGCCGGGAAGATGAAAAATTCGTCGTCAAGGAACTCTTCAAGACAGAAGAATGCGGCAGCCAGATTCAGCAGCCGCTCTTCTATCAGAACCACTTGTATGTGAACAGCAACTCGAACGAGCGGGAAGACGGCATGATGTGCCTGACCCTGGAAGGCAAGGTGTTATGGAAGACACGGGATACCCGGTTGGCGTGGTTTTCCACCACCTTTGAACGGGGACCGCTGCTGCTGGCCGATGGGCTCATTCTCAATTTAGACGGCAAATATGGTACCCTGCACCTGATCGAACCATCACCGGAAGGTTACAAGGAGCTTGTCCAGGCATTCGTACTCGAAGGAAAACAACTCTGGTCGCCCATGGCCTTGTCCGGGGGAAAACTTGTCATCCGCAGTCATACCGAGATGAAATGCCTGGACGTGAAGGCGCCGTAGCGGTTTGTCTTTGGGGAATTGAGACCGGGCGAGATTAGGGGTATATCTCTTTTGACCGGTTTTTTCCAGTTGGCCGTTCTGATAAAGGGCGGTCACGGACAAGTCCTTGGCCTCTGTTTTTATGACTCATATCAATCCACAGCAACCATGGAGCACGATATCATGTTTTCAGACAACTCCCTTATCCGGCGCTATAAAATTCTTATCGCCCTGGTTATAATTCTGCTCTTGATTGGCGGTGTATACTATTCCTTGCGCCGCGGGCCCTATCATTCCTATAAACTGGATTTCCTGATCCCTGAAGGTGGGCAGGCGTCCGAACCGTTGGGTCCGCTCCAAGTGGGTGTGGCCAAACGGGATATTACCATTGACTTCGCAGCCCATGACACGTGGATTGACGGGAACAACAACAGCGAATATGACATCTGGCCTGATACACTGAAACCGTGGCAAAAGGCGTTGTTTTCGCTGGTCAATAAGAAGTTCAAACTCTATGATCCCGAAAAGGCGGCGCGCTCGGGCGACTCCTATGCGGACAAGAACGGCAACGGCCGCTTTGATCCGGTGTGGGTTGCCGGTTTCAATGTGAATCGCCCCGCAAAAGGAGTAAACGACCCGCAATGGACGCGAGCCATTGCCCTGCGCAATAACGGCGTTACAGTGGTGCTGGTTACTCTGGACGCCATCGGCATTTATCATAACGACTTTATCGCAATCCGCAAGGCGGTCAACCCGGCGCTCAAGATAGACCACATCATCTTTTCGTGCACACACTCGCACGAGGTGCCCGACACCATGGCCATCTGGAGCGGCCCGGTTCCCGTGCTCAATTATGATGAATCCTATATGGACTCCATCCGGCAAAAGACGGTGGAGGCCATTGAAGAGGCCGCCGCGGGGCTACGTCCGGCCGACATGTATTGTGCCACGGTCAAACTGCCGCGGGAGGGCTTTGTTCACGATTCGCGCAAGCCAGAAGTGCTCGATGACAACCTGAACGTATGGCGTTTTACCTGGCCCGGTTCGGAAACCACCCTGGCCACCCTGGTCAACTGGGGAAACCACCCGGAAGCCCTGGGCGGCGATAATGGCTACCTGACCTCTGATTTTGTCCATTGGGTGCGCCTGGGCCTTGAAGAAGGTGTTCCGGAACCCAACGGTGTCGCGGGTTTTGGCGGCACGTGCTTCTTTTTTCAGGGGAAAATCGGGGGTCTGATGAACCCGCTGCATGCGGAGGTTCCCAAGCGGGACGGCTCCGGCATCGCCGAACGCGGCAGTTTTGAAAAGGCGGAGCATCTGGGGTATAACGTGGCGATTGCGGCTGCCGGGGCCTTGCGTGGTCCCGATGCCTGGAAGAACGAGGAACCGATGCTGGCGGTGGCGGGCAAGACCATTTATGCGTCCATGACCGGCGTCTTTAAATACGGCATTATGTTGGGGCTGATTCATGAAGGTTACTACTGGGGTGGATACGCCCGGACGGAAGTCAACGCACTGCGTGTCGGCGGGGCGCTGGTAACGACGGCTCCGGGCGAACTGTATCCGGAAATCGTTGTGGGCGGCATCGAGGCGAAGCCAGGGCGGGATTTTGAGATCGCACCGGCTGAAGTGCCGCCCGTGCGTTTGGAGAAGATGCGCCATGCGCGTCAGGCCTTCACGTTGGGGCTTGCCAATGACGAGATTGGATATATCCTTCCCAAGAGCCAGTGGGATGTCGAGAAACCCTATGTCTATGATAAGAGCCAGTACGGGGAAGAAAACTCCGGCGGCCCGGAGGTCGGCCCGGTCATTCATGCGGGAATGTT
>JAEAMG010001978.1_pt1 | contig 13879 bp, 9 predicted proteins | sample 8958741 | NCBI WGS metagenome assembly JAEAMG01 (sample SAMN16933256, study PRJNA681125) | bioreactor sludge metagenome | isolation source: anaerobic bioreactor treating anionic surfactant - SDBS | place: India: Bengaluru | collected 2019-02-28
CCCTTGTAAATCGGGGGAATTCTTGTTAGACAAAGGCTAAAGTGGTAAACTCAGGGTTTAAATTCAAAATCATGGATATCAGTATAGCAGGACAAACTAAAAATCTAAAACGTAGCGATCAGACTAAAGATTTCCCAGGCCGACCCGCGCTTACTCAAAGGGCTTTGCCTGTCTATCAATGGGACCGGGGTGACGCATGCTGCTATCCTGTCGGGGCGCACACTATTCTGAGTACGGACGATGTTATTATCAAGACAAGACACGGATGCGTCAACTTCATGCCTACTTGAGACTAAGTGATGGAATTCGTGAACACCCGGGGCGGACTGTGAGAAAAAGGCGCCATATTGAACAATGGTATCATTTCCAGGTTTTGATGCTATATAATAGCCGTTATGTTTCGCCCCTAAACCGTTGAGATTTTTGAAACCTCACCGTTTTAGCGGGTGGTGTTGTTGTTATTTACCCTCATCTATCCGAAAACATCAGGAGGAAGTATCATGCGTTTAACAATGGCACAAGCGGTAATTGGTTTCCTGAAGCAACAGTATACGGAACGCGATGGTGTGGAGCAGCCGCTTTTTGCGGGATGTTTCGGCATTTTCGGACACGGCTGTGTGGCGGGCATCGGCCAGGCACTCCAGCAGAACCCGGATTTCCGCTATTACCAGATACGCAACGAACAGGCCATGGTACACGCCGCGGCCGGGTATGCAAAAATGAAGAACCGCATGCAGACCTTCGCCTGCGTGTCCTCCATCGGCCCCGGCGCGACCAACATGGTGACTGGCGCTGCAGGCGCCACCATCAATCACCTGCCGGTGCTGCTGATGCCGGGCGACATCTTCGCGCGACGTAATGTGGCGCCCGTATTGCAGCAGCTGGAATCTGGCCAGAGCCAGGATATTTCGGTCAATGACTGTTTCAAGCCGGTCAGCCGTTATTGGGACCGCATCAACCGCGCCGACCAGATTCTCTGTGCACTTCCCGAAGCCATGCGCGTACTGACAAGCCCTGCCGACACGGGCGCGGTGACCCTGGCGTTGCCGCAGGATGTACAGGCTGAGGCCTATGACTACCCGGAAGAATTTTTCCGTAAACGGGTGTGGCATATCCCACGAGTCCGCGCGGACAAGGCAGCCCTGCAGCGGGCGGCGGAATGGATCAAAGCCGCGAAAAACCCCCTCATTGTGGCGGGCGGCGGCGTGATTTATAGCAGCGCCTGCGACGCGCTTAAGACTTTCGTGGACCAGACGGGCATTCCCGTAGGGGAGACCATGGCCGGCAAGGGGAGCCTGCGTTATGACCACCCGCTAAACCTGGGCGCCATCGGTGTGACGGGTACGCTGGCCGCCAACCGTATCGCGCACGATACCGACTTGGTTATCGGCATCGGCACCCGTTACAGCGATTTTACCACGGCCTCCAAGACCGCCTTCCAGAATGAAGGCGTGCGTTTTATCAACATCAATGTGGCCGAATTCGATGCGAACAAGCATTGCGCGCTGCCGGTGCTTGGCGATGCACTCATGGTGCTGGAAGAATTGGGAGAAGTATTGCAGGGGTATCAGGCAGACACCGCCTACCAGGCGCGGGCGCGCGATCTGCATAACGCCTGGGAGGCGGAAGTAGACCGCATCTATGCCATTCGCAACACCCCACTGACTAGCCAGGGGGAACTGATTGGCGCGGTAAATGAACTCAGCAAGCCCGACAGCATCATGGTATGCGCGGCCGGTTCGCTGCCAGGCGACCTGCACAAACTGTGGCGTTCGCGTCACCCGAAAAACTACCACCTCGAATATGGTTATAGTTGCATGGGGTATGAAATTGCGGGTGGTTTGGGTGTCAAGATGGCTGCGCCCGACCGGGATGTATACATTATGCAGGGCGACGGCGGCTACCTGATGTTGAGCGCTGAAATTGTCACGTCCATTCAGGAAGGCTTCAAGTTGACGATTATCATTTTCGATAACTTCGGTTATAAGAGCATTGGCGGACTCAGTCGTTCGCTTGGACAGGAAGGCTTCGCCACGCGGTATGTGTATCCCAAGGACGGCATGTTACCCGGCGATGACGTCGGTGAAAATGTTGAGGTGTTGCCGGTAGATCTCGCAGCCAACGCGCGGAGTCTCGGCGCCCACGTCATTGAGTGTAAGACGTATGATGACTTCGCCAAAGCCATTAAGACAGCCGAAACAATAGAAAAAACCACCGTCATTTATATACAGAACGACCGGTACGTGGGCGTACCCGGCTACGACAGCTGGTGGGATGTGCATGTAGCGGAGATCAGCGAAATGAAATCCGTACGCGAAGCCCGCAAAGAATGGGAAAAAATGCGCGCCAAAGAGCGGTATTTCTTTTAAGATGAATTCTAGCAGGACATGCAGGACCGGTAGGACGCATAAGACCGCTTTACGTGCGGTTTCCTCGATGTCCTACCCGTCCGACTAAACCCTTTTGTCACCATAATCGCGGCCAGGCCCGCAAGAGAAAGAGCAGCATGACCCAACGTTTACGAAACTACATCAAAGGCCAATGGACCGAATCCAAGGCAACAGAAGTTCTTCCCATCATCAACCCCGGCACAACAGAACAAATTGCGGAGGTGCCTCTTTCCCCTGCGGATGAGGTGGAAACGGCGGCAAACGCGGCCTCTGCAGCGTTCCGGGACTGGCGGCGTGTGCCTGCGCCTGATCGCATCCAGTACCTGTTCAAACTCAAGCATCTGCTGGAGGAATACTTGGACTTGCTGGCGCGGACCTGTACCGAGGAATGCGGCAAGACCTACAACGAAAGCAAAGGCGAACTGCGCCGGGCCATCGAGAATGTGGAAGTAGCCTGCGGCATCCCCATGCTCATGCAGGGCCGTAACAACGAAGACATTGCGCGGGGCATAGACGAGCACATGTTCCGCCAGCCTGTGGGGGTGACCGCCATGATTGCCCCCTTTAATTTCCCGGGCATGATTCCCTTCTGGTTCCTCCCCTACGCGCTGGCCACGGGTAACTGCATGATTGTAAAGCCAAGCGAAAAATGTCCCGTCACCCAGCAGCGTGTGTTCGAACTGATTGATCAACTTGGCCTGCCCCCGGGTGTGCTGCAGTTGGTGAACGGCGCCCGGGTTACCGTCGAAGCCCTTTTGGACCATCCGGCCGTGCGGGCCATCAGTATGGTGGGTTCTACCCCGGCCGCAAAAGCAATCTACGCCCGCGCGGCGGCGAACAGCAAGCGCGCCCAGTGCCAGGGCGGTGCCAAGAACCCGGTACTGATTATGCCCGATGCGGACATGGAGACCGCCACGCGTATCCTGGCCGATTCCGCCTATGGCTGCGCGGGTCAACGGTGCCTGGCCTTGTCTGTTGCCATTACCATTGGCGAGGCGAAAGATGCCTTCCGTGAATGTTTCAGTGAAACCACCCGCGCCCGAAAAGTGGGGTACGGGTTGGACGAAGGCGTCGAAACCGGTGCGGTAATCAGCGCCGAAAGCAAGACGCGCATCGAAAAACTTATCAGCGTTGCCGAAAACGAAGGCGCCCGGGTTGTCGTGGATGGACGTGGTAAAAAAGTACCGGGGTATGAACGGGGCAGTTACGTGTTCCCGACCCTGCTGGACAATGTGCCGCCGAAAGGCGAAATTGCCAGGACGGAAATATTCGGCCCCGTGTTCAGCATGATGCACGCGGAAACGCTGGAAGAAGGCATCGCCATGGTCAACGACCGGGCTTATGGCAACATGGCCTGCATTTTTACCAGCAGCGGCGCCGCAGCACGACAGTTCCGCAGTGAAGTCCATGCCGGCAATGTCGGCGTCAATATCGGCGTTGCCGCGCCCATGGCCTTTTTCCCCTTCAGCGGCTGGGCGGACAGCTTCTTTGGCGATTTGCACGGCCAGGCTGAACACGCGGTGGAATTCTTCACCGAAACCAAGATAGTCGTGGAACGCTGGCCCAAAGAATGGAGCCGGAAGTTTTAAGTACTAAACGAATAAAGGGATGGACGGTATGGACCAAATGGACAGGCTTAACCCGCCTCTTCAGAGTCCATAAGGTCCATTCAGTCCATCACGTCCATTATAGACACACAACCAAGGAACCATCCCATGACCGCCATACGCATCGCCAACGCCCCGTGTTCCTGGGGCAGTTTGGAATTTGAGGGGTTGGAAGGCCAAGCCCTGACCTGTGAACGCATGTTGGACGAACTGGTCGAGACCGGGTATACCGGCACGGAACTGGGAGACTGGGGCTTTATGCCAACGGAACCCGCCTCTCTGCGCCAGGTGCTGGAAGCGCGCGGGATCACCCTGGTCGGTGCCTTTGTGCCGGTCCGGTTCGCCGACACCTCTGCCCATGCGTCCGGAACGGAATCCGCGTTGAAGGTTGCGCGACTGCTAGCCAGCGCGGCATCGCACGACTATGCGCCCATGATCATCCTTGCCGACGAAAACGGGACGGTACCCCGTCGTACGGCGAATGCCGGACGTGTAACGGCCGCCATGGGACTCGATAAGGACGCCTGGCACATTTTCGCCCATGGTGTTGAAACCGTCGCGCGCGCCGTGCGGGAATCCACCGGGCTGCCCGTCGGTTTTCATCACCACTGCGCGGGCTATGTGGAAACACCGGAGGAGATTGATGCGCTGTTGAGACATACCAGCGCCGAATTGCTGGGCTTGGTCTATGATACGGGACATTATGCCTTTGGCGCGGGCGATCGGGACGGCAGCCGGACCCGTGAAGGCTTGGAACGCTTCGCCGTGCGTATTTCCCATATACACTACAAGGACTGCGAACCCGACATTGCTGCGCGGTCCGCCGCGGAAGGCTGGGATTATTTTCAGTCCGTCGGCCAGGGCGTCTTCTGTGAACTCGGCAAAGGCTGTGTGGATTTCAACCGGACCACCCAATGGCTTCGACAACGGGAGTACAACGGCTTTATCACGGTCGAACAGGATGTCCTGCCCGGTATGGGCGCACCCAAAGAGAGCGCGCGCAGGAACCGGGAATATCTGAAAACGATGCACCTCTAACAACCAAATTAATATTACTGTGGTCGAATAAAGGGTTCGATGTTATGGTCTATGAACTTTCAGCGCACGTTAAGCGGGAAATGGTTCGCCGTAATATTACCGAGGAAATTATTGAGTTAATATTGAAACGACCAGACCAAAAAGTACCCGAACACGGTAATGTGGTATGCTATCAATCCAAAATGGAACTTGATCATAAATCATATCTGGTGCGTGTGATGGTAAATGAATCGCTTATACCAGTGAAGGTGGTGACCGTTTACAGAACAAGCAAGATAGACAAGTACTGGAAGGTATCGCTATGAAAGTGACCTACGATCCCGATGTTGATGTATTGCGAATTATTTTGCGTGACTCGCCGATTGAAGAAAGCGATGAGGACAAACCGGGCGTTATTCTCGACTATGACAAGGAAGGCAACATGGTAGGAATCGAAGTCCTTAATGCCTCTGAACGTGTGGAAAACCCGCGCGGTGTAGAGTATGCCGTCACGGCGTGAAATACTCGAGAATGCAACCTTTTAGCGTAATCTGGAGTCCCTGTATGAAGCAACAACTGAATCTTGGTCTGATTGGTGTGGGCCGCATTGGCAAAGTGCATGGGGAACACCTGTCCTACCGTATCCCACGGACGCGCCTGGCTGCGATTTCGGATGTGAATCTGGCGGAAGCGAAGGCGTTCGGCGGTAAATTGGGCATTGGCAAAATAGAAGCCGACCATCATGCGCTCCTGAACGATCCGGAGATTGATGCAGTGGTCATCTGTTCGCCCACAGATATGCACGCGGTCATGATTGAGGAAGCCGCCGCGGCCGGCAAACACATCTTCTGTGAAAAACCCATCGCGCGCACCCTGAAGGAGATTGACAGGGCATTGGACGCTGTAAATAAAGCGGGGGTTAAACTGCAAATTGGATTCAACCGCCGCTTTGACGCCAATTTTGCGCGCGTGCGCCGGGCGATTGCCTCCGGTGAGATTGGGGAGCCCCATCTCCTCCATATTATCAGTCGTGATCCAGGGCCGCCACCTATAGAATATGTCAAGGTTTCCGGCGGCATTTTCCTGGATATGACTATCCACGACTTTGACATGGCCCGTTTCCTAATCGATGAAGACGTAGAGGAAGTATACGCAGCGGGCGCGGTGCGCGTGGACCCGGCCATCGGTGACGCCGGCGACCTGGACACGGCACTGGTGACGCTCAGGTTCAAAAACGGCGTGCTCGGCGTGATTGACAACAGCCGCAAAGCGGTCTATGGATATGACCAGCGCGTGGAAGTATTGGGCAGCGCGGGCGGCGCCACGGTGGCCAACAACCATCCGAATACCGCCGTCATCAGTGATGCCGCAAGTGTTCGACGTGATTTGCCGCTGAATTTCTTTATGGACCGTTATCTGGACAGTTTTCTGGTGGAAGTGACGGCCTTTGTGGACGCTGTGCTGAACAACACGCCGACACCTGTCACTGGCGTTGACGGGCGCGCTGCGGTAGCATTGGGCATTGCCGCCCGCCGTTCTTATGAGGAAAACCGTCCAGTACGTCTCGTTGAAATCGAAGATTAAATCCCTGCCGTTATGCCGCATATACCCACAGGTATTCAAAAGAGCCGAATGATCTGTATTTAGTATTATTTTTATATATTTAAAGACATTCGAAAGAAACTGTTTTTTTATAGCACCTCCTGATATACTAAGCTTCTTCAGGAAAAGATTTCTCCGGAAGGATGCCGCAACCTTCCGGGGTTTCCGGCAAATATGCGGCGGCCATACTCAATAAAGAGGAGTCTGACAATGTGTGACCACTGTACACGGAGAGAGTTCTTTGGAATGGGTGCCGCAGGTGCGTTGTTGGCTGGTGCGGCATGGACCTATGCCTGGGCCGGTGAAGTGCCGCCTGGGGGGCCTCGGAGCAAGTCGCGCATTTGCGTCATCTTTACGGGCGACCCCCGGCCGGCTGACCGTGACTGGGGCGCGGACACCGGCCAGATCGAGGCCATGCGAACCCATCTCGCCGCAGCGGAACAAAGATTGGGAAACATCGAGCTGCTTATCGGGGAATCGCGCAGCCCGGAGGAAACCACGGCGCTCCTGGAGCAGTCTGGTCCGGACGCTCCGGTACTCGCAATCAACGTGTGCAACTTCGCGATGAAGGGCGTGATCGATCCCGTTCTGCAGGCCGCCCGACCCATGCTGGTCTTCTCGCTGCCGGCGAGCGGTCACGACTGGATGTACGCGCCGCGGTGGCTGCGTGCCGGGCACCGTGTCGCGCTCCTGCCCAGCAGCGATTACAATGAACTGGAGCGTGCGTTGCGCATCCTGCGTGTCGTTCCGATGATGCGCCGGTCTCGTATTTTGCTGTTTCCGCCTGCCCAGGGTACCAGCGCTGCCTGTAACCCGGAAGAAGTGAAGCGAGTATTAGGCGCCGATGTAGTGGCAGTAGAGGAAAAGACTTTTGATGACCTGATCAACGGCGCGGAGGCGGCTGCCGTTCAGGCCGAAATTGACGCCTGGACCAACGGCGCCAAAGAAATCGTGGAGCCCAACGCTGCAGACATTGAAAAAGCGGCGCGCGTAAGCGTGGCCCTGGACAACCTTATCCGGCAGGAACATGCCGACGCGCTGGCCATCGGCACCTGTATGGGCTGGCTGCCCAAGGGATTCCCTTGCCTGGGCTTCGCCCGCCTGCGCGACCGCGGCATCCCGGCCGCCTGCGAAGGGGATATGGACTCCCTGCTTACCATGCTCCTGTTCCAGTATGCCTTTGACCGCCCGGGGTTCCAGGGCAACGCTACGTTTGACACCTCGCGCAATGCTTTGTGGACGGCACACTGCACGGCGCCGCTGAAGATGGACGGCCCTGAGGGCGAATCGGCCCCCTACCTGTTGCGCGGCCATTCCGAGGTCGGCGGCAGCGGCTGCGTGCCTGAAATACAATACCGCCTCGGCCAGGTCATCACCCGCGCCAAATTCATCAACCTGGAGACCATTCTGGCGTCCACCGGCAAAATTATCGAAGTGCCCGCGCGGTCCGTACACGGCTGCCGCACCCAGATTGTCACAGAAGTGAAAGACGCTTCCAGGATGGCGGCAAACTGGAGCAGCGCGCTGGAGACCGAAGACGCCATGACATTGCTGCATCGCGTGGTGGCCTACGGCGACCACATGGACAGCCTGCGTCACTTGGCAAATCTAATGGGCTTAAAAGTTCTGGAGGAGGGCTGAGCACCGATACACGTTTCTCTCGTTCACAAATTGTATCCCTTCCACTATCTGAATCTTTCACTATGCCTTCGACATCTTAAGGCAGAGCTACTCGCTAAGGTGCCGGAAGGTTGGGTTTGATGCAGATGGTCATGGCACTGTGACCGTGACCGTCTGATTGAAGAGGAGGTAGCGCATGTCGGATGGACGGGACTTGTTTTTGGAGCGTTTGTGCGCCAAGGCAACAGACAGCAGTCTGGTGGATAGCGAACTTTACGCAAAATACGATGTCAAGCGTGGGTTGCGTGACATTTCGGGGAGAGGGGTTTTGGCCGGTCTCACGCGTATTGGAGAGGTGCAGGCCTATACCTTGACAGACGACAAAGCGGTGCCCGGTCCCGGCCGTCTAATCTACCGTGGAATTGACATACGGGATATTGTGACGGGTTTTATGCAGGAGGGTCGTACCGGATTCGAAGAAACGTGCTATCTCCTCCTCTTTGGAGAACTGCCCAATCATCAGGAACTGGAGTGTTTCAAGAACCTGTTGGAATCCAACCGCACGCTACCGGACGACTTTATTCATGACTCCATTCTTAAATTGTCCAGCCGCGATATCATGAATGCCATGGCGCAATCGGTGCTTGCGCTATATGTTTTGGATGGCCGGGCCGATGACATTTCCCTTCTCAATGTATTACGCCAGTGTTTGTTTCTCCTGGCGGTGTTCCCTTTGCTGGCAGCCTACAGTTACCAGGCCTATGCGTATCGCTATGCGGAAAAGAGTCTGGTAATTCACAGCCCCAGGCCCGGGTTGAGTACCGCAGCCAATTTCCTGTCCATGTTGAGGCATGACAACCAATACACCGCTTTGGAAGAGCAATTGCTGGACCTGGCCCTTGTGCTGCACGCCGAACACGGCGGCGGCAATAACTCGTCATTCACCACCCACGTCGTCACCTCAAGCGGCACGGACACGTACGCGGTTATAGCGTCCGCTCTGGGTTCCTTAAAAGGGCCCAGGCACGGCGGCGCGAATGCAAAAGTGGAGCGGATGTTCGACGACATGAAACAGCATCTTACGGACTGGGAAGATGAACGGCAGATAGAGGACTATCTCCACAAACTCATCAACCGGGAGGCATTTGACCGGTCTGGGCTGGTCTATGGGATTGGTCATGCCGTGTACTCGATTTCCGACCCGCGCACGCTGATATTGCGGAAGCACATGAAAAATCTTGCCCTTGAAAAGGGGCTCGGCGAGGAAATGAATCTCTATATGACCGTGGAGAGGCTTGCCCCGGAGATTATAAGCAGTACGCGCAAGATGTATAAAGGGGTGAGCGCCAACGTGGATTTTTATTCCGGTTTTTTATATCGTTTACTGGGCATTCCAATGGAATTATATACCCCGCTTTTTGGCATATCCAGAATAGCGGGATGGAGCGCGCATCGAATTGAAGAACTTGCAAACGCGGGAAAGATAATACGGCCTGCCTATAAAAGTGTCGCCGATGAAAACACCTATGTCCCCTTAGCTGACCGTCCCGCCAACGGCTGAAGCGCCCATCGAAAGAATACGAGATAAATTAATACGCCGGCGGTGCAGGAAACATCCGGATGTCGTGGCGCGGCGGGAATAAAACAAACATGAGACTGAAGCACATAACCCTTTTCTTCTGTGTGTTGTTGCCGGCGGGCCTTGCCCCGGCAGAACCTTTGCCTTTTTTTGACACATTGATTCCCGCACCCCGGGAGATTCAGGTGCAGCCGGGGATGTTCCCGGTAACGTTCACGGAAACACGCTGTTATCTGGAGGCGCCTTCTGGAGAGGTCTGCGATAACCTGAAGGATCGGCTGACGGAATCGCTGGAAAGGTCCGGTTACAATGTCCGGATAGAGGTGTTGGAGCAAGACGCCTTCAGTATTACGATGAGGTCCTCCGTCGCCTCAACTCCTTTTCCTGCAACTATGGAGCCCTTACCGGATAAAGGGAAAAGTGAAGGATACCTGTTCGCAATCACACCCGGCGGCATCCGCGTCCAGGCGGAAAGCGAGCGGGGCTTGTTTTACGGCATGATGACCCTTGAACAGCTGCTACTGGACGTTAAGACATGCAATGCAGCGGAACTTCCCTGCGCGGTCATTCGCGATTGGCCCGCCCTGCCCATGCGCGGGCTCAGCGAAGACTATGGGCGCGACCAACTGCCGACCATCGAGGAACATAAGCGTTCCATCCGCAATCTTGCCCGGTTCAAGGTAAATACCTACCTGTGGTTCATCGAACCGGACCATTTTGTGTATGCCTTCGACCCCGAGATAAGCACGGAGTATGACCGCTTCACTTTCGATGAAATCCGGAAACTGGTCGCGTACGCAAAACAGTATTACATGGAAATCATCCCGACCGTGGAATTGCTCGGACATACGGAACAGACCCTGCGCCACGACAGGTACAAGCCTCTTGCGGAAATGCCCGGCGGCGGCAGCGACCTCTGCGCCGCCTGCGAGGATTCCTTTGAACTCGTGCGAAAGATGGTCGGCGAAATCGCCCCGGCCTTCGGTGGGCGATATTTTCACTGTGGCCTGGATGAAAGCTACGCCATCGGCAAGGGCCGTTCGGAACAGGCCGTGAAGGAAAAGGGCATTGAGCGGGTCTTCGCCGACTACTACACGAAAATGAACGACCTCATAAAATACCACGGCCAGACCATGATGATGTACGCGGACATCGTCCTCAATCACCCCGCCATGATTGACCTGCTGCCGAAAGACATCGTGATGATGTTTTGGGACTACACGCCGCGCGAGGAATACCCGGGCTTGAAGACCCTGCGCGCCAAGGGACTTCCCGTCACGGCGCTTTCGGGCCTTTGGAGCTGGAACAATCTGTATCCCCTCTATCCGCCCGCGTTCAAAAATATGGAAATCCTCGCCACCCAGGCGGAAAAGGACGGCGCACTGGGTCATTTCGTCAGCACCTGGGGTGACGGTTACAAGGGAGCGGCGGGTATTAACCTGAGCGAGTGGGACCAGTACGGCGTGGCCTATTGCGCTGCCCTCTCTTGGGACACCACACCCATACCCATGGATGCTTTCTCCCGGGCCTTTGCGTCGCAGTTCTTCGGGAGCGGCGACCCGGCGCTGATTGAAGCCCTGACGCGGCTTGCTCGCTGCCAGGGTGATGATTTAAGCCGGGTATGCCAGGCGCGGCAGATGCTGCACTGCGACCCGGACGCGGCAGTCTGGAGCATAGCCGGCGCCGACGACGCAACCCTGGCTTTCTGGAACAGTCTGTCAGCGGAAGCACAGTTTGTCAAGGACACGCTGACCTCACTAAAGCCCGCGCTGAATCCTGATTATCTCGCGACCATCGGCCTGTCGGCACGCCTGCTTCATGGCGCTGCCGAAATGGCCTTGGTATTTCAGGCTATCGGTACTGCAATGGAACACCCCGACTTCAACCGCGAAGAAGCCGCCGTAAGGCTGGACTCCCTGGCGGCAAGCCACAAGACCCTCTGGGAAGAATACCAACGCGTCTGGCGCGCCACGAACCGCCCACTTAACTTGGTGCACCTGGGCAAGGTCTGGACCGACACTACAAACGGGATAGCAACCCTGGCGGGTGATATCCGTTCCGGGGCATTTCCCCATATCCCGGAAAAGGGACTCAAAGCCGCCTTCACCTTTGATGGGGAAGATGACGCAGGCTGGCAAGACAACCAAGGTTCCCTGACGCTTGCCCCGGCCACCGATGCGCCCGCCCCTGAAATCATGAAGGGCGGGCCTTCGGGACAGGGCGGCTACCTGCACCTGACACACGGTTCCCGCTGTGAAGCGGTGGATGCGGATCGCCTCCTAGACTTTCGTACTGCACCACTGCTGGTCGAGGCCTGGGTGCGCCATGCCGGGCAACAGGAACAACAGTACGGTGCCACCATTGTCAGTTACGGCCTGGGCGGCGGCTGGCGGATCGGCCTCAATCACAAAGGTGAGACACTGTTCACGCTCTATGGCATCGGCGAGCAGGCGGGCACGAGGTCCATCGTCCCACCGGACGGTCAATGGCATCACGTTGCCGTGAATTTCCGGGAATGTCGCCTCATTGACTTTTATGTGGACGGTGCTATGACCGAACAACTCGAACTTAAAGGATATCCCCGCTCCCCCTCCAACCCGCTTGTCCGCATCGGCAACGAAATTGCCCTAGTCACCCCTTTCGCCGGCGACATCGATCGCATCCGCATCAGCACAGGCCGATTCGAGGCTGGGGAACTGGACTGGTAGGTGCCACCGGCCCGCCGGACAACTTCAAGACCTTGCCGTTCATGCTGTATGTTGTCCTTGTGCCCGCCGCCCACAGAATCTACGAAACGTTTTTGAAAAACGGCTACTCGTTTATCATGTCTCCGCCAGACGATGGCGTTTCCAGTAGAAATAGAAAGGCCAACCGGTAAAGATCAACACCAAGCCGATGATGGCCTCGCGGGGTTGTTGAATAACGGTGACAACCACAAGGATCAGGCAGAACAGCACAAAAAAACCAGGCACAAAGGGATACCCGTGGACGCGGTAAGGACGATGCGCATCTTTCATAGTGCGCCGGAGCACAAACACGCCATAAGCACTCGCCCCATAGAAGATAAATGACGCGAAGATGACCATGTCCGTCAGTTGGTCGAACGTGCCGGTCAGCACCAGAAAGGAGGACCAGCACCCCTGCATGATTAAGGCGGTGGACGGGGTATGGTGCCGGGGATGGCAGCGTGCGGCCGCCTTGAAAAAAAGGCCGTCATGGGCCATGGAAAAATACATGCGGGACGGCGGCATCAATTGGCAGTTCATGGCGCCAAATGTGGAAAGCAATATCAAGAGCGCGACAAACTGCGCCGCGCCGTTTCCGAACCCTTTGCGCATGACCTCGACGCCGATGATGTTGTTGTCCGCTACGGCAAGCGCCTTCATTTCATCCAGGGGCATCACGTAGGCATAGGCAAAGTTCACCAGCATGTACACCCCAATCACACCCGCCACGCCTATGCCTAGCGCCAGTGGAATGTTCCGTTTGGGATTGCGCACCTCGGCGCCCAGGCTGATGACGTTGTTCCAGCCGTCATACGCCCAGAACGCGCCCAACATGGCGGCGAACATGGCCCCGAACAAACCCAGGCCGGAACCATAGTCGGCGTTCGGATCGGGACCCAGAGGCGTGATATTCCCCATCGAGCCGCCGCCGGCGAACAGACCGAGCACAATGACCACCGCAATACCCAGCAGTTTCAGCAGGGTCGAAATATTGGCTATGATCCCGCCAAATATCACGCCGAAATAATTCGCCATGGTGACCGACATAAGCGTGGCGATGGTGAACAGTTTCACGCCGAAGTTCTCGAAGGGATAGAATACGCCAACTATATTGAAACTCTCCCAGGCCGGCCCCAGGCGGGGAAGTTCAAACAAAGAATTGGCGGACTGGCCGAACACATAGGCAATGGAGGCGATGGACGCCGACTGCAGCACCGCGAAACTCGACCAGAAAAAAATAAATGCGAAGGCGTTGCCGTACATCTTTTTTAAAAAGCCGTAAAAACCGCCCGGCCCGGCAATCAGGCCGGCCGACTCGGCGTTGGACAACGCGCCAAA
>JAEAMG010001979.1_pt1 | contig 13870 bp, 7 predicted proteins | sample 8958741 | NCBI WGS metagenome assembly JAEAMG01 (sample SAMN16933256, study PRJNA681125) | bioreactor sludge metagenome | isolation source: anaerobic bioreactor treating anionic surfactant - SDBS | place: India: Bengaluru | collected 2019-02-28
CCCTGTGGCTGGCATCCGCCGCCTGACCCAAGTCAATGCAACGTGGTTGCGCCCCTTAAAATCGGATTGACTGTTTTCGACTTCCGCCGCATCATACAAGGGAATCATGGGAGAAGGAACGTTTTGAGGTTACGCGGTGTGGCCTGCGGTCCTGCCCCGTTAGCGCTGTGGGGTGCGAGTGACCCTCAACAGCAGCACAAGGAGACAAGTCAAGATGAAGCGACGTCAATTTCTGAAATCTGCCGTCTGTTCCGGCGCCGGATTTCTCATCCTGCCGAGTGGCACGCGAGCCGGGGCGAACGCGCCCGGCAATAAGCTCAACATCGCCCTGATCGGCACGTGGGGGCGTGGTCTGGCGCACTTCGACTCGATCGGGGACGAGAATGTCGTGGCGCTCTGCGATGTCTGGGATAGAAACCTTGTGGATGCCACCAAACGTTTTCCAAAGGCAACGGTTTACAGCGATTGGCGGAAGTGTCTGGAGCAAAAGGATATCGACGCCGTTGTCATCTGCACGACGGATTTTACCCACGCGTTCGTAGCCAACTGGGCGTTGAATCGCGGCAAGCATGTCTATCTCGAAAAGCCGCTTGGGATTTCCGTCGAGGAGGCGCGCGTGGTGCGCGCCAACTGGCTGCCCAAGAAGAGCAAGCTCGCGACTCAGGTCGGCATGCAGCGGCACGCGCACGACAACTTCAATCGCATGGCCGAAATGATCCGCGACGGCGCGATCGGTGAATTGAAAAGCGCCTATGCCTGGGGCAACCGCAAGATTCCGAAGCCCGGTTACCTTCCCGCCGGGGGGCCGCCGCCGGCGGGCCTGCACTACGACCTGTGGCTGGGACCGATTAAGACCGATCACCCTTACAACCCTGAGTATTTCTCTGGCAAGGCGGGGGCGAACTGCCTGCAGTGGAACATGTACTGGGACTTCGGAACCGGCCAGATCGGTGACATGGGTAGCCACACGATGGATCTTCTGTGGAATGCCGTGGATTGCTCCCTGCCGACATCCGCCGAGGCGAAGGGCGAGCCGTTGAACCCTGACGTCACGCCGGTCAATGCCGAGATGCGCTTCGAGCACCCGGCAAACAGTTGGCGCGGACCGATAAGCGTTTCGTGGTATCAGGGTGGTGCGATGCCGAATCCGCCCAGTTCCTACGTGGACATCAACAAGATCGGGCACGGCGCGATGTTCAAGGGCAGCGAAGGCTTTTTGGTTGCTGACTTCACGTCGCGGGTCCTGATTCCTCTCGGAAAAGACGGAAGCCTGTCCTACTATAAGCCCCGCAAGAAGGAGGATCTGCTTCCCTCGGTCGGCCATTTCCAAAAGCAGTGGATCGATGCCTGCAAGAACCCGTCGCTGAAGACGGCCTGCGACTTTGAGTACAGCGCAAACATGATCGAACAGATGTGTCTCGGGCTAGTGGCCTATCGCGTCGGAAAGAAGCTCGCATACGACGCGGCTGCCGGCCGTGTGACCAACAGCGCAGAAGCGGATGCGCTCTTGAAACGCACGTATCGTGACGGCTGGACCCTGAACGGATAGGGCTGGCTGAAAAAGCCGCTGTTGTCGAATCCTCAATGCCCGGTATCAAACCGTTTCATGCGGGGGCATTGAGGTTTTCTTTTTAACGAATCGGCAAAAACGTGGTTAATGAGTTTGAGATGTTGCGCTTCTTGGTCAGTCGGCCATTAGAAGCCCTTTGGCCATGGCGGAAGTGTTCGTAATATCGCAGGGTAAGGTTCCGCTTGACGGTTACCCGCGAGTTGTTGACGCCGGGAAAAACCTGACACTTGGGCGTCCGTTTGCTGGAAGCCGGCAGCCAGCGCTGGTTCGGCTTGAACCCGTATACGGATTTACGTTAGTTGAACGTGTGGCGAGTAGGGGGTGTGCGATCGGGTGTAGAACGGATCATAGAAGGAAAGCTGGCGGAGGTCGAGAAGCAGGCGTTACTGGAGTCCGCCACGGTCCTTAAAGAGCGGCTGAGCGTACTCAAGAACGCTGGCGAATGAAAAGCGACGTTAGGCCGCCCGGCTGTGCGGCTTTTCGGGTGGGGCAAAGGGCTATTCCGGGCCTGAAAGGCGGCCGGAGGTACGCGGGTGGCCGATCGCAGAAACGTTTTTGAGAAGACGCCGGTAGAGGTCGTGCGACGTATCGGTGTCCCAGTAGCCGAAGGCGCGGAATGTCTGTGGCACGATTATGAACGCGGCTATGGTGATGAGCCCATAGAGGCTGAGGTTGAGCCCCCTTTTCGTTCCCGGCAGACCCATGCGTAGAGCGCCTGGTTGCGGGCAGGCGGTCACGCACCCGTAACAGGCGGTACATTCCGGGGAGCGGACTGTCGAGCGGGTGTGTACGGCGATGCCGCTGGGACAGGAGTGGGTGCACGCTTCGCACCGGGTGCATCGTGAATCATCCCGGCGTACCGCAGTTGGGCTCGCTATCGAAGCCAGTCCGAGCAGTGCGCCGTATGGGCAAAGGTAGCGGCATGCGAAGTTTTTGAACAGCAGGGAAAGAAGACCGAGTAGCGCGACGACGCTCAGCGTGGTCGCGCTCGGATGGGCAAGCATCGCGTACATTTTGATGTCGCAAAGCCGGTTGTAGGGGCTGTGGATGAAGGCGCGCAAATCCTCTGCGGACATTCTGCAGATCATGGAGACGAAGAAGGCGAGTAGCAGGTATTTGATCGAGCGCAGCATGACGTCAAATGGCTTAGGCATGCGGACGTTACGCGTGAACAGGCGCCGTCCCGCCAGATGGGTGTATTCTGAGAGCGTGCCGACGGGGCAGACCCAACTGCAGAAACCGCGCCGCATCGCGAACGTCAAAAGCAGGATGAGGGTGAAGAGCACGAGTCCGGCCGGATGCACGGTGTTGGCGATGCCAGCCTTGATCAGATAAGTCAGGCTCATGAAGGAGCTGATCGGCAGCCAGGCGTCAACCTCGGTCGGGCGTTGCGCCACGGAAGTGGGTGCCGCCTCGGCGAGGAACGCGACGAAGCGGTGGAACTGAATGCCGGTCAGGACCGCGCCGAGAGCGAAACCGAGTTGGCTCAGCTGCCGGAAAAGCGCTGCGCGCTTGCTGTCGCAGAGTGAATCGTGTTCAGTCATGAAAGCAGTCTCCAAGTTCCTGTTCGACCCGTTTGATGCCGATGCGCGTGAGGATCTGCCCCGGACGTTCCCCCGTACCGGTTTCACGGAGCAACACGCGCAGGAGGTTGCGGAAGAGGCTCGAGATTTGGTCTGGCGCGTAAAGTCTCGAGATCTCGGTCGCCCATGCGAGATGCCTTCCCATGCGCCCTCCCAAAAGGAGACGGAATACCATCGGCTCGCACATGATCGCTTGGGCAGGGCAGACTCGGGCACATTCCCCGCACGCCAGACAGGCTTCGCGGCGATGGACGGCGCGGCCGTCTTGAACGAAAATCGCGGCTTCGCGGCAGGTCTTTTCGCACAGGCCGCAACCTGTGCAGGTCACGGCTATTTCCCTGGGGCGAAGCGCGGCGATGACTCCAATGTCTTGGATTTGCGGTTTCGAACATCCGTTGGGACACGCTGAAAGCGCGATGCGAAGCCTGTCATGCGGTCTGAGTCGGCCGTCGTGAGCGCTTTCGACGTACGCGTTCCAAGGCGAGTCGGCGATGACCGTCTCGATGGCTACGCGGAGCGGCTCCAGCGTGACCAGGCCGAAGCGGCATGACCTCTTGCCACGGCACAGAGCGATTGTGTATGCGCGTGGACTGCCGCTGGTGCTTCTGTCAGGGGAAGCTTGATTTTGGTCAAGCATACGGCGTTGCCCCTCCTACGGTGTTTGATTCCCCAATAGGCATAGGCGCCTCGGATCTGTTGGCGACCAGGGCGTTGAGAACGGAGTCCATCAGCGCGTTGATCGTCGCGTATGTCTGGCGCGGAGCGTCGCGCAGGGTATCCTCTGGCTGAACATAAGCGCCCCCGGCCAGCAGGTCATCTCGGCAACGCGTGATAATGGCGTCCGCGCTGGCGGGCGTGGTCTCTAGGTGGAACTGAAGTCCGACGGCGTTTCTGCCAAACCGGAAGGCCTGGTTTTTGCAGGCGTCGCTGTGGGCGAGGCAAACGGAGCCGGGCGGGAGGTCGAAGGTCTCGCCGTGCCAGTGGAAGGCGAGAAATTCGCCGGGAAAGGCAAACGGTCCGGGCCCCGCGTGCGCGCCATACACGGGATGCCAGCCGATCTCTTTGTGCGGGCCGGGATAGACGCGGGCACCCAGCGCGTTCGCGATGAGCTGTGCGCCGAGGCAGACGCCGAGCACGGCCTTGTCCGAAGCGATCGCGCGGGCGATGAGATTCTTCTCAGCCCGCAGCCACGGCAAGAGGTCCTCGTCGTTGACGCTCATGGGTCCGCCGAGGGCGATGAGCAAGTCGACGTCGGCTACATCAGGCAGCGAGGGGTCTTCGAAGAAGCGAGTCCAGGTGACTCGGGCGTGCTTTGCTGTTAGCCAGGGTTCGATACTGCCCAGCCCCTCGAACGGCACGTGCTGGAGGATATGCGCACGCATGGGCCTACTCCTTTGTGGCGGGGGGGTGCGGCCGCACGACGCGGACTTTTAGGTGGACGTCGCGGACGACGGTCTCGTAAATCTGGACCGGGCGGATATCGGGGTTGTCGCATGCGCCGGTGGCCACGTCAAAGGAGTAGCTGTGCAGCGGGCAGACGAGCCGCCCGTTGCCGTAGATGCTGTCCACGAGTGGCTCGCTCTTGTGCGGGCAGACGCCGTGCGCGGCGACCCACGAGCCGTCGCGGCCGTGGAACACGGCCGCGGGCGTGTCGCCGACATGGAAGAGGCGCGACGCGCCTTCGGGGATGCTGTCGGCTGTCGCCAGGGCGGTGAACCCGTCCGCGCTTGTTTCAGCGGGTCCGTCGGCTTCATTGTTCAAGCCGCCTGTCTCGAGCCACGGATCCCGGTAGTTGTCGAGCGTCTGCTGGAAACGGTCCTCGAGTTCCTTTAGCTCCTGCGAGGGCGCGTTGAGGATGGCGTCCACGACGGTCTTGAGGCCGACGCGCTCCAAGAACAGCGCGGTGCGCTCGCCGTACTTCGCGTGTCGGCGGTAGTATTCGTAGAAGCGGTCGCAGACACGGATCACCGCGTCATCGTCTTTAACCTGCGCGATCTTCTGGGCGACGTACACGTGAGCGCCGCAGTTACCGCCGATATAGAGGTTCCAGCCACCCTCGACCGCCACGGCGCCGAAGTCTTTGATCTTGGCTTCCGAGCAGTTGCGGGGGCAGCCCGAAACGCCCAGCTTGACCTTTGCCGGGCCCATGATGCCGCGGTAGCGGTTGCCGAGGCGCTGCCCCAGGGCGAGTGAATCCATCAGGCCGAACCGGCAATGCGTGGAGCCCACGCAGGACTTGCAGGCGCGGAAGCTCTTGGTGAACGCGTGGCCGGAACCCATCTGGAGGCGGTGCCAGACGTCCCTGAGATCTTTCTTGTGCACGGAGTAGAGCCCGATGCGGTCAGAGCCGGTGACCTTGATCATCGTGCCGTACTGATCGGCCACGTCGGCGATCGCCCGCAGGTGGGCTGACGTGGCGACGCCGCCCGGGATGTTGGGAATGACGCTGTAGCGGCCGTCGTTCTGGATGTTGCCCGAATAGCGGTCGTTGGCGCAGCGGGCATCCTTCTCCACGGTGTAGTCGGACTGCCAGATGTAGTTGAGCAGGAAATCCAGCCCCATGTGGGTCTTGGAGTCGTCCGTGGAGCCGGGCAGCGCTGCGAGGACCCGGGATACCGAGCGAAGGTCGTGAGTGCGGAAGAAGTCGGTGAGAGCCGGACGGTCCATGGCGATGCCGGGGACGTAGTATTTCTCGGCGGGATCCGCTCGCAGCTCGCCGACCTCCGAGATCAGAAGGGCCTTGATTTTGTTTTTGCAGTTGCCGCACCCGGTGCCGGCTTTGGTGTTCGTCATGACTTTGAGGAGGGTGTCGTTGCCTTTGTGGATCGAGCGCCGGATGACGACGGCGGAATCGCCGTTGCAGTCGCAGACCTGGGCCTCGTCCGGAATGAGTTTCCCGTCGACGATGGCGTCGCCTGCACGCGCGCCGGGGAAGAGCAGGTCCGCGCGCCGGGCTGGCAGCGGGATCTTCGCCGTATAGTGCAGGGAGATCAGGTCGGCGTTCAGGTCTTCGCCCACCAGCACCGCTCCGATGAGTGCGTTGTCGCGGATGACCAACTGCTTGAACGTGGCCGAGGCCGGATCGGTGAAGAGCGTGACCTCGTCGCCCGCTTCGGGTTTGAATGACCCCATGCTGACCACGGGGATGTCGGATTTGAGGCGTGTGGTTGTCGGCGGGGCAGGTGCGTAGGAGGCGGGTTCGCCGCAAAGGACGGCGGCCAGCGTGCGGGCCTGCTCGTACACGGGCGCCACGAGGCCCCAGATCTGGCCGCGGAACTCGATACACTCGCCGCAGGCGTAGATGTCCGGATCGCTGGTCTGGAAGCGCTCGTTGATGGCGATTCCCTTGTTGAACGTCAGTCCGGCAGCGCGTCCCAGGTCCGTGTTGGGCCGTATGCCGCAGTTGAAGAAAACCGCGTCGGTGGTGATGGAGGTTCCGTCTTTGAAGAGGGCTTCCGCGACGCCTGCGGTGGAGCCGAGCAACTCGGTGATGTATGTTCCCATGACAAAGGAAATGCCGAGCGCCTCCAGATGGCGCTTGAGGTAGCGGCCGGCTTCTTCGGGTAGCTGCATCTCCATGAGGGTCTGCATGAGGTGTGAGACGGTGACTTTTTTGCCCAGCAGGCGCAGCATGAGGGCGAGCTCGAGGCCCAGCAGGCCCCCGCCGACGACCGTGACCTCGTTCTTGTCCCGGAGGTAGTCGCTCACTCGTTCAACGTCGTCGAGACGGCGCAAGGTGAACACGCCCGGCAGGTCCAACCCTTTTATGGGGGGCACGATCGGGCGTGATCCGGTGGCGAGCACAAGCCGGTCGTAGGGGATGATGTGTCCGTCGGCCGTCGACACGGTTTTACCGTGACGGTCGATGTCGGTCACCGATGCGCCCAAGTGGGCGCGGATTCCATGGTCGGCGTACCACTGGGGCGTGTTGAGAAAGATATCGGGCAAGTCGGACTCCTTGAGTTTCACAACCAGCTTGATGCGGTTGTAATTGCCGTACGGCTCATCGCCGATGACGGTGACGTCGAAGCGGTCCCGGTCCCTCGACGCTAGTTCCTCCGCGAGTTTTGCGCCGGCCATTCCGTTACCCACAATGACGATGCGTTCATTTGCTGTCATATCTCTTCTTTTCCTTGTGTCAGATCGGGTTCGCGTTCATCCGCAGTTCATGGCTTAAGCCCGCGCCGGACGCGCCTTCAAGCAGGGGTGCCGGAGCACGATGTCGGCGACCGTTTGTTTCGGGCGAAGGCTGTTGGCCGTGTCCGGCCTGTCTGTTTCGCATCTGCTGTTTTCATGGCATCCTCCTGGTTTTGGCCAACGAATTGAACCTGGCCGAAAATCACTCAGCCCTTGCTGAGCGGTTAGTACGGTTGCGACCGCCTGTCGCAAGTAAGGTTGCCGTTGCTTTGATGGGGACATTCCCAGCTCATGGTTGTGCTTTCGAATCACGTTTGCTTTTTTTCAGGCTCCATTTTTGCTGGAGGTGTCCATAACAGTTATTAAAGTACCAAATAACCTAAATGGCGTCAAGAGCGTGGCGCTGAATGCCTTTGGATTCCATGCGCAGTCAAGGCGGAGATACAGCGGCCGAACAGTCGCGAAGAGCAGCGTCAGAGGGGTGGGTTGGCACATCCGGCCTGAATGGCTTGGAGTGTAGGGGCCTGGTGAAAGTGAGACGGGAGAAGCATATGGGGCAATTTTGCGACCTGCCAAATCTGACAACCACGGTTGGCAAGTTTGGTTGTTAGATTGGTTGGCAGGTCGCTCCATTGAATTCCACGGCGCTCCAGCGCAATCCAGAAAACAGGAGCTAAAAACTAAACCGCCGAATACATAGTCGTTTTCGAGGTCTTATTTCTAAAGATGTTTGGAGCGGACCCTGGCTCGAGTGCTAGTTATTTTTTGAGGGTCAAGTCTCTGCTTGTTACAGCACACTCAGTCGCGCTCTGAGCGCTGAGGGCGCACTTGCTCCGGATTGCGAAAGCTCGAGCCCGGTTGTCAGGCAGTTGTGACTCGACGGCTGTTCGACCGATTAGGAGCGCGGGAGAATGTGGCGGGATGCTTACCTCACCGTCGTCAGCAGGTGTGCACAGATTGTCCGATAGTTGCACAAAATAACCGTATCCATGTTGTCTTGCGCATTGCTAGAATGAAAATCAGAAAGAGGTCGTGTAACTGTGTTGCGAGGCGTGGGTGGACACGGTGTGCCGGGACGGCTCGGAAATAGGGAAGAGGCGTTATCATGGTAACCACGAAGCAATGGCTGGGTTGTTTCTTCATGATTATTTGCGTGGCGGCCTGTGCGCAGGACACTCTGCCGTCGCTCGAGGGATGCCTTGCGCCGCAGAGCTTTGAGGCGATGTGGGCGGGCTTCGACCCTCGGAAGGAACCCCTCGACGTCGAGGTGTTGAAGGCGTGGGATGAGAACGGCGTCTCCCTGAAGGTCCTGCGCTACCGCATCGGTGTTTTCAAGGGTCAGCGGGCCATGATGGCGGCGGTGTACGGATTCCCGAAGGGCGGAGGTAAATGGCCGGCACTGGTGCAGATCCACGGCGGGGGACAGTACGCAGACTACAAGGCTCCGCTGGAGAACGCCAGACGAGGTTACGCGACGATCTCGATCGCGTGGGCCGGCCGCATCAGCGCGCCGGGCTATTCGGTAAATCCGGACGGGGTGGCGCTCTTCTGGGCCGGCAAGACTAATGACCCGAACTATAGAGTGACGACCGACTGGGGCCCTCTCGACGGCTACCACGCCCCGTGCCGCAACGAGAAAAATCAGTTCGCCAATGTCGCGCCTCAGCCCTGGACGCTGGATGCGGTTGAGTCGCCGCGCAACAGCCCGTGGTTCCTCTGCGTGCTCGGCGCGCGGCGGGCGCTGACCTTCTTGGAGCGGCAGCCGGAAGTCGATCCGGACAGGCTTGGCGTGTACGGGCACTCCATGGGCGGCAAACTGACCGTGATGACCGCAGGGGCAGATGCCCGCGTCAAAGCCGCCGCGCCTTCGTGCGGCGGCATCAGCGACCGGCCGACGGATAACGCGCTCTATGCGGCGACGGTCGCGGACGATGTTTATCTCAAGCACATCGCCTGCCCGATCGTTTTCCTCAGCCCGGCTAACGACTTCCACGGCCGCATCAACGACGTCCCGAAGGCGCTGTCCGAAATTCGGAGCGTGCAGTGGCGCGTGACCTGCGCGCCGCACCACAACCATCAGGACACCGAGCCCTTCCAGATCGCGGGGCCGCTCTGGTTCGACAAGCACCTCAAGGGAGCGTTCGCCTTTCCCGCTACGCCGGAAGTCATCCTGATGCTGAAGACCGCCTCGGGCGTGCCGGCCTTCACGGTGCGGCCGGACCAGCAGGTCAAGATGCTGTCGATGGACGTGTTCTACACCCAGCAGGGCAAGGAGGAGGCCAAGGACGACCGCGAGAATACGATCGCGCGCTTCTGGCATTGCTCCTCCGCGTCGCGCAGCGGCGACGCTTGGACGGCGGATCTGCCGCTGCTGGACACGGAGAGGCCGCTGTGGGTCTTTGCGAACGCGCGCTACTCGCTGGATCGGCCGGCCGCGGGTGCCGGTTACTATTACGGCGTCTACACGGCGACGACGCTCAACGTCTCTTCCGTGCTTCGCGTCGCGAGCCCGGCGGAGCTGAAGGCAGCGGGCGTGAAGGCGACCGACGCGCCCACTCGCCTCATCGAGCCGTTTGCTGACGGCTGGCAGAAGGAGTGGTTCACTTATGACCTCAGTGGCGGCTGGCCTCGCCGCACGCACAAGCTGTACGACCCGAAGTGGAAGGCGCCGCCGGGTGCCATGCTCGCGCTCGACGTCAAGAGCGAGCAGCCCAACAGGCTGGTGGTTGGGCTGGACGATTACGTGTCCGAAGTCGCGCTCGCGGGCGGCTCGGGCTTGCAGACCGTGACGCTGGCGGCCGGCGACTTCGAGAACGGGGACGGACAGAAACTGCAAGGCTGGGACGGCATCAAGGAACTGCGCATCGGCTACCGCGAATCGCTGCGCCTAAAGGGCCCAGCCCAAGCGAAGGGCGGCCAGCCGGTCAAGCCCCGCCTTATGGGCGCGGAGTGGAAAGGCTCTGCACCGGAATTCCGAAATCTGAGGTGGTGCAATGATTAAGCGTGACTCATTCAGAAACGTCGCCCGATGCGCCGCAGTGGCGCTGCTCGGCATGCTGTGCGGGTGCGATACGCCGGCAGCCAAAAAGGAGTCTCCGACGACACGCGCTCCGGGCGCTTCCGGCTACACATACTCCTGCTGGCTGAACGGGTGGCGTAAGCACAAGACGGATCAGAGCCCTGAAATACTGGCCATTCAGGCCAGCGGATACGACTTTACGCTCAATTTGGCAGACTTCGGGAAAGCGGGATTTTCCATAGCTACTAACAAGGCGAAGAGCTATGCCGATGCGCTGAGTTCCGAAACCGGGCACCTGTACGAACTGCCGCCTGCGGAAATCGTCATCGCAATCGATGTGGACGGAGAGCGGTACCGTGCCGTAAGCTGCGCGGCAGGCACGGATCCGGACGTCAGGCGCTTGGGCTCCGCAAGAATGTGGGAGTCCGGGCGTTTCGTGCAACACTTCGAGCTTGTTGATTTGAAGTTTCAGGCTGTCGGCGGGAAGACGTTGGGGTGCAAGAGTAATCTTGATTTGATTGCCTGGCCAGACTCCTTGACCCTGACGACTTCGCTTGCTCCAGAAGCCTCCGGTGCCGAAGGCTGGCGCGACGCCCGCGTAGAAGTACAGCTCAAAGGGGCGGATCTGGCCTGTCGGACCGAGAAGGCGTACACGGGACAATGGTGCGCGGCAACAACCAACGAGCTGACACTTACCTACAATGCGGCGGGTCGCGTCACCTCAGGCGAAGGGCTCGCGGTTCGGGTTTCGGCGGGGACCAACAACGTCTTGCCCGTCACCTTTGAGAGTGCTAAAAACTGCTTTGTCGCGTCTGTGCAGAAACTCAAGCGGACGTTCAAGACGGGCTATACGGACATCCGCGACTACGATGAGTTTTTGATCACCGTGGACAATGCGGGTGAGGATGCAAAAGAGGTGCCGTTTCTGCTTGATCTCCGCGATACGGCCAATATCACGGGGCTCTGCCCGGTTCTCTGTGACACGGCTGGGCGGCCGACCGGAATACCCGTTCAGCTGAGCAAGAACTGGCATTATAAGCCCATGGGTGCCTATCTGATGGCCTATTCGTCTTTGCCTGCAAAGCCGGGGCGCACGGAGTACCTGCTCCGCGTCGCCTACGGGTTCTACGGCACGCTGCCTTCTGCCAGCCATGCGCAGCTGAGCCTGGTCGGCTACTCCCGAAAAGGCGGCAACGGACGCTGGGATCAGCTGGCGGTTGGGTGCTGGGGCGAGACCATCTGCTTCGACATGGACATGAGCCTCGTCAACCTGGCCGTTACGGATGTGCGGATGCTCATGGCGCGCAACGGGCTGGGCGGCGTCAAGTGGGGCTGGACCGATGCGGGATGGGGCGGCGATTGGTTCGAGATGCTGGACGAGGCGGGCGACAAGCTCGCTTTCAGTGGCCTCAAGACGGCCTATTTGTCGCAAGGGCCCTGCCTCACGGATGCCCGCCACAAGGGCTTCTATGGCGCCCGGCGAGAAGTGACCTTCGATGCCCGCGTGCTGACCCTGCGCACCGACGATTACGCGAGGACGCTTCAGCGGTTTCGTTACACGTTCAACGTTCCGGCGGCAAACACCAATATCTCGTTCTTTCGACAGGGGCGGACGTCCGAATATTCCACGCCTCAGGTGGCGTATGGCAATCGGTACGGGCTTATCCGAGAAGCGCAGGTTAAGCCGGACCTGAGTCCGCGAGAACTCTTCGTTGACCGTCTAACATTGGCGGGCGACGGCCCCTGGTGGGTGTCTTTCCCTGGTGCGAGGCACACCAACAACCGAGATTGGGGAACGGGGTATCGCGCCTTGGTGATTCGCTCTTACAAGGCTTTGATCAACGGCAGAACCTATGCGAAGCCCACGATCTCGCTGCCCGTCAACCGCGCGGGGCGGCAGGCTGTCGACGTGGATCTGCTGCTGGTTCCGCCGCGGGAAGCCGAGTGTTTTCAGCCTGGCGACGGGATCGAGTTTGAGGTCGAATGGATCACGCTGCCGCGGGTGGCCGACGACTACTACGGCCCGAACGAGATGTTTCGAAATCACCTCTCCGACAACCCGTCCTCCTGGAAGACCGCCTATCGCGAAGCGATAGGCAACGACCTGCTGGTCACGGCTCGCGGAGGCCGTGTCGTGGGCCGGTATCCGGTTGTGATACGAGCGGAAGCCTCTGTCGTCGACGTCGGCATCCAAGGTGGCGTCGGGTTTGTGCCCGTTCGCATCGAAGGTCTGCCGTCGGCCAAGGGCGCGGCCCTTTTCGAAGTCGCGGGCGGCCGAGAGGTGCTTTTCGACCAGGCTGTTCACGGCAACGACTTCTGGCAGGCCGATTACGATGAGGGCACAGGGGCCTACGCGCTGACGTACAACCTTCCGCTGGACAGCAGGCCCGCATCGGTATGGCGGCTGAAGGTCGGGAGATAGGCCGACCGTGCAGACGATGCGTGGGGCGCGGCAGGTGTGCCGATGGTGCGGCGTTGCGGCCGGAAGCCATCCGGCAACCCCAAAACAGATGCGGGGTTGCTGGCGAAATTCGCGCTTGAGGGGGAGGCGAAGACATGACCGAGCTTCGTGGCCTCGGCATCTCGGAATTGGGCGACAAGCGGACGCGGAGGGCCTGGCCGAGCTGAAGGCACGCGCTGAGGAGTATGGGGTGACCTGCTGGCAGGACAATAAGACCAGCAGGGGACTCATTGGAAGCTAATCGTCCGTAATGCAGAAACGAAGTGACGCTGGAGTTACTGGTCCCGTGTGACAAAGCCGTTTGGCAGAACAAGAAACGCCAAGCCGCCAAACCGCCTAACGCAGTAAGCATGGAGTTGAGTACAAATGAACGTGACTCAGGTCGTTAGTAAGTATCTGGTACCAAAGCCGTCTGACGAACAACGGAACGCGGTGATCGGTGAGGACCGAGTTTTACATGCCGACTTTAGAAAAACTATGGCCTAAACCTCATGGTGCCGCTGTCAAACGTTATGGCGACGCCCAGATGGGGACGGTTTCCAGAAGAGTCGTTCACCTTGTTGGGCGGATTCGTGCCTGACGTTTGCTCCAGAGACGCGGCGCTTCTGGAGCTGTATGTTGATCGGTAGCCCGCGCAGGTGGGGGAATGGGTTCTGGCCCTGTCGGAGCGTTATCCGAGCCTTCTGGGAGGCTCGTCTTCCGGGACATCGGATCGGATTGACGCCATGCTGACTCTGGTCCTTTGGCAATGGCAGGAGGCGCTGGATCCTTGCTCCGGAAGCTACACCAAGGTGCTCGAAGTCCTTCGCCTTCTGCGTGAGATCAACGAGCTGAAGATCTGGCAGCGCTTCAGGCTTCGTCAAGGACCTTGGCTCAACAGTCGGTTGAGACAGCCGGATTGATTAAATCTGCGACATTTATCCTTATGGGTCGAATATGGGGTATTTATGGGGAACAAACGGGTTAATCAACCGAATGCAGGATGGAATATGTTGTTCGTGAAAAACAAAAACCCTGAAAACATTAGCGTTTTCGAGGTTTTTTACTCTAAAAAATGGTCGGAGCGGAGGGAGTTGAACCCTCGACCTTTTGGTCCCGAA
>JAEAMG010001982.1_pt1 | contig 13852 bp, 3 predicted proteins | sample 8958741 | NCBI WGS metagenome assembly JAEAMG01 (sample SAMN16933256, study PRJNA681125) | bioreactor sludge metagenome | isolation source: anaerobic bioreactor treating anionic surfactant - SDBS | place: India: Bengaluru | collected 2019-02-28
TGCCGCTACCCTGTACCGTCAATGTCAACGTAACCAGATCCACCTCGCCTTCGCCTTCGCCCTCGCCTTCGCCCTCGCCTTCACCTTCGACAACGGACTCGCCCTCGCCTTCGGCAGGAAATTCACCTTCAACAGGGACTTCGCCTTCCCCTTCTACAGGCATCCACTCCACCACGGCCAGGCGGAACCCGAGGTAGCCGCGGTGGATGGGCGAATTGTAGCCGCGATACGCCGAACGACAATTCTGGGCGTTGTTTTCCCAGTTGCCGCCACGCTTCACGCGGTCCGAGCCAGTAGGCGACTCCCAAGCGCTGCCATCCGCAGGCGCACCACTATAACTCGAATGGTACCAATCCTGGCACCACTCGTACACGTTGCCGCTCATGTCATGCAGCCCGAAGGCATTGGGCAACTTCCCGCCCACGGGCTTGCTCCCGTAAGGGCTGTTATTGCCGCAATACCACATATACTGGTTACGCACGCCGTCATCTTCACATGTATCGCCGACGCTCAACGAGTCACCAAAGTAAAAGCGCGTCTGCGTGCCCGCGCGGCAGGCGTATTCCCACTCCGCCTCGGAGGGCAGCCGCACCGTCGCCGGGCCTTGAGCGGTATTCGTAATATGGGTATTAAGCGCCGTAATAAAAGCCTGCGCGTCATCCCAGGACACATAATATGCCGGATAGGTATCGCCCTGCCCGTAATCCCATGCCACGCCCCCCGGCGATGACCCCATCACCGCCAGCCATTGCGCCTGGGTCACCTCAAATTTGCCCATGTAAAAAGCATAGCCAATCGTTACCGTATGCACCGGGCCCTCTCTATCCAATCGGCTGCGCTCGGTGTCGGGCGAGCCCATCTGAAAAGAGCCCGCCGGAATGCGCACCAGTTCCAGCGGCACATTACCGGGGAGCAGTAGAGTCTCCGTCAGGTATTCCCCTTCCCCTTCTGAGGACTCACCTTCAGCGGGTTCACCTTCACCCTCCGCAGGCACTTCACCTTCACCCTCGATCGGAGGTTCGCCCTCGCCTTCGGCAGGCGTTTCGCCCTCGCCTTCAACGGGCAGTTCGCCTTCACCTTCGATAACAGGCTCACCCTCGCCTTCAATATAAACGTCCACTATCTTCGCCACGAAAGCATCGCCGTTGCCGCTGTAAGCTGTGTGCCAACCATTGAACACCCAGCCGGTTGACTCGGTATAGCCGGTCACCCATATGTTGGTGCCCGTCGTATCCACAGCGATGCCCCGGCCGTAATCATTGTCAGCCCCGCCCAGGTAAGCGGATAGTAAGTGTACCCCCGCGCTATTCAACTTCACGAAGAAACCGTCATATTCTCCGTTAAGACTCGTGTCCCAGCCGCCACCGACCCATCCGCTGGAATTGGTATACCCCGTGGCATAGCAGGCGCCGCTCACATCCACTGCAATACCCTGGCAGTAATCATTCAAAGATCCGCCCAGGTAGGTAGACCACAGGTGTTGCCCCCCGTTGTGCAATTTTACTACGTAACCGTCCCAATTACCGTTATAACTCGTGTCCCGGCCGTCGCTTACCCAGCCGCTGGAATTCGTCTGTCCCGTGGCGTAGCAGTTACCATTCGAATCCACAGCAATACCATTGCCGTATTCGTCACTTATGCCGCCCAGGTAGGTGGACCACAGGTGTTGCCCCCCGTTGTTCAACATCACCACGTAACCGTCCGCACCACCGTTATGGCTCGTGTCCCAGCCGTCGCTGACCCAGGCACTGGAATTCGTTTGTCCCGTGGCGTAGCAGTTGCCGCCGGCATCCACCGCAATACCGTAGCCCTTGTCATCCTGCGTTCCGCCCAGGTAGGTGGACCACTCATGCCCGCCCGTAGCGTTCAACTTCACAACATAACCGTCATTACCGCCATTCAAGGTGGTGTCCCAGCCGCCGCTTACCCAGCCGCTGCGATTGCTATACCCCGTGGCGTAGCAGTCGCCGCTACCATCCACCGCGATACCATATCCTATTTCCGTGTACTCCCCACCCAGGTAGGTGGACCACTCGTGTCCGCCCGAGCTATTCAACTTCACCACGAAGCCGTCTCCTGCCACCAGACTACCACCGTTATACGTAGTATCCCAACCGCCGCTGACCCAGCCGTCGGAATCCGTACGCCCGGTCACGTAGCAGTTCCCACTGCCATCCACCGCGATACCATATCCCATATCCGTGTATTCCCCCCCCAGATAGGTGGACCATTCATGCTCGCCCGCGCTGTTCAATTTAACCACATAACCGTCCCAATCGTCGTTCCAACTCGTGTCCCAACCACCACTGATCCAGCCGCCGGAATTCGTTTGCCCCGTCGCGTAACAGGCGCCGGTCGAATCCACCGCAATACCATAACCGTCGTCCTCCCCGGTTCTGCCCAGGTAGGTAGACCATGATAACACGGCTCCAGTAACAGGCGTGTATGCTTCTGTATAGGTAGTGGTGTCCCCGGCAAGCACGGATACAGTACGAGACTCCGGTCGCACCCAACCAGTGATGTCCTTAAACTCGATTGTCCATAAACCAGCCGGAATGCCCGTATCTGTATCGCCGCTATTCAGCCAGTCGCTTGTTGTTTTCCGACGCCACTGCGCACCCTCCGAAACCGCTTTCTCAGGCGTCAGGGTTACCTGCAGGTTTCCGGCGGCGTTCGTACCCGCAACCTTGACCACAAAAGCATCATTGTAGCCCCCATAGTTTGTACGCCAGCCATTAAACACCCAATCTGGCGACTCAGTAACACCAGTCACCCATACATTGGCGCCCGCCATATCCACTGCGATGCCGTACCCTGTGTCGTCACTAATCCCGCCGAGATAGGTGGACCACTGGTGTTCGCCCGCAGTGTTCAACTTCACCACGAACCCATCAATACCGTTCAAGGTCATATCCATACCCCCGTTAATCCAATCGAGAGAATTGGTTTCCCCCGTCACGTAACACGCGCCGTCATTATCGACCGCAATGCTCATGCCCTCATCATCCGCCGCCCCACCCAGGTAGGTGGACCACTGGAGCACACCAGCGCTGTTCAACTTCACTACAAACCCGTCTGTTGTACCCCCATTAAAGCTCGTATCCCAGCCGCCGCTGGTCCAGCCCGAAGACCGTGTATACCCCGTCGCGTAACAGTTACCGCTTGAATCCACCGCAATACCGCGTTCCGTCCCACCCAGGCTGGTGGACCACTGGGACATACCCTCACCGTTCAACTTCACCACGTAACGGCCCCCTGTCGCGTAACAGGCGCCGCTTGAATCCACTGCGACACCGGAAACTTCACCTTTCCCGGTTGGCGCGACAGACCACTGGCACGCACCTGCAGCGTTAAACTTTGCCACATAACCCGTTCTGGTAGAAAATATGCCACTACTGTCGCTTGTGTATCCCGATGCATAGCAGGTGCCGGTTGAATCTACCGCGACAGCCTGACCGCTATCAGAATACGACTTGCCCAAATAGGTGGACCATTCATGCCCGCCTGCGCTGTTCAGTTTCACCAGGTAAGCATCGGATGCACCTCCGTTAAAACTTGTATCCCAACCATTACTGGTCCAGCCAGAAGACTCAGTGCGCCCCGTGACATAGCAGGCGCCGCTCGAATCCACTGCAATGCCGTAACCTTCGTCTCCACCTGTACCGCCCAGGTAAGTGGACCACTGGTGTACACCCGCACTGTTCAACTTTACCGCGTAACCGTCGATACCGCTCCTGGCCACATCCCACCCGCCGCTCACCCAGCCACTCGATTCGGTGTACCCTGTCGCGTAGCAGGCGCCGCTGCTATCTACCGCTATACCTTGACCGGAATCGGTACTCGTCCCGCCCAGGTAAGTAGACCAGGAAATGTCCAGGGTAACCACTATATACACGCCCGTATCCGTAGCGGTACCCCATGGGGGCACCACCACCGTATGCACCTCCGGCGGCGCCCAACCATAAATGTCTTTGAATTCGATATCCCACGGGCCCGCCGGAACATCTGTTTCCGTATCCCCGCTGTTCCTCCATATATCGGTTGTAACCCGCCGCCACCGTGCCCCAGCCGCTACCGCCCCTGCCGGTGTCAGGGTTACCTGCAGGCTTCCAACTGCACTGGCATTGGCAACCTTGACCACAAAGGCATCCCCGTTACCGCTGTAGACCGTCTGCCAGCCGCTGAACGTTCCGTCCGATGAAGAGGTTGTTCCTGTCACCCAAAGGTTGGCGCCTGCGGAATCCACCGCAATGCCAGATCCACTATCGCTAGCTGTCCCGCCCAGGAAGGCAGACCACTGGTGCATACCCAGGTTGTTTAGTTTCGCCACGTAAGCATCGGAGGTGCCTCCGTTAAAACTCGTATCCCAACCATGACTGGTCCAGCCCTCGGATCCCGTGCTTCCGGTCACATAGCAGGCGCCGCTTGAATCCACGGCAATGCCAACACCACTATCAGCATCTGTCCCGCCCAGATAGGTGGACCACTGATGCCCGCCCGTACTGTTCAACTTCACCAAGTAACCATCATAATAAGTAAAACCGCCATCATTCAAAGTGGTGTCCCAACCGCCACTCACCCAGCCGAATGAATTGGTGCGCCCCGTCGCGTAGCAAGCGCCGCTTGAATTCACCGCGATAGCATAACCGTATTCAGTTTCTCCCCCACCGAGGTAGGTGGACCATTCATGCCCGCCCGCACTACTTAGTTTCACCACAAAACCATCGTAATTGGTAAAAACACCATTATTCAAAACGACATCCCAGCCGCCGCTTACCCAACCACTCGAATTTGTATGCCCTGTAACATAGCAGGCGCCGTTTGCATCTACCACGATAGCATCACTATTATCACGCTCTGTGCCGCCCAAATAGGTGGACCATTCATGCCCGCCCGCACTACTTAGTTTCACCACAAAACCATCATCATTGACAGAAATGCCAAGCGTATCATTCAAAGTGGTATCCCAGCCGCCACTCACCCAACCGCTTGAATTTGTATCCCCTGTGACATAGCAGGCGCCGCTTGCATCCACCGCGATATCATTACCGTATTCGGTTTCTTTCCCACCGATGTAGGTAGACCATTCGTGGTAGCCCGCACTACTTAGTTTTACCACGAAACCATCTTCACCGTCTTTGGTTAAATCACCATTATTCCAAATGACATCCCAACCGCCGCTCACCCAGCCGCTGGACCTTGTGTACCCCGTTACATAACAAGCGCCGCTCGAATCCACAGCAACACCCCGGCCGCTGTCTTGCTCCGTCCCGCCCAAATAACTGGACCATTCGTGGTAGCCTGCGCTGTTTAACTTAACCACGTACCCGTCATTCCCTGCACCACCGTTGTTCAAAGTAGTGTCCCAACCGCCGCTGACCCAGCCCGAGGTGTTCGTATATCCAGTGATGTAGAAATTTCCACTCCCGTCCGCCGCAATGGCTGCCCCAACATCACTACCACTACCGCCCAGATAGGTGCCCCATTCCACTTCCGGGTCAATGACCAGCGGCAGCGTTGAATCATAATCGCCCGTCACGTTAAAGCCGTAGGTGTGGTCGTCGATAAGAACGAAGCTTCCAGCAACGGTGTGTTTCTCGCCGTTCACTTCCTGGTAGATATAGGGCGCGCCGTCCGTCAGCGGTTCCCAGTCCGCTTTCACGCGGATCTCCAGCGGACCGTTTCCCGTGAGACGCAGGCCCGCGATGTCTTCGTAACGCAGGCGGATCGCAGCACAGTCCGCGCCGGGCGCGATGTGGAAGTTATACTTGACGCCGGAGCGACTGCCGGTCATCTCCAGCGAGACGCCCGGGTAGAGGTCTTCGTACCAGACCGCGTTGAAAGAGCCCACCCCTTCACGATGGTTTGCCGCATCGCCGACGAGGTAGTTGAATTTGCGGTCCGACCGGCCCCGCCCTGCGGGCGCGACGGTCGCCGCGCCGTCGAAGGTCAGGGCGAACTCGTGCATTTCCGATGGGGGAGGCTGCGCGGTCTGATCGGACGGATCGGACCGATTGGACGGATCGGAAAGCTTCGCTGGGGTCATTCCCGGTTTTGTCCTGAAGAGTTGGAAACGCGGCCCCCGGTCTGTGAGGCCCACATTCGCGCCGCGACTATCCAGGGCGAACTTGATGTTATTATCCGGCCATTGGCCCGCATTCTCGATGAAGACCGAGTTGCCCTCCATGAACTGCTGGATTTTAGTGCGCGCCTCGGGAGAGGCGTCCGTTTCCGCTCGTGCGTTCCTGTATACGCCTTGCATCGCCAATAATCCGCACACTAACGCCACACGCAGAAACAAGTTCTTGTTCATGAATCCAACTCCGATTCAGTTCGAACATGCTTTTTGATTCGTTATAGGAACGCAGGCTTTCCTTGGTGGGTATACAAGGCGATTCTTATGACACGCGGTCCGGGAGATAGTTTTTTATTTCTATTTCTTGTCGCGTTTCAAGTACCTTCCAACCAAGAGTATTCTTTTATTATATACCCGGTTCTAAACAAAAATCATTCTTTTTGAAATGCTTACCTGTTTATCTTGTCCGCCCCCTTTACATAGGCTGTCTGGTGGGCTCGAGTAAAAAGAAACAAGTTGAGTTGCCAACTACCAAGAATATAGGCGACTGTCCACGTGCAATAACCAGTGAATATAAATGCCTGTAGCTTTGTTATTACAATGGTGACACAGAAAAGACCACCACTATAATGTGAGATACTGAGAATGATGGTGAACCGTACATACCTAGTAACAGCCCTTGTGGCCGTATCACTTGCGCTGCTGCCAGTGGCGGACGCGTTTGTCTGCCATTGCCCTGTGGACTGTGATTCTTGCGCTGAGGCGAAAGAAGCGTCTCCTGCCGAGACGGGCGTGAATCACGGTAATACAGTATTGTTTGACACGCACGACTGTTGCGGTGCCCCGGTGCCCTTATCCGTGGCGCATTCAGAGTGTTCTAAGGATTTGATGGGCTCCACAGTCTGTCTGTGCCAGTCTGGCTTGCAGTATTTCATCCACAACTCCCGGGACGCCAGGCATTCACACACGGCGGGAGCACCTGACGGTCTGGCGATATCCCACGGGTGCCCGGCTATTTTGGGTTCAGACACATCCCCAGCTTCATTAGCAGGACTATTTTCCCGGAACGATATTCCCCCTCACCTTCTGCATTGCGTTTTCTTGTGTTGATGGCGGCCCTGTGAAGTGCTTTTTATGCAAGAAGTAAGAACCATCAACCATAAAGGAAACGAATCATGATGAAGAAGATGTCTATTTTTGCGATGGCAGTGGTAATGACGGCGGCGGCATCAATGACATTCTGGCCGCTGGAAAGCATTGCCGCGACAGAACAAACCTGTGTTTGCGGTGACAAATGCGCCTGCCCTGAAGGCAAATGTGAATGCGGTGAAGCATGCACCTGCACCGAAGCGTGCCGGAAGGCATGCGCCACCTCCTGTGTGTGTCTGGCCGATAAGTGCGTCTGCACTGAAGGTTCCGGCACTTGCGCGACGAAGGCAGGTAAACCTTGTTCCGCTCCTGGCAAGTCTTGTGTGATGACATCGCCACGGACGGCATGTTGCGCGCGTTAGCGCGTGATCGCCCGTAATCTTTTCCCTCGCACCTATGATTGGGCGGGCCCGGTGACGGTGCCCGCCCTTTCCCATTTTCCAGGCATATAATTCAGGGACAGTTCGCCATGAGACTTTGTGTTCTCCACAAACGATGAAAATGCATTTTACTGGGAGCGCTGGCATCCCTGCCGGCTGGCATAAATTATATGCGTTCTTTGCCGGCAGGGATGCCGGCGCTCCCAGTAAAGAAAAATTTCTGAGCAGTCCCGTCTCGCTGTGCTTGCTTGCGACAATCCCTGCGCTCCGAACTTATTTTCAGGGCGGCCTTCTATGAGGCGATACTTTCCCCGTAAGCAATGAAATTGTCCCCGTATATTATTCACGCCTTTAAGGTGCGGCACATTACACGGTCTTTCAGCATGCTAAAGCCTGAACAACATACAGAATTTCGGAACAGTCTTTTATGAGGGTATACCATCCGTGGAAACAGGGATAGACCCGTCTTGCTTATCTCGCTTGCGTCAGTCCCTGTTTCCGAAAAATTTCAGAGCAATACACGTATGACGGGAATATCAACTCGCCGTGCTGCTGGATATTGGTACCGTAACGGCGTATTATAAGGGTAGAGTCTGAACGTGGTCCGGCGTATAAATGAGAGAGTGAATGCACTATTCGTGCCTCAATGTGTGCCGGGAACAAGGATAGGTCTTCCGGCATATAGAGTGAATACAAGATGCCAGGCGGGTTTTCAGATGGGCTTTCAATTAAACCGGGAGATCATATCATGAGGAAGACAAAGTTTTGGGGTCCGTGGAGTGTGGTGTTCTGCATGTGTCTGCTTGGTATGAATGCGGGTGCCGCCACGCATTCTCCAAATGACGATGTGACCACGCGGAGCAATGCCACGAATTATGATGAGTATGACTTGGGCGGCGGCGCTTATGCGGGGTTGCTGGTTAAATTGGGAGGTAGCCACAGTTGGCTGGAGTTTACGCTCGGCGATAATACGGCAGGCAGTGCCGTCCTGCATGTATACAACTACTGGACGCAAAATGATGTCAATTATGAGGTGCGCTTGAAGGGGGCTCAATACGGTTTCAATGAAACCACGCTCACGGGGAGCAACGCGCCTGATACCAGTGCGTGGACCACGGTCATTAATTCCTTTCATGTGGACGCCGCCGCGAAGTGGTACACCCTGGATGTAACGGGTTTTTACAATGCCCATTTGGGTCAGACGGTGACGTTTAAACTGGAGGCGGTGTCCGGTTCGGGGGACGGCCCCATTTTTGCCGATCGCGAGGGTACGGGCGGACACACGCAATATCCCTATCTGGAATTCACTGCGGGGAATCTCGCGCCAGAGATAGGAGAGGTGGTTCCCGATCCGGACACGGCCAGGGCGGACATGGAATATACCCGGCAGTTGGTCCTGGTCCAGGGTACGCCGCCGATAAGCTGGTCCGTTGTAAGCGGCCCTCCCGGGCTGAGCGTCGGCGCTGCCGGCGCTATTAGCGGCTGGATTCCGGGCACGGCGGATATTGGTCAAACATTCGGCATTACGATACAGGCAGAGAATGATTACGGCAGTGACACGGAGTCGTGGCAGGTAGTCGTTTCGGAAATGGCGCCGCCGGAGCCTGTTTATCCCGCGGATGATGTGACCACGCGCGGGGATTCTACAAACTATGATGAATACGACTTCGGCAATGGCGCGTACGCCGGGCTGCTTGTGAAACCAACGAACAGTTACGCATGGATTGAATTTCCCCTGGCGGGTTCTTCGGCTGCCACTGCCGTGTTGCACCTGTATAACTATTGGACCAAGAACAACGTGAACTATGACATTCGCGTTAGCGCGGCGCCCTACAATTTCAATGAGACCACCCTTACCGGCAGCAACGTACCGAATACCGCCGCGTGGACCACCGTAGTTGCTTCGTTTCACGTGAACGCAATCGCACAATGGTATGCGCTGGATGTGACGGACTTTTATAACGCCCATTTGGGACAGACGGTAACCTTCAAACTGGAGGCGGTTTCCGGCAGTGGTGACGGCCCCATCTTCGCCGACCGGGAAGGCACGGGGGGGTACGCGCAGCATCCGTACCTGGAGTGGACTCCGGACCATGTGCCGCCCGTGATTCGGGAGGTAACGCCTGACCCGGACACGGCTTACGCAAACCTCGGATATAGTCGGCAATTGAGTTTGCTGCAGGGAACCCCGCCAGTAACCTGGAGCCTGCTGCAAGGACCGGATGGGCTTGTTGTGGACGCCTCCGGACGGGTCAGCGGCTGGACGCCCGCGCCGGGCGATATCGGCGGCAGTTATATCATTGAAGTGCAGGCGGATAATGCGTTCGGCGCGGATATCGAATCCTGGCAGGTGGTTGTGGAAGCCGTACCGCCCCCGATCATACAGGAAGTGGCTCCTGATCCCGCCCGTGCCTATGTCGGGAGTGAATACAAGCAACAATTGTCCCTTGTGCAGGGAGCGGGGATTACCTGGTCCCTGGTCGAAGGCCCTGCGGGTCTTTTCGTAAGCGGCAGCGGGCTGGTACAGGGCTGGACGCCCGACGCGGAGGAAGCGGGGCAGACTTATACCATTACCATACAGGCGGACAACCCGGGCGGTTCCGATACGGAAACGTGGCAGGTATGGGTGGTGGCCTCGTGTGAAAAAGTATTTCCAAGCGCCGCGTGGCAGTCGAAAACGCCCGCGGAACTGGGTCTGGACGCGACCAAACTCAACCAGGTCGCAGCAAACATCGGGGGCGTGGGCTGTATCGCACGGCAGGGCTATCTGGTGAAAACCTGGGGCGACCAGGCGTCGAAGGGCGACTGGGCCTCGGCGGCCAAACCCGTCATAAGCACCCTGCTCTTCTTCGCGGTACAGGAAGGGCGGCTGGACAGCGTGAATGACCTTATTGAGAACTGGGGCTGGGATCTCATTGCCAAGGACGAGCCCATGACCTTTGCTCACCTGGCGAACATGACCAGTGGTTATGCCCGGGGCGAGGCGCCGGGCGCCGCCTGGGCGTACAACGATTACGCCATAAAACTCTATGCGGTCACGTTGTTCGACCGTGTGTTCGGAACCAGCCCCAATGCGGCCGCGACGGCCGGCACCCGGCTCGGGTTCCTGCAGTTTCAGGACGGCTCCATCTTTTCTTCCCGTGACGGGTACGGGCTGTCCACAACGCCCCGCGATTTTGCGCGGATCGGCTGGCTATGGTGCAATAGAGGCTATTGGAACGGGACCCAACTCCTGGCGCAGCACTATTTCGACACCTATATGCAGTCCCAGGTACCTGCCTCGCTGCCGCGCACCTCCTCGAGCGGGAGTGATTACCTCGGTATCGGCACCTATGGCGGCGGTTCGGACCAGACGGCCGACGGTCCCGGCATCTACGGGTTCAACTGGTGGTTCAACGACTATGGCGCGACCAATCCGAGTGCGGTGACGTGGCCGGACGCCCCGGCCGACACCTTTGCCGCAATCGGGCACGGCGGCCCGGAAACGCTATGCGCCATCCCCAGCCTGGACCTGGTGATTGCCTTCCGCGGTACATGCTCCTTCGCACCGGGCAATGCCGCTTCGAGCATGAACCAGAACCTCAAACTGCTTACCCAAGCGTGCCCACCCTGTAACGCGAATCCTCCCGTGGCCGTGATGGACGCCGCGCCGACCTTTGGCCAGGCCCCGCTGGAGGTGCATTTTGACGGCAGCGGTTCCCATGACGCGGAAGGACCGATCCTTGCCTGGGAATGGGATTTTGAGGATGACGGTACGGTGGACGCGACCGGGATCGAAGCGAACTATATGTATGCTGCGCCGGGCGTGTACACGGCGAGGCTTGTGGTCACGGATACGGGCGGCCTGACGGGAGAGGCCACGGTTGAAATTACGGTGACGGCCGCGCCGACCGGTTCCCTCGTGGTGGACCCCTTGCACCCGGCATGGTTCGCCTATGAAAGCGAAGGGCCGTTTTTCATGTGCGGGCCGGGCGATCCCGAAGATTTCCTCTACCGGGGTACGCGCAACGCCAACGGTACGCGCACCGGCGACCAGGCTGCGCTGATTAGCAAACTTGCGGGCACGGGTGCCAACTGTATCTACATGCAAATCGTGCGTAGTCACGGTGGGGACGGTGATGCTGACGAGAATCCCTTCGAAGGCGGCAACATCAACAATACCCTGGATTCGGATATCTTGGGCCAGTGGGAAACGTGGTTTACGGCGATGGATACTCAGGGCATTACGATCTTCCTTATCTTTTATGACGACAGCGCGGCGCCTTTCGGGCGGGACCTGGTCAGCGGCGAACTCGACACGCGCGAGGCGTACCTGGTGGATACCATCGTGAACACCTTTAAACACCAAAAACGGTTAATCTGGTGCGTGGCGGAGGAGTACGGAGAAGCGTTGTCCAAGGCCCACGTGTCAAAGATTGCAGGGCGCATCAAACTGCGGGACGACAATCATCATCCCGTCGCCGTGCACCAGAACAATGGCACCTCCTTTGATTTCAACGGTGACCCGAACCTGGACCAGTTTGCCGTCCAGTATAATACGGATTCGCGGACGGAACTGCACAACGCCGCCGTGGCCGCGTGGAACAACACAGTCGGCCTGAAGAACATTAATCTCGCCGAATTCCAACCCTTGCCGACGGGAGCGGACCTGCGCCAGAAAGTATGGGCCATCGCCATGGGCGGCGCCTATTCCATGCTGCTGTACATGGACATCGCAAGCACGTCCGTCAGCGACCTGCAGACCTGCGGGCATCTCGTGGGATTCATGGAGGCCACGCGCTTTAACGAAACGGCGCCCGCGGACGCGCTCGCCCGGGGCAACACGCTCTATGTTCTGGCCGACCCGGGCGAGGTCTATCTCGCCTACGGCGACAGCGGCGTCAGTCTGGGACTGAATATGATTGCCGGCGCCTACGACGTCAAGTGGTTTGACACGATAGATGGAGACTTGGTTGATTCGGGCCGCCGGACCGTTGGAACGGGGGACCAGACCTTCGCAAAGCCCGCGGGCATCGGTGCCGAAGCGGTGCTGTATCTGTACGCAGCGCCGCCCCCGGAAGCGCCAACCGTTACGCAGCAGCCGTTGCCTGTAACCGTATGTCCCGGGCATGATGCGTTTTTTTTCGTTGTTGCCCAGGGAGAGGGCACGCTTGCCTACCAATGGCGGAAAGACGAACAGGACCTGGTGGATGACGGACGCATCACCGGCAGCCAGTCGGCATCGCTGCAAATTACACCCGTTGAGGCTACGGACGCCGGCCTATACCGCTGTATCGTAAGCAACGAAGGCGGCGATACCCCGTCCAACGAGGTGCTACTGTCCCTGTATTGTCAAGAAGGTGAAGGAGAACCTGCCGAAGGCGAGAGCGAAGGAGAACCTATCGAAGGCGAAGGCGAACCCGCCGAAGGTGAGGGTGAACTTATCGAAGGTGAGGGAGAACCTGTTGAGGGCGAGGGTGAAATTATCGAAGGCGAAGGGGAACCTGCCGAAGGGGAGGATGAAGGAGAAGTTGAAGGTGAAAGTGAGGGTGAACTCATCGAAGGTGAAGGAGAACCTGTTGAAGGCGAGGGTGAACTTATCGAAGGCGAAGGAGAGCCTGTTGAAGGCGAGGGTGAACTTATCGAAGGCGAAGGAGAACCCATCGAAGGCGAACAGCAGCCTTATCACCCAGCGGATACGAATATAGATTTCCGTATCGTAATCAGCGAAGCGATCGCTTATCTCGCGGGCTGGCAGCAGGGCAGCAATCCCATTGCTTATGCCATTCGTGCGGCATATATCTGGCAGAACGGGGAACGGTATCTCTATGATGGGAGTATCGCCCCGCCGTTATGTTGGATTTTGGCGCAGTGACAGGATGTCTGTGGACGCTATTTCTGGCTTGCGGCTGTCAGAAAAGAGCCAGAGCCGACTGACAAGCATGAATCTATAAATGGCAATTGACGCTGGAAAAGCCTGTCGAAAGAAAGGACTTTAGGGACTAAAAGGACGAACCCATCAGGAGAGCGTTTTACAGTCCTTTGGGTTCTTTATGTCCTTTTAGGCGCTTAGGCCGATTTCGCTGACAATTAATTATGAGTTTGAAAATACTGGGAGCGCCGCCATCTCTGGCGGCTGGCGCGGGCAAGATAGACTATGATGTTAGCCCTGCCGGCAAGGATGCCAGCGTTCCCAGTGGTGTAATAACCTGATATATAGATGCGCATAAGTAACCCGACAAACAAGTATCAAGAATAAGGTTTCAGG
>JAEAMG010001990.1_pt1 | contig 13792 bp, 11 predicted proteins | sample 8958741 | NCBI WGS metagenome assembly JAEAMG01 (sample SAMN16933256, study PRJNA681125) | bioreactor sludge metagenome | isolation source: anaerobic bioreactor treating anionic surfactant - SDBS | place: India: Bengaluru | collected 2019-02-28
AGTTACCGCTCTGGCCATAGGTGCCCAGTAGCTCGATGATGAGGTCCAGAGCCTTGCGCGCCGTGTCCGTGCGCTCCAGAGCCAGGCGGAGCATGTCCATGCCAATCAGCCCGGGTTCTTTGCCATAGGGGTCTTTGGTGAACACCGCCTCATTGCCGATGGCCACGCCGTGCTCATTGGCACCCATCTCGGCCCCCCACATCCAGAAGGGGCGCGAGAGGATAACCTCAAACGTCTCCTCTACCTGCGGGAGCTCAATGTACGTGCATTTCACCTTGCCACCCGGATTATGTTTGGCGCGGGGCACGTACGTCAGCACCTGCGCCTCGTTCGGCTCACGGTCGCTGTTCTTGGCCAGAATCGTCGTGCCATCGGCGGTGGCGCTGCCAACGGCGACCAGCGTATCACACATTGACTGCCTCCTCGCTGCATTGCTTCATTTCTGGCCCGCTTTGACCGCCCGGACGCACAGGAACCCAGGCTCCCTGGACAGCTCTTCATAGTCCTTTGGATCTGCGAGCCGGAACTCTTCGGTGGGCCGCGGCTCTAGGATACGCTGCAGGGCAAAGCCGGCCTCCAGAAGCGGGTTCAGCACCTCCTGCAGGGAGCGCCGGTAGAAGCGTACCTGCCACGGCGTGCCGAACCCATGCCATTCCTCTTCCACGACCTCGGTGTCAAAGTAATTGCCTTCGTTATGTCTCTTGAAATCGGCAAAGGGATGCCCCACCGAAAACACCAGCCAGCCCGGCCGGCGCAGCAGGCGGTGAAACTCGCGGAACACGGTGCGCCAGTCGGGGACATAGTCAAGCGCCAGGGCGCTCAGCACGATATCAAAGGAGGCGTCCGGCAGGAAATCCAGGGGGCGGCTGAAATCCGCCTGCATGACGGTAGCCCGGTCGCCGAGGCGCCGGCGGGCAAGACCCACCATTTTCGGGCTGACGTCGATCGCCACGACCTCCGCTCCATGCTCGACCAGCCACTGCGCGTACGCACCGGGCCCGCAGCCGGCGTCCAAGACTCTGCTGCCTTTCACATCCGGCAAAAGCGACAGGGTCGCCGGACGGTCGTAGTAAGCATTGTGCGGCTTGGTATCCACGCGGGCCGCATAGGCCTCGGCCAGCTCTTCGTAGGGGCCCAGGGCTAGCGGGCTCGATTCGGGTACCTGCGTTTCATCCGCCGGCAATGGCATGTCTCCTTCAGAGCAGATTGGCGATGGGCACCGGCTCTATCACATCGGCCAGCGCAAAGCCAAATACGCGCGAGTAAAAGTACAACTCGGCATCCAGGGCGCGCCGGATGTTATCGGCACGGCGGAAGCCATGTTGCTCGCCGGCAAAGGTCAGGTAAGCCACTGGCAAACCCTTCGCGCGGACGGCCTCGAACATCTTCTGCGATTGCGCCGGGGGCACCACCGGATCCTCCAGGCCCTGGAAAAGGATCAGCGGTGTGTCCAGGCGGTCGACAAAGTGAATCGGGGAGCGCTGCACGTACAGGTCCTTGCGCTCGGGGTAGGGCCCCACCAGGCCATCCAGGTAGCGCGACTCGAACTTGTGCGTGTCCCTGGCCAGGGCCTCCAGATCACTGACGCCGTAGTGGCTGGCGCCCGCCTTGAAGACATGACGGAAGGTCAGTGCGGCCAGCGTGGTGTACCCGCCCGCACTGCCGCCGCGGATGGCCAGGCGCTCACCATCCACCATACCACGCCGGACCAGGTAGCGGGCGCCGTTGACTACGTCGTCCACATCCACCACGCCCCACTGGCCCTTGAGCCGCTCGCGGTAGGCGCGCCCGTAACCGGTACTGCCACCATAGTTGACGTCGAGCACGGCCAAGCCGCGGCTGGTCCAGTACTGAGTGCCCAGGTTGAGCCTGGTCTGCGCCGCATCCGTGGGGCCGCCGTGGGTGCGCACCAGCAGGGGTGGCTTTTCGCCGGTGGGAGCCACATAGTCACGGTTGCGCGGCAGGTAGAGCAGGCCAAAGGCGGTCAGCCTGTTTTCGGTGGGAAACTCGATTTCCTGCGGCGTAGAGATGTAGCCGGGGTCCACTTCCGCAGTACTGGACTGCCGCAGCACGTCCAGACGGCCGGTGGCGAGGTCGAGGCGGACCACGGCACTGGCCGATAGCGGCGAACCGCCCAGGAAGAGGGCAAAGCCAGGGCCAACGCGCAGGGCATCGATCTCGGTGTACGGCGTGTCGATTTCGACGAGCTGGCCTGTCTCCAGATTGAGGCGGGCCAGGTGCGTGCGCCCACCCTGCTGATAGGTGCACAGCAGACGCTCAGCCGACTCGAACGCGTACGTGCTCATGCCCAGGCCCCACTGCGGGACGCCAAACTCGGCCTCCATGGGGCACAGCGGCTCAATGGGCGCGGACCCGCCGCGCCAGCGGTAGAGGTTCCACCAGCCGGTGCGGTCGGAGATGAAGTACAGCAGACCATCAGGCGACCATTCGGGCTGGAAGATGGATTCGCTGGCGCCTCCGGCCACGCAGTGCGAGCGGAGGATCTGTCCGTCCGCATCCAGTTCGCCCACCCACAGCTCAGTGCCATCCCAGGGCATGTTGGGATGATTCCAGGTGAGCCAGGCCAGCCGAGACCCATCCGGGCTCAGGCGAGGCGAGGAGTAAAAGTCGTTGCCGGCGGCGATGACCCGGCCGCCCTGCTCATCCCCTTGCAGATTGAGCCGCGCCAGGGTGTTGACCGCCTGGCCCGGCACGCGGTGATCCTCGCGCACGCAGAACAGCAGTCCGCGGCGCCGGTCCACCACGCCATCGGCATAGCGCAGTTCAGTCGCCGGTGTCAGGGGTTGCGGGTCGCGTCCGGGCTGCAGGCGGTACAGGCGCTGGTCGTCATAGTTGGAGGCATAGACCACGCCGTCGAAAGCCGCACAGGCTCCACCGCCGTATTCGTGCACGCGCGTGCGGACGTTGAACGGCGGGGGATTGACCTCGACGGGCTGCCCGCCGGCACGGCAGCGCATGAGCACATACCTGCCGCCCTCTTGCGGCCTGGTCTCCGACCAGTAAGCGTCGGCATTATCCACCAGGGTGGACGTCAGGCCGACCGTCGCCGAGGAGATCAGGTCGGACGTGATGGGCGATTTCCAGGAGCCATAAGGAGCAACTTGGGACATGGGTGCCTTTCAGACGATTATTTGGGCTCGCCCGTCGCGTGCCGCCGGCCCACCCACAGCGAAACGACGATGACGGCGACCAGCAGCGCCACGATCAGTCCCCAGCGCCACAGGCTGACGGGAGGCCCGGGTTGCGGCGCGGGCGCTACTGCGTCTCGCGTTGTTTGCGACGGCGATACGGACGGCTGTCCCGGCTCAGTGGTAGGTGAAACGGTCGTGGGCAGCAGGCTGAATTCGAATACCTTGGCGCGGTTGACGTCCAGGACGCCGGACTTGGCAAGGATGACACTCGGGCCGGCGTTGAACCAGCCAGAGCTAGCAGCGTCAAACTCGGCCTGGCCGGCCAGCGGTGGCAGAGCGGCGCCATTCAATGTGACCGCGCTGGCTTGCTGACCTTTGATGGCCAGCCGCAGCACATTGTCCCGGCTGGGCAGCGCACCCTGGTAGCTGCCGGAGGAGGCGGCGATGGTGACCACAACCTTGCTTTCGACAACCTGTTGTGAGATGGCCGTGGTGCGCACCTCACCCCGCTGGTAGGCAACGGTGGCACCATCGTCCTCGTAGAGGGTGAACTCGGTCGGTTGCGTTGAGGCGTAGACGCGCACGATCAGCTCATCGCGGCGGGTACCGTCGGCGCGTTGGCCCAGGATGTTCATCGTCTGCTCGTCCACGTGCATCTGGGGGATGATGGCGCCGGTACGGGCAAAAAGCGGGAGCTGCAGCAGGTTGTCCACATACAGCGGGAGAGGGCCGAACCATTCGCCGGAGCTGGAGAGCCACTCGTCGTTGTGGTAGTTGACCCAATCACCCGCCGGCAGGTACACCCTCTGCTCCTTCGCGCCCTCCGCCGCAACGGGCACCACCAGCAGGTCACGGCCCAGCATCTTTTCGTTGCCCATGTCGCGTACGTTCGGGTCCTGCGGGTAATAGAAGACGAGCGACGGGAACACGGGCTCGCCATTGAGGTAGGCGCGATGGGCCAGCGAGTACAGGTAGGGGCTGAGCGCATAGCGCTGCCGCACGTTCCGCAGGTTGCTCTGCAGATCACCGATGCGGTCCGGCGCGGTCTCGTTGCAGTTGCAGAGGTTCTGCGTGTGCGTGCGTGCGGGCACGTCCAGGGCCATGCCCTCCGCAAACCACTGCGTATAGGTCTCGTCGACATCGCCGTCGGCTGCCTGCCGGAAAAAGCCGCCAATATCGGAGCCGTAGTAATCGATGCCGGAAAAGGACATGTGCATCTGGTTGTTGAGCTGGGTAGCCAGGGTGGTGAGCCGGGCGGCGACATCACCCGACCACATGGCTACACCGTAGCGCTGGCTGCCCACCGTGCCCGAGCGGGACAGAATGAACGGGCGTTGCACGTCCCCGTTGCGTGCATAGCCCTCAGAAATGCTCTGGCTCCACTTGAGGTTGTAGAGGTTGTGAATGTCCGCCTGGCTGTGCCCCACTGCCCCATCTTGCGCGACACCGGCGTACCATCCCTCGGGATCGAACAGCTCGGGCTCGCCGAGATCCGTCCAGAGACCGATGACGCCGCTGTCGATGAGCGGCTCACGCTTCCAGTCGTGCCAGTAAGCGCCTGCGGCATCGTTCGTCCAGTCAATCATAGCGCCAATTCCCCACCAGGGATTAGAGGTGAGCAGGCTGAGCCCGCAGGTTTCGCACTCCCGGACAAGATAGCCCATCTTGGCGAGCTCCTGGTATTCGGGCAGGGCCCCGCCTACGTAAGATTGCTCGATGACCATGATGCCGACGCCATCGTTCTGCCAGAGGCTGGCGATCTTGCCCTGCGGATCGGGAAAGCTCTCCAGGTCCCACGCCAGGCGGCCCATGGAAGTCTCCTCGGACCCACCCACGATGCCCCCGTACCACTGCAGATCAAGCACAAAGCCGTCTAGTGGAAAACGATTGGCACGCAGGGTGCGCAGTTTGTCATCCAGCTCGGCCCAGTTGTCAAAGCCGTACTCCGACACCCACAGGCCAAACATCTTTTTGGGTGGAACCGGAGGGCGTCCGGTCAACTCCAGATAGTCCCGGCGCAGGTCGAGCGGATCGGGCCCGCTCAAAAGGTAAAGGCGCAGTGGATCGCCGCCGGTCTCCACCTGCCAGGGATCCTTGCGCAGGTCCCACTTCTGGGCATAGGGGCTATCCACGAAGAGAGCGTAGCCGTCGCCACCCTCGCCGAGAACGTAGGCGACGGGGATCTGCGTGTTGCCGGCGTTGCCGCCGTCAAACGGAGTCATGGCGTTGCCGAAAGAGTTGCCCGGGGTGCGCACGCGGCCTGTCCAATCGCCATCGGGCGAATCGGGCATCAGGAACTGCTGCCCCAGGCCATAAACATGAGTAAAGGTCTGCCGCTGCACCGTGATGCCCACGCGACCGTTAGTGAGCCAGCGCGGACAAACGGTGGTCAGCAGCAGGGCCGGGTCCCGGGCGGTATCCATCACGGTAACGCACAGACTCGCCGGGTCGACCTGCACGCGCAATGCCGCGGTTTCGACCACAGCGTCGCCTTCTCCGGCAAGGCGGGTGGGTCCGGAGTAGTCCACTCTGAATACCATAGGGCTGGTAGCCACCGGCTGAGCCGCGTCCGGCGCCGCAGCGGCGGTGCCGTACTCTAGATGCAGCAGGTCATCATCCAGCAGCTCCAGGATCAGGTAGCCATCGACAGAGCTGTACGTGTGGCGACCCACGCCAGCCCAGACGGTGCTGGCCCGGACAACCCAGGCCAGAAGGATCAGGGCGGCCAGCAGGCGGCAGGCACGCTTCGCCCAGACGGAGAAACCGGGCAGGGAATTCAGTTGCACCATGCAGTCAAACACCCACCTTCTGGCAGGAACGGCGAAACCGGTAGCACGACAGCCGCACCCGGCCTGAACATACCCGTTGAAGCCGCGCAGCCGCGGCTCCCTGTGTCACCAGCTCAGAACCAGTGTTGCCGGAACACCGGATGGCGCCTTGCCGCCAGGTTCACGATGTAGCTGAGCATGGTACCATAGGAGTAGCCCTCCAGGGCCGCGGCCAGAGCCATGCTAGCGTCCGGGCTGATATCGCAATTGGGGTTGATGTCCAGCACGTAGAAGACACCGTCGCGCAAGCGGATGTCCAGCCGTCCATAGTCACGGCAGCCCAGGGCCCGGTAAGCGGCGAGGGCCACGGTCTGCAGGTCGTTCAACTCCGCGTCCGACAGCGGAGCAGGCAGTAGCAGGCCAATCTGCTCGTAGGGACGGGAGCCGGGCGTGAACTTGCTGTCGAAAGTGCACAGGCGGTCGTGGACATCGGAGAAGGCCTGAAAGTCCATCTCCGCCGCCGGCAGGACCTGCAGCGCGTGGTTCCCCCAGACGGAAACGTGAAACTCGCGCCCATCCACAAAATCCTCTACCAGTGCCGGTTGGTGGAACGTGTCGAGCACATAGGTCACGCGCTCGCGCAGGGCCTCGGGCGTCAGCACCACGGCGTCGGGCGTCAGTCCCAGGCTCGAGTGCTCATGGGATGGTTTGACGATGGCCGGGAAACAGTCCCACCCATCGTTCTCCGGGCAATCGTACAGCCGCCAGCGCGGCGTCGGCACATGCCATCGCTCCAGCAGTCGCTTGACGTACGGTTTGTCCCAGCTCATCTTGAGCACTGCATACTGCGAGCCAGTGTAGGTGAACCCGGCGGCGCGTAGCTCGCGGGCGATCTGGACGTCACTGTAGGCCTCGCCCGGAACGCCATCGCACCAGTTCAAGACAATGCATTCCCTGGGATCGAGGTACGCCAGTCCGCTGACCCACTCGGCGTCGCAGACCGGCTGCGGCGTGACGGTGTGGCCCGCATCGCCCAGCGCCGAGACCAGTTGACCGAGGAGTCGCTCAGCTTCGAGGGCATCCGCTTCGCTGTAGCTTCGATCCAGGTCGTGCAGAAGGACTACGGGCAAATCAGTGCGGTTCGGGATGGGAGGCATCTATGTCTCCTTGCTCAGGCGTTGGTACTCCCGGTACGAATGGACCGTCAAGCACAGGGCTACGGCCACAACGGGAAAAAATGAACACCAGGCCCAGATCCGGCCAGAAACTCCGCATTCACCAGGAGTCTCGTAGAGTCTACACCAGATATGCGCCAACGTCAACTAACCAGCCGCATATTGGGATATTAGTTCGGACTGTGTTACCGATTTGTTTGTAGTGCGCACTGCAGTGCGTCTGCTGAAGTGCTAGAGCGCAAGCCCAGATTCATCCAGCAGGCTTTCCAGGTGGGACGTCCGCACTCGTGTCCGACGCTCAGGCCAGCCCATCAAACCTGGCGCACGGAGGCGGCGAACTCGGTGACCGCCGATTCCACGACGCGCCACTGGGCTTTGTCGGGGCTGGTCAGATCATGGGCAATGTCCACCTCCACGTACCTGGGCGCCGGGCGGATACGGCGCAGAAGGGGTTGCACGCGCGCTACGCCCGCTACCTCATCGCGCCTGCCCACGACCACCAGGGTCGGCACACCCAGGCGAGGTGCGTTCTCGAGCGCAAGCTGGCCGGCCTGGCGCACCTGGTCAAACAGGGTTAGAGGCACCTCAACCTGGCGCAACTGCTCCTGCACGTGCAGATCATCCAGGTCCCACTGCGGCATGAGGTTGGAGAGAAAGGCGCGGGCCTGCGGATCGTCCAGATTGAACAGGCGAAAAGGACGGAAGTACTGCGGCAGAAAGGGCCGCAGCAGCCAGCCCAGATAGCGCTGCAGGGGTGGGTCCTGCCAGACAAACGGCGCCAGCAGGACCAGGCCGTCTACCTTTTCCCGGACGGCCACAGTGGTGGACAGGGCACCACCCATCGAATAGCCGACCAGCAGCAGGGGGGAATGATCCCGGCGCAGGTTCTTCAGCGCATCCTCGATTGCTCCCAGCCAGTCCTCGTAGCGACGCTGCGTCAAGGCCGGCAGGTCAGGGCCAAAGCCTGGCAGAAGCAGGCCCTGCACGGTCCACCCGGCGCGATGCAATGACTGGCCCAGGCCGCGCATCTCGGCCGGGGTGCCCGGGAAACCGTGCACGAGAAGGGCCGCCGGCCGCCCGCCTTCGAGCAGGAATGGCAGATGCTCCGGCCCGGCAAAGGCGTCGAACGGGCGGAGAGGGACACCCAGCGGGACGGCCTGGGCATGGATCCAGTCAAACACCAGGAGGAATGCCCCTTGCAGAACGATGCCACAACCCTGGCCACGCCACAGGGCGCTGGTCGAACCGAGGCGCACAGCGACCGCGATTCCCGCGATGACATACACGACATCGAGGGCCGCGTTCAGCAAAAGAAGGCGTCGCAGGCTCCGCGCCTCCCCGGCCGGATCGGTCGACGAGCGAGCTGCAGTGGGCCGGGCCGCCCTGCGCCTTTCGACCCAGGCCGAGCCCAGAGCAATGGCCGCGTTGACCGCGCCCCAGGCCGCGGCCTGCGTGGCCAGGCCCTGCCACAGGGGCCCGAGGTTCAGCGCGAACAACAGGGCGGCGAGGGCGATGTTGGCGAATGCCCATACCGACAAACGGCGAACGATGGTAGCGCGCAAAAGCGATAGTTCGTTGCTCATGGCATTCGTCACTCTTTTCCAGTATCGTGCGCGCGCCCGGCGGGTGCCGTGCTGCAATCGGCCGAGCGTGCAGGGCGCTCGCCGCCTGGCCACCTGAAACGCTGCCACAGCACACCCCGCTGCGGCGCGAACAGGAAGGCCAGCAGGAACATCCCGGTAGCTACCAGCACCGCAGCGGCTCCGGAGGCCACGTTCAGATAAAAGCTCAGATACAGCCCGGCGACGCTGGCGAATGCACCGAGGAGCGCCGACACGGCCATCATGGCCGGCAGCCGCCGCGTCAGGAGGTAGGCAGTAGCTGCGGGCGTGACCAGCATGGCCGCCACGAGGCCGACGCCGACGGTCTGCAGGGAGACAACGATGGTCAGGGCCAGGAGGACCAGCAACAGAGTGCGCAGGCGGTTGGCCGGCAGGCGCAGGGTGGCCGCCAGGACGGGGTCGAAGGAGACGACCAGAAACTCGCGGTAGAAGAACACGACCGTCGCCAGCACCAGCAGGCCGATCGCTCCGGTCAGCCAGAGGTCAGATGTGCTGACCCCCAGCACGTTGCCAAAAAGGATGTGGGTCAGGTCGACCGCGTAGGTACGGATGGTGCTGATCAACAGCACGCCGAGCGAGAGCGCCGCGGCGAACAGGATCCCAATCGCCGTGTCCTCCTTGATCGTACCCTGGCGGGAGAAGAAGCCGATGCCCAAGGCGACGGCCACGGCGGCGACCAGTGCCCCCAGCAGCAGGTCACCCTCAAACAGGTAGGCCAGGGCTACCCCGGGCAGGATGGCATGGGCCATGGCGTCGCCGATGAAGGCCATGGAGCGCAGGACCACATAGCAGCCGATGATCGCACACAGCACGCCTACCATCAGCGCGGCGAGCAGCCCGCGCTGCATAAAGCCATAGGAGAGCGGAGTCGCCAGCCAGGCCATCATCGGCGCACCTCCCGGTACCCGGCCGGGTGCTCGTGGCGCGGGGCATCCTGCTCCCCGGCCTCCGAAACGGGCGGGCAGCACTGGTCAATGGCGACCATACGCGGCCCGAGGCGCAGCAACTGCCCGCCAAAGGCATTCTGCAGCGATTCCTCCGTCAGGACTTCCTCAGGCCGGCCATAGGCCACCAGCCGCCGGTTGAGCAGGAGCACGCGGTCAAAACTCGAGGCCGCCAGGCTCAGGTCGTGAGTTGAGATCATTGTCGTGACCCGCTGCTCCTGCAATTGGTCCAGCACCTGCAGAACCGCCTCGCGGGTGGTGATATCCACCCCGGTAAATGGCTCGTCCATCAGCAGGATGTGCGGTTCCTGGGCCAGGGCGCGTGCCAGAAACACGCGCTGCTGCTGCCCACCGGACAACTCACCGATGGGGCGTGACCAGAGACCGGCGATGCCCAGCCTCGCCAGACTGCGCTGCACGACCTCATGATCCTCTTTCGACGGCCGGCGCAGCCGTGGCAGCCGCCCGTAGCGGCCCATCATGACCACATCGGCCACGGTCAGCGGGAAACGCCAGTCCACGTCTTCGCGCTGCGGGACATAGGCCACGCAGTCGAGATGGTGCCCGAGTGGCAGGCCGTGGATCAGGATTTTGCCGGCGCGCAGGGGCAGCAGGCCTACCAAGGCCTTGAACAGGGTGGACTTGCCTGCCCCGTTGGGGCCGACCACGGCTACCTGCTGGCCATGCGGTACCTGAAACGTGATATCGCACAGCACGGGCTGGCCGTTGTAGCCCACGCTGACGCCATGAAAATCCAGCCGCGCCGGCTCCTCCAGCAGATTGTGCATGTCGCGGTTTGCGGTCACAGAATCACCCTCTCCTATCCCCTGAGCGCATCGACAATGGCCCGGGTGTTGTACTCCATCATGCCCAGGTAGGTTGCAGCCGGGCCCGGGGTGTGGGTATACAACTGCGTCACCACCTGGATGCCGGCTTCTTGTGCAAGCTGCCGTGCAAGCTGCGGATTGCTGCCGGTCTCCAGGAAGACGGCCTTTACCCCGGCGGCGCGGACCGCCTCCACCAGGTCAGCCAGCTGCCGCGCGGAGGGGGAGGCGTCCGTGCTGACACCGGGGATGATGCTGCCGATCACGCGGAACCCGTAGCGGTCGGCAAAGTAGCCAAAACTCTCGTGGTTCGTCACCAGCAGGCGGCGTTCGGGGGGGATGGCGGCGACTTGCGCGGCAATCCACCGGTCGAGCTCCTGGAGGCGGGCGATGTAGTCCCGGGCATTGGCCTCGTACGTCGCGGCCCCCTCCGGATCCGCCTGACTCAGGCCGTCGCGAATGTTCTCAACGTAGCGGATGACGTGGTTCGGGTCCAGCCAGAAGTGAGGATCGCCCTCGGGATGGCCAACCTCTTCGTGCTTGTCCGGCACCCGGCGGCTGGCCAGCCCGGCCGAGGCCTCGATCACTCGTCGCTCGCCGCCGGCGTTGCGCAGCATCTCATCCAGGAACGCCTCCAGACCTGCGCCATTCACGATGAGCACATCGCTGTCCGCAACGCGGGCCAGATCGCCGGGGGCCGGTTCATAGGTATGGGGATCTACGCCGGCGGGCATCAAGCCGGATACGATGGTACGGCTGCCGGCCACGTTGTGAGCGATATCGGCCAGAAAGGCCTCGACCGCCACGACATTCAGCCCCGCTCCACCGGCGGGCCTGGCCGGAGCAGGGGGCAGTCCACAGCTCACCAGGAGCGCCGCCAGCAGGACCAGCAGCGCAAGGCGGAATCGTCCGGATACGGTCCCGTCCCACTCGATCCCGCTCATGGCTGACGCGCCTCCGGCGAGCGGTCGCGACACTCCCGGCAGAGGCCGTAGAACTCGAGCAGGTGGCTCTGGATGGCAAAGCCAAGCCGCGTGGCAATGAGCTGCTCGACCTGCTGGATGACACAATCGTCAAAGTGGATCGTGCGGCCGCACCCCAGGCACAACAGATGGTGGTGGCCATTGGCAACGCACGCTACCTGCGTACCGCGCTCGCCCAGGTACAGGGGTCGCAGGAGACCCAGGTCCGTCAGAATCTCCAGAGTGCGGTAGACCGTGGCCCGGCTCAGCTCCGGATGAATCACCTGGCCACGCCTGAGTACCTCGGCCGGAGTGAGGTGTCCCTCCTCCGCTTCAACAACCTGCAGAACCGCCTGGCGCGGGGCAGTAAGCCGGTAACCGGCCTGCTGCAAGCGTTCGGCCATAGTGCTAACCATGGGTACGCTCCTGAATCAATTGAGACTAAGTCTCAATTATCATCAAAGCAGGGCTTTTGTCAAGCGGTGGGGATGTGCAGCGCAAGCTACGAGCGTGCCAGCGGGCGGCCCTTCCAGGCGGTGCGCCCCAGAAGGGTGAGCCACATCGAGCGCATGGCCAGGATCACGGTCAGCAGAATGGTCAGCGGATAGAGCAAGGCCAGGTACAGCGGAAATCCGAAACGCCAGCAGGTGAATCCCCACAGGGTCAGTGACAGGGCGACGTTGCGGAGAGCAATCGTCACGCTCGGCGGTCCCATCCGCCCCAGCGCAGCCAGGGCGAAAACCACCAACGGCTCCCAGAATACCAGCAAGAGGTACAGCCAGATAAACAGAAACAGCGGCACGTTGTAGCCAAAAATGGCGAACAGGTTCTTGCTCAGGCCATCGTAGACCTGGCGGAAGTTGTGATACATCCGGCAGCGGATGTAGGGCTGCCCGTCGAGCAGGCGCCAGCGCAAACCGGCGGCACCGATGGCACGCGTCAGCGCAACGTCCTCCACAACGCTGCGCCGCACCGCGGCGTGGCCACCCACAAGCTCGTATGCCCTGCGGCGAAAGAGCAGGAATTGCCCGCTGGAAGCCGAAAACCGCGACCAGCGCACCTGGTAAGCCAGGCCCAGGGGCAGAAAAGAGGAGAGACTCCACTGCAGAATGGGTACCACCAGCCGCTCGCCCCACGAGCCCACCTCCTGCCGGGGAAACACAGAGACCAGGTCGGCCTGCTCCTCCTGCAGGGCAGCTACGGCATGGGTCAGGGCCGGCGGCTCATGGCGGGTATCGGCATCGACAAAAAGCAGCAGGTCGCCGGTGGCGGTGCGGGCGAGCTGGTCGCAGGCCCAGTTCTTGCCCAGCCAGCCCGCCGGGAGCGGGTCGCCCTGGAGCAGAGTCAGCCGCGGATCCGCCGGCAGGGACATGAGCACGTCCGCCGTACCGTCTGCGGATTCGTCGTCGAGCACCAGCACTTCATAGTCCGGATAGTCCTGGGCCAGCAGGGAGCGCACACAGGGCAGGACGTTGGCCTCCTCATTGCGGGCCGGGATGAGCACCGAGACCCGCGGAGCGGGCTGTGCCGGCGGCCGGCCATAGCGCGACAGGCGGCGCCAGGAGCGGAGATTGCTGAGGGCGATCAACAGCAGGACCCCCAGAAAGTACAACAGGCTGATCTGGTGGCGGATCCAGAACGAGCTCACACATTCCTCCCCAGGAGGCGACGCAGCCAGGGGCGTAGTTGCGGAGGGCGCCGCAGCTCATCGTGATGCTTCCAGGCCAGAATAGCCAGATTGCCGCACCACGCCGCGAGAAGGGGCGGCGCCGCTCCACGGAGCAGCAGCCAACTCAGCAGAAGGAGCATCCCCAGCATCACCGTCCAGCCATCGACGCACTGCAGGGACTGAACGAGGGCAACCGACAGGCCAAGGACGGTCGGGCCTTCCCACAGCGTGAGGCCGGTCCAGATGCCAAAGGTCGCCGCGACGGCCTTGCCGCCGCGCAGACGCAGGAAAGGCGAGAAGGCATGGCCCGCCACGGGTGCGAGGGCCACCGGAACCAGGGCCCAGCCGCCGATGCCATAGCGGTAGCAGGCCAGGCTCACGGGCACCGCACCTTTGAGATAGTCCAGAAGCACCGCCGGGACGCCCACGCGCCAGGTCCCGGCCCGCCAGGCGTTGGCGGCGCCGGGGTTGCCGTCGCCAACCTCACGGATATCCCGGCGCAGGGCCAGGCGCCCCAGCCAGTAGGAGAACGGGATCGCTCCGAGTATGAAACCCACCAGGGTCCAGAATACCGCACTGTGCAGCATACGCCTCACTTTCCCCGGCTGGCAAAACCAGCGTCCACTGCATTATAGGCGGCGACTGCCTTGATGGCAAGAGTTGGCCGCTCTTGACC
>JAEAMG010001954.1_pt1 | contig 13789 bp, 10 predicted proteins | sample 8958741 | NCBI WGS metagenome assembly JAEAMG01 (sample SAMN16933256, study PRJNA681125) | bioreactor sludge metagenome | isolation source: anaerobic bioreactor treating anionic surfactant - SDBS | place: India: Bengaluru | collected 2019-02-28
TATGTACGCCGCAACTACGGCAGCCTGATCGGCGAATCGACCGCCGAGCGTATCAAGCAGGAAATCGGTACCGCCTTCCCGGGCGGCGAGATCCGCGAGGTCGACGTCCGTGGCCGCAACCTGGCCGAGGGCGTACCGCGCAGCTTCACCCTGAACTCCAACGAAGTGCTCGAGGCGCTGCAGGAGTCGCTGGCGACCATCGTCCAGGCGGTCAAGAGCGCGCTGGAGCAGTCGCCGCCGGAGCTGGCTTCCGATATCGCCGAGCGTGGTTTGGTGCTGACCGGTGGCGGTGCACTGCTGCGTGATCTCGACAAGCTGTTGTCGCAGGAAACCGGCCTGCCGGTGATCGTTGCCGAGGAGCCGCTGACCTGCGTGGCGCGTGGTGGCGGTCGTGCGCTGGAAATGATGGATCGTCACGCCATGGACCTGCTCTCCACCGAGTGAGCCACAGGCGGCAGTAACCGATGCGGCGAGCCGAAGGCCGAGCCCGACTCTGCTTTCGGCTCGCCGCGTTCAGTTTGTAGCAGGTAGTTTCGAGGGCTTCACGATCAAACCGCTATTTGCCAAGGGACCTTCGCTCGGCGTGCGCCTGCTGGTGTTCGCCGTGCTCTGTGTCGCGCTGATGGTGGTGGATGCACGTTTCGATTCCCTCAAACCCGTGCGTAGCCAGATGGGGCTGGTGCTGACCCCGTTCTACTGGCTGGCCGATCTGCCGGTGCGTGCCTGGAAGGGCGCCACCGAGCAGATCAGCAGCAGCAGCAGCCTGGTCGCGGAGAACGAGAAGCTCAAGGCCGAGGCGCTGCTGCTGCAACGCCGCCTGCAGAAGTTGGCGACGCTCACCGAGCAGAACGTGCGGCTGCGCGAGTTGCTCAATTCCGCGGCGCTGGTCGACGACAGGGTGATAGTCGCCGAGCTGATCGGGCTGGACCCCAATCCGTTCACCCACCGAATTCTGATCGACAAGGGCAGCCAGGATGGTGTCTTCGTCGGCCAACCGGTACTCGATGCCAATGGCCTGATGGGGCAGGTGGTGGAAGTGATGCCGTATGCGGCACGCGTACTGCTGCTGACCGACGTTACGCATAGCATTCCGGTGCAGGTGAATCGCAACGGCCTGCGCGCGATCGCCGCCGGCACCGGCGATTCGGAGTACCTGGAGCTGCGCCATGTCGCCGAAACGGCGGATATAAAGGAAGGTGATCTGCTGGTCAGTTCCGGCCTCGGCCAGCGCTTCCCCAGCGGCTAAGGAAGGTGATCTGCTGGTCAGTTCCGGCCTCGGCCAGCGCTTCCCCAGCGGCTACCCGGTGGCGCAGGTGAAGGAAGTGGTGCGCGACTCGGGACAACCCTTCGCCATCGTCCGCGCGGTGCCCACCGCCATGCTCAATCGCAGTCGCTACCTGTTGCTGGTTTTCAGTGACTCGCGCAGCCCCGAGGAGCGTGCCGCTGCGGCTGCCGAGGCGCAGGCCAGCGCCGATCGTCAGGCGGCCGAGCGTGCCGAGAAGACCGCCGATCAGTCCGAGGTAAAAGCGCAAGCCGCGCCGGCCGGCGACAGCCAGCCTGCCGTGCCAGCGGAACCGAGTGCCGATGAGGTGCGGCCATGATTGCCGGGCGTGCGCACAACGGCTGGGTAATCTGGCTGTCGCTGCTGGTGGCCCTGCTGCTCAGCATCGCACCGATGCCGGCGAGCACCGAGCTGGCCCGGCCGCTTTGGCTCGGCCTGGTGATTGCCTTCTGGTCGCTGGCATTGCCGCATCGCGGTGGCATGGGGCTGGCATTCGTCTTTGGTCTGATGCTGGATGTGCTGGCCGGTACACTGCTCGGGCAGAACGGCCTGCCGCTGATCCTGATCGCCTTCCTCGTGCTGAGCCTGCAGCAACGTCTGCGTATGTTCCCGCTATGGCAGCAGAGCATGGTGTTGCTGGTCGTTCTCGGGTTGGCGCAGCTGGTGCAGCTGTGGCTCAACACCCTGACCGGCAACCGGCCGCCGACGCTCATCTTCCTCGTGCCGGTGCCAATCAGCGCCTTGCTCTGGCCGTGGATTTTCGTCGTGCTGCATTGGCTGCGTCGTCGTTTCGACGTCAACTGAGTCCGCCACCTGACCTCCCGCCGCCGCGGCATTCGGGCATGGTGTTCGACCAAGGCCCGCATTGAACCCTGCCTGCTTTTCTGAAATCATGCGGCCTTCATGGCGCTGGGCCATCATTTTTTGCGTGTGGTCCAGAGCTATTTCGATACGGCGCAGACAGAACGCGGGCGAGTGGCTATGGATGCTGAGGTTTTGGTGAGTTCCCGCAGAATGCGGTCGTGGCTGGCGGGTGGCGGCGCCCTGGCGATCCTGCTGCTGGTCGGGGGTGGCTATAGCCAGGCCGAAAGCGCCGCGCCGACTGCAACGGGCGCCTCCGTGCAGTCATCTGCCGGCACGGTGCCGGCCGAGATGTCGCGCGAGGAGCAACTGAATCGCAAGCAGCGCGAGCTGGAGACGGCCGGGCAGGAGAAGCAGCAGCTGCAGGAGCGGCTTCGTAGCGAGAAGGGCTCGCTGGATTCCGCCCTGCTGCAGCTTGCCAGCGCCAAGTCGCTGATCCACCAGGAGATCGAAGATTTCCTCAAGCAACCAGCCGGCCAGGAGCGCCTGGACGGACTGCTTGCCGACTACCGACGCGGCAGCGAGGCCGAGCAGGCCGCGCGGCAGCGCGTGCAGGCGGCCGAAGAGGAGCTGGGACGGCAGCATCTGAAATATGCGCAGCTCACCCGTGAAGTGGAGCGATTGACCGCACTGCTGGCATCCGAGGCGCGCGAGCGCAACGCCAAGAAGGTTCAGGCCATCGCCAGACGCCTGGAGCGTACCCTGCATTTCAACGAGACGGTGTCGTTCCGCTGTTCGACCAGCAAGAGCATGGCGGCCTGCCTGGCCGAGCATCGCAACGACAGCCGCATGTCGCAGTGGGTGCAGGAGCGTTACCAGCGCGTGTTGAGTGAGGAGCTGCGCGACGAGATCGACAGCCTGCAGCTGGACCCGAACTGGTATTCCTATCGCGCCCGGGCAGATTTCTCCGAAGCGAGCATGAACCTGGATGGCACGGTCAGCGCTGAAGTGACCATCGAGGCGGCGATCAAGCCGAAGAAGGTGATGCCCTGCGCCATCCTCGGCGTGAGCAGCGAACTGTGCGATGCGCGCAGCTATTCGCTGATCGTGCGCAGCAACCGCTTCAACGATCAGGTGCGTATCAACGACCAGGTTCACGGCGCGACGCCGGTGTCGTTGATCCTCGAGAGCGGCGAGTACGATGTGCAGGTGACGCACGAAGGCGTCACTCAGACGCGCAAGTTGTCGCTGGACGACGATCGCGTGGTCAATTTCCGCTTCTGATTTCCGCGCGCCCGGCCGATTCCGGCCGGGCCATTTGCTTCCCTGCAACCAGCGCGTGTGCGACCCTTTCCTGCATTTCTCGACAGGGTCCGCAATGAGCAGCTTGTATCTCGCATCGGCGTCGCCGCGACGTCGTGAACTCCTGCAACAGATCGGTGTGCCGTTTTCCCTCCTGGCGGTGAGCGTCGACGAGACGCCGTTGCCGCACGAGACGGCCGAGGACTACGTCCGGCGCGTGGCGCTGGACAAGGCCCGCGCCGGACTTGCTGTCCTGCCTGACGCGGATGCCTGCGTGCTTGCCGCCGATACCAGCGTGGTGCTGGATCAGCGCATTCTCGGCAAGCCGGCGGATCGGGCCGAGGGGCTTGCCATGCTGGCGGCGCTGTCCGGGCGCAGCCATCGGGTGTTGACCGCCATCGTGCTGGCGAACCGCGGCGCCTGCGAGGTGTGCCTGGTCGACAGCGAAGTCGAGTTCCGCTCCATCGATGCGACCGAGGCGCAAGCCTACTGGGACAGCGGCGAGCCGCAAGACAAGGCGGGCGGCTACGCGATTCAAGGTTGGGGGGCGGTGTTCGTCAACCAGTTGCGCGGCAGCTATTCGGCGGTGGTCGGCCTGCCATTGTGCGAAACGGCGCAGCTGCTCGACCGCTTCGGATTGCCGCGCTGGAGCAAAAGCGCCGGTTAGAGCCTGTGGCTGCGGCGTTTATCTCGCTAGAATCGGCGCAGACCTGACAGCTGCGGCTGCTTCAAATCCGCTTTTCGGCCGAGAAAAACGACAATGAGCGAAGAGATCCTGATGAACATCACCCCCATGGAGTCACGGGTGGCGGTGGTGGAGAACGGCGTCCTGCAGGAGGTGCACGTCGAGCGCACCCAGCGCCGCGGCATTGTCGGCAACATCTACAAGGGCAAGGTGGTGCGGGTGCTGCCGGGCATGCAGGCGGCGTTCGTCGACATCGGCCTGGATCGCGCGGCGTTCATCCACGCCTCGGAGATTTCCGCGCGTGAAGGCAACGCCGTCGAGCCGATCAGTGCGCTGGTGCACGACGGCCAGAGTCTGGTGGTGCAAGTCACCAAGGACCCGATCGGCACCAAGGGCGCGCGGCTGACCACGCAGCTGTCGATTCCATCGCGCTACCTGGTCTACATGCCGCGCACCAGCCACGTCGGCATTTCCCTGCGGATCGAGGAGGAGGCTGAGCGCGAGCGGCTCAAGCAGATCGTCGCCGAGTGCGTCGCCGCCGAAGGGATCGAGGAGGCCGGCGGGTTCATCCTGCGCACGGCGGCCGAGGGGGCCGGGCGCGACGAGATTCTCATGGATATCCGCTATCTGCGCCGGCTGTGGGAACAGATCGCCGGGCAGATGAAGACCGCTGCCGCGCCTTCGCTGATCTACGAAGACCTGACCCTGGCGATGCGCACGCTGCGCGATCTGGTCAACCCGCGCATCGAGAAGATCCGCATCGACTCGCGGGAGAACTTCCAGAAGGTCAGCCAGTTCGTCGGCGAGCTGATGCCCGAGCTGCGCGATCGCCTCGAACACTACCCGGGGGAACGGCCGATCTTCGACCTCTACGGCGTCGAGGACGAGATCCAGAAGGCGCTGGAACGCAAGGTGATGCTCAAGTCCGGCGGCTACCTGATCATCGATCCGGCCGAGGCGATGACCACCATCGACGTCAATACCGGCGCCTTCGTCGGTCATCGCACGCTGGAAGAAACCATCTTCAAGACCAATCTGGAGTCCGCCACGGCGATCGCCCGCCAGCTGCGCCTGCGCAACATCGGCGGCATCATCATCATCGACTTCATCGACATGGAAGACGAGGAGCATCGTCGCCAGGTGCTGCGCACCCTGGAAAAGCAGCTCGAACGCGACCACGCCAAGACCAACATCATCGGCATCACCGAACTGGGCCTGGTGCAGATGACCCGCAAGCGTACCCGCGAAAGTCTCGAACAGGTGCTCTGCGAGCCCTGCGCCAGCTGTCAGGGGCGCGGCAAGCTGAAGACCCCGGAAACCGTCTGCTACGAGATCTTTCGCGAGATTCTGCGTGAGGCCCGTGCCTACCAGCCGGAAGGTTATCGGGTGCTGGCCAATCAGAAGGTCATCGACCGGCTGCTCGACGAGGAATCGGGCAACGTCGCCGATCTGGAAAGCTTCATCGGCCGCTCGATCAAGTTCCAGGTCGAGAGCATGTATTCGCAGGAACAGTACGACGTGGTGCTGCTCTGAGCCGAATGCACGTCAGGCCTGAGCCGCGGAGCGCTGCCGGATGAATCGCCTCGCCCGTTTTCTCGCCGTGCTGCTGCGCCAGTCGCTGTCGATTGCGGCGCTGGGGCTGGTCGTCGCGGCGCTGTATGTCAGCCTGGGCCGGCAACTGGTGCCGCTGGTCGCCGAATATCGTCTGCAGGCGCAAGACAAAGCCGCCGAGCTGCTGGCAATGCCGGTCCAGCTGGGGCGCCTCGAAGGGCGCTGGCAAGGGCTGGCGCCACAGCTGCTGGCGCACGATGTGCTGCTGGGCGAGGGCGCGGCGGCGATGCACCTGGAGCGGCTGGTGGTGGTGCCGGATATCGCGGGCAGCCTGTGGGCGCGTGAGTTGCGTCTGGCGGCGCTGCGTTTCGAGGGTGTGCGCCTGAGTCTGACGCAGGATGCCGATGGCCGTTGGCGAGTCGAAGGACTGCCGGCGCGGGACGAGCAGCCGCCCACCGATCCCGCCAAGCTCCTGCGCTCGCTGCAGAAGATTCGCGCGCTGGTGCTGGTCGACAGCCAGCTGACCGTGGAACCCTTTGGCGAGGCGCCACTGACGCTGACTTACGCCAATCTCAGCCTGCAGAACGATGGTGGTGACCTGCGCCTGGACGGGCGCACCGTATTGCCCGATGGTCAGCCGCTGGCGCTGCAGGTTCGGGCGCAGCTGCAGTCCGAGCGCTGGCAGCAGGCAGCGGTCGACGTTTATCTGAGCCTGCCGCAGAGCGACTGGGCGGCCTGGCTGCCGAAGAAGCTGACCGCCGACTGGCGGCTCGACCGTGTGCAGGCGGGTGGCGAGGCCTGGCTCAGCTGGCGGCAGGAGCGCCTCGCGCGAGCGGTGCTGCGCCTCGATGCGCCGCGGGTCGAAGCGGCCTATGGCAAACACCCGGTGCAAGGTCTCGACGATCTGGCCTTGACCGCCTATGCCGAGCGCACCGAGCGTGGCTATCGGCTGCTGATCGATGAGCTCGGCTTCAACCTGGGTGAATCGCGTTGGGGCGAGGCGCGCCTGCTTATCGAGCACGACGAACACAGCAACAGTTGGCAGCTGCAGGCCGATCGCCTGGGAATCGCGCCGCTGGCGACCCTGACGCAGGCGCTGGCGCCATTGCCGGAAAGCGCCGCGGAGATTCTCGCCGACCTCGCGCCACGCGGCACGTTGCGTGCGCTGCAGGCCACCTATCGCCCCGGATTGACCGGCGCCGAGCGACTGCAGTTCGCCGCGCAGCTCGATCAGGTGACGATCGGCGCGCACCACTGGATTCCCGCCGCCGAGCAGGTCAGCGGCAGCATTCAGGGCGATCTCGCCGGCGGCGAGTTGCGCATCGACAGCCAGGATTTCGCCCTGCATCTGGCGCCGCTGTTTCCCCAGCCCTGGCGTTACCGTCAGGCGCAGGGGCGGCTGCGTTGGAGCCTGGATGAGCAGGCCTTCACCCTGGTCGCGCCCTATCTGCGGCTGGACGGTGAGGAAGGCCAGCTGGCCGGTGACTTCCTCATCCGCCTGAATCGCGACCCGGCCATCGAGGATTACATGGACCTGCGCGTCGGCCTCACGCAGGGCGATGCGCGCTACACGGAAAAATACCTGCCGACCCGCTCGCCAGCGCTGAGTCCGGCGCTCAGCGAATGGCTGCACACGGCGATTCGCGGCGGCGCCATCGAACAGGGCTATTTCCAGTACCAGGGCAGTCTGCACAAGGACGCCGTCGATGGTGCGCGCAGCATCAGCCTGTATTTCAAGGTGCGCGATGCCGAGCTGGCCTATCAGCCGGGCTGGCCGGCGCTGCGCGAAGGGCGCGGCGAGGTGCTGATCGAGGACAGTGGCGTGCGCGTGCGGCTCGCCGAGGGCCGCATTCTCGACAGCCGCGTGCAGAACGCCACGGCCGAAATTCCGCACGCCGCTCCCGGACAGAAGCCGCATCTGGCGATCAACGGACAGTTGCAGAGCAGTGTCGGTGACGGACTGAAGATCCTGCGCGAGGCGCCGCTCGGTGCCGCCGAGATTTTCGCCGGCTGGCAGGGCGAGGGCGAGCTGGACGGCTCGCTGGCGCTGCTGATCCCGCTGGCCAAGGGCGAGCCGCCGCACGTCCTGGTTGATTTCGCCAGCCGCGCGGCGACGCTGCACATCGCCAGCCCCGAGCTGGACTTCGCTCAGCTCTCCGGTCAGTTCCGCTATGACACCGATGCCGGCTTCAGCGCCCGCGACATCCGCGCGCAGCTGTTCGGGCGGCCGGTCCGGGGCAGTGCCGTGGCGACCGGCGACCGGCGTAATCCGGCGACGCGGATCGAAGCGCAGGGCGATATCGCTCTGCAGCGTCTGGCAACCTGGCTGGGGCTGCAGCAGCCGCTGCCGGCCAGCGGCGAACTGCCCTATCAGCTGCGTCTGGATCTGGCCGGCGCGGATAGCCGCCTGCAACTCGACTCTTCGCTGGCCGGGTTGGCCATCGAGCTGCCGGCACCCTTCGGCAAACCGGCTGGTGAGCGGCGCGACACTACTTTGCGTATGACGCTGCAGGGCGCCGAGCGGCGCTACGCCGTGCAGCATGGCGAACTCGCCTCCCTGAACTTCGCGGCGCCGGCGGCTGACTGGCAGGCCGGTCGTGGTGAATTGCGACTCGGCGCCGGCGCGGCGGCACTGCCGACGGCGCGCGGTCTGCGCGTGCGCGGGCGGCTGGAGCAGCTCGACTGGCAGGCGTGGCAAAGCGTGCGCGAGCGCTATCTGCCGGCTGCCGGTGGCTCGACGACGGTTCCCCTGCTGCGCGAAGCACAGCTGGATATCGGCCGTTTCGATGGCTTCGGCACGCGTATCGACGCGCTGGGTGTCGAACTGCGCCGAGCGACCGATGCCTGGACGCTCAACCTGCGCAGCGATCTGATCAACGGGACGGTGCAGCTGCCGGATGCCGATGGTGCGCCGCTCGTGGCAGATCTGCAGCGTCTGCGCCTGCCTGCCGCCGCACCGGCTGCCGAGCCGGCGCAGCGTAGCGATCCGCTGGCCGATGTCGATCCGACGCGTCTGCCGGCGATGGACATCACCGTCGCCGAGGTGGTGCAGGGCGAGGCGCCGCTGGGCCGCTGGGCGCTGAAGATGCGCCCGGTAGCCAATGGCGTGGCGTTCTCGGCGTTGGATCTGAATCTGAAAGGATTGCGCATCGAGGGCGCCGGCGAGTGGCGTGCGGGGCGCAGCGCGTTCAAGGGGCGGCTGTCCGGGGGCAATCTGGCGGATGTGCTGTTGGCGTGGGGCTTTGCACCCTCGACCACCAGCGAGCGTTTCCGCATGGATGTCGATGGCAGCTGGCCGGGCTCGCCGGCCTGGTTCGGCCTGGCGCGCTTCTCCGGCAATATGCAGCCGCGGCTGCGCAAGGGCCAGTTCGTCGAAGTCGAAGGGAGCGCGCAGGCGTTGCGGGTGTTCGGTCTGCTCAACTTCAACTCGATCGGTCGGCGGCTGCGCCTGGATTTCTCCGATCTGTTCGGCAAGGGGTTGAGTTACGACCGCATGGGCGGCGAGCTGCAGGCCAGCGACGGAATCTACCGCACCCGCGAGCCGATCACCGTGACCGGGCCATCGAGCAATCTCGAACTCAATGGCACGCTGGACATGGTGAATGACCGCATCGATGCGAAGCTGCTGGTCACGCTGCCGGTGAGCAACAACCTGCCGCTGGCGGCGTTGATCGTCGGCGCGCCGGCGGTCGGCGGCGCGTTGTTCGTGGTCGACAAGCTGCTGGGCGACAAGGTTGCCCGGTTCGCCAGCGTTCAGTACAACGTCGAGGGTCCCTGGCAATCGCCGCAGATCAGCTTCGACAAGCCCTTCGAAAAGCCCAATTGAGGTGGCGGCGCGTTAGCGTGGCCGCCGGTTCTTTCTCCGCATGATCGGTGTACCTGCCATGTCGCTCGCAGTCATTCAGATGGTCAGCCACGCCGATGTCGAGGCCAACCTGCTCAGCGCGCGGGTTCTGCTCGAACAGGCCGCAGCAGCCGGCGCGCGGCTGGCGGTGCTGCCGGAAAACTTCGCGGCGATGGGCCGTAGCGATCTGCCGGCGCTCGGCCGTGCCGAGGCGGCAGGCGAGGGGCCGATCCTGCCGTGGTTGAAACAGACCGCGCGCGACCTCAGGTTATGGATCGTGGCTGGAACACTGCCGTTGCCGCCGGACGATCAGCCGCAGGCCCGGCCACACGCCTGTTCGCTGTTGTTCGACGAGCATGGGCAACGGGTTGCACGTTACGACAAGCTGCACCTGTTCGATGTGGATGTCGCGGATAATCGCGGTCGCTACCGTGAGTCGGACGACTACGCGCCGGGCAATGGGCTGGTGGTGGTCGATACGCCGCTTGGCCGGCTGGGGATGACGGTCTGTTACGACCTGCGCTTTCCCGAGCTGTATACGGCGCTGCGGCTGGCTGGCGCCGAGCTGATCAGCGTGCCCTCGGCGTTCACCGCAGTGACCGGCGCGGCGCACTGGCAAACGCTGGTACGTGCGCGGGCCATCGAGACGCAGTGCTATATGCTGGCCGCGGCGCAGGGTGGTGCTCATCCCGGCGGCCGCCTGACCCACGGTCATTCGTCTATCGTTGACCCGTGGGGGCGCATCCTGTGCGAGCAGGCCGATGGCGAGGCTGCCTTGACGGCCCGGCGCGATGCCGCGGAGCAATTGGCCATCCGCCAGCGCATGCCGCTGACCGGCCACCGACGATTTGAAGTGCCGCGCCTGGTCGCGGCGAGTTTGGAGTGACTATGAGTGAACTGCTGTTGCCCGCCGTCGAGCGGCTTCGGCGAGTTTGGAGTGACTATGAGTGAACTGCTGTTGCCCGCCGTCGAGCGGCTTCTGACCCCCGGCGGCCTGGGCATTGACGACCTGCCTGCGCTGCTGGGGGAACTCGCCGGGCCGGGTATCGACGCGGCCGATCTGTATTTTCAGGACCAGGTCAGCGAGTCCTGGGTGCTGGAGGACGGCATCGTCAAGGAGGGCGGCTTCCACCTGGAGCAGGGCGTTGGTGTTCGCGCGTTGTCCGGCGAGAAGACCGGCTTCGCCTACAGCAATGCGATCACCGCCGAGGCGCTGCGCCAGGCGGCGCAGGCGGCCCGTTCGATTGCCCGTAGCGGCCAGCAGGGCCGCGTGCAGGTGCTGTCGAGGGCGGCCTTTGCGCCGTTGTACAGCCAGGACAATCCGCTGGACGGGTTGAGCCGGGCGGAAAAGGTCGAGCTGCTCAAGCGCATCGATGTCGCCACGCGAGCGCTCGACCCGCGCATCAAGCAGGTTACGGTGAGTCTGGCCGGCGTCTGGGAACACATTCTGGTTGCCGGTATGGATGGCGGCATGGCGGCCGATGTCAGGCCGCTGGTGCGTTTCAACGTCAGCGTGATCGTCGAACAGAACGGCCGCCGCGAGCGGGGCGGTCAGGGTGGCGGTGGACGGCTGGGCTACCAGTATTTCCTCAGCGAGGACCGCGCGATGGGCTATGCGCGCGAAGCGTTGCGCCAGGCACTGGTCAATCTCGAGGCGCAACCGGCACCTGCCGGCAGCCTGCCGGTGGTGCTCGGCCCGGGCTGGTCCGGTGTGCTGCTGCACGAGGCAGTCGGCCACGGACTGGAGGGCGACTTCAACCGCAAGGGCAGTTCGGCCTACAGCGGGCGTATCGGTCAGCAGGTGGCCTCGAAGCTGTGCACCATCGTCGACGACGGTACCCTGGCCGATCGGCGCGGCTCGCTCAGCGTGGATGACGAGGGTACGCCGACGCAGTGCACCACGCTGATCGAGAACGGCGTGCTCAAGGGCTACATCCAGGACAAGCTGAATGCGCGCCTGATGGGTGTCGCGCCCACCGGCAACGGCCGCCGCGAGTCCTACGCGCACCTGCCGATGCCGCGCATGACCAACACCTACATGCTGGCCGGCGAGAGCGATCCCGAGGAGATCATCCGTTCGGTCAAGCGCGGCCTCTACTGCGCCAGTCTTGGTGGCGGCCAGGTGGATATCACCAGCGGCAAGTTCGTGTTCTCCACCAGCGAGGCCTATCTGATCGAAGATGGGCGGATCACGGCGCCGGTCAAGGGTGCGACGCTGATCGGCAACGGCCCGGAGGTGATGACGCGGGTGTCGATGGTCGGCAACGACCTGGCGCTGGACAGTGGCGTCGGCACCTGTGGCAAGGATGGCCAGTCGGTGCCAGTGGGCGTCGGTCAGCCGACGTTGAAGATCGACGAGATCACCGTCGGCGGAACGGGCGCCTGAAGCCGCTGGAGGCGGCAGGAAGGCGTGCGGTCTGGCTTATTTCAGGCCGCGCTTGGTTTCATCGAGGTCGCGGATGTATTTGAAGATCTTGCGACTCGCCGCCGGCGGTTTGTTGTGCGCGGCTTCATGCTGGGCATGGCGGATCAGGCCGCGCAGGTGCTGGCGGTCGGTGTCGGGGTAATCGGTGACGAAGGCTTCCAGCGTTTCGTCGTTGCCGGCGATCAGGCGATCGCGCCAGCGCTCCAGGGCATGAAAGCGTTCGTTGTACTGGCGGGTGGAGGCGTCGAGTTGGTCGACCAGAGCCAGAATGGCGTCGATGTCCTGTCCACGCATCAGCTTGCCGATGTATTGGATGTGGCGTTTGCGGGCGATGTGTGCGGTGTGTTTGGGCGCGTCGGCGAGTGCCTTGCGCAGCGCGTCGCTCAGCGGCAGGCGCTCGATCAGGTCGGGCTTGAGCGTGGTCAGGCGTTCGCCCAGCTCCTGCAGCGCATGCAGCTCGCGCTTGACCTGGGATTTGCTCTTCTCGTCGAAAACGCCGTCGTCGGAGTATTCAGGCATGGGGATGGTCCATTGGGAAATGCCGCCATGATAACAGCAGCCTTGCCGGGCCGGCTCTGCCGTCGGCGGGCTGGGTCACGATCGAATGCGGGGCATGGGAGTTCTTATGAGTGAAGTAGAAGGCATCGGTCCGCAGGTCGAGCCGGGCTTGCGCGAGAAAGTCGAGCGCATCATCGAGGAAGCGCGTCGGCAGGGGGCCAGCGCCAGCGAGGTGTCGGTGTCGATGGAGCAGGGGCTGTCGACCACCGTGCGCCAGGGCGAGGTTGAAACCGTCGAGTTCAATCGCGACCAGGGCTTCGGTATTACGCTCTACGTCGGTCAGCGCAAGGGCTCGGCGAGCACCACGGGCAGCGGCGACGCAGCCATTCGCGAAACAGTGGCTGCTGCGCTGGCCATTGCGCGGCATGCGTCCGAAGACGAATTCGCCGGGCTTGCCGACGCGGCGCTGATGGCGCGCGAGCTCCCGGACCTGGACCTGTTCCATCCCTGGTCGGTTTCCCCCGAACAGGCGATCGAAACGGCGCTGCGCTGCGAGGAGGCGGCGTTCGCAGTCGATCCGCGCATCCGCAATGCCGACGGTACCAGCCTCAATACCCATCAAGGCTGCCGCGCCTACGGCAACAGCAACGGCTTCATCGGCAGTTATTGCAGCACGCGCCACAGCCTGAGTTGCGTGATGATTGCCGAGCATGCCGGGCAGATGCAGCGCGACTACTACTACGACGTCAGCCGTCGCGCCGATACATTGGCCGATCCGCTGAGCATCGGGCGCCGCGCCGCCGAGCGTGCGGTCAGACGCCTGGGGGCACGACCGGTGCCGACGTGCGAGGTGCCGGTGCTGTTCGCGGCCGATCTGGCGACCGGGCTGTTCGGTCACTTTCTCGCCGCGATCTCCGGCAGCAACCTCTACCGCAAGGCGTCCTATCTGGAGAACGCCCTGGGGCAGACGCTTTTTCCCGAGTGGCTCAGTCTGGACGAGCGTCCGCACCTCGCTCAGGCGCTGGGCAGTGCCTCCTATGATGGCGATGGCCTGGCGACCTATGCCAAGCCCTTCGTGGAGAATGGTCAGCTGATCTCCTATGTGCTGGGGACCTATTCCGGGCGCAAGTTAGGATTGCCGAGCACCGCCAATGCGGGCGGCGTGCATAACCTGTTCGTCAGTCACGGCGAGGAAGACCAGGCCGCGCTGCTGCGGCGCATGGGGCGTGGCCTGCTGGTGACCGAACTGATGGGGCAGGGGCTGAATCTGGTGACCGGTGATTATTCGCGTGGTGCCGGCGGTTACTGGGTGGAGAACGGCGAAATCCAGTTCCCGGTACAGGAGGTCACCATCGCCGGCAACCTGCGCGACATGTTCCGCCAGATCGTTGCCGTCGGCTG
>JAEAMG010001992.1_pt1 | contig 13761 bp, 11 predicted proteins | sample 8958741 | NCBI WGS metagenome assembly JAEAMG01 (sample SAMN16933256, study PRJNA681125) | bioreactor sludge metagenome | isolation source: anaerobic bioreactor treating anionic surfactant - SDBS | place: India: Bengaluru | collected 2019-02-28
TGAAGAAAATTTCTGGAAAAATTTTTAGGGTGGCGCATTGTCAAAGTCAGGAAAAGCCAGTCAATCTATTATTTGTCAATAAAAATGCATTTTTCATACCAATAAAAACCAAATTATATTTGCATACAAATGCATTTATATGCAAATATATCAACCAAAACAGCAAAAAAGATTATTTTTTTGTATATTTAATACATCTACTATTGTCTGTATGCAAAACTTGTAGTACTTTTGCAACCGATATCAATAAATATCCATTTTTTGATTTACAGAAATGCACATGTAATGAATAAGAGCTGTAGGAAAGCATTTTTTATTTATCTGATTTAGTTCCTTTCAACCAAACAATAAATATAATAAAATGAAAAACAAGCGTAACCGTTTACAAATTATTTCGGAAATTCTTCGCTCAAATGTAGTGGGGAGTCAGGAGGAGTTATTAAGAATGCTGATCGAACGACAGTGCGAAATTACACAAGCAACCCTATCGCGCGACTTAAAACTGCTTAAAGTAGCAAAAACTCCGCTATCCAATGGAACATATAAATATATTTTACCATCCTATAATAAACCAATACCAACGCAACCTACAGTTAACACTCTTATTTCGCACGGCGCCGTACTAAGCCTCGAATTTTCGGGACATTTAGCAGTAGTAAAAACAAAACCAGGATACGCAAGTGCTATAGCCTGGGACATTGACAATAAAGCTACTGATGTAATACTTGGTACTATTGCCGGAGATGATACAATTCTTGTGATTCCCCGCGAAGGAGTAAGTCGCGACGACATTCTCCACATGATGAATCACACTTTTGCTGAAAAAGACGAATAAAAAAGCTCCCCCCCAAAAAAAATAAAGAGCAAGACAAAAAAACATTCAAAATAGAGTATGAACAAAGATATTACCGTTGAAGAAATAGCGGTACAAATTGCTGACGAAAAATATTTAGGCTATGTTGACACTATTCTTACAACAATAGCAGATGCAGCCAAAGTACGCGGAACCGGTATTGCCCGTCGCTCGCCCGAATATATCGAGCAAAAAATCAAAGAAGGAAAAGCCATTATTGCTCTCGCCGGAGACGAGTTCGCCGGATTTTGTTATATCGAAACTTGGGGAAACAAGAAATTTGTTGCCAATTCAGGCCTCATTGTAGTGGATAAATTCAGAGGACACGGCCTGGCCAAACGCATTAAAAGAAAGGCGTTCGAGCTCTCGCGCCAGCGATATCCGAATGCCAAAATTTTCGGGCTCACCACAGGTTTAGCCGTTATGAAAATAAATTCAGAACTAGGCTACAAACCCGTTACTTTTTCGGAACTCACCGATGATGAATCTTTTTGGAAAGGTTGTCAGAGCTGTGTGAATTACGACATTTTGCAACGCACCAACCGCAAACACTGCTTGTGCACAGGAATGCTGTTCGACCCTGAAAAAGAGAAAGAAAAATAAAAAAAGAAGATAGGTTCAATCATTATAAAGTATTGAAAAATGAAAGAAAAAGTTTTGTTGGCATTTAGCGGAGGTCTTGATACTTCGTTTTGTGCCATGTATTTAGCACAGGAAAAAGGATACGAAGTTCACACAGCTGTTGCCAACACCGGAGGTTTCAGCCAAGCAGAATTAAAAATAATTGAAGATAAAGCCTACCGCTTAGGCGCCAAAAGTCATGTTACACTTGATGTAACTCAGGAGTATTACGAAAAAAGCATCAAATATATGGTGTTCGGCAATGTACTTCGTAATGGCACTTATCCTATTTCAGTAAGCTCTGAGCGTATTTTTCAGGCCATTGCCATTATCAATTACGCCAAAGAAATTGATGCTCAATATGTAGCTCACGGAAGCACCGGAGCCGGCAACGACCAGGTTCGCTTCGATCTGACATTCGACGTTCTTGCACCCAACATCAAAATTCTTACGCCCACACGCGACATGGTGTTGACCCGCGAATACGAAATAAACTACCTGAAGGAACATGGTTTTGTGGCCGATTTCACTAAAATGGAATACTCTATCAACAAAGGTTTGTGGGGAACATCAATCGGTGGAAAAGAAACATTAAAATCAGAACAGACCTTACCCGAATCGGCGTATCCAAGTCAGGTTGAAAAAGAAGGCGAAGAAACTGTTACTATAAGTTTCGAAAATGGCGAAATTTGTGCCGTTAACGGACAAACCAACGAAAACAAAGTACTGCTTATTAATCAGCTCGAAGAAATAGCCAGCAAATATGGTATTGGTCGCGATATGCACATTGGCGACACTATCATTGGCATCAAGGGCCGTGTTGGGTTCGAAGCCGCAGCACCATTACTGATTATCAATGCCCATAAAATGCTCGAAAAGCACACGCTTACCAAATGGCAGCAGTACTGGAAAGATCAATTGGGCAACTGGTATGGCATGTTCCTGCACGAAGCTCAATACCTTGAACCCGTTATGCGCGACATTGAGCAATTCCTGCAAAGCTCGCAACAAAATGTAACAGGAACTGTGATCGTAAAACTTCGTCCGTACAATTACACACTTGTAGGCGTAGAAAGCTCATTCGATTTAATGAAAACTGATTTTGGCGAATATGGCGAAGTTAATCGTGCCTGGAGTGCCGACGACGTAAAAGGATTCACAAAAATCCTTGGCAACCAAATGAAAATCTATTACAACGTTCAGAAAAGGAACGAAAAATAAGCTTCGAAACAATAAAACTAAATGATCACGAACAACAGCTCTGCAAAAACTTGCAGAGCTGTTGTAATATCATGTATATCAATTGATTTTGATATTTAGAATTAAAATCGTAATTTTGCAGCCTGAAAATAAACTTATAAAAAAATTACTTCATGATTAATGCTCAGGATATTAAAAACGGAACGTGTATCCGTATGGATGGAAAGTTGTATTTCGTTATAGAATTTCTCCATGTAAAGCCAGGCAAAGGCAATACTTTTATGCGCACCACTCTTAAAGATGTTGTCGATGGTCGTGTAATTGAACGCCGTTTTAATATTGGCGAAAAGCTGGAAGATGTACGCGTAGAACGTCGTCCATTTCAATTTGTATACAAAGAAGGTGACGATTTTATCTTTATGAATCAGGAAACCTACGACCAACAACCCATCGCTCACGACCTGATCAACGGCGTTGATTTTCTGCTCGAAGGTATGAGCATAGAAGTGGTTTCGGATGCATCAACCGACACTGTACTTTACGCTGATATGCCCGTAAAAGTACAAATGAAAGTAACTTATACCGAACCCGGCATGAAGGGTGACACAGCGACCAACACACTTAAGCCTGCCACAGTTGAATCAGGCGCTACTATCCGTGTACCTTTATTCATCACCGAAGGCGAAACAATAGAAATCGACACAAGGGACGGATCTTACCTGGGACGTGTAAAAGCTTAATTGACAATAAAATCAGACTGAACCAATTACAAATCCGACAAACAACAAAGTTTGTCGGATTTTTTTATACATTTGCAATCACAAAAGTTCAGTTGCTATGAAAAACAGAATAAAAAGTTTTGGATATGCCGCCAAAGGCATAAAAGCAGCACTCAAATCAGAGATCAATATGAAGATTCATCTGTTAATGGCTGTGCTTGTGGTGATTTGCGGTATCTTTTTCAGAATCTCGCTCAACGAATGGCTGATCTGCCTTTTGTGTTTTGGCATTGTAATGAGTGCCGAAATCATGAATACTGCCATCGAAACAGTTGTAGACTTAGTGTCGCCCGACAAAAACAAGCTGGCCGGGAAAGCCAAAGATGCGGCTGCCGGTGCAGTATTAGTGGCTGCAATATTTGCAGCTATAGCAGGATTAATTATTTTCGTACCTAAAGGGATAGCATTTATACAGAGTTTCTAAATCAGTTCAATAAATATCTGCCATGAAAAATCCATTTGCAGATTTATTAGATTTAATCTACCCAAATCTTTGCTTCATTTGTGGTGAAACATTGCTGAAAAGCGAATCGCACATTTGCCTCAGCTGCCTGAACAATATCCCGCGCACAAATTACCATTTACTCACCGACAATCCAGTCGAAAAAAGGTTCTGGGGAAAAGCGCCTATCTATAGAGGAACTTCATTTTTTTTCTTTCAAAAAGGCTCGCCTTTTCAAAAACTTCTTCACGAACTGAAATACAAAGGAAACAAGGAAATAGGGGAAATACTTGGGCGATATGCAGCTGCAGAACTACTTAACTCTCCCGACTTCTGCAGCATCGACATCATCATACCCATCCCCTTACATCCGAAGCGATTTGCTCAAAGAGGCTACAACCAAAGCGAATGGATAGGTAAAGGATTAAGTGCCGTTCTCGACAAGCCACAGGACACCAACACATTGAAAAGAGTAAAACAAACGACCACACAAACCAAAAAATCTGTTTTCGAAAGATTTGAAAACACTGAAGGTATTTTTGAACTCTCCGGAGCCAAAGAACTCGAAGGCAAACATCTGTTACTTATCGACGATGTGCTTACCACCGGCTCAACGCTCAACGCAGCTATCAACACCTTGCTCAACATTCCCAATGTAAAAATAAGCATTTTCACATTAGCCATTGCTTAACACCAGCCAAGAGATAAGTCAAAAATCCACAGACATTTCATTATCAAAAATTTCATTAAAAAGCAAGTCCGCTAACTTTCTCCAATATATCCACCCAAAACACAACTATCTATATATCAACAAAAAATCATACATTTAAATAAATCTCTGCTAAATTTGAAAAATGCACATTAAACTAAAAGTGAAGTATTTTGTTTAATGAATATAAATCAAAATTTCTATTTAAAATGAGTACAAATAAGGTCATACCTAAAGATATTGAAGAACTTGAGAATGAGGAGTGGTTTTACTCACTCGATTATGTTTTACAACAATGGGGTCCCGATCGTGTAGTGGAGTTGCTTCGTCAGCTTCAGGTACGCGCACACAAAGCAGGCGTGGAATTACCTTTCACCGCCAACACACCGTACATCAACACCATATCCCGATCCAAACAAGTGCCGTACCCAGGCAATCGCGAAATTGAACGCCTTATAAAAAGTGTGATTCGTTGGAATGCTATGGCTATGGTTGTAAAGGCCAATAAAAACGAAAACGGAATAGGTGGACACATCTCTACTTATGCCTCTGTAGCCACTTTGCTCGAAGTAGCTTTCAACCATTTTTTCAAAGGAAAAGGCGACGGACACGATGGCGACCAGATTTATTTCCAGGGTCATGCAGCACCCGGAATTTATTCACGCGCTTTCCTCGAAGGGCGACTCACAGCTGATCAGCTGAACAATTACCGCAGAGAATTACAAACAAAAGGCGGATTATCATCTTATCCTCACCCCTGGCTGATGCCTAACTTCTGGGAATTCCCGACTGTATCGATGGGGCTGGGTCCGATTATGTCCATTTATCAGGCACGTTTTAATCGTTACCTCGAAGACCGCGGACTTAAAACAACTTCGCACCAAAAAGTGTGGGCTTTTCTGGGCGATGGCGAAACCGACGAACCTGAAGCTCTTGGCGCCATTTCGTTGGCTGCCCGCGAAAAATTAGATAATCTTATTTTCGTCATCAACTGTAATTTACAACGACTGGATGGCCCTGTTCGCGGAAATGGAAAAATTGTTCAGGAACTCGAAGCCATTTTCAAAGGAGCAGGTTGGAATGTAATTAAAGTACTTTGGGGAAGCGAGTGGGATGAACTGCTCGAAAAAGACCATAAAGGAAAACTTGTAAAACGCATGGGCGAAGTGGTCGACGGGCAGTCGCAGAAATTCTCCATAGCCTCAGGCGACTATGTACGAAAAGAATTTTTCGGTACCGATCCTGAATTGCTCGAAATGGTAAGTCACCTCACCGATGACCAAATCCGCAAAATGAAACGCGGTGGTCACGACCCCGAAAAAGTTTATGCAGCTTTTAATGCAGCTGTCAACCACAAAGGTCAACCCACTGTAATTCTTGCCAACACAATCAAAGGCTACGGTTTGGGCGAAAGTGGCGAAGGTAAAAATATTACGCATTCGCAGAAAAAACTGAACGAAGAAGAACTAAAAGAATTCAGAACCCGATTCGGCATTCCGCTTTCGGACGATGAAGTTGCCAAAACACCTTTCTTCCGCTTACCCGAAGATTCTGCCGAAATGAAATATCTGCGCAAGAAAAGAGAAGATCTGGGAGGTTATGTTCCGCAACGAAAAGTAGATGTACGACCTATCAAAACTCCACCAGAAGAAGTATTTGAGGAATTCTATAAAGGATCGGACGGTCGCGAGCTATCAACAACAATGGCTTTTGTTCGTATTCTTTCAAAATTATTAAAAGACAAGGAAATAGGTAAACTTATTGTACCTATCGTCCCCGACGAAGCACGTACTTTCGGAATGGAATCACTTTTCCGTCAGTTAGGTATATACTCTCATGTGGGTCAGCTTTACGAACCGGTAGACAAAGAACTACTCCTTTATTACAAAGAAGCGAAAGACGGACAAATACTTGAAGAAGGAATTACTGAAGCCGGTGCTATGTCATCGTTTATCGGTGCAGGAACAGCCTATGCCACACACGGATTGAACATGATGCCTTTCTTCGTTTATTATTCAATGTTCGGACTTCAACGCATTGGTGACCTTGTATGGGCAGCAGCCGACATGGCAGCCAAAGGATTTCTTGTAGGAGGAACTGCCGGACGCACAACTCTTGCCGGCGAAGGCTTACAACATCAGGACGGTAACAGTCATTTACTGGCTTATCCGGTACCCAACCTTGTAACTTACGATCCTGCATTCGCCTTCGAACTGGCAGTCATCATTCGCGATGGTATCCGCCGCATGTACGAGGAACAGGAAAAGGTATTCTACTACATCACCATTATGAACGAGAACTATCCAATGCCACCTATGCCGGAAGGCGCTAAAGCTGGAATTTTAAAAGGAATGTATCTTTATAAAAACGGCAAAAGCGACGCATTGGAGCTAAAAGCCAACCTGCTGGGTAGTGGAACTATAATGAATGAAACACTAAAAGCAGCAGAAATACTCGAAGAAAAATATGGTGTTTCGACAAATGTGTACAGCGTAACCAGCTACAAAGAACTACAACGCGATGCATTAGATGTTGAAAGACACAATTTGTTGCACCCCGACAAGGAGAAAACACCTTATGTTTCGACTGTAATTCAGAACGATGGAGTCATTGTGGCAGCTTCGGATTATGTGAAAACACTTCCCGATTCTATTTCCAAATGGTTACCAAAACGCTTGTTCACCTTAGGAACAGATGGTTTCGGACGAAGCGAAGGCCGCAATGAGTTGCGTGATTTCTTCGAAGTAGATGCCAAGCATATAGTTACCGCTACTTTGTATGCATTATACAAAGATGGAAAATACAAACTGGCTGACCTTAAAAAGGCCATGAAGGAACAGGGCATTGATGCAAACAAATTAAATCCAATGATTTCGTAGTTCTATTTGTAAGAAAATTTTATAAAAACTACCTTCACTTCGAACAGAAGATCAAGGTTAAAAGAATAAAAATGAAAAACTTTATAATACCCGAATTAGGTGAAAATATAAGTTCGGCTACAATTGTCAAAATACTAATCAAGACAGGAGACATTGTAGCAACTGACCAGCCCGTTCTGGAACTCGAGACTGACAAAGCCACCATCGAAGTTCCTTCTGATGTGAGCGGAAAAGTAGTTGCTATCAATGTTGCCGAAGGCGAAAGCGTGAGCATTGGTCAGGTTATTTTCTCTGTTGAATCGGCCGAATCAACCGAAACGACCCAACAGGCCAAAGCTGAACCAGCAGCAGAAGAAAAACAAGCAGTTGCTCCTCCTCAACCAGAAGCACAGCCCGTAGAAGCACCTCAACCAACAGTTGTGGCAGCATCTTCAGTTCAGGAATTTAAACTCCCCGAATTAGGAGAGAATATCAGCAAAGCAACCATTATAAAAGTAATGGTGGCAGTGGGCGAAAAGGTGAGTGCCGACCAATCGGTACTTGAACTTGAGACCGATAAAGCGACTATCGAAGTCCCTTCTACAGTCTCAGGAACTATCACTGAAATCCTTGTTGCCGAAGGCGATGTAATAGAAATTGGTGCTGTTATATTCAAGGTATCGGAAGGCTCTGCCGTTCAAAGTCAGTCAGCAGCACCTGCACCAGCACCTGTTGTTGCTGAAAAAGCAGCAAAAACAATTGTTCCTCAGCAAGCTGTAGTTGCCGATGCTCCTAAAGTTATTCCTGTAGAAAACCAACCACCGATTTTGCAAAATGCAGCTCCTGCCGCTCCTTCCGTTCGAAGGTTAGCGCGCGAGATAGGCGTAGATGTAAATAATGTCAAAGGCACAGGGCCCGGCGGGCGGATACTACTTGATGATGTGAAAGCCTACAGCAAAGCACTGCATCAGCAACGGAACGAAATACAACACATCAAAGCAGAACAACATCAGGAACCATTGCCTGATTTCTCGAAATTCGGAGCAGTGGAACGCCAGCCCATGTCAAATATCCGCTACAAAACAGCAGAACATTTAAGCTATGCATGGCACACCATTCCGCACGTGACTCAGTTTGACAAAGCAGACATCACGGCACTGGAAGAGTTCCGGAAGAGTTATGCTAAGACAGCCGAGAAACAGGGTGTAAAACTAACTGTGACTGCTATTCTTGTAAAAATCATTGCCTCGGCGCTCAAAAAGTTCCCGCAGTTCAATGCCAGCGTGGATATGCAAACTAAAGAAGTGATCTACAAGAAATACCTCAACATAGGTATAGCAGTAGATACTGAATTCGGATTGATTGTACCGGTGATTAAAAATGCTGATGAGCTGAATGTGATTGAAATTTCGCGAGAAATGAATGCGCTGGCCGAAAGAGCCCGCAACAAAAAAGCAAGTATTACCGATATGCAGGGCGGATGTTTCACAATCACCAATCTTGGCGGTATAGGCGGAACATTCTTTACCCCTATCATCAATGCCCCTGAAGTTGCCATTCTTGGTGTTTCTAGAGGCAATATGGAGCCAGTGTATATCGATGGTAAATTTGAGCCACGACTGTTGTTGCCACTTTCGCTTTCGTACGATCACAGGGTGATAGACGGCGCCGATGGCATACGTTTCCTTCGCTGGGTAATTGATGCGATCGAAAACCCAATGAAATTTATTGTTGAAGGAAAATAATTCAACATTTATTCAATTAGTATTTATCTTTATAGAAAAAAATATATGAGTCAAAATATAGTTGTAATCGGAGGTGGACCCGGCGGATATGCTGCTGCATTTTATGCTGCCGATCTGGGCATGAATGTAACATTGATTGACCTGGAGAAAAACCCGGGCGGTGTATGTCTGTACCGCGGTTGTATTCCATCGAAAGCATTGCTGCATGTGGCTAAACTTTTGAACGAAACAAAAGAAGCCAAAGAATGGGGCATCGACTTTGGTGAACCACAAATCGACCTTGATAAACTTCGCGGATTTAAGAACAAGGTAGTTTCGAAACTCACTGGAGGGCTGGGTATACTCAGCAAACAGCGTAAAATTAATTTCGTACAGGGACGGGCGAAGTTCGTTTCGTCGACAAGTGTTCAGGTAACAAAAGAAGATGGCTCAACGGAGCTTATTTCGTATGACAAAGCCATCATTGCCACAGGGTCGGTCATTGCCACTATCCCATCTTTGCAGATTGATAGCAAACGCTTGCTGAACTCCACTTCGGCGCTCGATTTACCCGCCATACCCACATCGCTACTGGTAGTGGGAGGTGGCTACATCGGTCTCGAATTAGGATCGGTTTATTCGGCACTCGGCACTCAGGTGTCGGTTGTGGAGTTTATGGACAGGCTACTTCCGGGAGCCGACCAGGACCTTGTATCGCATTTGCAGAAACGCATTTCAGCATCTTTCGACAAAATCATGCTTCAATCGAAAGTAGTCGAGATTAAAGAAGTAGCAGATGGACTGTTGGTACGCATCGAAAACAAAGACAAACAAATAGAAGAGCACGTTTTCGACTATGTATTGATGTCGATTGGTCGCAAGCCACATACTGCCGGTTTGGGACTTGAGAACACAAAAGTACAAGTGAATGAGCGTGGTTGGATTATAGCCGACAATACATTGAAAACCAATGATGACAACATCTACGCCATTGGCGATATTGTGGGAGAACCTATGCTGGCTCACAAAGCTTCGCACGAAGGACGTGTGGCCGTAGATGCCATTTCGGGTAAGAAGGTAGCCTTTGAACCACTTGCCATTCCTGCGGTTGTGTTTACCGACCCTGAAATTGCATGGGCAGGCATCACCGAAAATCAGGCCAAGGCCAAAGGTATCAAATTTGAGTTGGCTAAATTCCCATGGGCAGCCAGTGGACGTGCCACAACGCTTGACAGGAACGATGGATTGACAAAACTGATTATCGACCCTGAAACGGAAAGGATACTTGGTATAGGTATTTGCGGACCAGGAGCAGGTGAAATGATAGCCGAAGGTGTGTTGGCCATAGAAATGGGCGCTACCGTAAAGGATCTTGCATTGACCATTCACCCCCACCCGACACTGTCGGAAACAGTAATGGAAGCAGCCGAATTGTTCTACGGACATTCGTCGCACATTTACAAGCCGGTGAAACATTAACCAACTGAAGACTTTTTCAGTCAGTTCCCAAAACAAACAAACCCTGATAATTTTGAATTATCAGGGTTTGTTTTTGTTTAAAAAGTTGTCTTACTAGGATTCGAACCTAGACAGGCAGATCCAGAAACTGCAGTGCTACCATTACACCATAAGACAGTAGAGATTATTGTTGACCAAAACCATTGTTTTGGAAATTTTCAGGGAAAAAACGGTTGAAGTCCATTGCTGAAATTCAACCGTTGTTGTTATTGTTGTCTCACCAAGATTCGAACTTAGACAGGCAGAACCAAAAACTGCAGTGCTACCATTACACCATGAGACAATCATTAGTGCTTTTCACAAAAGCGGTGCAAAGATACGATTGTTTTTCATTTCAGCAAAATCTTTTACCGAAATTATTGCATATTTTTTCAGTTCTATTCTTCAGCAATGAGTAAAAAATAGTTCTTTTTACCTTTCTGAGCCAGTAGGTATTTGCCATTCAGCAGTTCAGATTGGGTAATGAGCATATCCTGATTGTCGATTTTTTCTTTATTCACACTGACGCCACCCGACTGAACAAGTTTGCGCATTTCGCCTTTCGAGGGAAAAACAGCAGCCATATCCACCATTAAATCGACGGCTTTAACGCCTTCGGCAAAAACAGCCTTCTTCACCTTGAACTGAGGCACACCTTCGAACACAGCAAGGAGCGTATCTTCGTCTAATTTTTTCAATGCCTCAGAAGTGGCGTTACCAAAAAGGATGTTCGACGCTTCTACAGCGGCATCGTAATCTTCCTGCGAGTGTACCATGACTGTCACCTCCTGCGCCAAACGTTTCTGAAGGATGCGTAAATGAGGTGCTGCCGCATGTTCGGCAATCAGACCATCAATTTCAGCTTTTTCTATAGATGTGAAAATCTTAATATACTTTTCGGCATCAGCATCGCTTACATTCAACCAAAACTGGAAGAATTTATAGGGCGAAGTGTAGCGGCGGTCGAGCCAAACGTTTCCACTCTCGGTCTTGCCAAACTTACCACCATCGGCCTTTGTAATCAAAGGACAAACAAGTGCAAAAGCATCGCCATTGGTTTTACGGCGGATCAGTTCAGTACCAGTAGTGATGTTTCCCCACTGATCGGAACCACCCATTTGCAGTTTACAGTTTTTATGCTGATTGAGCCACAAAAAGTCGTAGCCCTGAAGCAGCTGATAAGAAAACTCGGTGAACGACATGCCTACGCTCGACTCAGAACTCAGGCGTTTTTTTACCGAATCCTTTGCCATCATATAGTTCACAGTAATGTGCTTACCAATATCGCGGATAAAATCGAGGAAAGAATAATCCTTCATCCAATCGTAATTGTTGACCAACTCAGCAGCATTAGGCGCATCACTATCGAAATCAAGGAACTTAGCCAACTGTGCTTTAATTGACTCCTGATTGTGGCGCAAAGCAGCTTCGTCGAGCAGATTACGCTCGGCCGACTTGCCCGAAGGATCGCCAATCATACCTGTGGCTCCACCTACCAGCGCAATAGGTTTGTGACCTGCCCGCTGAAAGTGGCGCAACATCATCACGCTTACCAGGTGACCGATGTGCAACGAATCGGCTGTAGGATCGATCCCCACATAAGCCGCAGTCATTTCTTTAGCCAATTGTTCTTCTGTTCCGGGCATCATTGTATGAATCATGCCACGCCATTGAAGTTCTTCGATAAAATTCATTTCGTTATCGTATTATTTTTTATTCGTATTATCGCTCTTTTTTTGAAGCTGCAAAGATACAACTTTTCAGTTAAGTGGCAGTAGGAAAGGAAGAGAAAAAATAACAGGATACAGTTACGCATCTTAACTTCTGATTGATTTGAAATTCGACCGTCATATTTACTTCATGCTCTTTTCACCTGACTGTATTGACATTGCAATAATTTAAATCAAAATACAAGATAGAAAAGTTGACTATAATTGCAGATTCCGGCCTTCTTTCACAGTCTAATATTGACGAGTTGCAAACAAAAAATTACGAATTTATTTTAGGAGCAAGAATAAAAAATCAGAAGTATACTGTTCAGCAAAAGATATTAAATCTTCAACTCAAAAATGGAGAAAGTCAATTGATTCAGACAAATGATTTAAAGTTGATTGTCAGCTACTCAGATGACAGAGCAAAGAAAGACAGGTACAATAGGGAAAAGGGACTAAGAAAGCTTGAAAAACAAGTAAGAACAGGTAAATTGACAAAATCCAGCATTAATAACAGAGGATACAATAAATACTTAAAGCTGGAGGGTGAGATAAACGTAAAGATTGATCTGGAAAAATTCAATCAAGATGCACAACGGGATGGATTAAAAAGATATATCACGAACGTTTCTCTCACAAAAGAAGAGATACTCGAAAATTAACATCATTTATGGAGAATTGAAAAAGCATTTAGGATTGCAAAAAACCGATCTCAAAATAAGACCTATCTACCATAGGTTTCAGCGTAGAATTGAAGCCCATATCAGTCTTACTTTTGCAGCCTATAAAGTCTACAAGGAGCTAGAAAGACAATTGAAAGAAAAACAGATACCTTACAGTGCTACTAAAGTTATTGAAATTACTTAAAGTATCTTTGAAATTAAAACTCCTAAGTCAAAAGAAATTGTACGAAAATCCTATTAGTAAACCAAAAACAGAAAATTTAAATAAATTCCTTAAGTTTGGGTGTTAAATCGAGGAAGTCAGGAGGCTTTAATGGGTATTAAAACAAAAATGAAGAATAGCAGCTTTTTTAAGCTCTATCAAAATGTCTCTATAAATATACCTGACTTTGTTTTTTGAGAGGCCCCCTGAGATCAATTCAAAGCTTTCAAATCTCAATTCAGAGGAGTAAAAGACATACCATTCTTTATCTTTAGGTCAACTAATCTTTTCGCATAATATTTTTACTCCACCTGCATTTTACATTGATCCCTTTTTACATTGACCCTAACTTTTTGACTTGATCCATGTTTTTTAGACACAAAAAAAGCTCAATCGTTGAAAATCAACTGATTGAGCTTTTAAGCTGTACCCAGAGCCGGGATCGAACCGGCATGGAAGTGAATCCACTGGTGTTTGAGAC